>JACCDX010393173.1_pt1 | contig 10314 bp, 7 predicted proteins | sample 7449681 | NCBI WGS metagenome assembly JACCDX01 (sample SAMN15323450, study PRJNA562643) | freshwater metagenome | isolation source: river surface water | place: USA:Blue River Watershed | collected 2017-08-18
CTTTGTGCTGAGTCTAATTGTGACCAAGATGCTACTTGCGCGCCATATTTAGCACAAGTAGCATTTGCCTCGTTTGATTTTAAAGTGTATCCATTTGTATAAGGTTGAAATACTTCTTTTTGTTTACAAGTTCCATCTGAATATGCAAATTGGGTAGAAACACAAACTCCACCAGCATTAACTTGATCATAATCACATAATTGATAACATTTATCAATGAATGTAGGATCATCAAAATTGGAAACAGGAACACATTTTTGTCCACAACACTTTGTCCCACTGGGACATATTTTTCCTAAGACTCCACAATTTTGATCATCATTATAAAAACTAAGCTGTTGGTTATGTCCAGTATTGGTTATTGGTTGAAAATAAATATTAATATCATCAACAAAATAATAATTATTAGTCATAGGATCTAAGTAAAATGTTTTACCTATTGGTATTTTATAATTACCAATTGTAACATCTTCTAGTAAAACAAATGTACTATTATCAACTCCACGGTTTCCTACTAAAATTTGAAAATTGTTACCATTACTTGAACCACGTAAATTAGCATGTCCTGATTGAAATTGCATAGTGTAACTAGTATTATCATTTTTTACTACTGTATAATCTGATGTAATAGTAGGAGTATTTTTATTATAATACCTCCAAATAATTGAAGTTTTAGTACCATCAGAATTTTCAATTGAAGGAGAATTAATATAAAATACTTTACAGAATCCACCCCAATTATTAAAACCACCTACTGAATTTGAACATTTATATTGACTAGCTGTTAAAGTTGGACAAGGACTTTGTTCTTGTACGCATAATGTTGGATATGGATATTTTTTCTGACCATCTGATGTATATTCATAATCAGCAACTTGTCCTTCTGGACATAATGGTTGATAATTACTATACATTGAAGCACCTTCAATGGCTATATTAGTTTGAATTTGCTCGTCAGAAATATTACCACGAAAAGTTGAAAGTGATAAAGAATTTGGTAATACTGGGTTAATAGGTAAAGTTTGATAATCTTGTTGTGTTGGAACATATGGATTAAGTGGTTGTGGATTATTTTTGCATTTTCCATTAGATATACGAGGAAAACTACTTAAATCTTGTGGCGTAGCTATTATAGGTTGTGTAGATGATATCGGAAATGGAGTTGATAAATCATTGCTACTTTTCCAAGCTTGATTTAGTAAATGTGGTCCGATTGTTAAAAACGTATGAAAAATATTTGATTTTCCTATACCATCAATTAAACTTCTAGTAGTTAAGTAAAAATTAGAAATTTCATCCGTATCTAAATTAATACTTAAAGGATTAATATTTGGTTGATTAAGTTTAGTAGGATCAAGTATAATATCATATTTTAAAACAATATTATTTATATTATCTCTGACCCAAATTGAAAATGCTTTATTAGCTAAATTTAAAATACTTTGTAAGTTTATGACAATACTACGTGGTTTATTTGAACAAGTATCATTATCATCTTTTTGTGATTGAATAATAGATGAAGTATCAATCCCAGGAATACTCAAAGCATAATCATCAAAGAATTTATTAAAACTATAATCCATTTTTCCTAAAATATTAATAAAAAGGTTATTATTGTCAAAATTAATACCTGAGAAAAATGTTGAAATTTTTGAATCTGGAAAAATATTATAAATAGCATTTACATCAGGAGTACTCAATTTTGTTGGATTGGTCATCAAGTCCTTCATACTCCAAGGAACAGGACAGCAACTTTTACATTCTTTATCCTGATCTGAATTTGAATTATATAATCTTATTGGTAAACTAGTAATAGGTGTTGTAGGATTTTGTGATTTATTATTATACATCACAACACTGACACAATTTGGTCTTTGTTGATAATTACTTCCTGTCATGTATGGAAAGTAGTCACTAACTGTATTATATAAAGATGCTAATTCTGGTAAAAATAACAGACGTGCTGAGCTACGAATTAATTGATTTGCAAACCATTCACCTATATCATAACCATTTCTAGTTTGATAATTAAGTAATCTAGAATCTAGATTATTATTAGGTATTACTTGAATTTTGCTATCATCTAGCATATTAATGATAATTTCCTGATAGCTTCCAGTTAATGTATTAATCATATATAAAGTAGTAGTTAATACCATACCGACACCTAAAGTAGCATAACGAAAATGTAATAAATTATCACGTCCAAAATATGTTTTACTAGATATATCTGTTAAATTTCTACCATGTGGAACAGCAGTTGAAGAAGAAATAGAAGAAACTGTAAATTGCAACTCACCGTTTCTTGATATATCACTAAGTTGATTAGGTTTAACAAAACTTATAACCATTGGGTTAGCACACATGATAGTTATACCATTCGGCAAAGATATATCTATTGTATTATTGTTATTTGTCAATCCTATTGGTAATAATAATTCATCTAGTAAAATACATCTTTTGGTAAGAAAAGAATTAACATGTCTAGTATATGTAAAATCATTTTCTTTATATATACTAACTTTTTGTGTTTGATTATTTTCATCAATATAAGAGACTGTATATTGACTAGCTTCAGAATAATTATAAATTGGTTGAGTATAAGATCCGGGAACACAACTAACTGGGACTAATAATAATTTATTTGGTGTAGAAGAACTTGGAATAGGGGTAGTTATCGATTGAATAGTTTCATAATAATTATATTGAGAATTAAATGAAAGATTAATTGGTATATTTTTAGGCAATCCGATAACTTGTTCGATTATTTGACTATTCGGGTTATTATTTGGAACGTATGTTAAAAATATATCATTACCAGTTGTTGGTTGCCAGTTAAGAGTTAATAAAGGAGTACCACTAGTACCACTAATAAACAATAAATTTCCTGATTGCATGAGAGTCTGATCATTATAAATTGCATTAATATTACTTCCATTTACTAATATCCATTTTGATGTTGTATTATTTGATAAAGTCGTAATTGGACAAGTTGTTCCACATCCGTTAAAACTACCACAAGCTATTGTTGAACACTTAGGAGAACAAGAGCTAGGACTAGAAAATTCTGGACCAATCAGTAGATAAGGTGAAGAATAAAAAGTATATTGACTATTTGGAATGCGAGGTGAAGTGATAAGAACAGAATTTCCATTTCCAACTGGTGTAATAACACTCCAAATAATATTATTTGTACTTCCATCAAATTTACTTTTTATATTATACGTCAATTTATTTTTCGTGATATAATTGTAGACATAAAAATTATAGTTTATAGTACCGCTAGTATTTATATAAAATACTTGATTATTTTGATAAACATATAATTTACATAAATTATCAGGTGATTTTAAATTTGGTAAATTAGTCAAGTTAGAAAAATCAAGGGAAGATGAAGTTGACTTATCAAGATAACCTACAAGTGGACCTAATAATTGAACAAATAAGTAATTACTAAAGTTCATATCCATATTTGCAAAATATCTTGATTGTAAATCTCTATCTGCCTTATAAAATTGAGATGAATAAAGTGGTAATGGTAATCCAGATGTATCTTTTCCATTTTGATTATTAAATGTTGTAATACTTTGCGATATGCCATTATCATAAATATAAAAAGGTACTTCCTGATAATTCCAAATAGGAGAAGTTCCTGTAAAAAAACGAACTATATTATCAGAAATATTATTCATATCAAATGTTGTTTTAGGAGGAATTAAAGAACTACCTGGTCTAAGTGGAAAAGCAATTTGTTCACCTGTATCAATAAATGGTCTTGGTCCAAATGAATGTGGTTTTTTAGTTTCAATTGGTTGTGTTGTTTTTAAATTATCTATATTTTGTAAAGTAGCTGGTGTACCTTGAGGTTGTCTAGTTTGAGGTTGTCTAGTTTGAGGTTGTCTAGTTTGAGGTTGTATAGTTTGAGGTTGTCTAGTTTGTAAGGTACTTTTTTTCTTTTGTATTAAAAATATTATAACTAATACTATAAATAGTATAAAAATTATAGATATACCACCTATGTATATTTTATCATTACTTAATTTCATTTTTTATTAATAAATATTTTTTAAAATTTAAATTTTAATTAGTACAGATTTAAATGCTCTATAACAGTGAAAGTATTGATTTTTATCATTGTAATATTAAATCTTATAAATACAAAGTTAATTATAAATTTTGTTCATAATTATGAACAAAATATTTTTATATATAAAATTCAAAACTATAAATAAAATTATTCCAAATTTTTATATCTTCGTTTGCTAATTCATTAGAAAATTTTTTAATTTTAGAATAAGTATTTACACCTTCATAATAAGAATCAAACTCTCCTTTGCTCATAATTTCATATGTTAGCAACAATAATTTAAATTCTTTTTTATTTTTCATAGTATTTTCAATATCCATAAATTTTTTATAAGTAATACTTCTTTCTAACTCTACAGTATCAGAAATATAATAATTTTCTAAATCATTAATATATTCATCTTCTAAATTATCTAAAATAAATTCTATATCTTTTCTTTTTAATTTTTTTTAATTTAGTTTTAAAAGAATATGTGTCACTAATTCTATAATAAAAAGTATAATTATATTTTTTACTATATTATTAATATTCTTTTGTAAATCATGTAAAGCATCTTCAATTTTTTATCTATCTAATTTATCGAATTTTTTCTTTTCACAAACTTCTGTTTATCGATTAATTATATCATCTGAACTATCACTTTGTAAATAAAAATTAATATTAGTACGGTTAATTTGATTCGATGAATAATTATGACCAATACACATAAATCCTAACATTTGTGCGATTTCATAATCATAATTTACAGCTTAGGAATTATCTAGAATGACTAAATAAACTGGATAAATATCTTTCTTAACTTCACGACGGCTACTTTCGCATAAATAAAAAAAATTCTGGTAAAATCAGAATTATCTTTTGTACTTTTTAATTGAAGACAAGTATTTTCATTAATACTATTAACTAGGTTCCTCTACTCTGTTCTGAAAATTACTTTCTTCATATAAAAAAGAATATCTTAGACCATAACAGACTAAGAGTAAATTAAAAATTACTTCTAAAAACAAAGAATAGTTTATCAATTTCTTTTTGATAAACTTCAGAAAACATATTTTTATAATTATAAAATGTTAAAATACGATTAAAATTATATTTAACTTAAATTTAAAAATATAAAAACTATATTATAGTTTAAATATTATTATGTTAAAAATTGAAGAATTAATTCAAAAATATCCTATGCATTCTCTTGGATATAATACTTTATTAGAAGAAGTTTATAAAATTGAAAAAAACGAATTTCCTTATTCTACTTATACCGGTAGCATGATATTAATGAAAGAAATAATACTAAATATTAAAAAACTTATTGATCAAGATAAATTAGACGATATTGTTAAATATTGCAAAGATAACATAAAAAAAGAACTCAATTCAATTTTTGAAAATCGAGTTATTATTACAGAAACTGCACAAGTTCGAGAAAAAATTTTGTATATATGTGCTTTTCTCTTAGATGATATACAATCTTGTCAAAATGATACTAATTAGAGGCTACATTTAGGTAACTCGCCTCTTTTTATTTCCTCCATTTTTTGGCGACATTCTTCTTCTGTTTTATAACATCCAAAATAAAATTTATAATGATTACGAAGATATACATTTCTATCATATATATATGTACTGGAATTAAAAAATTTACGAATACAGTCGGATCTATTTTCTTCGTAATTACATTCTAATTCTCCTTTTCTGTTGACAGTAAGTGAATACATTTATTTCTATTTTTTTATTATTTTAATTATTTTTTAAATTATTTTTTTAATTTAAAGACAAAGATGATAAATTCATGATAATATTATATATATTTTCTGTTATAATATTTTTATTAAGTTTTTTATGCTTATATATTAAGGTTTCTGAACATCTAGTATCATTTGGTTTTGGAATTATTACTGGATTGTCTTTATTCCATTTACTAGTAGATGCTATCTCCATAGTTAATAATATTCATATTATCGGACTATTTTATCTTGGAACTCTTTTTAATAATTTACATATTCATAATGTTAATAATGAATTTACAACAGAATATCTCTCTATCGATGAAATGTCAAAACCTGTAATAACAAGACGAGAAATATTTATTCGCAGTTCTTTCATTTTTCATACTATAATTATTGGTTTAAATATATCGAATTTTCTTATTGATTTTAATCAATTAATAATTTATCTTTTTTGTTTAGGTATACATCAAATTTTAGAAATCATTAGTTTAAGACAAATTGTCAGAAAAAATTTTTATTTAGATATTTTTTTTATTTCTATCTTACCAATTATTGTATTTATACAAAACTATGTTACTATAAATTTGAATGAAACAATTTTATCGTATATAAATGCGTTTGTTGCTGGAATATTATTCAATATTACAAATTGTCAAAATAATATTTTATTTTTTACTGGAATTTTATTTATGTATATTTTAGGAATATATTCATAAAAATTATAATTTTTATAACTAAAATATTTCATTAAATAAATAATGAAATATTTATTAATATTTTTAACAATCATATTAGTTATAGTTGTGTTAACATTTATATTTATCAAAAAAATGTATGTTACTGATTTATATAAAAGTATAGATCATAAAAAAAAAATTATATATTTTGGACAAACACTTGATTTAGATACTGGAATTAGTATAAACTATTCTGTCGGATTTCAATTAGCTTTTCAATCTAGTAATCGTAATGGTGGAATAAATGGTTATAAATTAAATATTATTCTTTATAATGATAAATATGAACCATCTTCTTCAAGTAATAATGCAAAAATTCTGATAGATTATTTTAATGTTTTAGCATTAATCGGTAGTTTTGGTACACCTACAACTGCTAGTATTCTAAATGATGCTATAAAAAGTAGACCTGTACCTTTAATAGCACCATTTACAGGTTCGAATATATTTCGTACAGATTTTAATAAGTATTTAATTCTCATGAATAATTCTTCTGAATATGAATTTAAATTATATTTTGAAAATATGAAAGAAAATAATATTCAAAATGTTGGTATTATTTATCAAAATGATATTTATGGAACTTCGTATTATAATTCATTTATTAAAGATATAATTATAAAAAATGTAAATTTAAATATTATATCTACTGGAACTTATGAAAGAAACAGTCTTGATTTAGATAAATGTTATAATAGTTTATTTCATATAAATAATCCATATGATTATACAGAAGTTATAAATTCAGATACTTTAAAAAAAATGGATGCGGTCATTTTATTTGTATCTGAAAAACAAATAAGTAGAATTTTAGGATACTTAAAACGTGTAAAACCAAAATTATTTATATATTATAATTTTTTTGTAGGAACTTTAAGTACCAATTATAAAGATCTAGAAAAATATAATAAAGAAAATATTTTCCAAAGTTTATTAACTCCCATAGAATTAAATAAAGAATATCCTGAATTATATAAAAAATTAAAAGATGAAATAGAAATATATCAAAAAAAAAATAATGTTGTTATTAATCATTCTCAATCTTTGTATCAAGGTTTTTATTCTGGATTATTAATTTGTGAAGTCTTAAAGAAATATAAAAATTTTGATAATTTAACACGTGAAAATTTTATAGATACTTTTTATAACATACAAAATTTTGATATTTACGGATTAAAAATTGGACCTTTTATTAATAATAAATCAAATGTTGGATTTAATAAGGCTTTTTTAAATAAATTAATAGACAATAAATTAAAAACTATTAAAATTATTTAATAATCTGTTTAACTAATTCATCTTTTTCAGAATTTATTTTCATATATGTAAAAAGTTTAACAGCGACAAGTGTTATGCATATTAAAAAAACAATTAAAATTATGATATATAAAATTTTTTTGTGTTTAAAATGATCGAATATTGCATTATCTAATATTCTAATAACTAATTGATAAACTATAAAAGCAGATGCTATTTTAGCTATTTCTAAAAATTGATTTAAATAAATATTTTTATAAATTTCATTTGTTGTTAAAATAGTACTTTTATTTGATATAATATCTTTATCAGTTTTTGACATATTTAATTATATTCTATATAATTAAATTTTACAAAAAATCTATTACAATTTTTAAATTGATTTTATAAATAATTATTAAAAGATATAAGATATAATGAATAAAATTAGATGTAAAACAAATATTATTCGGAATATTATCTTAAAAAAATACAAAAAATTAGAAAATATTTCGATTAATTTTAATATTGGAGATTTTAATAATTGGATAATACCAGGATTAGTTGCTTGTGGACCATTTCCAGGAATGGATGGAATTAATTACTTAAACAAAAAAGAAGTTATTGAAAATTTTAAAAATCTAAATCAATTAGGAATTAATACTTTTATATGTTTACAAGAAGAAATTAACCCAAACTTAAAATTACAACCACACTATCAAATTGCTTTTCCTAATTATCTTCATTATTTTGAAATACCTGAGATTAAAAATCAAAATGAATATTTACACTTTCCTTTAGTTGACCAAACTTTCCCAAGCGAAGGCGATTTTCAAAAAAATATTGAAAAAATTTTAGATATATTAATAAGTGGTAAAAAAATATTTATTCACTGTGCTGGAGGTCATGGTAGAACTGGTATTTACTCTGCTGTATTAATATATTTATTAGAAAATTGTTCAATCGAAGAGGCGCTTTCAAGAACTCAAGTACGACATGATTCACGTAAGATTCTTGACAAAAGACAAAAAAGACAAGTATTATCTCCTTCGACAAAGAATCAATTTAAATTTGTACATTTTTTTATTAAAAGTATGGAAAAGCCTTCTTTTGAAATTTCTGTAAAGGGAGAAAAACTGTATGTTGATGGAGGAATGTCAACAGAAATAACATTTGCAAAATATTGTGCTTTTCGTGCCAAATATGTTTATAGTGGATGGAATATTGATATTCGTATGGTTTACCCTAATATTATTCTTCGTTCTATTGAATATGTTGTTAATACTATAAAAAATTTCGAAACTGAAAATTGTCAAAAAACTGTTCTTTATTCTACAGGATTTTTGTCTGCACCTTATATTACTGAGTTGTGTAATTTTATTTATTTACCATCACAATTTTTAGTTGGTTTTAATAATATCAGCGAATTACAAGAAGTTTTAAAAGTATTAAGTGTTAGTAACATTAAAGCCTATGCTATAGCAGGTTTTGATGGTTGTATTCCAAACTGTTTAGTCGCCTGGATTAAATTTATTGAAATGCCACCACAATACCAAGATTTAATTAACAATTATCTCAAAAGCGAACATTTATTTATTGCAGGAGTTTATGATGAAAATTTTAAAAGTACTGGCGAAAATATAATTTATAAGTATGAGGAAAGTAAGAGTGAAAATAAAATTTTTCCAGAAGATATTTATTTTCTACATATTCATGCGTGTTATGATAAAGGAGAAAAAGGAGAAAAAGTTAAATTAAATAAAGATTGGGAAATTTTTCAAAACTTATTAGTTGATTTTAATAGAAATAAAGTATCAATTAATAAAGCATATTATGTTGCTGATTGGGAATCTGCAATTGATCATATACAAGAAAATTTAATTCAAAATTTTATAGGAAAGATTTATCGTTGTAGTTCTCTCGATACACTTTCATTATATGATTTATCATATGAACTTTCAAAATTCTTTATTAAAATTAATAGAATCCAAGTTCAAGGAATTGTTGCAAATCCGTATATTATGAATTCTCCAACTTATGAAAGTAATTATGGATACTTAGCATTTACATATTGGCAATCGAATCCAACAGTTGAAAATAGGCTACAGAAAAAAATTGATGCTGATTTACCAACTGATGGTTTACTATGGATCAATGATCAACAAAATCAAAAAGAAAATTGGCAAAAAATATTTTCAAAATATAAAATCAAATATATTAATAATAATAATAGCTTATGTCAAGAAACATCTGATTGGATTATTAAATATAAACCAACAAATTATAGTCAAAAAAATTATATAAGTCCTTTACAATTATGTGAAATTATGAAGAAATGTGGAATTTTTGTCAAATAAAATTTAAACTAGAGTTAGTTTCAATTTTGTTATATTGTGAAATTTTATTTTAATAAGTCAAATTAATATCGACAAAATTAATTTTCATAGATTTTGTTTATTTTACTTCTAAATAATAAAAATACAGAGCAGTACTAAAAAATTATTTTAATGTAATTTCACTCTTCAAC
>JACCDX011433124.1_pt1 | contig 10313 bp, 9 predicted proteins | sample 7449681 | NCBI WGS metagenome assembly JACCDX01 (sample SAMN15323450, study PRJNA562643) | freshwater metagenome | isolation source: river surface water | place: USA:Blue River Watershed | collected 2017-08-18
GGTTAGAGATGCCACAACTAACGCAAATATAGCACTTACAAGCGTTGATGATGTGATTGATGGCAGATATAAGCTGACTTTCGCTTCTACTCCAACGACCGCAGTTCTCGTTTATTTCAAAAAAACTAGAACATCAATAGCTAGTTTAGGTCTTTTTGCAGATGCTTTAGCGGTTACAACAGGTTTATAAAATAAAGAAAAGGGGTGTTTAGTACACCCCTTTTCTTAAAACAACTAAAAATTAAAATGAAATTTTTTCTTCCAAAGATTTTACTTCTTTTTCAACTAAATCAGCTCTTTCTACAATCAATTTTGCCCATTCGTCCACTGTTTTCAAAACTGGATTTTCACAAACGTATTCTTTCATTCCGAGCCCTCTGTCTTCTTTTATTTTTCCTTTCTCGCTCCATCCAATATCTACTATTGTATTTCTGTCAAACTCTTCGACTAATAATGGTTTCTTTTTATTTTCAGGGCGATAAGACGCCCAATATAGCCTCTCAAGTGGCTCTACTATTGCAAAATACATAAGAACTTGACAAATGTCTGGAATTTCGCTCCCTAAAATCAAATCTAAATGCTGTTTTCTTCCAAAGCACTTAACCTCACAAGCTGTCTTCATGTCGGAAGTCAATCCGTCGGGAGATACACCGATAGGTAGACTGTCATTTTCAATCCAGCCGAACTCATCAAAAAAAGTATTAGCATAAAGTTCCACTTCTTTAACCGCAAAAGGCTCTAAATCAATCCCTCTCTGCATTGCATCGTTTACAAAAGATTGCTCAAGCTCAAATTCTTCAATTCTTTCCGAAAGAATTTTTTTAGATAATTTTTCGAGCCAATCATTTTTTTGTGAAAGCAATTCTTTTGCCCCTGTACCTCCTATTTTTGCCCATCTTATTTGATGCCACTCTAGGCTTCTCTGCTTAATTTCTTTGTATAATTTCATTTTTCTTTTCGTCTTTTGTTTTGATTATCAGAGTGTTGCGTTTTTCGTCATCACTTAATGACATCCAGCAGTCCTTCAGTTCTTGCTCTGTATTACATTTATTCAAGGCTTCAATAGCTTTGCTTGTATCTATTCCTTTTACCTTTGGTTGCAAAGGCGAAACTCGAACACCACCAACTATTTCACCTTTCATTTTCACGTTTTCGTCAGCGTATAGTTCTATTTTTACGCCAGCCCAATCTTCAAGAAAAGGGCTACCCGCTAGTTTGCTAATCTGTTTTGAATTTGTCGCATTAACCACTAATGGCTTTATATTTTCAACAAAATAAACTACATTGCAATCAAGGGTTTTACCTGCTACTTTTGCCCCCCTTTCAGCCCTAGCTTGCTTTATTGTAAAAATTAGACTTTGACCATTTTCTTGCATTTCTTCCAAATCTGCCACCCCTAGATGGTCAGATTTTAGCATTTTTCTATAATGTGTCTTCATTGATTTTGTCTTTTAATTCATTGATTTTTGATTCTAAGTTCTGAACCGTAGATTGGAAACCCTCAGACACTAATAATATTAATATCTCCTGGTAGCATTCTAGTTTTTCATAGAGTGCCATTCTTTTTTGATGTCTTTGAATTTGTTCTTGTGTCATTTTATTTCTGTTTTAATTTCTTTACACAAATATACGAAATAAAATTAATATAGTTACAATTTTTCAACCTCATTTTTAGCCCATTTTTTAAACGCCTCAAACTTTTCTTTAATCAAAACCTTTTGCTCGTTTTCGATATTGATTTCTGCAATTGAGAAACCATCAATCCAAAGCGATAATTGTTTCTTTATTGGTGCTTTTGCGTTTTTTTCTGCTTCTGCTTTCGATTTTAATTCAGCTTGTTTGCGTTCATTTTCTGCTTTAATTTCAGCATCCTTTTTAGCTTGTAGCTCTGCTTCAAGTTTTGCTTTTGCCTCTTGCTCTGCTTTTAATTTAGCTTTATTTTCAGCTTCAATTCTATCTGCTTCGGCTTTTGCTTTTGCTCTTTCTTCTGCTAATTTTTGTTCATTGGCTTTTCTTTCAGCTTCAATTTCCTTTTCTCTTTTATCAGCTTCAGCTTTTAGTTTTTCATTTTCCAGTCTTTGTTGTTCTCTTGCCTCTGCATCTGCCTTTTCTTTTGCAATTCTTTCTTCTTCTGCTTTGCGTTCAGCTTCAATTTTAGCTTCGTACGTAGATTTTAAACCATTTAAAAAACTTTCAAAAACTTCATCACTCATAGCTTCAAATTCAACACGATTAATTTCAGCATATTTTGAAACCTCATTAATTCTTTTTTGAGTTCGTAACTCTTTTTGTTCTGCTTCAAAACGCTTTACAAAATTTGCCTTCCATTCAGCTTTTTCTTCAATAGCTTTAAATTTGATTTGCATCACTTGTTTAGCTTTCAACCATAATTTATCTTCCAAATCAAATTCTGCTTTTAAATTTTGCACTTCTTCACGTTTTGCATCAAAGATTTTTTCGGCACTTAAACGAGCTTGTTTTGAGTTTTTACGAGCAACTTCTGCAAGTTCAATACTCATTTTGTCGTTAACGTCTTTTACTTCAATAGCATCTACTTGTTTTTCCCAGTCATCAGTGCCAGTGAAAATTTGTTGTAAAACGGTTTGAACTTCTGCTTGTTTATTAGCTGAAACTTTTACAGCTAATTCGTTTACCTCTATTGGTAAGTTGATAATTTGTACTTCCATAATCTTATTTTTAAATTTCTTTATACAAATATACGAATAAAATTTAACATAGTTACATTTTATTATAATTATTTTTTGAATTATTTTTTTGTAAATTTATAAAATTATGGATGTCCTGAGAATTTGTGAGAATTTGACTAAAAAAAATGTGGATAAAACGCTGAAAGTCAGCATAGAAAGCATTGAGTTTTACAATTTAGTGATAGATGACATGATTTTGTATAATTTTTCGAGATTTCAGAATTACGAAGGTGTGCCGTTTTCCGATATAGGAGGGGAGTATTCGCCTTATACTCAGAAGGTTAAAAACTTAAAAGGTAATCAAGTAAATTTGTACGATACTGGAGGTTTTTATAATTCATTCGTAATCAATGAAATAAATTTAGATTTTGAAATTAAAGCAGATACTATTAAGGATGGTCAAGATTTGGAAGAAGACTGGGGAGAGCTGCAAGCAATTAGTCAAGATAATGAAACTATTGCTATTGCGGAGCTGGACAGAATGTTTTGGGAATTTTTCGCTGAAAGCTTTTAAAAATATTCACGATTTACCAGTTCACAACTGGTTTTTGGTTCGTGAAAAACAAGATTTTAGCTACTTGTTGAAAGCCCCAAAAAAGCTGAATATTTTTGAACAAATCAAACTTAAAGATTTGTATTTAAATATTTTACAAGAATTTGTAGATACTTTCGGGCAAAATAAAACACACGAAAAAGAGCTTGATTTGATGGTTAAATTGATTGATGCTAGATTACTTTTTGTTGAGACTGGCGATCGTTTTTTAATCAACGAAATAGAAATATTAGAGCGGCAAATTCTTGAATTAAAATCAAATGAAATTGATTTTAAATTCGACATAAAAAAAGAGGTTGCTTTGATTTCAAAAACATCAGGTTTTTTAATTAATTTGCAAAAAACAAGCGTATATCAATATTATACGCAACGAAAATTATTAGAAGATGCGAGTTTCGACTAAAGAGATCAGAGAAGAGTTAGAGCTATCGGTTAAGGTAGCGAAAGAATTTTTAGAAATCTGGGATAATTCTTTGGATTCCGTGCGAAAAACTGCACAAAAATTAAAAGATATACGGGTAGAAATCGACCCGAAGAGCGTTAAAGACTTCGAGAAAATCGTTAAAATTGAAGAGGAAACAAAGAAAGCGGTTGAAGAAACTAACGAAATTATCAAGGCAAAAACGAAGTTACAAAAAGAAATAGCACGCTCTGAGGCTAAAATAATAGAACTACAAACAGCTGAAAACAAGCAACTTGCTGAGAATAAAAAGCGTATTCAAGAATCAAACGCCGAGCTAAAAAAGAAAATAAACATTGAAAAGGAGCTTGGTTTTGCATACGACGACCAAGAAGACTTGCTTAAAAAATTACTCACAACGGAGCTTAAACAAGTAAAAACAATACAAGACGCAAACAAGCAAAACAAGGCATTGCGAGACATTGTAAACAGCTTAAATCCAGCGATTAAAGAAGAGGCAGAGCAAATAAAACGGCTAAACGGAGTGATAAATTCCAACAATCAATTTATCAAAGAAAACAGTGATGAGCAAAGCAAAAACAGGCAAAATGTAGGTAATTACACGGAAAGCATCAAAGAGGCGATAGGTGAAAATGCACAGTTTGGGCAGACATTCACAACCATTAACAATGTTTTTCAGAATTTTCAAGGGGCGATGAAACAGAATGTCGCCGACATTCGCACTTATTCGCAAGGGCTTTTGTCAGCTACTGGTAGTGCTGGTAAGTTCACGCAAGGACTTAAATTAATAGGCACAGTCTCAAAAGGTCTCGGTATTGGTCTTATAATTACAGCTATTGCTGGTGCTGTTTCTTACTTCAAGGAATTTTCAGGAGGTGCTGAAAGTTTACGTGTTTTCACCGCACAGGCTAAGGCGGTAGCGGATGTCATAATTAATAGGTTAGGCAATGCTTTTGGTGGTTTGGCTGGGGTTTTCTCTGGTCTTTTCGGAAGTCTAAAAGCGGTGGGGCAATATATGAAAGGCGACTTTGTAACTGCACAAAAAACACTAGAGGAATCGCAAAAATCGTTATCTGAAGGCACAGAAAAACTAAAAAATGGTTTCTCTGGCTGGGGTGATGCTATTTCGACTGCAACAGAGAAAGCTAAGGCGTTAGAGTTGCAATTGATTGATTTAGAGAAAGCAAATATAGGCACTATAAAGCAAATTAACAAGCTTAGGAGGGCAGAAGAAGACTTACAAAGAGACACAGACGACACTACATCAGGTTTGCAGACTAGAGAGGAAAACGCAAGAAAACTGCTAGCTACCAGGCAAGAAATAGCAAACAAAGAGGTAATGCTTGCACAACAAGATTTGGAAAACGAAAAGAAAAGACTAGAGCTTGTTACAGAACTATCGAGGGCGGAGATAAATGATTTAATTAAGAACAATGAAACGAAAGATAGGTTTGGTATTGAAGAACTAAAAAGAATAGCAGAGCTTGAGGAGGCTGAAAAAAATGCAATAGACAGAAGAGATGATTTGATTGTAGAGAGCCAAATAGCTGAAAGAGAGCGAAATTTAAAATTTATGTTGAATCAAATAGACTTGATAAAAGATACAGCTAAATTAGAGGAAGATGTCTTAATTGGTCAAATTAACAAAGAAGAAACCACATACGCTGAACGTCTTAAACTTTTAGACGATTTCAATAAAAACAGCGTTCAATCAATTGAAAATCAAATAGATGTAATTAAAAAAGGTGCTATTACAATTTCAGAAATTGATGCTTTGGCTTTGGAAAACAACGCAAATATTATTAACGAAAAAATCACAACACTTGACTTGACAGACAAAGAAGCAGATGCTTTCAGGAATTTACTTTTGATAAGAAATGAAGATTTGAAACAAGCAACTGAGTTGCAAAACAAAGTAAACGAAATAGAGACAAAAAGACTAGCCGACATCGAAAGGCGAAACAAAGAAGCTAGAGAGAGAACGGCTAATGCTAACAGAGAGGAGATTGCAACCGAGCAAGAAAAATACGCTGATTTGCAAACTGATTATGATTTGTTTTTGCAGGAAAATAAAGAGGTAAGGGATTTATTTATAGCTGATTTAGAGGCTGATAAGGATTTAGAATTATCAAACGATAAGCTCACAACTGAGGAAAAAATCGAGATAGAAGAAAAATACAGAAGGCAACTAGAAGACTTGAATTATAAATTTGACGAAAAGGAAAAAAAGCGGAAAGACCAAATAGCGGAAGAAGAAAAGAAAAGACAAGAAGACGAAGCTAGAGCTAGGGAGCAACTTAGACAAGACCTGAAAGACATAGGAGAAAAAGCAACGGAAGACACTATAAATCAATTAGTTAAGCTGTCAGAGGCTAAACAGGAGGCATTACAGAAAGACATTGAAATTGCAAAACAAAGGCAATCAGAACTGGTAAACATAGCCGAAACAGAGGAGGGGTTAAAAGGAAAATTAGCATCTGAGGGGCTGGCAAAACAAAGAGAAATTGAAAGGCAAAAAACCCAAGAATTAGAGAAAGAGAAAAAAAGACAGCAAAGGTTAGAGTTCATTCTAGCTGGGATTAAGGCGTATTCGGCAAACGCAGGGCAACCAAATGCACTACCAAAAACGGTAGCGGAGATTAGTACACTGCTTGCTACTTTGGCATCAACTGGTAGTTTTTTTGTAGGTACGGACAGGGTAGGAAAAACAGACAAACCCCTTGATTCTAAAGGTGGGATGCTTGCGACCATTCACCCAGACGAAATGATCATACAAAAAGAACTTAATGCAAAGATGGGTTATCCAACACGTGATGAGGTAGCTAATGTGTTTACAGCATTCAGGGAGGGTCGTTTGGTTGAGCCTATAAGACAGAAACAAGGGCAAATGACTGTAATACAAGCGAATAACAATAAAGAATTACTGAATGGTATAGCAGAGTTGGTCGGTAAAACAGCTAATTACCCCGCTCAATTTGATGTAGTAAAGGGAGCAATCGAATACAAAGAGCGTAGGGGTAATAGGGTCAATAAGTATATAAAGAGAGTGTAAAATGGAGCAGTTCAAAATAAATGGGGTAGAATACAACAGCCCCTTAGAGATTGAAACCGCTAAGGTTACAATGACTTGGCAAAATAATTCATTTGCTGAGTTGCAACCAATTTTAGATATAGACAGGCTTACCTTTACTGGTAAGGCAAAAAATGCAATATTAGATTTTAAATCGAAGAACGGAGCATATTTAAAATTACCAATTTCTTACAAATATGGAAATTCCGAACTTTTTAAGGGTCATTTGACTGACTTTAATTACATACTGGACAGAGACCAAATAGAGGCTAAGGCTATACTTGACGAAAGCACGGATAACCTAGCTGAATTACTCTCTATACTTGATAGTGCCTTACTTTCAGGGCTTTACGAAAAAAAACAAATAGATTACTTGGTAGAGAAAGTAGATGTTAATACCGATGTAGCTTTGCTGTCAGTAGCTATTTTTTCATATAGCTACATTCTTTATTCACAAATCAAAGATGCTAGTTTCTTTTTAGCTAGAGTAACGGAGGCGACGGCAGATAGTGCCACTTTGTCTTTCGGTGCAACACTAGCCTTGGTTATAGAGGGCATCGCTATTGCTATTTTTTTGGCAGTTACTTTGATTCAAATTTTAAAACTATTCAACCAACTTAAGAACCTATTATTGCCACAACAGAAAAAAGCAAAGGTTATAAGTCTTCACTCGCTAATCGAAACACCGATTAAATACCTTGGTTATGAGTTGGTTACAGATATACAAGAGCTTAAGAATGTTTTCCATTGGTCTTCAAAATCAAATATACCAAAAGCTACAGACCAATGTGGCAAGGCACTAGGGTGTTTTGAGTTAGTGATACAAAAATACAACGCAAAAATTTGGATTGAGGGAAAAAAAGTTTTTGTGATGTCTCCGCAAAATCAGCTATTACAGAGCCAATCTACCTATGTTTTGGGTGATTACATTTTAGAAAATTATACAGAAAACACAGACGAACAAAAAGGTACTTATGAGTTAATTTACTCGACTGATTTTAGCGATGAATGGACTTTGGAAAACTTCAAAGGCACGGAATTTCTGGTCCGAGCAAATATAACAGATGTTAGAAATAGCACAATAAAAGGCATCGAGCAAAATATTTATTCTGTCGCCTTAGCAACAAGAAAAGACGAGTTAAATTTAGTCGAAAAAACATTTGAATTGGTAGTAGATGTGGTAAAAGAAGTGCTAAAAGTATTTGGAAGTTCTACGAATATAGTATTACCAAAAAAAAGGTTAGGTTTGCCGAAAGTGTCAAACGCTAATTTTAGTGTGCCAAAACTGATATACTTGAATGGTGATAAGATGCCGAAAAATCACAGAGACTTGCTTTCTGCAAAAACGGACTGGAAAAACTGGCACTATCTAAAATCTCACACTCAAAATCCAAGAGCGAAATTGAAAGTTTACTCAGAGCAGCAAATAAAATTTAACGAATCGGATTACCAAAAAGTCCTAAAAAATCCTTATTTTGCAACAAAAAAAGGTGAAAAGGGGCGTTTTACAAAAACACAATGGGATTACGATCACGATTTTGCCGTATGTGATTTTGTGATTGAAGACGAAAAAAGGACAATAAACCTTAAAGAAATTGAACATGAAGCAGTTAGATAACTTAGCGAATCAAATTTCAAAGTTAAAAAAAATAGCTATTGAAACAGCTATTAAGGGTGGCAAAACTCGTGAAGAAGCTGAAAGGGAGCTAAGGAGTGGCATCGAGGAAATCGGTGCTAAGGCTTACGCTGACCTATCTCGTTATAAAAATGATAAAGATGCCGGTGAAATCGTGAATAAAATTTTTTCGATTATAGAGAAATAAATGGCTACAACATCTAACATAAGAGAGGTAAAATTCAGACCTTTAATTAGACCTGCGGGAGACACGACGCAGGACTTGCTAGGTAATATATATGAAGAAATCGAGGCGACAATAAAAGTTGATGTTTTTTCCGCTTTTGCCGTACCTGATTATATTTTTTCGACTCAATATTTATCTAGTAATTCCGTTAATTTTCTCGAAAACCAAGTATCTGTTGGTGACATGATCTCTTTCCATCAAGGCGGCAATTCAAATCAATTTATATCAATTTTTGAAGTTAATGCGGTTAATGAAAACACTATTTATTTTAATGGGATAGGCGGAAACCCCCAATTTGGCGAATTTTCAGATATTTCTAATTTTGATTATATTTTCATAACCACGCCATTAAATTACCTAAAATATAGCTACGGCTTAGGCGTGGACGAGAATTACACCAGCTGGTTAGACGGTGAAACTATGTCTCACGAGGTTAAGAATTTAACTACAAGTTTTCAAAGTTCTTTTCAAAAATCAGCTATAAACAGTAATTACGGTACTTTTTCGGCTCGAAAAACTGGTACTTTTATTCCTCCAGTAACGAAAAATTACGGACAACAAAACGGACAAAGTTTTGAAGTTGTTCATCGTTTTTTGTTACAAGATTATAGAATTTCAGAAATTGAAAACTACCAAAAACTATTTAAATCTGATAATTATATCGGTCAAAACTCATTAAATTACTGGGTAAAAACTGAGTTTAGGGCGGAGGAAAAATTTAATAACACGGCAAAAATTGGTAATTTTTCTTTTAAATCTAATGTTGGATTTTTAAATGAAAATCTAAACGAGGGGCAAAATAGATACAAAGTAAGTAATGTTATATACAAGCGTTCCAACGGTGATTTTATTGACGGAATAGCGATTTCAGAGCCTTGTTCAGTTGAATTTACATTAAAAAATACAGGAGGTTTTTTTGGAGTTTCTGAAAAAATACAAGTGATTTTTAAGGCTTTAGTTCAAGATTTTGAGTTTAAGCAAATTGATTACGTGGATTTGTTCAAGTTCAGTAGAGCAGAGGTGGGAGGTAGCAACGGAGTAATTACAAGTGTTTCAAAAATAGTGATTTCACCTACTGAAATTAAAGTAACAGTAGGCTTGAATATTTCTGATAACTCATTGATAGACACGCCTTTACTCCTTGCTTGTGTTTGCGAAAATCAAGCTCTTCAAAGTAAAGAAACAGACAAAGAAACAGTTTTAGTTTCGGTTGAAAACGGGGTAACTGGCTTCGATATTGAGGGCTTAATTACCAATGCAAATCTAGTCATCTCTATGAGAGATGCAACGAAGATGCAAGCAGTTAATCAACTGAATGTAATTAAAGCTGAGTTGCTTAGAACTTACCTAGATTTTACTGTTACAGACGGTGAAATAGTTGGCGTTGAGCAACTTACAATAGGCATAAATTCGGGCAAAAGCTACATAATTGACCAAAAAAAGTACGATTTTGATTTTATTTTAGTTGATGGTTTGCAAGAAATTGACACTATTATAAGCAACGAATATACAAGTGGCTATGATGGTTTGTTTATCCACAATGGAGGAGGGGCTTATAGCTTAGTCGATAACTGGCGAGTACCATTCGACGGTGAAGTAGAGGCTGTTGGTTTACCCGATTTTGTTTACGATTCTTCCAAACCCCTAGATGGATTTGGACAAGATTTATTACATTTGCAAAGTAAAAGCTTAACAATAC
>JACCDX010240299.1_pt1 | contig 10312 bp, 9 predicted proteins | sample 7449681 | NCBI WGS metagenome assembly JACCDX01 (sample SAMN15323450, study PRJNA562643) | freshwater metagenome | isolation source: river surface water | place: USA:Blue River Watershed | collected 2017-08-18
CGAGCACAAACTCCACACCGTTTGCCAGAGCGCCCAGTGCCCCAATCTCGGCGAGTGCTGGTCGCGCGGCACCGCCACGGTGATGATTCTGGGCAACATCTGCACGCGCTCCTGCAATTTCTGCGCGATCGCCACCGGCCGCCCCACGGAACTCGACCTCGGCGAGCCCGCCCGCGTCGCCGACGCCGTGGCCAAGATGAACCTGAAGCACTGCGTCGTCACCAGTGTCGCCCGCGACGAACTCGCCGACGGCGGCGCCAGCGTCTGGGCCGCCACCATCCGCGCCATCCGTCACCGCAATCCGCATACGGCCATCGAGGTCCTCACCCCCGATTTCAAGGGCAACATGGCCCACGTCGACATCGTCCTCGACGCCAAGCCCGACATCTTCAACCACAACGTCGAGACCGTGGAGCGCCTCCAGAAGCCCGTCCGCGTCCAGGCCCGCTACGACCGCTCCCGCGCCGTCCTCCGCCACGCCAAGGCCCGCGGCTTCGTCACCAAGACCGGCATCATGCTCGGCCTCGGCGAGACCCGCGAAGAGATCGAGCAGACGCTCCGCGACATCGCCTCCGATCGCACCGACATCCTCACCATCGGCCAATACCTCCAGCCCACGCCGCAGCACCTGCCCGTCGTGCGCTGGGCTCCGCCCGAGGAATTCGTCCACTGGAAACAGTTCGGCCTGGGCATCGGCCTCGGCGTCGTCGAGAGCGGCGCCCTCGTCCGCTCCAGCTACCACGCCGACGAGCAATCGCAGAAATACACCGGCCCCGAGCACCTCAACACCGCCAACGCGCTCGCGAGCGCGTGAGGCGCCGCGCCGCCGCGCGCGCCGCTGCCGCCACCGGGCCTACTTCCACGCCCGCCACGCCAGCACGCCGGCGAGCCCGAACCCGAGGGCGTTGAGCGAGCCGTGCAGCAGCCGCATCTGCGGCAAACCCAGCCACGGCGCCACCGGCATCGCCGTGCGCAGCGCATAGGCACCCGCCAGCACCATCGCGAGAAACAGCGTCGCCCCCGCCACGCCCATCAGCACGCGCACCCGCGGTTCCTGCCGCTTGGCATCGAGCGCCAGCCGCACTTTCAGCAGGCCCACGGCCATGCCCGCCAACGCCAGGCCGCAGCCCGCTCCCGTTTCCAGACTGGTGCCCCAGCCGAGTTGCGTCGCCGTGATCCCCAGCGCCGTCGCCGGCACCCCGAGCACCACGCCGACCAGTGCCTGCGAGGCAAACCGCACCACCAGCAGCTCCCGGTGCACCAGCCCCGCGAACAACGGCAGCAACAACCCCGCGTAGTGGAAGTGCACCGCCGTCAGTGCCACGATCGGCGAAGAAAATCCCAGCGGCTGCCACCCCGCCCGGTCCGCCAGCAGCCACCCCGCCCCGACCGCCCCGAACAGCAACGACACGTCCGCCGCCAATCCCTCCAGCGACCGGCGAAACCGGTCCCGCCGGATACGCCCCAGCCCGGCGCCCGCCATCAGCCCCAGCACCGCCGCCCACGGCAGCGCCAGCCCCGCCGCCGCCCAACCCGGCTCCAGTCCGAGCGCCACCGCGAGCGCCAGCGCCGCGGGCAATTGCGCCCGCTCCGCCCACGCGAGCAGCCGCTCCGGCAATTCCTGCCGGGTTTCCTCCCGGTCCGACCACAGCCCGGAGGCCAGCGGCACCAGCACCGCCGCCGCCAGCAGCACCAGCGCGAGCGCCCACTGTTCGTGCCGCGCGTCGGGCACCCGCCAGATCACGAACGCGAGCCACACCGCGCCCCCGATCGCCGCCCGCCCTGTCGGTTTTCCGATATCCATGTCTCCCGACGCTACGGGCCCGCGCTTCCCGCCTGCAAGCGCCGCGACCGCCCGCCGCGACCCGACCGTGCGCCGGCTGCATCGCCCCGCGTCCTCCGCTCCGCCCGCCCGCCTCGGCCCCCAAAAAAAACCCGCGGCCCGACCCTTTCACGGGCCCGACCACGGGTTCCTATCCACAACTGCTCGGACTAACTCAGCCGAGCAAAGTCTGCCACTGGTTGTCGCGGGCCATCCGCGCGACTTTCAGCGCGCCGGCGGCGACGTAATCCTTGTAGTTGTCGCCCAGCACGCGCACCTGCGGGTTCTCGAAGCCTTCCTCGATCAGCTTGGCCTGCAGCGCGACGCCGAAGCCCTTGATCAGGCTGCCGCCGCCCGTGACGATCACGTTGCGCAGCAGTTCCGACACCGTGTCGGGGTTGGCGCGCGCGATCAGGTCGCGCGTCATCTCGAAGGTCTTCTGCAGCAGCGCGTCGCAGCCCGCGCCCACCTGCGCCGTGACGTCGATCTTCCTCGGCTTGCCGCCGACCATGATCGTCGCGATCGCGGGGGTCGTGCCGTCCTCGGCGAGCACCCAGGAGTGGCGCTCCTTGATTTCGCGCACGCGGGCCAGCGTGAGTCCGGATTCCGGATACTCCGCGAGGATGCGGTCGAGGATGATCTGGTCCACCGCGTCGCCGGCAAACGGCGCGCTCAGCTGGTCGTCCACCGTCGGGTAGTGGCCCTGCACGAGGCACACGTCCGTCGAGCCGGCGCCGATGTCGATGTAGACCGAGTTCACCACCGGATCCTGATACTCGGGATCGTTGAGCTTGGCTTCGTTGCGCACGCCGAGGGCGGCGAGGAACGGCTCCGGCACGAAGATGACTTTCTGGAACACCCCGCGCACCGCGTTGCGGGCGTTCTCGCGCGCCGGCAAATCCGAGCTCGCCGGCATGCCGATCACCGCGCGCACGTCGCGCGAATCCGTCTGCAGCACGTCGCGCAGGTGGCGGGCGAAATCGGCCGCCGCGTCCGCGTCGGCGATCACGCCGCCCTGCAGCGGGCGCACCAGGCGGAGGTTGCTCTTGTGCTTCAGCGCCATGCGGCCGAAGAGCACCTTCGCGTCGCCGGGCAGCACGCCGGGCAGCACGTCCGCGTTGGCGTAGCCGACCACCGTCGGGATCAGCTCCTTCGCCAGCGTCTCGGACGAGCCGCGCGTCGAGGTCACGACGCTGGAAATGTTGGTGCCCCAGTCGAGCCCGACGAGGAGCGTGTCGGAAGCGAGGCGGTTGGAGTTGTTTTCGATCACGGCGGCGGCGCCGGCGGCGGACTTGGTCGAGTTAGCTTTCATTGGGTGGATCTGATTCTGAGTTACTGGATTGTGGATACGGACAGGGTTCTCCCCGCGACCGCCGCCGGGACGGGCGGACGGGACGCGACGGGAAAGGGATGCCGGCGGATCGCCGCGGCGCGCTCCTCCTCGTCGAGCGCGTCGAGCATGCCGGGGATGTCGTGCAGCGGCACGCGGCGCCGCATCTCGAAGCGGCCGGTCGGCGGCGCCTCCGGCGCGGGCCGGGCCCCGAGCGAGCGCAGCACGAGGCGCTTGCAGACGGTCGCGGTCGTCACCTGCTCCTGCACGCGCGCGAACATCTCGCGCAGCGCCTGCCGGCACGCGTCGGGCGAGCGGCCCGCCGTGCGCGACCACTCCGCGATCAGCGGCGGCAACCGGTGCTGCAAAATCTCCGCCGCCTCCTCGGCGCGGCTCTCGGCCCGCAGCAGGCAGGCCTCGCGCACCGCCTCCTCGATCACGCGCCACAACTCGCCGGGACGGACCGGCGGCGCGAGGGGAGCGGAAGCGGAGGAGGTGACCATGGCCGCTGTTTTAGCAACGCCGGGGCCAGCGGTTTAAAGCGACGCGCTAGTCGCTGTTTTCCAGCGGATTAAAACTCTAACAATTTTCTCCCGCCCGGGCGAAGCACCCGCAGCGCCCCCTCGGGGAAAAATTTTCCTCCCCCGTCTGCATCGGCACAACGCCGCCCGCACTTCACATTTTTCTGCTGACCTCCCCGTCGCCGTTTCCGCAACGTCGCCCCCATGAAGACCCGCGCCGAAATCGTCGCCAACTGGTTGCCGCGCTACACCGGGGTGCCCCTGGAAAAGTTCGGCCGCTACATCCTGCTGACCAACTTCAGCCACTACGTGAAGTTGTTCGCCCAGTGGCACCGCGTGCCGCTCAACGGCCGCGACAAACCCATGCCCAGCGCCACCGCCGGCGACATCACCATCATCAACTTCGGCATGGGCAGCGCGACCGCCGCCACCGTGATGGACCTGCTCACCGCCATCAGCCCCAAGGCCGTGCTCTTCCTCGGCAAATGCGGCGGTCTCAAGCACCGCGCCGAACTCGGCGACCTGATCCTCCCCATCGCCGCCATCCGCGGCGAGGGCACGAGCAACGACTACCTGCCGCCCGAGGTGCCCGCCCTCCCCGCCTTCGCCCTGCAAAAGGCCATCTCCACCACCATCCGCGACCACGCCCGCGATTACTGGACCGGCACCGTCTACACCACCAACCGCCGCGTCTGGGAACACGACGACGACTTCAAGAAATACCTCACGAAGATCCGCGCCATGTGCATCGACATGGAGACCGCCACGATCTTCATGACCGGTTTCTTCAACGAGATCCCCACCGGCGCGCTCCTGCTCGTCTCCGACCAGCCGATGACGCCCGACGGCGTGAAGACCGCCGCCAGCGACAAGGTCGTCGACGAGCGCTTCGTCAACGAGCACCTCCGCATCGGCATCGAGTCGCTCAAGCAGCTCATCAACCAGGGCCTCACGGTGAAGCACCTCCAGTTCTGATCGCCGCCCCGGCCGGCGCGGCGATCCGCCCGCCGGTCCCGCCCCCTCTCAGGGCCCGACGTCCAACCGGAACGGCACGAACTCCTCGCGCCCCGCCAGAATCACCTGCGCCCACACCGTGTAGGTGCCGGCCCGCGGGATCGTCAGCTTGAAATTGAGCACCGGCCGCTTCGCGTCGGGCGGTCGCGTCAGGTCCGCATCCGTCGGATGCAGGTGCGCAAACCCCGTCCGCTCGGCGTCGAACGCCACCAGATGCGCAAACGCCCCCATCACCGGCTCCAGCGGCACCGCCCCGCCGCCGCTCTCCGTGATCGCGAACGCCAGGTCGATCGGCTGCCCCGCGCGCGCCGGCTTCGGCCGCGCCCCGAGCGCAAACACAAATCCGCCCCGCCGATACTCCGCCTCCGCCGCCGGACTCGCCCCGCCGGCGGCTGCGGCCGTCGCGCCGGCCACCTCCAGGTCGACGCTGGCATACAGGCCGCGCCCGGTCGCCGCCGGCGTGAAGTCACCGAAAAGCCGATACGTGCCCGCCCGCTGCGGCGTGAACGCAAACGTCCACTGCCCCGGCGTGCGCCCCGGCACCGGGTGCAGGTGCTGGTAATCCTGCAGCGTCGGGTCGACCGCCAGCACGTGCAGCCGCCGGGTGTGCGTCACGAGCAGGTCGTCCGGGGCGATCGCCTTCCCGCTGCCGGTCGCGAGCGTGAGCGTCACCGTCACGGCCGCCCCGGCCCGCGGCGCCGCCTCCGTCGCGGCGCTCATCGTCACCGGCGACCGCGCCGCCACCACCGGGATGAACTGCGGGTTCGACGGATCGCAAAACTCGATCGCCGCCCCCGCCTTCGGGTCCACCCGGAAATCCATGTGGCTGAGGTTCGTCCCCGTCGGGATCAGCCGCAGCCCCGCGAAGACCGCCAGCGCTCCCGCCGTGATCCACAGCGTCTGCCGCCGCTGCTCCGGTCCCCACGCCGGGGCGGCGCCCGGCCGGCCGGCGCTCGCCGGCGATGTCACCGTTCGCGCGCTCATCGCTTCATCTTCGCCACGTAGTCCTTCGGATCCCACGCGCTCCCGTCGGTGCGGTGCGCGATCGTGCCCGTCTCGGTGATCAGCAGCGTCGCGAGCGTGTGCTGGAGGATGTCGCCCTGGAACTGCGCGATCACGCCGAACTGGGTCAGCAGGTCTTTGATCGCCGTCTCGGGCCCCGTGAGAAACGAAAAATTCCCCGTGTCGATCCCGCGCGTCGCCGCGTAGTCCTGCAACACCCCCGGCGTGTCGTAGGCCGGGTCGAGCGTGATCGAGATCAGCTCCAGGTTCGGCACGCCCGCCTCCTTCGCCAGGCGCTGCACCGTCATCATCTTGGCCGTCGCCGCCGGGCACATCGTCGCCACCGGGCAGCGCGTGAAGATGAAGTTCACCAGCAGCTGCTTCCCGCGAAACCGCGCCATCTGCACCACCTTGCCGCTCTGGTCGTAGAGCGCGAAGTCCGGCACCGGCTCGCCCACCTCGCGATAGGCGCCTTTTCCGCGCGTGTGCGTGTCCTGCCGCAGCTGCAGCGCGCCCGCCGCCACCGCCGCGGCCTCGGTCGTGCGGTCGTCGGGCCAGATCTTCTCCAGTCGGAAATCGCCGTCCTTGCTCGGGACCATCTCGGCCCGGATGCGCTGACCGGGTTTCGCCACCGCCACGTCGCCGGCCGACACCGCAAACTCCATCGTCATCGCCGGCATGTAGCCCTTGATCTCCTCGTGCTGCACGATCAGCACCTTGCGCGCGGCGTCGATTTTCAGGATCTCGCCCCGCAGCGCATACCGCTCCTCCCCCGGCTTCGCCGCGACCGCTCCGCCGCTCCCGGCCTCCCGCCCGCAGCCCGGGCCGCCGAGCAGCAGCACGGCAAGGAGCGCGGTCGGGCCATAAGATTTCATGCGCCTACGGATTCGTCCGCGGAAATAATTGTCAAAGGGTTTGCGGCATCCAGCATCCGCGCTTCTGCTGAACCTTTGCCCGGCTCATGGCTTCCGCTGCTTCCACCCGCACCGTCACCCACAAACCCGCGCTCGCGCTCTTCGCCGGCCTCGGCAGTGCGTGGGTGTTCGTGCTCGTCACGCTCGGCGCCTTCACCACCAGCATCGGCGCCGGCATGGCCTTTCCGGATTGGCCGCTCTCCAACGGCTCCATCAATCCCGACGGCTGGCTGAGCGACATCTCCAAGTTCGCCGAGCACTCGCACCGCCTCACCGGCGCGATCATGGGTCTCATCACCATCGGCCTCGTCGTCTGGCTCTGGCGCCGCGAACAGCGCGCCTGGCTCCGTCATCTCGCCCTCTGGGCCCTCGGCATCGTGATTCTGCAGGGCATCATCGGCGGCAAACGCGTCCTCCTCCACTCGATCGAGGTGCCCGGCTTCCACATGTCCCTCGGCGAAATGCTCCGCATCCCGCACGGCATTCTCGCCCAGGTCTACGTCTGCCTGCTCATCGCCGTCGCCGTCGCCTGCACCCGCCAGTGGATCGAGCACGGCGCGCCCCTCGGCGCCGCCGTCCGCCGCACCGGCCTCGTCTGCTGCGCGCTCCTCCTCGTCCAGCTGGTCGTCGCCGCCACCATGCGCCACAACAACGCCGGCCTTGCGATCTACACCTTCCCGCACTCCACCCTCGAGGGCGACTGGCTCCCGCGCGACTGGAACTTCCGCGTCGGCATCCATTTCGCCCACCGCGTCATGGCCGTCGTTCTGGCCGTCGCGCTGGGCCTCTTCGCCTGGACGATCCGCCGCGACCGCGCCGCCACCCTCACGATGCGCGCCGGCGCCTCCGCGATGATCGCGCTCCTGATTTTGCAGATTCTCCTCGGCGCCCTGGCGGTTCTCTCCGGCCGCAACGCCGAGACGACCACCGCCCACGTCGTGGTGGGCGCCCTCACCCTCGCGGTCACCTTCTGGCTCACGTGGGTCTCGCACCGGGATGCGATCGAGGGCCCCGCGCCGCTCGCCACCCGCACGCGCGTATGAGTGCGGAGTCCGCCGCGCCGGCCACCTTTCGCGACTACCTCGAGCTCACCAAGCCGCGGCTCAGCCTGCTGTCCGTCGTCACGACCCTCGTCGGCTACTTCGCCGCGCGGCCGCCGTCCCAGCCCGTCAAGTTCTGGCTGCTCTTCCTCGGCACCGCCCTCGCCGCCGGCGGCGTCGCCGCCCTCAACCAGTGGCTCGAGCACGAGACCGACGCCAAGATGAAGCGCACCGCCGACCGCCCGATCCCGGCCGGCAAGTTCGCCACCGGCTCCGCCTTCGTCCTCGGCTGGATCATGTGCTCCGTCGCGCTCTTCATTCTCTTCTCCCGCGTCGACCGCATGGCGGCGTTCTTCACGCTGCTCACCATCGTCTCCTATCTCGGCTGGTATACGCCCGCGAAACGCTGGTCGATGTGGAGCACCGAGATTGGCGCCATCGCCGGCGCCTTCCCGCCGTTGATCGGCTGGTGCGCCGGCACCGGCGACGGCCGCGTCTCCGCCCTCGGCTGGATTCTCTTCGGCGTGCTCTTCTTCTGGCAGATCCCGCACTTCATGGCCGTCGCGTGGACCTACCGGCGCGATTACTCCGCCGTCCACTTCCCGATGCTGCCCGTGCGCGACGAGGCTGGCGGCAAGGTCGCCCTCTGGTCCCTCGTCAACACCGTCGCCCTCCTCGTCGTCAGCCTCCTGCCCGTCGCCTTCGGCCTCGCCTCCCGCGCCTACGGCCTCGCCGCCGCCGTCTGCGGCGCCTGGTTCCTCTGGCGCGCGATCGTGTTTCTCCATCCCGAGGGCCGCGATGTCGCCGCCCGCAAACTCTTCCTCGCCTCCATCGCCTACCTCCCGCTCGTGCTCGGCGCCCTCGTCGCCGACCGCCTCCTCGTGCCATGATCGTCCAACAGATCCCCGCGCTCAACGCCGCCCTCAACGCCCTCGCCACCGTGCTGATGACGTTCGGCTTCGTCTTCATCATGCTCGCGCAGCGCAGCTCCGACCCGGCCCGCAAACAGGCCCGGATCGACCTGCACCGCACTGCCATGCTCGCCGCCGGCACCGTCTCGGCCGTCTTCCTCGTCGGCTACGTCACCCACAAGATCCTCGTCCGCGGCGTCCACACGCCCTTCGGCGGCACCGGCCTCATCGCCAAGGTCTACTACGCGATGCTCATCTCGCACATCGTGCTCGCCATCGCCATCGCCTGGCTCGTCCCGCGCACCTTCCTCTTCGCGCTCAAGGGCGACATCGCGCGCCACCGCGCCTGGGCCAAGTGGACGTTCCCCATCTGGTATTACGTCAGCATCACCGGCGTGCTCGTGTATTTCTTCCTCTACCAGTGGTGGCCCGCCGCCGCCCGGACCTGATTCCGCCGCGTCAACCCCGCGCGCCCGCGCGACCGCGGAGCAGCGAAATCCCCAGCCGCGTCAACGCGGCCTCGGCGACAAACACCAGCGCCCACAGCGCCAGCACCCACGCCCGCACCGGTCGCCACGTCGCCGGCCGCGGCGCCTTCCAGATTTCCGCGAGATCGAGCCGCTGCTGCCCGCCGCTGCGCGCGCTCAGTTGCTGCAGCTCCGTCACCCGGCTCCGGTCGAACGCCCACTCCTCCGCGCCCGACACCGCCAGCGGCCCGAACGGCAATCCCGTCGTCCCCACGCGCACCGCCCCGCGCGCGACTTTGCCGGCCGCGAGCTCCACGCTCGCGCGGAAGCGCCCGGGCTCGATCTTCTCCCACACCACCGGCCGCGTGCTCACGCCCGCCCCGGCTCCGCCGCTCTCCGCCAGCACCGCCGTCGGCGGCGCCTGCGCGATCCGCGTCGTCCACGTTTCGTCGTGGAGCAGCTCCAGCGTGAGCCGCTCGCCCTCCACCTCCGTGCGGAGCGCCAGCCCCGCCGGCGCGTCCTCGCCCGCCAGCCAGCGCACCAGCGTCTGCACGAAATCGCCGTAGCCCGCCCACGCCCGCACCTGCGCCGAGAACTCCCCGCCCAGCGGAAACGACACCGCCGCCGCCCGTCCCGCGCCCCGCTGCCACGCCGCCACCAGCGGCGCCGCATACTCGTCCGTCGTGATCAGCGCCGCCGTCGCGCCGGGTTTCAGGTAACTCAGGTTGTAGCCGTCGACCGTCCGCGGCCACGCCGGCGCCCGCGCCGCGATCTCCGCCCAGCCCGGCGTGCCCAGCGCGCCCGTCGGCTCCTTCACGAACGCCGACCGCGCGATCGACACCGTCTCCTGCGCGAAGATCGCCGGCAGCTCCGCCGCGTCCGCGCTGAAAAAAAGCCGCCCGCCGCCGCGCTCCGCCACCGCGCGCAGCACGTCCGCGTCGCGGTCCGCGTCCGTGCCGAGGCCGATCACGCTCACCGTCGCGTCCGCCTGCCGCAGCTCGTCCACCGCCGCGAGGTAGTCCCCGAGGTCCTGCCGCGAATCGTTCGCATCCGCGAAGAGGATCATGTGCCGCGTGCCCGTCGTCGCCTTCTGCAGCTCGCGCAGGCCCGCGCGCAGCCCCTGGTGCACCACGATGCCGCCGCCCTGGCTCACCACCCGCCGCACCGCCTCGGTGATGCGGTTGCGGTTCGGCCCCACCTGCGCGAGGCCCACGATCTCGTGCGGCCGCGTGTCGACCGCGTGCACCGCCACCGCGTCGAACTCCCCCAGCAGCTCCACCGCCCGCGCCGC
>JACCDX011083051.1_pt1 | contig 10312 bp, 12 predicted proteins | sample 7449681 | NCBI WGS metagenome assembly JACCDX01 (sample SAMN15323450, study PRJNA562643) | freshwater metagenome | isolation source: river surface water | place: USA:Blue River Watershed | collected 2017-08-18
GATGTTGCTCGTCCGTTAAGGGCCTTTGGTTCTTAATACAACCCATAATTTAGGCATACTTGAGCAAGGTATAACCTTAGAATTTTTAGAGTGCTAATCCGGCATTTTAAATCTCCAAGGGTCTAAAGAATTTTATAAAAATAAAAAGTCGGCGTTTTAAATCCGCAAAGGTGTAATACTAAAAACTATATCAAGTATAATATTTAATCAACTTTATCTATATTTTCTGTATCTGTATAATCATCAATATCATTTTTATTTTTTTCATTTGTAGTTGCTGTAATGTTAATATAATATAATAAACTTATAAGTAAAAATAGTAAAATACTTGTAACACAACTAAATGTAATTACAAAATCTAGAAGAACATTCATTATGATGATAATAAAATCTTTAATAAATGTTTAAGTAGTTTTTATTATTAGGATAAGTTTTTATAAATTTTAACCATTCTAAAATATCTACATAATCTTTTTCATTGGCAATATCTATAATATTATCATTATAAAAATCATTTACATTAATTTGCGAATTAATAATAAAATTATAAAACCATTTCAAAATATCTATATGTCCATTATTACAAGCATTAATTGTAATCATATTGCCTAGACTACAATTATTCATAACTACCCACTGAAATAATTCTAGATTTCCATTTTGTGCAGCCATATTAGTAGTATCGGCATTCCATTTAAAACCATTTTTCCTTAAAAATTTAAGAATTTTCAAATGTCCTCCTTTTGCAGCCGCCGAACAAGACGCATATTGAATACCTCTTGTTCTATTAATAAAATTCGGAATATTATATGTATTTATGACCCATTTAATTATATTTTGATAACCATGTTCAGCAGCATATGGAATTATAGTAATATCTATATCATTAATATTTTTATGTTTTATCTGTTTTTTAAGTTCTAAAAATTCTTTATATATAATTTTATATTTGATATAATTATTTGAATTTATTGACATAAATTTTATTATAATATAAAGAATTAATTATATATATATATAAAATTATTAAATGAGTCAAATTTTATATAATCTCGAAGATATATTTGACATTAAATATGATATTATTAACAGAATTCAAATGAGAATTAATTCTAATAATCCAAAAGCAAGTTTTGGTTATTCATTACAAGAAATTTATGATAGATCTAAAATAGAAACATTAAACAAATTATTTGTTAATTTACTAGATAAAATTAATATATTCTTAGTTGAAAATGATTCTGAAATAGCTGAATTACCTAGAAATAAATTATTTACGATTGATAGAATTGAAAAATATATGTATAGTCCTACACTTGAATTGATCGTTATTAAATATAGACAAATGTTTAATTTTTTAATTTATGATACATATATAGAAATTAAAAAATTTGAAAAAAATAATGAAAAATATTTTTTTATTAATAATTTTGTTAATAAATAAATTTTGATAATGAATATAAATACAATTTATATTGCTATTCATAAAGTATATGATAATACTAATATATTTTTTACTACAAAACAAGAAGCATCCGAATATATTAATTCAAGACCATTTAATACTATACCTATTGAATGGCGTATTGTAAAATTATATGAAAAAATACCTTTTGAAGCAGATATGAGTATGACAACTAATGCTAAAATTTTTACAAATAAATCAACACAAACAGAACATAAATTTGAACATTTATCATCACATAATGAATTACATAATATTATTTCTAAGGAAAAATTCGAATATGTATCATTACATAATGAATTACAGAATATATATTCAAAAGAAAAAAATCTTTCTATATCTGAAGATTATATTGTAAGTGAATATGAAGAAATATAAGAATTGATAAATTTATATAAAAAAATTTGATTTTTTTTTAAAATTATATAAACATAAGTTTAATAGTATAATTAAAAAATAATGCCTATATATATTATTGCTGCAATTGATTCTAATAGAGGTTTAGGAAAAGATAATTCGATACCATGGAAAATAAAAGAGGATATGAAATTTTTCAAAGAAATGACTATCGATTCTACAGTTATTATGGGACATAATACTTATAAGTCATTACCTAAAAAATCAAAACCATTACCAAATCGTTTTAATATAGTATTAACAAGACAAACCGATTTAAAATCAACAGGAAATATCTTTTATACTGATATTGTTGGAATGAATTTATATATAAAGAGTAATACATTGAATAAAGATATATTTATAATAGGAGGTGAACAAATATATAGTTATTTTATTAAAGCAGCCAGTAAAATATTTCTTACAGTAATTGATAAAAAATATGATTGTGATAGAAAGTTTCCATATATTTCTAATAATTATAAAATTACTAAAGTGAGTAATAAAATATATGATGAAACTGAAAAAGTTTATTATAGATTTATTGAATATACTCATACTAAATTTCCCTGTCAAAATGAAAATGTATATCTTCATCTTGCATATGATATTTTAAATAAAGGTAATAAAAGGGACGATAGAACTGGAACTGGGACTGTATCACTTTTTGGACAACAGATGAGATTTGATATATCAGAATCAGTACCTATTTTAACAACAAAAAGAGTAGGATTTAAATTAACAGTAGAAGAACTTTTATGGTTTTTAAGAGGCCAAACAAATAGTAAAATACTAGAAGAAAAAGGAATTAAAATTTGGTCTGGTAATACTAGTAGAGAGTTTTTAGATAAAAGAGGACTTAATAATTATCCTGTAGGAGATATTGGTTTCATGTATGGCGCTCAATGGCGTCATTGGGGAACTAAATATATAGATTGTAATACTGATTATACCGGTCAAGGAATAGATCAATTAGAAAATGTTATTAATTTATTGAAAACTGATCCGTTTAGTAGAAGAATAATGATGACTGATTATAATCCATCAGATTCTGATAAAGGTTGTTTGGTTTGTTGTCATGGAATAGTAGTACAATTTTATGTCGAAGAAATTAATGAAATTAAGTATTTATCTACACATATGTTTCAAAGGAGTGGAGACTTTTTCCTAGGAATTCCTATTAATATACTATCATATTCTATATTAACATATATTATAGCATTAAAGGTTGATATGAAACCAAAAGAATTAATAATGTCTTTTGGTGATGCGCATATATATTCTAATCATTTTGATCAAATAAGCGAGCAACTCCAGCGAGAACCACTTGTTCCCCCTATTTTAAAATTAAATCCAGCTATAAAAAATAAAGATTGGAAAGACATTTCTATAGAAGATTTTGAATTAATTGGATATTTCCCAAGAAATTCTATCAAAGCAAAAATGTGTGTTTAATTTATTCATCAGTATAATTATCGTAATATAAATATATAATTTCAAGTAATTCTGTATTTTCATTATTTTTTATTCTAATTATTTGTTTATCAATTTCTTGTGATAATTTATCACAACGTCGTGTAATAGTAGGATTAACTATTTTACCAGTTTTTTTTCTATATTTATCTGGATTAAATCTAATATATATAAATTTTCCTCCATGAATCATCATTAAATCATCATATCGAATTATTTCATCATTTTTATTATAATATTTATGTTGATTTTCATCTGTTTCAATACATAATAATGTATTATCAATTAACATTCTATGATCAATTCTTCTTTTAGAAGTACAATCACAACCATTAATCCATAAAGGTTTATCATGTATGAATCCTATATAATTTTCAGTTAGAAAATTTCTAATTGCAATTTCTTTTGTTTTGTTTCTAATTTGTAATGTTAATGGATCGAGAGGAAATAAATTAGCAAAACATGTACAACAATATCCATTATATTTTTTATTTCCCCATGTAGAACATAATATGCCTTTTTCATTTGCTTTACATGTTAATTTATTTAGATCTATCATTGTATCTGTTTTACATAAACTACAATATTTTGGTTTATCATCATTAATTTCTCCAAAATTAGCAGTATTTTTACCACAATGACAACGTGTATGTTTTAAATCTATCATATCATCTTCTTTACATTTAGAACAACAAATGTGTTTATTATCAGTAATATAACCATAACAAGGTCCGGTAGATAATCCACATACACATCTCTTATTAATTATATCAATCATATCATATGTTTTACATTTAGTACAACATATTGCTTTATTATCTATTTCATAACCAAAAGATGGTCTTGCTTCTCCACATACACATTTTTTATGTATTATATCAATCATTTCTGGTGATTTACATTTAGAACAACAAGAAGGAATAGTATCAGTAGATAATCCAAAACTGGGTATAGCAGTATTACATTTACATAATTTTTTTTTATTTAAATTAATCATATCATCATCTTTACATTTAGAACAGCAAATTCTCCTTTTATCTTTTTCATAACCAAAATTTGGTTGTGATTTACCACATTTACATTTTATTTTATTTTTTAAATTAATCATATCATCATCCTTACATTTAACACAGCAAATCCTCTTTTTATCTTTTTCATAACCAAAATTAGCATTTTTAACTTTTCCACATTTACATTTCTTACCCATTTTTGTTGATGTTATATATACATCATTATTTATCTTTAAGTACTTTTTTTTCGTCTCTTATTTTTTTTCGTCTTTCATTTTGTTTAATATTTAATTCTTCTCTATATTTTTCTCTATATTTTTGAATATATTTAGAAGAACCTAATTTATTATCATAATTTAAAATAATTTTAATCTCTTCTAAAATTTTATCAATTTTATTTACATCATCTATATTTAATTCTAATTGGTTTTTTATCAAATTAATTTTTTTATGAGATACACTCATAGTACTATATTAATTATTTAACTTAAATTATGTTTAAATATAATTTAATACTTAAAGAAAAATAGCTTCTGGAGAAATAACATTTACGGAACCGTTAAATATTATATACAAATTTGATTTTTTTGGGCATAATCTTCAATTAAAATTATAAAAAATATAACAATTCCAACAAAGAACATCGTAAGAGTTTCACAAATTTGTTCAAATGTCATTATTTGAAAAGTTAGTATTAAAATTAGGTTCTAAGTTAATTCAAATTTTCTTTTTCTTTGTAGTTTTTTTGATTTTTCTTACCGCCACTAATTATATTATTTGTATTATTGATGTGTAAAGCAGAAAATCTTTTATAAATTTTCAAGGGGGTAAAAATGGATTTAATTTTATTATAAATTATAATTTATTATAAATATAGTAAATAAAGTAAAATTTGACAATTATCTAGATAAATAAAAATATCAAATACTCAATTGTTAATTTAATGATGAAGACTGCTATTTATCATCGTGGAAATAGATTTAATGGATATGCTATAAAAGATATGTTAAATCAAAATTTCTTAGATTATGATCATGAGTTTCCACATATAAATAAAGGAGATTGGGTAGCAATTTATATGCATGATGATACAGAAATTAAATATGGGCTTATTCTTGATATTTTTATATATTCTCCTTATAAAGCAGATATTAGTAATTCTTGCGAAGATTTATACTATGTAAAAACAATTGAAGGAATATATTATGAATGTAGATATGATAATATTTATTCTCATGTTTCGACACATAAAATTAAAGGATTCCTTAAAGAACTCAAGAATAAAACAAAAAAAATTGAGTAAAAAAATTTAATAATAAATTATTAGAAATAAATATTTTTTTTTATATTATATAATAAATATGAGTAGCAAAAGTAGTAAAAAAAGTAGTAGTAATAGCGAATCTGCTAATAATTTATATCCCATTCCATCTTTAACAAGATTAGCAGCACAAACACTTTTAAATACAGGACTAAAAAATAGAGAAATTCAAAGAAATAAATTAATTGAGGAAAATGATAGATTAAATAGTTATTTAATGAAATATCCCGCAAAAAAATCTAGTTTACAAAGTAAGTCAAGTAAACAAAGTAAGTCAAGTAAACAAAGTAAGTCAAGTAATTCAAGTAAGTCAAGTAATTCAAGTGAACACAGTAACTCAATAACAAAATATAAAAATTTAGAAAAAAAAAAAAGAGAAATTTATAAAAAATTAGATTATTTAGAGTCATTTTTACCAGAAAATTATGGTAATATTGATTATAGGACACCTATAGAACCTTATAATTATGAAAAAAGCCTGAAAAGAGCAGAAAATATTATGAGAAAAAGTTCTCTTAGATATATTATTCAATGGTATAATAATACTGACAAAGAATTAATGGTAAATTATATTTGCCCTTATGCTGCAAAATTTGGTCGCTTAGATGTGCTAGAGTGGGCTAGAAATGAAAAAAGACCTCGCATAAGATGGAGTAATTATAGATCAAGTGATGTATCTGAAGCAGCAGCTTTAAATGGACAATTAAAGGTTTTAAAATGGCTCAAAACTCAAACACCTCCTTGTCCAATAGATTCAAGAACTTGTGAAGCAGCAGCTTTAAAAGGACATTTAGACATTTTAAAATGGGCTAGAAATCAAGATCCACCTATAGATTGGGGAGTATTAACAACTAGTAAAGCTGCTCAAGGTAATAACTTAAATATTATAAAATGGCTCAGAAGTCAAAATCCACCTTGCCCATGGGATTCAGCGACATGCAAATCTGCGGCAGCGGGAGGTCATTTACATGTTTTAAAATGGGTTCGAGATCAAACGCCACCTTGTCCATGGAATAGTGATGTTTGTAGTGCAGCAGCTGGTAGTGGAAAATTAGAAATATTACAATGGCTTAGAAATAAAGAAATACACGGAAATAATAATATTTGTCCTTGGGATAATAATACTACATTTAATGCTGCTTCTAACGGACAATTAGAAACATTAAAATGGGCACGAGAAAATGGTTGTCCATGGCAAGGAAAAACTATCGTTAATGAAGCTTTAAGAAGAGGACATTTAAATACTTTAAAATGGGTTATTGAAAATGGATGTCCTTATGATTTAGTAAAATTAAAGAACCTTGCTACTTATACAACTGATATTCCAGGTTTTTCAAAAAAACCAACTAGGGAGATTTATCAATATGTACAAACTTTACAACCATTTCAACCATAAATATTTTATAATTACAAATAATAAAATTTAATTTTTATTTGATTTTAAGGTAGTTTTGATTTTTTTAATTTCTGCATCAGTTATATTCGGAAAAACATTTTTAAATGCATCTTTTTTCATAACAGAAAGACAATAAGTATTTATCTCTTCTTTTTTACAAATATTAATATATTTTTCTAAATTAATTTTTTTTAATAAATTTGTAGTTTTTTTTAATTCATGTTGCGAAATATTAGTTTTTAAACTATCAGATGAATTAAATGTTTTACTAGATTTACTAGATTTACTAGATTTACTAGATTTATTAGATTTATTAGATTTCAAAGATTTAATAGATTTAACAGAAGAATTAGAACTACTAGAATAAGATAATCTTGATGATTCTGATTTATTTGATTTTGATGTAAACGAATTACCTGAATTACTAGAATATAAATTTTGTGGTATATAAATAGGTCTTATAGGAATAGGTCTAATAAGTATATTTTTTTTAGGTTTTTTAGGTAAAGATTTTTTTAATGATATCGAATCATTAGAATTACTAGAATATAAATTTTTAGGTATATATATAGGTCGATGAGGAATAGGCTGGTGTAATTTAGCAGAACTCATTTTATATTTTACATAAGAAAAAAAATATGACTAGTATGTCTAAATTAAATTTACCCCTTGGAAATTTAGACCCTTGGAGATTTCGGCCTATGTTCGCACTACGTGCCAAATCTCCAAGGGTCTAAAATGGAACAAAAGTACCACAAAAAAATGCTTCACAAGTTAAACAGGTGAAGTTCCAAGGTTTGCTCGTTTCAGAACAGGTAAATTTTGATTATAACGTATTATGTAATACATATGATGATTTTTCCTACATAAATAATTAGGTCTATCCTTCTTATTTATTGTATTAGAAACTAATATATATATATAGATATATATATATATATATTAAGCACCATTACAATCTCTATTCCATTTAACATCACAGTTTTTATAACTAAGAGCAGAATGGACTAATCTAAGATCTGTTTTGTATGGTTTAGGTGTAAAATAATTAAATCAAGTTAAAAAAAACTAAAATAATATATATTTAAGTGATTAATAAAAGGTTTTATTATTAAATGATTATGAACATCGTAACATATAGTTGTGCTTTAATTTTGTTAATTTTGGCATATTTGGGTGGAGGTTATTTGGTATCATATCATAAAACTCATTTTTTAACTGGTTATGGTGTGTTAACAATAATTTGGTACATTTCGCAAACTGTATTTGCTTATTTAAATTATAAGCAAACATTACGATTACCCAATTTATTACAATATTCAGCAGAACCCGTTTCAATTCATGTAGTGGGATACCGTGAAAATCCTGAATATTTTAAAAATTGTTTAATTTCATGTGATAATGTGTTGTATGAAGGGCTTAGAAGAATCATTATTGTTATTGACGGTAATGATCCTGAAGATATGTTTATGAAAGATATTGCGTTAGAAGTTTTTGGAAAATATTGTACTCATCTTAATCTTGACTTTTTAATGTCTGATCTTTCTGAATCAGAGCGTGAAATTTATGTTAATAAGCATATTAGGGATTTACAAACCAAGGTGTTGGTTATAACTCAAACTCATGCAGGTAAAAGAGATGCTCTATATACATGTATAACTATTACTGATGCTTTACAAATACCCTATTTTTTTAATACAGATTCTGATACTATATTAGATAAAGATATTATAACACATCTTATGAGAAAAATGAAAGCAGAAGAAAATGTTGGTGCGGTAGGTGGTACTCTTGGAATTTTTAATACAAATTCATTTATTTCTCGATTATCTAATGCTAGGTATTATTTTGCATTTAATGTCGAAAGAGCAGCCCAATCATATCATGGATGTGTTTCTTGTCTTTCTGGACCAAACTCCTTTTATAAAACTGAAATTATTGCTATCATAAAAGATGTATGGTTAAATGAAACCTTTCTGGGGATAAAAGCAGTTTCGGGAGATGATCGTTCTTTAACTTACCATGTTTTAAGGCAAGGTTATAGGGTAACATTCACACAAAAGGCAATTGCTTTTACAGAAACACCAGAAGGATACTTACGGTTTATAAATCAACAATTACGCTGGATTAAATCTAGTTGGAGATATTCTCTTTTATCTGTTACATGGGCTAGTTCACATCCAATGTATATGCGTGCAGAATTAGCTTATCAACTATTATTTCCAATATTTTTAATGGCTACATTAATTAATACTATATTTAAAAGAAGTTGGTTTTCATTAGAATTAATTATATGTTTTATATTCTTAATACCATTTATTCGTATAGTTATAGTATATAAATTATTTAAAGCACCATTAAAAGAATTAATATGGTATTTTTGTTATCCGATATTATTTGTAAGTACTCTAATTCCTTTAAAAATTTATGGTGTTTTCACACTTGCAGATATATCATGGGGAACCTCAAATAGATTTAATATGTTACCTGCTAATACTATTCCACTAATTCCAATTGTAATGTGGTGGATAATAATTATTAGTGGATTATATTGGCATCATATAGTATTAAAAGCGATTTAATAATTTATACTTAAAGATTAATTATATTAATATAATTTAAAATTAATTATTATAATGATAATTATTACATTAAGTTTAGTTATTTTAAGTACAGGAATACTAATTAAAGTAATTTCTGAAAGTAATTGTACTAATAAAGATTATGTTAGGAGTGATGATACTTTAGAAGAAACATATTATAAAACTTCCACTTTATTATATTAAATCGATTACTTAAATACAAATATTGACTTAAAACTTTGAGGTGTAATATATTTGTGATTATGATGAAACTTTATCAATTTCGAAGATATAAACAAATTACTAATTGTATGAATACTTTTATGAAAAAAATTTATAGTAAAAAAATAACTAATGGGAACACTCTTGATTTATATGCGTTAGCTTATTCAAACTTAAGCTGGGATTAAATAATTGGAAAATTATTTTTTTGGTTTGTTGTTATAATAATTAATATTTTTATAACCAAAATTATCAAAAAAAAATGTACAAAATATACAATATATACATTCTGATTAACAATTAAAACTTAGTTATTTTACCCCCCTTGGAAATTTAAAATGGAACAAATTCCATAATAACATGCTTTATTAATACAAATAAAGTTCCAAGGTTATACCTTGCTCAAGTATGGGCAAATTATGGGTTGTATTAAAAGCCGAAGGCTAA
>JACCDX011531118.1_pt1 | contig 10310 bp, 15 predicted proteins | sample 7449681 | NCBI WGS metagenome assembly JACCDX01 (sample SAMN15323450, study PRJNA562643) | freshwater metagenome | isolation source: river surface water | place: USA:Blue River Watershed | collected 2017-08-18
CATACTGTTTAAAAAAGCCTTCATTGCTTTTAACATAACGCCACAGGTGATTCGCAGTATCCCAGCGATATTCGGCCCAATAAAAACCTCCAGCACGAATCTGTAATAGTCGTTCTTCTCTAAACTTCATTCTAAATACTCGCTTAGTGCTATTCTAACCAGTGCTATTTGTTTTGGGGACACTGGTTCTACAACAGTTACCGTCCAGTGATAGGTATCTCTGACTGGACCCACATACTTGTAGGAAAACTCTACGTGATAACTGGCCGGTGGTAGCAGATGCACAATACGACGATAAAAGAACTGTCTGCCCACTGTAGGCATCATAGGTTCAGAGCAGAGTCTAATTACAGTATGATCCGGGTTGGTCATTTAAAATAACAGTCTTGCTAGTGTTACAATTCTCGGGTCTGGGTCTTTTAAAAAAATGTGTATATCCAAGCAATGATCTTGATAGCTTGAGGTAACCTGTGTTTGTATACTGTGTCTACTTAAAAATACAGTTTGTGCTTCAGTGATGTAGCCAAGGCGTCTTAGTCTGCGTATACGTTCTTCTGGTGTTTGTACTCCAGTTTCTGCGGCACCATAAGGAACAGTTATATGTGCGATGGCTACAATCATCTTGTTATATTATATCTGTATTAGGTTTGTTTGTCAAGGCTCAACAGCGGGGCCTCTTGGTTCTTTTCTTTTGATAGGAGGTACGCCTTCGCTTGCTCGATTAATCAAATCGTAGTATTCTTGATTAAGTGGTACTCCGGCATTTTCCAAATGGTATGCAGCTTCACGTAGTGCTGCCAGTAGTTCCGGTGCTGCTCTTAATACAGCTAGATTAGCCGAGCGTTCGTTGAAAGGTATTTCGCCGGCTTTAGGAACAACAGCAACGGTTCTATTTTGTTGATCTACGATAGTGCCTCTGCGTATATCCATAACACGCCAGGGCGGAGAGCTCAGTGGAATATTTTTAACGAACAGCATAATGGTATTTATAAATATGTATATCCATAGAAGGAGATCTCAAATGAGCACACTTAATCGTATAACCCTAGACTTAGAACTAGGGCAGACAATTCTTGTTGGTCCTAATGCCAAGCCTGCGACCATTACAAAGATTGAGTATTTTCCAAAGACCGGAGAGATCTCACTGAATACCACTCGTGGTCCTAGAAAAGCCTTGACCTTTAGATTGCCTGCGGAATCGGTTTCTGCTCCTATTGATCCAGCTGACCGTTATCGTTGATAAATACTGTATGAGAGTAGACGAAGTATTAACCCGCGAAGCAGATATCGAAGAGTGGAAGGCCAGTGCCGAGCTCTGCCGTTCAGCAAGATCTGATGCCAGTCTTGGTGCGAGTGCATTAAGTTCGTGCAGAAGTCAAGGCCTACGCCGTCGTGATAGTAAAGTCAAGCATACTATCGGCAAGAAGCGTCAAAAGATATCCGGTCGTAAGATTAAGGGTAAACAGTACGGGGGTCCGCTCCCGGATTGGAGTTAGGCTATGGGGCGGGTCGGAAAGTATCTGATAGCACGACCCACTGTTAATTTAGGATTCTTTAGTAAGTCAGTAGTTTTTATTTACGAAGACAGTTCTAAAGGTACAGCTGGTTTAGCATTAACCACTCCGTCAACACTCACGTTTCGCGAGTTATCACAAGAAAGGGATTTACCGTATACTGTGACTCCGCATCCGTTGTATCGTGGCGGACCAGTAGGTATATCATCTATTATGATGTTACACTCCGATGAGTTTGCAAGTGCAAACACGTTGCATACTGGCACAGGTTTTGATGTATCGTCAGATGAAATAATGATAGAGAAACTTGCGGCCGGTGTAGAGCCAGTATATTTTAGATTAATGGCAGGCGGAGCAGTATGGGCACCTGGGCAACTGGATGCCGAAATACAAAAGGGATGTTGGTTAGTATCAGACTTAGATCCTGAAATTGTATTTGGACTAGACAAGGAAGAACAATGGGCTGCGGCAATTGAGTATGCAGGCAGTCAGATCATAGCAAAATACTTTTAGGAGAGTCTTGTGAAATTAACTACTCTAGCTTTAGCAACTTTATTGCCCACTCTAGCACTGGCCCAAGATGCCCCGGCATTACCCGAGATTGGGGAAGTAATGCCAGTAACAGTATGGGGTGTATGTGCTGTGAATGGCAAAGCATACTTAGAAAGTCGTCGTGTTATGGCCGGCGAAGAAATACTGTTTCTAAGTGACGGATCGTCTTTTATAGTTTATGAAGAACAAATACTTGACAGGCCGGGTATTCTTGCAGTATTATCAAATCAAACTACTGGAACGGTTTCAGTAGTTATGCTATATCAGGATGGTGTAGCGTGTGAAATATTAACAGGTGAAAACTTTGAACCACAATAGGTAGAAAGAAGAAAATTATGTCAGACACATTGCTTATTAACGCAGACGGCCAGCCAGTTAGTTTAGTGCCGCTAAGTGCAGTAAGCTGGAAAGAAGCGATTCTATATATGTACCACGACAAGTGTGACGTATTAGAATGGTACGATGACTGGGTTGTGCATTCGGCCAATTGGGAAACAAAGGTCCCGGCGGTAATTATGTTACGTGATTACCTACGTAGAAACACATCACCACGCTTCTCAAAGAGCAATGTGTATCTGCGTGACCTTTATACTTGCCAATACTGCAACACTAAGGTAACTAACAAGACTGCAACAATGGACCACGTGCTTCCGCTCTCAAAGGGTGGTAAGACCAACTGGGAAAACATCATCACAGCCTGTGCTCCTTGTAACAGTCGTAAGGCTAACTACAGCCATATGAAGCCAAATTATCGGCCATATCAGCCAGGCTATTACGAACTTGTTCGCAAGCGTAAGCAGTTGCCATTTGATGTTAAGCACGACAGCTGGTATCAGTGGTTAGGGCTCGATGATGTAATTGCGTAAGTTACTTTAGCCAAGCGATAGGTTTACCAGCGTCTACACGGCGCTGGTATTCTATTTCTGACTCTGGGTATCTCCAAGCCCATACAGCAACAGCAAGCATAAAGAGGCCGGTCCATACAACAGCGGGGCCATTGGCAGTTGCTAACCACGTAATGAGTAAGGTTGTACTCATTGTGGCTAACATAAAATATTTTAGTCTACGTGGGAAGATACGCTTTTCGTTCCAGCCACGTAGGAAAGGGCCAAAGCGTTTGTGATTGTATAACCAATTACTCATACGTTCTGAACTACGAGCAAAGCAATAGGCAGCAATAACAGTAGGAGTACTCCACGGAATACCCGGAATAACGACTCCTATAAAGGCTACGCCTAACGAGAATATGCCGGCAGAGAACCACAATGCTTTACTTAACTTCATCAAAGACCTTTCTAACTGCACGGACGCAGTCTTCTATCATACCGTCGGTATGTAGTGGAGTAGGAGCAAAGCGTAGTCGTTCTGTTCCTACTGCCACAGTTGGGTAGTTGATAGGTTGTACATAAACCCCGTATTCATCTAACAACCTATCTGACAACTGTTTACAGCGATCAGCTGATTTAACCATAACGGGAACGATGTGAGTACAGGCTTTATCAAATACTTCGACGCCTACCTCGAGCAAACTGTTTTTAAACTTGTTAGCCTGGGCCTGATGTTGGACGCGAATTTCGTTGTGAACCTTTAACCATTTTATACTGGCCAACGCACCAGCACAAATGACAGGGGATATACTAGTAGTAAAAATAAAACCACTAGCGATTAGCCTGATAGCGTCTATGACTGTCTGATCCGCGGCTATGTATCCGCCCGATACACCAAATGCTTTGCCGAGTGTTCCGTTAACAATATCTACACGACTTTGAAGACCTAGATGTTCTAGATAGCCTGCTCCACTCGTTCCATACAATCCTACTGCGTGGACTTCGTCGATATAGGTTATTGCCCCGTATTTCTCGGCAAGATCGCAAATGTCCGCTATTGGAGAGACGTCGCCATCCATACTATATACGGATTCGAAGACTATGCAGGCCTTCTTCTTCTGTGCGGAAACATACTCCAACTTGGATTTTAGATCGCTCATATCATTGTGCTTCCAAATTGCTTTTTCAGCACCACTGTGTCGGATACCCTGTATGAGGCTTGCGTGATTTTTGCTATCACTCAAAAACACAATGTCAGGAATGATTTGGCTTAGAGCAACTAATGTCCATTCATTTGCGACATACGCACTAGAAAATAACAGTGAACCGCTCTTGCTATGCAGTGTTGCTAGTTCTCTTTCCAGTGCTATGTGATAATAACTGGTCCCGGAGATATTGCGTGTACCTCCGGATCCTGCTCCTGTTTGATCAAGAGCAGTATGCATTGCGTCTATTACAACGCGATGTTGTCCCATACCCAAATAGTCATTGGAACACCAATTAACTATTTCTTTAATAGCATATGGCCCGTACCATATTGCTCGTGGAAACTTACCACGTTCTCTAACTATAGAGTTAAACACGCGATACTTGCCTTCGCTTTTTAGTTCATCAATCTTCTTTTGAAACGGGTCTAGGTTTATCATCTTCATCATCCGGAACATAAACAAAACCACCATAGAACGAAGTAAAATAGATTGCTTCGCCTTTGAATAGTTCGTTATAGGTTTCCGTCCATTCGTTCCAAAAATTTACAATACGTTTCCACATACAGTATTTAACCAATTTCGATTCCGGTATTATCAAAAAAAAACAATTAATTATTGTATAGTTGTTAAAGATAAATATAACACAGGAGTTGATTATGAGATACAAAGAGTTTACCATTAACATTCCTATCAACATAAAATTTAACAGTGATGGCACACCCGATGTTGATATGGATCAAGAAGATGATGACAACGCAGAAGAAAAGTCGGTGTTTGTACCGCCACTTCAGCAACATCTCGAATTAGCAAAGAGCGGCCAAGGTAAAAGCAGTAAGGTTATTAATCAATTGATTGCTGACGAGCCTGAAGAAGAAGAACCAGAACCACAGCCATTAACACAAAGATCAAATTTTCGAAATAATATAAGATGAGTCAATACTTTACCCAAGACTTTATAACCAGTAGACGTAATTACGACGACGGAACTAGTCGTATTGGTCAGCTTGGTCGTCTTTGGTATGATTCTTTTTCAAACACAATACGCATCGGTGACGGCACTCCTGGTGGTTTGATAGTCGGTGGTGGCGGTGGTGGCGGCGGCGCCCTTGAAATTTATAAAGACAATATTTTAGTAAACCCACTTACTTCAAAGTTAAACTTTGAAGGGCCAAACTTCGTTGTAGCCAACGATGGCCCAGGTCAGGTCTCGATCAATGTTGAATTACCTAGCATTATTTTTGATGGTGGCTTTCCTTCGTCGGTATATTCAACTGGCCCTGTTCTTGATGCAGGAGGAGTTACTTAATGCCATTTATTCAGATACAATTTCGTAGAGGAAGTTCTACGGAGTGGAGTACAGTTAACCCAACTCTTGCTCAAGGAGAAATGGGCATTGAATTAGATACCGATCTATTTAAAATAGGTGACGGTACAACTCCGTGGAATAGTTTACCTTACGGTGGTTTGCAGGGTTACACAGGCAGCAGAGGTGTAACTGGTTTTATCGGTAGTCAAGGTGCGCTCGGTTATACCGGTAGTAGAGCTTATACCGGTAGTAGAGGTTTTACTGGCAGCCAGGGTGTAACTGGTTTTATTGGTAGTCAAGGTGCGCTCGGTTATACAGGTAGTAGAGCTTATACAGGTAGTAGAGGTTTTGCTGGATCACAGGGCTATACAGGATCACAAGGCTATACAGGTAGTCAAGGCTACACAGGTAGTAGAGCTTACACAGGTAGTAGAGGTTTTGCTGGATCACAGGGCTATATAGGATCACAGGGCTATACAGGTAGTCGTGGCTTTAGAGGTAGTATTGGATATACTGGATCACAGGGCTATACAGGTAGTCAAGGATATACAGGTAGTCAAGGTTATACCGGTAGTCGTGGATTTAGAGGAAGTATCGGTTATACTGGTAGTCAAGGTTTTACAGGTAGTAGAGGTTTTAGAGGTTACACTGGTAGTAAAGGTGTTTCTGGAAACTTTGTTAACTTTTCTTTAATTGGGTCAGGAACATCATTAAGTGAACTGCCAGTTTCTGCTAACGAAGGCGATGCCTGGGGATTAGTATCCGAAACTGGAATGACAATATATGTCTGGACTAATGGCGAATGGCTTAGTGCAGGCCCGCTAGAACTGTCAAGCAGCTATCCAATTGCTAATACTATCTTTGTACAGAAGTTCGGCGATGATCTTAACTTGGGCACCAGCTGGAGCAGTGCTGTGGCAACTGTAGAACGAGCTTTACAATTAGCAGCACAACGTCAAACAACTACACTGATTGATATCGGCCCTGGTGTTTACTATACACAAGGGCATCTTGACGTTCCAGATAACACAGTAATTAAAGCAACTCATAGAACAGTATTCTTTAAGCCAATACCGGGTTATGAAGAAAGAAATGTATTTAGATTAGGATCTGGATGTTTCCTTGAAGGGCCAGTATTCGAAGGCTGGCGATTAGACGATATGGATAATCCGTCAGAAGGTTTTGCAGTTGCTTTTAGACCAGGAGCATTGATTACAAGAGTACCGTATGTACATAAAGTTGTGGTTAGAACACCGCCTTTCTGGACTAAAATTGCTCCTCCACTGGATAGAGAAGCAGCTAACCCATTAGTTGGGCGTGGTGCTGGAGTTGTATTAGCAGATGCAAATGCTCTTGACCCGGATACAGTTTTCCCTAATATAATGACTTGGGGTGCAACGCCTGTTACACACAATGGTATTGGATACTGTGCTAAAAACGGAGCACTTATTAACGCTGTTAACGCAGTTAGTATGTGGTCGCATAGACATTTTTATGCTATAAACGGTGGACAAATTGTATTGTCTTCTTGCTCTACTCAGTTCGGTGATTACACTATGGTCGCCAACGGTAGTAGAAGAGTTGTAAATCCTACAGAAGTTGAAATTTCGTTAACATCGCAAATTGCAGCAAGCAATGCAATTGATTTAAATAAAACAACTATCATCAACAATATGTGGAACGAACTGGTTCTTGAAGGTTTTGCTGATAGTAGCTGGCAAGGCGAATACGAAACAATTACAAAAAGAGATGCAGGATTATTCTTACAATCGTTGAGTTGGGTATTACAGTCAGCTAACGAGAAACCTATGCTAGACTTTGCTAAAGGATTCTTTAGCACAACAGCAGAAAGAACCTACACACCAACTCCTTACGATTTTAATAAAACAAAGAGAGACTCACTGCTAGTTAATGATGCTGTAGCATATGATTTAATGTTCAATAGCAACTTCAGAAGTATCAAGGCTGCAAGATCGTTTTACAGAGCTAGTGCAAACAATCTTTTAACTAACTTCAAGACAGAGACTTTGTTAGCACTCAATAGACAAAAACTAACATTTGGAAGTTATTTGTCTGGAACGTCACTCGCAAGAGCAAATACCCTGTTTGACGAAATTATCAATATTATCGATAACGGTGAATCGGTTGCTTCGGCATATTCGTTGACCGATCCTACCGGCTATGACACTGGATACTTTAATGCTAGAAGACTGTTATATGCTAACTCAACAGGATTAAATGAATTTATACAAGACGAAATTATAGCTTGGATTAACGATCAAGTCACATCACAAACAGCACCATTCCAAGATTTTGTTTACAACGAAACTCTCTGCAGAAGAGACACAGGATTAATCATAGATGCTATTGCATATGATATGGCATTCGGGTCAAACTATAGATCTATTGTAGCAGGAAGATCTTATTTAAGATCACAAGCAAGTAACGTTACTGCCAGTCAACTAGAAGCAACAGTTGGAGCACTTCAATATCTCAAAACTCTGTTGTTAGCAACTGTTACTGGTAACGCCACTGCCACAACATCTGTAACCAATAATATGAATTTGATTATCAGTATTGTAGAGAATGGAGAATCATCTATTCCAACATATACTTTGCCTACTCCTACAAATATCACTACAGGATTTCAAAAAGCCATTAATCTAATAAATGCTAATACCAATTATATTAAAGCTGAAATCATACAGTATATTCGAAACACCTATCCGTCGTTGATATATGATACTGACATTTGTAGAAGAGATATAGGATACATTTTAGATTCTGTAATATACGATCTAACCTATGGCGGTAATCTTGAGTCTATAGTTTCTGCTAAGTCATATTATGACAATGTGCTGTTAAACTTTATTATAGAACAAATTGAAATTGAAGCTTCTGTAGATGCTTATACATATTTAAAAACTCTAATTTATAATGTTGCAACGTCAACAGTTACTACTTCACTTCAGTCGGCTATAGCGTTTTCTCCTGCAACAACAGGCAATGAAGGATCTGTTGCTGCTGGCACTGCCGCAGCAAATTTGATAGACATAATTGTAGACTATCTCGATACTCAAGCGTTGCCTACAGAAGTTCTACCTGACAACAGTTGGGTAGACGTCGGTTTAGTTGCACTATTTGATGATATTATAGCAGATAAATTGACAACAGTCGACTCGGTTATTACACACATTAACAACAACTATGTTACTTTTTCTTATGATCAAGTAAAGTGTCGCAGAGATATAACCTTTATACTAGAAGCTCTATCATATGATTTAACCTATGGTGGTAACTTAGAAACTTATAATGCTGCGGTATCTTATTTTGTTGGAGCAACTGCACAATACGGCAATGGAGAAAAGTTACAAACTATTGCAGCATTAAATCGTTTAAAAGCAATACTCGCAAACATTTTACAGGGTGTATTGATTACGCCATCTTCAGGAAACACCGGAACACAAGACGTTAGTGGAACAGCAGGTAGTCTTGCCGCAGCAAACTTTGCACAAGCAAGAATAACAGAAATTGTTAACTGCATTAACTCAAATGGCACACCACCTACAAAAGTTACACCATCAAGTTCGTGGGTCGCTTCAGAATTTACAACAAGTTTTGCAACTATTAATACTAATTCAATAGCAATTTCTAGAGATGTAACAAAATACACAGCAGTTGAATCTAGAACTTTAATTGGATCGTTCATTTATAGTTGGGAATATATGAGAGATCAGATTAAAGCATTACCAGCCGTTAATAATGCATCTGACACTATAATTGATAATTTAGTTTCTGCACTTGTAACAACTACATTAGACCCATCGTTGATTACAGAGCCGTCAACTATTACAGCAGTTGGACACACTTGGACTGGTATTATGGCAGGTGTTGCACTAACCAAGATACCTTCGGCAAGAAATGCTGCAACTATCGAAGAAAGCATAATTGAGTTAAATAATGGTGTAGTCATTGCGTCTGGTCAAGACGATCAAGGTTCTGCTCTCTTCATCGGGGGTATGAAAATTGATTCAGATACAGGGGAATTAACAGGACCACCGTTTGAACAATCAGTTAATAGAATTGCAACTAGAACAGCAATTGCAAGGAGTTTTTAATTAAATGGCAAGAATTACGTGCAGAACACCATCTACAGGAAAACCTATTAGAGTAGTACTTGCTAATGTATTAAACACATTTAGTACAATTGCCGAGGCACCGGATTTTTCAATTCCTGATGCATCAAACAAGTTCCCAACTAGAGATCCTGTGGACGAAAGTAGAGCAATTCGCCCGGGAGAAGTATTCTTTTTAACTCCGTTATCTGCAAAAAATAAAGACACTGAAACTAGATGGATCGAACTACAGTTGGTTACTGAAGACAATGTAACTATCGAATTCGGTAAAATAGAAGTTCCTGCAGGAGACACAGTTTATATTCCGTTACAAGGTAGAAGTTTGTTTAAACGAAATTCAAGTGCAGCTAACGGAGACAGAATACAGATTCGCGCAGAAGTTAGCAGTGCGTTTGACATATGGGCAAGTGCTGAAGAAAAGCTATCTAACGAGCACTCAGGAGTTGTATAATGAGTAAACTGCTTTCTGGAAGATCTAAAGTTAGTGACCCAGTAATAATTATACCTCTTGCTGAGCTTGCTCAGTTAGATCCATACGTATATAGAGGTTCACAAGTTCAAACAGATGACGGTAGTCGTTGGTTTAGTGATGGAACTGACTGGGTATCTGAAGTTGGATTTACAGGAAGTAGAGGATACACAGGAAGCCAAGGCGTTATCGGTTATACAGGCAGTCAAGGATATACTGGCAGTCAAGGATATACTGGTAGCCAGGGCTATACAGGAAGTCAAGGATATACTGGCAGTCAAGGATATACTGGTAGCCA
>JACCDX011905781.1_pt1 | contig 10310 bp, 15 predicted proteins | sample 7449681 | NCBI WGS metagenome assembly JACCDX01 (sample SAMN15323450, study PRJNA562643) | freshwater metagenome | isolation source: river surface water | place: USA:Blue River Watershed | collected 2017-08-18
CCAACAAAAGTTGGGAAACGGAACTTGTAAGAATATGTGTGCTTAAATAGTTCCTTAATAAACTCAAAACGATACATGTCCAGCAAGGCTGGGTCGTAGTATTCCTTTTCCACTAGATACTCTAGCTTTTCCTCTAGGCTGTGGAAGAAAACGGTGTTCTGGTTCACGTGGTCTAGGAAGTATGCTCTAGCAGCCTCCTTATCCTTATCAAACTGAATCTTGCCATTTGCATCATATAGATTGAGCATAGCATTTAGCTCATGGTAACTGTAGTTATCCATATAGTAGTTCCAACCTCTCTTTTACTGTTTCAACATCGTCATTTGTGCCGAATATTTCTACCCTGGCAATTACTGGCTTCCCAGTTTTTTGTGAAATCATGTTTGCAGCCTTGCAAAAATGTTCTCCAAAATTTGTGTTACCAAATCCAACAATCCCCTGCAGGAGATCCCTGTTTTCAATAACGTTTAAAAACTTTCTAACTTGTCTTGGGATTGCGTGTCCATCAGCTCCTCCACCATAGGTGGGCACAAATAGCACATATGGATAAGATACCGTCAGATTTTTCTTATCTGAAGAAATCGGTATCTGCGTTGCAGGCAAACCCAGCTTTTCCACAAACTTCTTGGTATTTCCAGAGTAATTTGAGAAATAGACAATGTGTATGGACATCTATTTTACCCCCTCTTTTTTAGTCTGGTGATGATAAAGGGGAAGAGATTTTTAGGCCCCTTCCCCTCTAATATTTTACATCAATTACTTGATAAGTGCAACCTTGTTCTTAGGGAACTTCTTGTTCCACTTAAGTGCAAGAGCGTTGTGCTTCTTCTTGTTGCCATCAGCCTTTGCCTCAGCAATAGCAAGCTTTGCAGTTAGCTCAGCTACCTGTGCCTCAAGAGCGGTGTTCTTGCCCTTAGCAATTGCAAGCTCAGCATCCTTGTCAGCTACAAGAGCAGCAAGGTCTACAACCTTAAGTGTGCCACGGACAAAGCCAGCAGGAGCAGTTAGACCAGTTACAGCGGTTGCTACGGTAGCAGTTGCAATAAGGTCATACGATCCAACAGCAAGGCCAGTTAGCTCCTTGACTGCAGTTCCTTCGGCAGATGTAGTAATGGCGTGAGTAGTGCTTGAGGTGCTAGATACAACCTGCAAAGCTACAGCTGAGCCTGATACTACGTTACCAAATACGTCAGTACCTGTAACAGTTACCTTTGCTGTGGTTCCAAGACCTGCTGTTGGAGCATCCAACTTAATGTTATTGAGAGCACCAGCAGTACCCTTGACATAGTAGGTGGTGGTTACGCCATCTGCAGTAACTACAACACTGCCAGTCTTAGTAGTCTTAGTAAATACGAAGATGTCTGCAGTAGTACCAGTACCAGTTGCAATGCTAACCGAAGACGAACCAGATGCAGCGGTTGCACCAGTCAGAGTGGTTAGAAGCAGAGCGTCAGTAGCGGTTGCCACAACGTTGCTACCAGTAGTAACACCAGTAAGAGAGATCTTAAGAGCGTCTACAGCATCTACAGAGTTGTCTGCAGGAACTGGCAAAGCTACTGCATTGGCAGCAGTTGTTGGTGCTGTAGCAACCGTAGTTGCATTTACTGTTAGTGCAGTAGTTGCAGCACTAGCAGGTGCTACGAATGCTGTCGCAGCAAGAGCTACTGCAGCGGCAATAGCAATAAAAGGCTTCTTAATAGAAGTCATGTGTTTTCTCCTCTTTATATTAGTTATTGATTTAGATTAAATCAAATCTTTCTAGATATTCCTGTACCTCTTTGGGCATAGGCTTATATTTTATCACACCTTGGTCATTGCTGTCAAGCTGTTCCTTGGGCCTATCTCTGAAAGTATGAATCTCAACCTCAAGATTTAGGTCTCTTGGTGTGTGTGATATCGCACCAAATATAGCACCACAAACAGCATCTGCCAAGTCCTTAGACTTTTTACGTGGGTGGTCAACCTTATTATTGTTCATAATCTTTAGTTCCGAAAGCTCTTCAAACAATAAGTCGATCATGGGCATAGCTAGTCGTTCTTCATAGATTAGCATTGCCATATCTTCATAGTGTTTCTTTGCTACGGATACCGTCTCAGTTCTCATGCCAACAGCCTTTAACTCATTCTGAATGTCATACGACTGCCAACGGTCAAACGATACCATGCCAATGTCAAAACCAAGTCTGCGTAAGTTCTGGATCCACTGCTTTACCTCTGACAGGTTTACAGGACCTTCTGCACGTGGTTCCCACCAGGCAACAGCATCCACTACTACAACAGGTGCAATCTGCTGATAATCCTTAATAACCTGGATATTGACCCACTTATCTACGTGGGCAATGGCTACTGCACACTTGTCGTGTTTCTGTGCAAGGTCAGCATGTACAAAGTATTTCTTATTTGGATCTGGCTTAAAGCTTTCGTCAAACCTCCTGATAGCATCAAGTGGGTTTCTGATTGTCATAGCTGCCTTCACCTTTTCAGTCTGCTTAAAGAATCTGTCAGACGAGAATGTGGGAACACATGCAAAACGCTGCATAGCGTCTCCCATGTCAGTAAAGAATGCAAGCTTAAAGTCATCAATCTTACGGGTAGGATTTACCACCCATGTAGGACGCTTAACCGCAAACATACCTGGATACTTGTAGCTAATAATTGTGTCTTCATCCCACTCAATATCTAGATAGTTACCTTCAGCATCTGCTGGTAAGTCAGGATTCATAACAAATCTATGAGTCTTAGTAACAACCTCTTTTTCTGCAATCACTGCCTCATAGCGTGTAGAGATAAAGTCTCCTGGAAAACGTGGGAACGATAGCAGTGCTACTTTACCCAGGTCTGGGAAACGAGAGTCTACTGATGCACGGAATGCTTTATAGATATTGTCTGCTGTTTTACCTTGGTCATTTCCTGTTCCAACCTCAGTAGCAAATCCAGAGATCTCATCAAGTACTGCCAGTATAAGGTTAAGGCCCTCGTGAGACTCTCTTTCCGAGTGTCCAGAATATACTGTGATAGATTTATCAAATTCAATTGATTCAGCCTTGGAGTAAAACTTTCCAGCGAACCATGGCGACTTCTCAATCTTTGTCTTAAAGCCTTTAAAGAATACGTTTTTCGCCTGTTGTGCGTTAATCGCAACGTTGATGATATCAATGGCATCACCGCTAGGCTTACCAAAATACCGTGCAGGATCCTTAAGACATAATAGTTTGTATACAATATACGCACATGCAACTGTTGATGTAAAGTCTTTTCCAGAACCCTTACCCAGCTGAAGAATGACTTCGTTCTTTGTGTACTTAGCATAGTATCTCCGTCCTTCTGTATCCCCAAGAAGCTCAATAAGATCATCTAGCTTATAGATTTGACTCATAGCTTCAACAATGTCATACTGAACTTGTGACAGTGGTGGCTGTGCAAGATAATCTTCGCCTTCGACAAATGTACGAACGTCTACTGGACGCTCAGCAAAATTGTCAGACTTGAGTGCTTCTAAAAAATCATCAAACATCTCTGTGTACTACCGTAACTACTTCCTGCTCTCGTGAAACTGCAGATAGTCGTCGCATAATCTCATCACGGATTTGTGGATACTCAGATGCAATGTCCTTAAGGATGCCAACCAGAACATCCTGCTTACGCTCAATCTCTAACATCTCTTCAGCAAGCTCCTTATTTTCTAGGAGACCTGCCTTCTGTAGCATGTCGATTCGCTTTGCTTCGATATCAAGGACCAGCTTAATGGCTGATGTCTTAGCGTTTAGGTTAGCTGTAGTTGTAGCATCATCAATAACCTCATAGGCTTTTTGTATTAGCTTATTATAGTGTGCATCGGCACCTACCAGGGCCTCCTTTGCACGTGCACGAATAGCTGCATTGTCAGCTGCCATAGCTCGCCACTCATTCAGATAGGCAACAACCTTCTGACGTGGCATGGCCAGCTCTTTTGAAATCTGCGTAGGCTCATTACCTGCCAGATATTTTTCTACAACCTTGTTTACTTCATCAAGGTGTTCTATAGTCATTTCCTCAAACGACACGCTTAGCTCGCTTTCCTCGTTTTGGAATTCTCTTGATTCGATCTACTCGAAAAGACCTGAAGACTGATGGAACAGTCCCAATAATCTCAAAGCAATCGATCCACTGGGCACCAGTATCAGTGTTTGTCACAAGATACTGAAACTTAAACTTGGCACCAAACTCGCCACGAATCTTAATAATGTCGCCATGATTAACCTCAAACCCATCTAGAAGAAAGCTTGACTCACGGACAAACTTCTTTGCGATCTCTGGTTGCTCATACTTTACTTTACGTGCCAAAATTATTCTCCTGTAATTAAAAGGTATATACATTATACCATTTCTAAGCCTAGATGTCTACAGCCTATTGCCATCTGTGTCATAGGCTGCAATACGCTCTTCACATTTATTACAGGTTACGTATGTGCGTAGCGTATATGGACAAGATACTTTTCTTGTATCTTCATGCTGACAGGACCCAAAGCCTGCAATAAAGTTTTTGATAGCTTTAAACATCTTAACCTCTCCTAGATCTGCGAAGACCAAACTTAGCAAGATAAACATAGATAGTCTCTACGCTTGTGCCACACTCTTTTGCAATCTGCTCAGGTGTTCTCTTGTCGAAATGGTATCTTTTCTTAAGCCACATTTCGTTAGTGTATAGTTTACTAGATGATGCCATAATTATCAATCTCCAAGTTTATCCCAGTTTTTAAGTGAGTAGTGTCCAATACCAATTGCGTCTGCAATATCATTGTCATCAATATTAATATCATAGTTAATATTAACAAAAGAAATAGTTTTTTGCTTCCTTTGATCACGTTCAAAGTTTTTGTACCACGATTCAGACTTACCTGGATTGTTTGCCCTCATAAGTAGTTTTGCATCTTTTGTAAGCTTTCCGTTGCCAATGAATGTTTGCCATGCTATTGGATTTGTACCCTTGAAAACTTTTACTCCAGCTAGAGCAGCACCTGCTAGGATTGCTCCCTGCACCATAGAAAGCTCAGACATCGTCTTTGGGCTGTTTATGAACACGGCTCGTTCAATTACCAAGGCTTGCACACCAAGCTTTTTAAAAACATTGTGTACCTCTATTACAGCACTACCAATTTTTTGAAACACATTAGTTCCAGTGAAATGAATTTTGTCGTAGGCAAGCAGCTCGCTACCCTGAAATACAGCATAAGCAATGTTGTTTGTACTTGCGTCAATAGAAACAAATGTTTCAGGAATGTTAACAAACTTACTAAGGTTTACCATTCGCAAAACCTTTTATTTCTTTTAGCATTTTTTTGACATCTACTGGGTTAACAATACATTGACCACATAGATCATCATCATTATATGCAGAAAGAGGCACGTCACAAGACTTGCAGTTACGGACCTTTTTAAGTCGCTTGTTCCTGCGAGTCTGTGCGTACCTCTGTGCTATCTTTTCTTTTGTTGCTGCTTCTCTACATGGAGGAGAGCAATAGATTTGATAGGATACTGCTGTTTCAAACTGATTGTCACACCACTGACAGTGCTTTATTTTCATCGATAGGCTCCAGGGATTTGATCTTGATCAGTCCCTTGCCAGCATCTTCACAAGTTGCCCGAATAGGACATGTCTTGCAAATCTTGGAATTTGATCGATAGTTCTTTTCTGGAAGCTGCTTTTGCTCCCAAGCTTTGCGAACTGTTCTCATCCAATCAAATGTCTGGTTTACCCACCCAACATAGTAATCATTAATCTGTACTGGGATTACCAGAAGATCATGATTGTTTTTGTTTTCATAAATCAAGACAGCTTTCGTCTTGTTTAGAATCTTCATATAAATTAGCAGCTGAACTAGGTGACCTAGCTTAGGCTTCCCACTTGCTTTGCGGTACTCAAACCCTTCGCTTGGCATAGTCTTAATTTCACCAAGGAGATCTTCTCCTGCCCAGTCAAGAATAACGTCACCAAAACCAAAGATAGGTGGGTCATTAGATACCACCTTAAACTCTGCATCCTTTAGGATCCCAGCATCTGCCATCGCCTGCTGAATACGCTCATGTGACTTAGTACCGTTAGTCATGTTTGCACCGCCATATGCGTCTGCATTGTCCTCAAACATGGCACCCTCAAAAGCCAGGTACCAGTAACGTGGACACTCTCCGTGAGAGTATGCAATAGTGCTTGGTGCAAATGTCTTCTTTTGTGCAAACTTTGTTTCACGCTTGGCGATATACCCGTACTGGATCTTATCAATTAGCTCTTGAGTGTCCAAAAAAGAATCTTGCTTTGTTTCTAGTTTTTTCAGCATTACTTGCTGCAAAAAGTTTTTAGCCATAATAACCACTAGCGAATAATATATTTAAGAGCTGCAACCAAGTCATTGATTGACTCTGCAGCAGTGTAATAAATATTCTTCTTCGCCCTGTCTCCCTTATCTACGTTAGTTAGCCATGTTGCACGAAACGCCATCTTAGCTGCGATTGCCTGCAGTCTAACGACCTCTAGAGTTGCTACATGCATAGGAATGTCTGGCTTCAGGATTACTTTAGCAATGAAAGTAAGTGCCTGAGTTAGCTCTTCATCCTGCATGTAGTCTGCAATCTCTGCCAGACCATTAACCATGTCAATTGTATTTTTGTTTTCTGTTTCCATTACCATCTATTATACACCATCACCTATCAGTTGTTCAAGTAAACCAAGCTCAATTATAGCCAATCGTACTTTGATACCATTATCACCAAGTACAACAACAATAGCAGGATCGTTGTTATTTCTAATAGCGTCGGTAGTAGCTTTAGCCCAAACGTCCCGATTAAGAGTAAAGCTCTTCCCAACTTCTTTAAAGTCCACCGTAAAGTTTTCCCAAGTGGCATCGCCCTTCTTAGTATTCCTTCCAGAGTTCTTGTGCTGCTTTGCACCAATTCGCTTACTCTCGCTCTTTTCGCTCATAGTCTTTCTTCTTTTTAGTATTTAGAGAAACTTTGCTAAGGTGCTTGTCCCTACACATCCAAGTCAAAAGCTTTTCCTCTGGGTAGCTTCTAAGGCTGCTAACCTCAGCATTGCATACCTGACACTTAAACTGACCAACATAAACTGAATACTTAGACACTGTGTACCTTTTCGTATAGCGAGTCGTGTAGTTCCTTATCTTCCTTTACCTTGGCAACAAAAGCATCTCTACCCTGGACCTTGGAACCGTCAGGTAGCAAATACCATGCACCAGTTCTGCTTACAAACCCAAGCATTTCTGCTGTGTCTACAAGGTCGCCAATAGAGTCAATACCAATGTAGTCACCTCTGTAATAGAAGTCATATTCAGCACTATCTCCTGGTGCAGAAGTCTTTGAGTTTAGAACTTCCCAACGAACCTTACGTCCAACCTTTTGTTCAATTAGCTTATCCCCAACCTGAATCTTGGCCTTGATAGCCTGTGAATCAGAGCTAGATGAGAATAGCTTAACAATAGTTGAAGACATAAACTGTGTAGTTAGCCCACCTGTTGGTGCAGCCTGAGTATATGTCTGCTGGATATTATTACGTGCCTGAGAGATTGCAATAATAAGTGCAGGCTTCTCACGATTGTTGGCATAGTTAAGCATTAGCCATGCATGCTTTAGATCCTTAGACTCTGCACCAATCTGCTTAGTCTGGTCTAGTGGCTTAAGCTCGTCAGAGTCTTTCTCAAAGTATACCGCTGGTAGCAGTGAACTAATACTATCAATAACAATAATGTCCACACCTGCGTTTAGAAGTGCAACACCAACATCAACCATATCGTTAATGCTTCGTGCCTCAGAGTAGATTAGCTGACTGGTGTCTACACCAAGCTTAATTGCCCACTCTTCATCGTAGGACATCTCAGCATCTACCCAAGCACAAAGCTTGCCTTCTTTTTGTGCCATGCCAATCATCTGCAAACATAGAGATGACTTAGCACTAGACTTGCTACCCCAAAGCAAAACCTGTCTGCCATATGGGAAGCCACCACCTAAAGCACGATTAAGTCCTGGGCTAGGAGTTGGCTGCATCTCTGTCTTAATGCCTACAGCAGGCCCTAGACGCTTTCTAAGCTTAGGATCTAGCTGTGCTAACGCTTCTTCAATAGTTGTCATTAGAAACGAACACCGTGCCTTTCTGGTCTATCTTTGTTTACGTTTGCCTTCTTGTCAAGAGCATAGTCCAAAGATACCTTTGTGTATCCATGCTCAACCAGTCCTGCATATAGGTCTAGTGTGCGAATGAGAATATCTGCCATCTCGTCTGCGATCTGGTCCTCACCCTTGTCTTTGCGGATTGCTTCCATAACCTCTACCGCTTCTGATACAATCATCATTAGCTGCTTGGTGATAAAGATATCATCCACATCCTCAGGCCAAAAGCCTTTGGCTACTGCAGTTTCATGTAACTGCTCTGCTAGTTCATCAAACATCAAGTACATCCTCCATAATCACTGTTCCGTCTTTTGTTTTACCTAGTGTAAATTTATAAGCGTTGCCCTCTTGCAACTTCATGTATGCCTTCGGGAATGCCGTAGGGAATACCGTAACCGAGTGTAGGTCTCTGGCAGCATCTACTAAAGTAAGTGATGCCATCTTCTTTCCAGCCTTAGTAACTCTTGGCTTAAAGGCCATAACATACATCTCATCTTCTTTGTATGGCAACTGCTTGTAGTTTAAAAACTTTACAAGTGCAGATGCATTACCCTTCAATTCGTCAGCAGGGATAGCAGTAACAATCCTATTATCACTAGCCAATAGAAGATACGTATGACCTGGCTCAATTCTTGTGGATTCTTCATCAAAGATACCAACACTTCCTGTCTTATCTAGAATCTCTACACGTGACCACCCTTTGCCACGCTTGATATTCTTTACCATTCCCATTAGGATAAAGGATCCCTTCTCCTCAAACTCCTCTACATCATTAATAAAAGCATAGTAGTGGGATGGGATGTCTACGTTAAACTCTGGCAGGTTCAAGTACTCATAAAGATTCTCACGAACCTCATCCTCGTTTCTAGGATTATCCTCAAACGTTGCAGCACCTACTAGACGTAGTGCCTGCAGTGCACGAGAGTTAACCCCATTGCCCTTACCAAAAGTAAATGTTTCTAGCTCTTTGTACGAAGCAAAGGGTCTACGAGCAATGTATTTCTGAGCAATGTTGTCAGAAATATACTTGATTGACGATAGTCCAAAGCGAATACCCTTGCCCTCAATCTTGAAGTCAATATCAGACTCATTGATGTGTGGCAGGCGAATTGAAATACCCATACGCTTAGCCTCAATCAGGTACTCTGTACGAGCATCCTTGTCCTTTTCATTCTTTAGGATAGAGTACATAAACTCAATTGGGTAGTGCTTCTTTAGCCATGCAGTCCAATACGAAAGAGTTGAGTATGCAACAGCGTGAGACTTGTTGAACGAGTATCCAGCGTGTGCCTCGAAGTCAGTCCATAGCTCTTCTGCTACATTTGGAGAAAGATACTGAGATGCACCCTTAACGAACTTGTCTTTGAACTGGTCGAACTCCTTGGCATCCTTCTTCTTACCAATGATCTTACGAACCTTGTCAGCCTCAGCCATTGTCATACCGCCAAGTTCTGTACAAGCAAGCATAACTTGCTCTTGATAAAGGATGCAGCCATAGGTTTCAGCAGTAAATGCCTTCATTTTGACATGCTTGTAGTCTAGGTTCTGCTTGCCGTGCTTACGAAGAATGTAGTCCTTACCAATGGTGTTCATAGCACCAGGACGAACGAGAGCATTAGATGCTGCAAGCTCTGCAAAGTTCTTTACACCCATCTTAACCAGCAAGTTGGTATAAGGAGTAGCTTCACACTGGAATACTCCCTTGGTATATCCAGAAGACAACATCTCATAAACCTTTGGGTCTTCCATATCCAACTCAAGCAAGTTGATATCTTGACCACTTCGCTCTTTGATAATGTCAAGAGTATCACGCAATACTGATAGAGTCTTTAGACCCAGAGCATCAATCTTAATTAGACCAATACGCTCTGCTTCTTCCATGTCTACAGCAACTACAGGAATTCTGTCACCACTACCTGGCGAAGTTCTGGTCTCCATTGGAGCAAACTTAAAGATAGGTTGCTTAGAAGTTACAACACCTGCAGCGTGAATACCAGTACCACGAATGCGACCACGAAGCTGATCTCCATAGCTCTCAATCTCTGGGTACTTCTCACGGAACCATGCAGCCTGCTTAGATGTGCAATAGTCGTCCCAAGTATCTACAACCTTCATAACCTTGTTTACGTCAGATAGAGGGATATTTAGAACAC
>JACCDX010415968.1_pt1 | contig 10309 bp, 6 predicted proteins | sample 7449681 | NCBI WGS metagenome assembly JACCDX01 (sample SAMN15323450, study PRJNA562643) | freshwater metagenome | isolation source: river surface water | place: USA:Blue River Watershed | collected 2017-08-18
AGGATATTCAAGTGCAAGATCAAATAGATCTTCGCTTGGATATCTCTGCTATCGAAAATGCATCAATTGGAGATGTTTATGGTATTTCCTCACAAGATTTTTCACTAGTAGGAACTAATGATGTAAACGCATTTTTTGGTAATTTATGGAATATAGGTTCTTCACCTGCAGTTGCATTACAAAACTCTATTGATTGTCAAGTACTATTAAATGGTGCTGAGGTATTTAAGGGTAAATTATACATTAAAAATATAATTACTGATTCTGAAGGATATAACTCAATTTACAATGTTATAGTTGTAAACGAAACAGTTGACTTCAAATTTGAGATACAAGATCTATACATTAACCAATTAGACCTATCTCAGTTTGATCATAACCTAACTTATGCTAATATAAGTTCATCTTGGAATGGTGGTTTATTCTCAGGTTCAATTGTTTATCCATTTGTAAATTATGGTATGCCTGAGGCAGATGCTGATGCGCCTAATTACGCGTTTGCTTCGTTTGTAAGTACAGGATCAAATACAATTGACAACTATAATTCACCACTACGTTTAATTGATTTTAAACCGGCTATTAGAACCAAAGATGTTGTTGATGCTATCTTCTCAGGTAGTTCATATGATTACACATCTTCATTCTTTAATACTGATTATTTTAAAAGTTTATATACTTTAGCTACTGCAAATGATCAGTTAGGTCCTAATAATACATCTCCAGTATCACAGAGTGCTTGGGCTTATAATGCTTCTGGTTCACAAACCTTACCTGCTAACTCATTAGCACTAGTGGAATTTGATGCTGAAATAATTGATAATGCTAATAACTTTGATTTAACAACTGAACGTTATACGGCGGACACTACAGGTAATTACCAGTACCAAATTAATATTTCATATTACATTAATAACTGGTTTCCTTCAACTACAGATAGAGTAACTATTCAATTAAGAAAAAATGGTGGTTCGCTTATTAATAGTCAAATCTATTTTAATCCACCAGCTACTGGTTCAGCATTCTTACAAGGAGCTGTTCAATTAATTCCTTCTGATTATTTAGAGGTAGAAATGGCTTGGTCTACTACCAGTGGTACTCGCACTCTAACAATTAGAAATGATCAGGGTCAACCTTCATACTTACCAGCAGGTAACCTAACTTATTTCCAAGTTAAAGGACCAGCTTCATTATTAGGTGGTAATGTTGAAATAGCAGAACAATTTCCTGATGATTTAAAGGCATTAGATTTCTTACAAGGATTAATTGAGAAATTTAATTTAGTAGTTGAACCAGTTCCTAATAGTAGAAACCTAATTAGAATTGAACCATACCAAACTTGGATTAATGCTGGTGTTCAAAAGGATTGGACTAATAAAGTAGATAGAAGTGAGAAATTTGAAATTAGTCATCCTATCTTAGAACAACCTCGTACTATTATTTTTAGTGATGAAGATGATGAGGATATTCTAAACGAATATACTTTAGATAATTTAGGTAGAACATTTGGTAGTTACACATTTGTTTCAGATTCAGACTTAGCTGAAGGTGAAAGACGAGTAGGTAAAGTATTTGCCGCTACTCCTGTTACAGGTATTCCTAATGGTAGAACATTTGTTGTACCTCATCTATGTTCAGTAACTGATAATAGAGATTTTAGACCATTAAAATTTAAACCACGTTTACTTTATAATAATGGTTTACAACCTGTACCTCAAGAAGCATTGGGTATTTCAGGTTCTGTTTCTACACGTGGTACCATTTATGTTAGAGATGAAAATAGTACTACTCAAGCAGTAACATTCTGGAATCAGATGAATACTCTAACTTCTATTCCTGTAAACTATGCTACAGGACAAGATTTACATTTTAACAATGATCAGTATTCACAATACTTCCAAGCATCAGCTAATGGTAAAGTAAAAGCAGATGCATTTAGAACTTATTGGGCTACTTACATTAACTCTCTTTATGATATTGACGCGCGTAAATTAACGTGTAATATTTACTTAAAACCTTCAGAAATACAAAATATCGCCCTTAATGATAAAGTGTTTATAGACGGGAGTTATTACCGAATTAACCGCATAAATGGAGCTAACTTAACTCGTAGAGATACTGTTGAGGTAGAATTATTAAAAATCATAGCTCAAGAATTAGTATTCCCTCGTAGACGAGTTGACAATGTTGATATTGCTTTAGATTATAATTCTTTAAATATCAATGGTACTGGACGTTACATTAATGTTAATAGTGGAGATACTGTAAGTGATTTTAATATTGTAAGACAAGTAGCCGCTAAGGACTATATGCAAATCTACAATAATGCCAATACTGCATCTGTTGTATGGGATTACCAAGTACCTTTAGATAATACAAATCAATTTGATCAAACTAGTTTAGGTACAAACCGAGTAGATGTAGGTGCCTCTAAAGTAAGTGCTTTAGGTAATAATAATGAAGTAAAACAAGGTAGTGAAACATCTCTAGTAGTTGGTTCAGCTAACTTTATAGGAGAAAATACCTCAAACATTACAACATTAGGACAAAGCCATACTGTAAGTGAATTAGTAAGTAACGCCCAAATTATTGGTGGTGTTTCTAATGCTATCTCTAGTTCAAATAACTCAGTTATAGTTACAGGTACTGGATCTACTTTTGTTAATAATGATTGGGTAGTGTCAATTAATGGAGAGAATGATACTATAAGAGATAGTGATTTTACAACAGCTATAAACAGTCACGCAAATGAAGTAATCATTAATGGTTCAGGCCATACAGTAATAGGTCTTAATTTAGAGGGTGCTGGTTTAGATTTACTTGAAACTAGAGCTAATTCAAACTGGTTAGGTGATACTTATTTAGGTGAAGCTATTTTCTCTGAATTTGCTCAACTAGAATGTGGTGATGGTTACAATATTACCTTAACAGGTAGTAATCCTGGTCAAGGAAAACACGATCATATCTTTGTAATGAATTGGTCTGGTTTATCCCCTGGTACTACTAACATATATCTACCAAACGCTGTAAATGATGATTACAATAAGATTATCTATCGATTTGTAACTAATGGTAGCTTTGACGGAAGTACCAAACTAGTATTTAACGGATTCTCAGGTCAAACTATCAATGGTAGTAGTGAGTTTAGATTTGCTAACTCTTGGGACTGTGTAACTATGTTTGCCTCAGGTTCTGGATGGATTACCCTAGATGATAATACTAAGCATTTTGGTTCTTTTTATGATACCACTGATCAAACTGCTACCTTAGCAAATACTGCCTATAGTATGTCTTTTAACACTACAGATATTATAGATGGGGTTACATTAGTTTCTGGTTCTAGAATTTATCCTAATAGAACAGGTACTTACAATATTCAGTTCTCTGCTCAGTATAAGAAAAATACTGGTGGGGATGTTAAAGTATATACTTGGTTAGCTAAAAATGGAACAGATGTTACTAACTCAAACACTGAAATAACAATAGCAGGTGGTACAGGAGCAACAGCAGTAGCTGCTTGGAACTTCTTTGGTAGTACTCAAAATACCTCAGACTATTTTGAATTAAGATGGGGATCAGATACAGCAGGTACAACTATTGATTATAACGCCTCTCCTACCTTAGGTCCAGCTATTCCTTCTATAATATTGACTGTAGATCAAATAAGCTAAAAGACTACAACCACATAAAAAATATTTATTTATATGGCCATTAACGAAAGAGTAAGACGCAGTATAGAATTCCAGTATGGGGTTGATGCTGAGGACCTAATTAAAGGTACCACCATAGCTGAAAATAGTGTTGCTGGGTTACAAGCTAAATTAGAGAAATTAAAAGCTGAATTTGAGGGTACTGAAATTGGTAGTGCTGAATTCAATAGATTAGGTAATGAAATTCAACAAACCTCTTCTAAATTAAAGACGTTAGACGAACGTTTTGAAGGATTAGGTATTGAACAAAAGAATGCTATGATTGTTGATTCATTCAACGTTGTAGTAGGTGCTGTAGGTGCTGTAACAGGTGCCCTAGTTGCTTTTGGTGTTGAATCTAAAGCACTAGAAGGTGTAGAAAAACGTTTACTTGGTATTATCACTGTAGTATCTTCACTACGTGAGGTATCTAATGGTTTAGCTGCATTTAGTAAAATATGGCCAATATTAACAGCCAATATTAGTGCGGCTACCACTGCAATTCGTGCATTTGCTTTAGCTAATCCATTTACAGCTATTGTTGTAGGTATAACAGCTGCTATTGGAGCATTATTAGCATTTAATAAATTACAAAAAGAAAGTAATGAGGATGCTGAGAAAGCTATTGAGTTAAGAAAGCAACAAGAAGAATTAGCTAAAACTGATAGACAAAATTATATTAATTTAGTTAAAGAATATGCTAGAGTAGGTGAAACTGAATTAGAAACAGCTCAAAGAGTATTTGAAACCATTCAGCAAAAGTATAAAGAAGCAGATAAAATATATCAGTTTTTAAAAGTTAATGAAAGAAATTCTCTTAAAACTCGAGAACAAGCTCTTAAAGTAGATAAATTAGGAGTTAAACTTAATGAAGCTAGACTTAAATTAACTATAGAACAGAAAAAAGCTCAAATAGATGCTGACAAACAAGCTATTGAGGATGGTAAAAAATTAGCAGAACAAGCAGAAAAGAATGCTGAGAAAATTGCTATTGCGGCTGTTAAACAATTAGAGGATCAACGTCAAGCAACTAATGATTTAATTGACCTATACACTGAACTATACCCAGAAAAGGTAACAGGTGGTCAATTTGAATTTAATACTGAATTAGATAAAACTAATTTTGCATTACAAGAGCAACTTGATATTCTATTCAGTTTAAATACAGCATACGAAGATTTAGGTACACAATTAGAAGAAATTAATTTTGAAGACTCAGTATCCTTCTTTAGCCAAGAACAATTAGATGTCTTTAAGAAATTACGTGATGCTAATAAAACCCAATTACAAATCCAATTAGATGATTTACGTACTACTTATCTAGAGGATCTAACATTATTCAGTGATAATGAGGAAATGAAATCCAAAATCACTGAACAATATGAAAAGGATAGAGCTGATTTACGTAGACAATATGCTATACAAACAGCACAACAAGTATTAGGTATTACCTCAGGTTTCTTAAATACAATTGCAGATATTAATCAACAAAATCTTGAATTACAAATAGCACAAGCTAAAGGTAATCAGGCAGCAATTGATCAAATTAATGCTGATGCTCTTGAGAAGCAAAAGAAATTACGTATTGCTCAAACATTAATTACCACAGCAGAATCTATTCTAAACGGATTTAATGCTACCTCTACTTTACCACCACCATTTAACTTTATTGCAGGTACTGCTTTAGCACTTGCTTATGGTGCTTTAGGGGCTAAAACAATTCAAACTATTAATGCTACTTCTTTAGAAGGTGGTTCTACAGCAGGTGGATTCAATAATATCCCACAAGGAGGATTTGGTGGTATTAGTTTACCAGGTGGAACAGGTGTTTCAACTACTCCTTCACAAGGTGCTATTTTACCTGGTTTAGGTGGAGGTAGAGTTGCAGGTGCTCCTACTATAGGAACAGTTGCCCAAGAACCAATTCGTGCATATGTTTTAGCTGGTGATGTTACAAATGGAGTACAAGCAAACGTAGCCTTAAATAATCGTCGTCGTTTAGCTGGTGGTTAAACCATAATATGTATTAATATATGAAGATTGTAAAATTAGATATTACAGAAGATTCACTATTAGCAGGCATTGATGCTGTCGCATTAGTTGAAAAACCAGCTATTGAAGAGGACTTCTTTGCATTTGCTGCTGAACAATTTGCTGAAACATACTCAGACTATCCTGAGGCAGCAGTAGAAGCAGCTAAACAAGGTATTAAAAGAAATGAAGCTAATGGTAATAAATGTGCTACCCAAGTAGGTAAAGTAAGAGCACAACAATTAGCTAATCGTGAACCTGTTAGTTTAGATACAGTTCGCAGAATGCGTTCATTCCTTATTAGACAAAAAGACAATTATGAACTACAACGTGATAGAAAAGCCTATGACGAATGTGGTTATATCTCTTATTTGTTATGGGGTGGTGAAGCAGCATTACCTTGGGCTGAAAAAGTATTAAGACAAGCAGGTGAAGAATTTGCTGGTGATTACAAATCAAATAGAGGTAAGGAAGTATTCCTATTATCTTGTTCAGCTACTAAATTAGAAAAAGCTGCTCCAGCTCGTGACTTATACGCTTCACCATTATTTAAGAAATCATTAGATTATGCTGAGCGTCATTGTACCTCAGACGATGATATAGCTATTCTATCAGCTAAACATTATTTAGTCCCGTTAAATACCGTTATAAAACCGTATGATATCACCTTAAATGATATGACACGTGAACAGCGTAAAATGTGGGCTAATACTACATTTATCAAGATATTAGAACGCTACGATATGCAAAAAGATAAATTTGTCTTTTTAGCAGGAGAAGCGTATACAGAATTCTTATTACCTAAATTCAAATATAAGGTTAACCTATTGGAAGGAAAGAAGATAGGTGAGAGAATGCAATGGTTAGATAAGTACTATGTTTGCTTTAATGATGATGAATACGCTGGTGATTTGATTAGAGAGGCTATGGCTAAAATAGGACCACGTGGTGGTGTTGTTGAATCAAAAAAAGCACCTAAATCATCTACACCTAACCCAAATCCAAAAGGTGAAGGTTCAGCTAAAGGTGAGGCATCATCAACTCGTGGAGCTGAAGTAAGTAAGGAAGTAGAAGAATCATTAAAGAAAAAATCAGATGATTTTAATGAGCGTTACAAAGATAAATTAGGATATGGTGCTAATATTGGTGCTTTAAAATCGGTTTATCAACGTGGATTAGGCGCTTATAATACATCCCGCAGTCCATCTGTGGCTGCTGCTGGAGGTGCTAAACAATGGGCTATGGCTCGTGTAAATGCTTTTCTTTACTTATTAAAAGAAGGTAGACCACAAAATAAAAAATATACTACTGATTATGATTTACTTCCAGCTGGGCATCCTAAAAAGGAAGAATTTGAACTTATAGTATCTGCTTTACCTAATTATGTAAATGAACCTACAGGTAAATTAAAAGTAAATGAAGGGGCCACTTATGGATTTGCTTCAATTGATGAAGAACAAATGCTAGTAGGACCATTAATGACTCCAGGCAAATTAATTGCTAGAAAAGATGAAAATGGAGACCCTTATTATGTTTACTTTACTGAAGATAGTATCAAGAGAATTGCTTATAAGGCAATGCAAGATAAAATCATTGACAGAGTCAACATTGAACACGACTCGGGAAATAATGTAGATGATGTTTACCTAGTTGAAACCTGGATTGTAGATGATCCGGCTAAAGACAAATCATTAAAATTTGGATTCAAACCTATTAAAGGACAATGGTTTGGAATGTATAAAGTAGATAACTTAGGTGTTTGGGAAGGCTATGTTAAGCCTGGTTTAGTTAAAGGATTTTCAGTAGAAGGATATTTCGCTGAACAAGTAATTAAAGCATAATGGCAAAGATTAAATCACAAACAGCCACTATACATTTAGATAAACCTAAAGTATCACGTCCTGGTGTTCATTCTAAAACAAAAACATCAGGTCTAAAAACAAGTAAGCTTTATAAGAAGGCTTATAGAGGACAAGGAAAATAAAAATAAATAATTATGCCAATACCTAAAAGAAACCTAGGAGAAAATAGAGATGAATACGTTGGAAGATGTATTAAGAATTTATCTGATGAGTATCCACAAGATCAAGCAGCAGCTATTTGCTACGCCCAACTTAAAAAAGTAAATATGGCGGAAGAAGTTCCTACCATACCACAAGAAGAAATTGATTTATGTTTAGCTTCTTTAAGAGGTCAAAACCCAACTTACGTGGGACCTGGCGCGTTAAAGATTTGTATCGACAGATTGACCATTGCTAAAAAGGCTCAACCGTAAAAATCGATTTAAACCGAAATTAACGATATGTATGGACATGACGTTAATGTATATTAACTTTAATAATTAAAAAATCCTATGACAGCAAACGAACTTAAAGAACTTGTCAAGGAATATTTCAACCTAACCGAACTTACTTTTGGTGAGATCTATGACGAGAATAAAGCCTTCAAAATTGTTTTTGATGGTGACCAGCTTGAATTAGGTATGCCAGTAAAAGTTGTAACCGCTGAAGGCCAAGAAATGGACGCTCCAGATGGTTACCACAAGCTTGAGAACGGTATGGTAATCAAAACTGAAGGATCAAAAGTAGTAGAAATCACCGAAGCATCACAAATGCAAGAGGAGATGGAACCAGGTGAAGAGACAGAAACTCTTGACGGTGGTAAAGTGATCGAAGAAGTTAAGATGGCCGAGGTTAAAGTTCCTGTAGAGCAATTCCCTGTAGAAGTACAGAGAGGCGCTGAGTATGAAAAGGCGATGCCACAGCAAATGGAATCTGAAGAAGGCGTAATGGACGAAAAGTCTATCGTTGAAGCAGTAGCTAAAGCTGTAGCTGACGAACTTATCGAAATGAAAAAAGAAATGGCCGCAATGAAGGAGAAGATGGAGAAAATGTCCGCTGAACCTGCAGCCGAAAAAACGCTTCCAGCATCGAAGAAATTCAATTTGGAAACAACTGTAGCTAATCCTTTGCAGGCTGACCGCTACGAAATGATGAAATCATTAATGAAAACTAAAAAATCTAAATAATTATGAGCTTAAACGTAGCCGCACTATCGGATTTTAACAACCAGATCGCTGGTGAGTTAGTCCTTAAAATGGTATACGGTGGTAGCACTATCGAGTACGTAACTGTACAAGAGGGTGTTAAATACCAAGAGCCAATCAATCTATTCGAAGTATCTTTGTACATCAACAACGGTACTTGTGTTAGCACTGCATCTGGTTCAGCCACCTTCACTCAACGTAACATCACTGTATGTCCACGTACCTCTTTCGACGCTATCTGTTTGAAAGATCTTGACAAAAAGTACCTAGGTATCTCTTCACTTGAGAGAGGTTCTTACAATGAAACTTGGGCACTTGCAAACGCTTACTCTGAGCTATTGGTTAACCAATTCCAGAAAGCTAACGACCAATTCCTTTGGTTACAACAGTCTGGTTCAGCTTCTACCTACGGTGGTACTTGCGAAACTTCAGGTCTTAAGTACATCATCACTGGTTCAACTTCAGGTGTTGTAGTTCCTAACGACTTTACTGGTTCATTCACTGCCGCTAACGCTTTAACTAAGATGGATGCCGCTATTGCTGGTCTTTCTTCTGACGTAGCTGACCGTGACGACCTTACTTTCTTCATGAGCGTTGCTAACTTCCGTAACTACGTAAGCGCACTTCGTTCAGCTAACAGTTTCTACTTTGATCCTTCTAGCATCACTAACCGTGGTGGTATCTTGGAAATGGCTTACCCATTCCAGCCAGGTATTAAAGTAGTTGGTACTGTAGGTCTACAAGGCACTGGCCGTGTAGTTCTCGGACCTGCTAAACAAATTGTTGTAGGTACTGACCTATTGAGCGACTTCTCTGAATTCCAACTTTGGTACGATATCAACACTGACACTCTTCGTCACCGTATCTCAACCAAGTTAGGTGTGAACATCGCTTACCCTGAGTTCTGGGTATCTAACGACCAGGCCTAAATCAATCTTGCTTGATGGGGGGGAGGTCTTCTCTCTCTGTACCAATCCCCCTGATAGCTTTTTTCACTAATAAAAAACATTAAACCAGAAAACTATGGCATGTGATATAACTTCAGGATTTACCCTTGGTTGCCGCGATAACGTCGGTTCTATCAAGCAAATCTACATCCTATCTGGTTCTGTTACTAGCGTTACTGACGCAAGTGAAGGATTGATTAGCACAATCTCTGGTTCAGGTACTTTCTATACTTTTGAATTATTCCGTGAGACTTCAGATTACGCTGAAAACGTAACTGTAGCTCCAGAAAACGGAACAGTTGTTTACGAACAAAATGTAAACGCTGTATTCTTCAAAATGCAGACTTCTACTCGCAACCAGATTAAAGTTTTAGCTCAAAATCCTAACATCAAAATGATCGTTGAGACTAACAACGTAGGAAATACTTCACAATACGTTTACGTAGGTGAGGAGTACGGAATGCAGTTGTTAACTTCAGCAGGAGGTACAGGTACCTTGTTTGGTGATAGAAATGGCTACACTTTAACTTTCACTGGTAGAGAACCAAACCCAGCAGCTTTCATTTCAGCCTCTAACGAGACTCAATTGTTAGCTCGTC
>JACCDX010967326.1_pt1 | contig 10308 bp, 10 predicted proteins | sample 7449681 | NCBI WGS metagenome assembly JACCDX01 (sample SAMN15323450, study PRJNA562643) | freshwater metagenome | isolation source: river surface water | place: USA:Blue River Watershed | collected 2017-08-18
CCTTACCCATTGCGTGGGGCTGATCAACGCGGAACCCATCAACTCCACGATCCAACCAAAAACGCAGGATGTCTTCGAACGCCTCTTGAACTTTTGGATTCTCCCAATTTAAATCTGGTTGCGAAGAATCAAAGAGGTGTAAGTACCACTGACCATCGGCCACCTGAGTCCAAGCTGGCCCACCAAACATCGATTGCCAGTTATTTGGTAGCCCCTCACTGGTTACAAAGTGATAGAACTCACGTTCTGCAGTTCCTGGGGCCGAGTTGAGTGCAGCTTGAAACCATGAATGTTGATCGCTGGTGTGATTTGGTACGAGGTCTACGAGCACCCGTATGTTGAGCTCGTGTGCTCGCGTGACCATTGCATCAAAATCTTCGAGTGTTCCAAAAAGCGGATCTACATCTTTATAGTCACTGACGTCATACCCAGCATCTTTTTGCGGTGAACGCATGAAGGGTGAAAGCCAGATTGCATCGATGCCGAGTGATGCCAGTGAACCGAGCCTTGCGGTAATTCCCGCGAGATCGCCCATGCCATCACCGTTTGAGTCTGCAAAGGAGCGAGGGTAAATCTGATAGATGACGGCAGAGCGCCACCAGTCGCTGCCGTAATTGGCAGGGTGATGAATGTTGGTCGCAGGCATGCATAAATGCTATTGGCTCGGTTGCCACGGCCTAGATAAACCTAGTAATCTAGTGAAGTTGCCTTATGGCTAACGCCCTGATAGCTCAGTGGTAGAGCACTTCCATGGTAAGGAAGGGGTCGCGAGTTCAATCCTCGCTCGGGGCTCTGTTTCAATATATGCCCGGCGGGGTAGCTCAGGTGGTTAGAGCACACGACTCATAATCGTGGGGTCGCGGGTTCGAGTCCCGCCCTCGCTACTACTCTTGACCGTATGGTCAATCCAGCAGTTGAAGGTAAAACTTACCCGGCAACCGACCCATATTTGGTCGGACGCGAGAAAATTCGCGAATTTGCTCACGCAGTTAAATCAACCAATCCAATTAACCTGGACGTTTTTGCCGCGCAGGCAGCAGGGTATGACGACGTAATTGCCGCCCCCACCTTTGCCGTAGTGATTCAGGAACGAAGCCTGGCCACCGTGCTTGCCGACAAGGAAGCGGACATCGATTTCAGTCGTGTGGTTCATGGAGATCAACGATTTATTCACGCCCGTCCGATTGTGGCCGGTGATGAACTCACCAGCCAGCTAACCGTATCTTCGGTAAAGACGTTGGGTGCACACTCGATGGTGACTTTCGAAACCAAGATTTATGACATAAAAAAAGATTTAGTTTGCACTGCCATCTCTACACTCGTGGTTCGAGGTGATGAGTAATGTCTCACATCAACCTCGCCACCCTCGAAGTTGGTCAAACTATTGGCTCGGTAGAAGTTCTTTTAACTCGCGATTCCTTGGTGCGCTATGCCGGTGCATCTGGCGACTTTAATCCAATCCACTACCGAGACGACTTAGCAGCATCGGTTGGCTTGCCGGGAGTACTTGCTCACGGAATGCTTACCATGGGTGCTGCAATCCAAGTGGTGGTCGATTGGATTGGTGACCCAGGTCGAATCATGGACTACGGAGTGCGTTTCACAAAGCCGGTAGTTGTCGATTCGATTGATGGGGCAGTACTTGTAATCAGCGGAAAAATTGGAGAGATTGATGCTGAGAACAAAATTGTTCGCGTTGATATCTCAACCGTGTTTAACGAAACCGCGGTACTTGGTAAAGCTCAGGCACGCGTTCGCATCTAATGAAAGCTCTGAGTAATTTCACAACGATTCGAGTCGGTGGCGAACCGGCGGAGTTGCGGATTGCTCGCACGCGCGAAGAGTTAATTTCTGCAACTAAACAGGTTTGGTCAAGCGGCGATGACTGGTTGGTGCTCGGTGGCGGCAGCAACCTTGTGGTAAATGATGATCCGGCAAACTTGCACGTAATCAAAGTGGAATCCACCGGAATCGAACGAGTGGCTCAGGGGCATTTGCGAGTGCAAGCCGGCGAAAATTGGGACGACTTTGTGGCCTACGCCGTCAACCACGGCTTGGCCGGAGTCGAGTCGCTGAGCGGGATTCCAGGCACAGTCGGGGCCGCTCCGGTGCAGAACATAGGAGCGTACGGCCAAGAACTTGCCGAGACCTTTGTGCGCTGCGAATTCTTGGATTACGAGACCGGGGAGTTGGAAACTCTCGAAAAAGAAGACATGCATTTTGGCTATCGCGACAGCATTTTGAAGCGAGGAAAAGCGGGAGTAATCACCTGGGTTGAATTTCAGTTGCTCGCCGATTTGCCTGCCGGTTCAACTGAGCTACTAAAAAGCCGCAGAATCGAAGTGCTCGAGCAGCGAGCAGCGAAAGGGATGCTGCTCAACGAAGGGGATTTTGACACACACAGTTGCGGAAGTTTTTTCACCAACCCAATTGTGAGCGCTAGCTTTGCTCGCACTCTTCCAGAAGATGCACCACGTTGGGATTTAGATGAAACAGGCGATCGAGTAAAACTTTCGGCAGCATGGCTTATTGAGCACAGCGGAATTCAAAAAGGTTTGCGACTAGGCGCTTCGAAAGCTGGTGTTTCAACAAAGCATGCACTTGCCATTACTAATCGTGGTGGCGCCACAGCAGAAGAAGTTCTAGAGCTCGCACGCTTTATTCAAGAACGGGTGTCAGCAACTTTTGGAATTAACTTGGCCCCAGAGCCAGTAATTATTAACTAAAGAGTTTCTGTAGTCGCTGAATTCCTTCAACCAGAGGAGCATCACCTAGCGCATAAGACAAGCGCACATATCCAGAAGGTCCGAACGCTTCACCTGGCACTAGAGCAACTTCGGCTTCGTCGAGAATGTAATCGCAAAGTTCTAGTGACGTGTGAATCATCTTGCCGCCCCACTCGCGTCCGAGTAGTCCGCGAACATCTGAGTAAACGTAGAACGCACCCTGCGGAGTCGGCGCAACCCAGCCCGGAATCAAGTTCAATTCGGCAACCGCAATCTTGCGGCGGCGATCAAATGCATCGCGCATCGCGTGCACTTCATCTTGCGGGCCAGTTAGTGCCGCCAGCGCTGCACGCTGCGAAATGTTTGACACGTTAGAAGAAAGGTGTGATTGCAAGTTGCCGGCAGCTTTCATTGCATCGAGCGGTCCGGCCATCCATCCCAAGCGCCAGCCGGTCATGGCATACGACTTGGCAACACCATTGACCAAGATTGTGCGGTCAATCAGTTCCGGCACAACCTCGGTAATCGAGGTGGCCTTGAGCCCGTCGTAAGTGAGGTTCTGGTAAATCTCGTCAGTGATTACCCAAAGCCCGTTTTCCCAGGCCCAGCGGCCAATCGCCTCGGTCTGCTCACGCGAATAAACCGATCCGGTTGGGTTTGATGGGCTGACAAAAAGCAAAACCTTCGACTTTGGGGTCCTTGCAGCTTCGAGCTGTTCCACGGTGACCAAGTAGTTTTGGTCTGCTCCGGCAAAAACTTCGATTGGCACTCCACCGGCAAGGTGAATGGCCTCAGGGTAGGTGGTCCAGAACGGAGTCGGCATCAAAACCTCGTCGCCCGGGTCAAGAATCGTGGCAAATGCCTGATAAACCGCCTGCTTGCCGCCGTTGGTGACCACAACCTGGGCAGCGGTAATCTCGGTGCCAGAATCTTGCTTGGTCTTAGCCGCAATGGCCTCGCGAAGGTCGGGCAAGCCGATTGCCGGTGTGTAGCGGTGATTTTTCGGGTCTTTGGCGGCCGCGATGGCGGCCTCTACGATGTGGGCTGGGGTGGCAAAGTCTGGCTCTCCGGCCGCATAAGAAATAACCGGACGTCCTGCGGCCTGCAGGGCCTTGGCTTTGGCATCCACTTTTAGGGTGGCTGATTCGGCAATTGCGCCAATGCGCTTTGAAATTCTTGGGAAGTCAGGCATGGCTTAAGCCTAGCCCGAAGAATCCCTCGGTTGCGCTAGTTCCCTTGCCTGGCTTAGACTTCATCTAGGAAGTTTGACAACTTCGGAGCCTAATCTGGCAAAAATTCATTCTTAGATTTCAATCTATAAGTCTGTCTTTTGTTATTGGCTTCGCACGAGTTGGGCATCCATAGGGTGGTAGTTCAATTGGTAGAGCGTCGGTCTCCAAAACCGAAAGTTGCAGGTTCGAGTCCTGTCCGCCCTGCAAGTACCAAACGAGTAAAGAAGAAGGAACAAGATGGCAGAAGAGCTAGAGCAGGTCTCAGAAGATCTGGTCGAACAGGCTAAAGCTGACAAGGCGTCGAAGCGCACGATTGTTGGTCGCACCGTTTTGTTTTTCAAGCAGGTAGTTGCCGAACTTAGAAAAGTTACTAAACCAACTTGGTCAGAGTTGCGTAACTACACCGGCGTCGTGTTGGCGTTCGTAGTTGTGGTTATGGCAATCATTGCGTTGCTTGACTGGCTCTTCTTTACTGGTGTTCAGTTCGTCTTTACCCCAACCAATTAATTTTTTGTACAAACCTTTTAGAAACGATAGGAAACAGCTGTGAGTGAAGTCGAACGCGACGAGCTAGATGCTTTGGTAGAAACCGAGCACGAAGCTCAGCACGAGCAACTTGATGCAATTGCAGAGGAAGCGCAAGAGGTAGCAGAGGCAAACGACTTCAGCGCCGAAGAGTCAGCTATGCACATCGTTGAAGATGCCGAAATTTCTGCCGAGGCAAGTGCTTCAGAGGCAGATGACGAAGATGTCTACGCAATATTTAAGAGCGAGTTCCGCGCGCTACCAGGTAAGTGGTTTGTAGTGCACAGCTACGCCGGCTACGAGAAGCGCGTTAAGCAGAACATCGAAAACCGCTCACAGGTGCTCGAAGGCGGCGATGACATCTACCAGATTGTTGTGCCAATGGACGAGTACATCGAAGTCAAGAACGGCGAGCGCAAGCTGGTAAAGAAGGTAATGGTTCCCGGTTACGTTTGGGTTCGAATGGAGCTAAACGAAAACTCGGGTGACCTAGTGCGCCACACACCTGCGGTTACCGGTTTCGTTGGTAACGCACTTCACCCAACTCCACTTCGCCCGAGCGAAGCTTGGGAAATGCTCAAGAAGGCAATGTACGAAGACCGCATTCCTAAAGAAGAAGTGGTCAAGTCAACTGGTGGTCGCAAGACCGGCGTGGTCAAGGGCGGCAAGGGCAAGGCTCTACCAATCAACGTGGACTACAAAGTTGGCGAGAGCATCATGATCAAGGATGGTTCGTTTGCTGGTCTACCAGGCACCATCTCTGAGATCAAGCCAGAAAGCGGCAAGCTAACAGTTCTAGTTTCACTATTCGAGCGAGAGACTCCTGTCGAACTTGGTTTCGAACAGGTTGGCTCGCTGGCATAAATAAAGAGTTACAAAGAGTTCCACAACAACAAAAAGGAATAACAAATGGCACCGAAGAAAAAGATCACTGGAATGATCAAGCTTCAGATCCAGGCGGGCGCTGCTAACCCAGCACCACCAATCGGACCTGCGCTAGGTCAGCACGGTGTGAACATCATGGAGTTCTGCACTGCGTACAACAACGCAACTGCAGATCAGCGCGGAAACGTTGTACCGGTAGAAATTACCGTGTACGAAGACCGTTCATTCACCTTCGTATTGAAGACTCCTCCTGCAGCTGAACTCATCAAGAAGGCAGCAAACGTGCAGAAGGGTTCATCAACTCCTCACACTGTGAAGGTTGCACACCTTTCAAAGGATGCGCTTTACAAGATTGCGGAGCAGAAGATGTCTGACCTAAATGCAAATGATGTAGATGCAGCAGCGAAAATCATCGCTGGTACTGCACGCAGCATGGGCATCACGGTTGATGCATAAGCAAGTTCACGCATAACAAACTGAAAAAAGAAGTCGTGGGAGGATCGCGCGCGATCTGATAACCACAACTGTGACCAAAGAAAAGGAATAACAGATGCCAAAGCGCTCAAAGGCCTACCAGGCCGCAGCTGCACTCATCACTGAGGGCAAGCTATACACACCAGCCGAAGCCGTAGCTCTCGTTCGCGAGACTGGCTCAAAGAAGTTTGACTCAACCGTAGAGGTTGCACTCAAGCTCGGAGTTGACCCTCGTAAGGCCGACCAGATGATCCGTGGAACCGTTTCGCTTCCTAACGGAACTGGAAAGACCGCACGCGTAATCGTATTTGCAACAGGTGCCGCTGCAGACGCCGCACGTGCCGCAGGTGCCGACGAGGTAGGTGGCGACGAACTCATTGAGAAGGTTGCTGCTGGCTGGACCGCATTCGACTCGGCTGTATCAACCCCTGAACTAATGGGTAAGGTTGGTCGCTTGGGTAAGGTACTTGGTCCTCGTAACCTAATGCCAAACCCTAAAACCGGAACCGTAACCCCAGACGTTGCCAAGGCAGTGACTGACATCAAGGGTGGAAAGATCGAGTTCCGAATCGACAAGCAGTCGAACCTACACTTCATCATCGGCAAGGCTTCGTTCACCGCAAAGCAGCTAGGCGAAAACCTAGAGGCAGCGCTAGACGAAGTTGCTCGTCTCAAGCCATCAAGCTCAAAGGGTCGCTACATCATTAAGGGTGCAGTTTCGACAACCTTTGGTCCTGGTATCCCTCTAGACACCAACGTCACCAAGATCGACGCGTAACAACACTTTCGAGTAAAGGGATCGGGGTTTCCCCGGTCCCTTTCTCATCGGAAACTTTTTACATAGGCTTATTGCCTGCTGAACTTTTAGAAGTAACGAAAGGTCGGGATATTGTCACAGCACGCTTTTGGCGCAGCAACTTTGCTAGACCCTAAAGACCCAATGGGACTGCGCACCAGCGCACCACTTTTAGACGCGTGGATTCGTGACATGGAGACCGACCGCTCTCCTTTCCAAATACCTGGCCACAAAGGCCGTAACGACCTCACCGGTACCGTCGTCGATGGCGATATCCCGGTGCTCCCGGGCAACCATCCGCACCGAATTTCCCCGAGCCTAATTCTCGAGGCCGAAGCGCTAGCCGCCAAGCTCTGGGGTGCCGACCTCTGCCGCTTTGGCGTGAATGGTTCATCCGTTTCAAATCACGCTGCAGTAATGGCGGTTGCCGGGCCGGGAGACAAAGTAACTGTTTCCAGAAGCCTGCATAAGTCTGTGCTTGTAGGTTTGGTTTACGCCGGTGTCGTGCCCATCTGGATTCGCCCCGAGATTAATCCGGCTACCGGTTTACCGGAATATCTTCCGTCTTCACGTCTTGCCGAAACGCTAAAACAGCACCCCGATGCCAAAGCGGTTTTGATTGGCGAGCCTTCATACGTAGGCACGATGTCAAACATTCCTCGCCTTGCCAAAGTAACTCACGAATATGGAATTCCACTGGTAGTTGATGCGGCTTGGGCGGCACATTACGGTTTTCATGCGGAGCTTCCGAATCATCCGCTTGCCGAGGGAGCCGACATCGTTGTGACTTCAGCACACAAGACATTGCCAACTTATTCGCAGGCGAGTTTTGTTTTGGTGAACTCGCAATATGTTGACCTTGCTCGCTTCAACAAAATGTTTGATTCAACCCAGACCACGTCGATGTCTGGTCGAATACTAGCTTCAATTGATGCCGCCCGCGCACTGCTCGAGCGTCACGGTGAGGAACTTATCGGTCCAGTTATAGAGGCAACTGAAAAGGGTCGCGCAACTTTGCGTGCGGCAGGTATTGATGTTATCGATGGAGAGTACATAGATCCGCTCAAACTGGTGATCTTGCTTTCAAGTTGCGGGGCAGACGGGAACAAAATCGAGGCCGATTTGCTAGCTGCAAACATCGATGTCGAAATGGCAAACCGCGATTTGATTATTCCGATGATTACCTTTGCTGACACTCCAGATCGCATAGACGACCTAATTCGCAGAATCATTGAATCGGTAGACGAATATCGCGGTGCCCCTCGGCCAATCGAAATACTTCCGGCATTCTCGATTGAACCCGAGGTAGTGGTGACACCGCGCGAAGCCTTCTTCTCGGGATACGAAGTGGTCGATTCGAAAGACGCCGTTGGGCGAGTTTCGGCAGAGATGATTTGCCCATACCCACCGGGAGTGCCAGTGCTAAGCCCAGGCGAGCGCATCACCGAGGCAGCCCTCGGAGCACTGTTCCAGGCCCGAGATATCGGGGTTCGTATCGCGTTTGTGGCAGATCCGACCCTCAAAACTTTGAAGGTTCTGCCTGCCTAACTAGGCTTAGACGGTTATGTACGCAAGACACATTGTTGTGGTCGAGAACGAAGCTTTGCTCCGAGACCTAATTGGAAAAACCCTAGAGGTTGCCGGCTTTACGGTGAGTACTGCAGCTAACGCTGCCGATGCTCGCAGAGCATGCCTGGCCAACGACCCAGATGGACTCGTGGTTGATATCGAGCTGGGCCCTGGTCCAGATGGATTCGACTTTGCAACTGCAATAACAAAAGATAATCCAGAGGTTGCGATTGTATTTCTGACCAACCTGCCAGATCCTCGTCACGCCGGGCGCGATTCAAAAGTAATTGGTAAGCACACCGCTTACCTGCGTAAGTCTGAGTTGATTGATTCGAATCAGTTGGTTGACGCACTTAATGCGGTGCTAACTGATCAAATATCTGCGGAACACCGTCACGATTTAAATCCGAATCGACCGTTTGCCAAATTATCCAAAAAGCAACTTGAGGTTATGCAGCAAATTGCAGATGGCTTGACTAACCAGCAAATTTCAGAGGCTCGGGGTACATCGGTGCGTGCTGTTGAAGGCATGGTTAGTCGAATTTTTGAGCAGCTTGGCATAGATGTACACGCCAGCGGAAATGCTCGCGTAGAAGCAACCAAGAAATTCTTGATTGCAACTCGCCCCGGTGAGTAACCATGGCGAATAAATTGAAAAACAGCGAACCTCGTTTTGGTCGCTATTACCTTCAGTTTTCCAACAACCTAGCTTTTTCCAATAAGACATTAGTTATTGCTGGGCTTCCACTAATTGCGACAAATCTAACTTTGGATTATGGGCGCACACGGGGCACACTCTTCGATTGGTTCATCGTTTCGTTTATCGGCTACGTTGCATTGGTTTTGGTATGTCTTGTAGCAAGAGAGATATTCAGTCGATTTGAAGTTCCAAAACCTTTGTATTTGCCAACCTATTGGCTGATCGGACTTTTTCGCGGGGCAGGTATTTATTTAGCCGGCACCGGAATGGGGATCATTGACCAATCAGAGTTACGCTATCGACTTTTAGGATCAGCCACTTATGTGTTCTGTGTGATTCCAATCGCCACCATCCTGGTATCCAATTTCAATCGAGCCAATAGCACGATTACGGCTCTTCAAGCTCAAACCCTGCGCCGCACCAAGCGCTTGAACTCGATGAAGGTTGAAATTGCAGAGCAGAAAGCTGAGATTGCCGGCCGAGTAAGCGGATTGCTAATGCCGGTGATTACCGAGCTAATGCAGAGGGTGAACGCCGCTAGGACAAGCGATATTGGCAAGCAAATTACTGCCTTGCGCAACACAGTAGACAACGTAGTGCGGCCATTGAGCCAGTCGGTTGCCCAAGGCGGTAATCAACTTTCTGACCCCCAGATCGAGTTGAATCGTGCAAGTTTGCTTGCCCGCTTGAATCCGAAAACGAAGCTAGATGTAGGGCAACTTTTTCTACCTGGGCTGTCCACGTTTTTACTCACCCTAATGTGTTCATCTCCGATTCTTACTTTTGGCGGGCTCCAAACCGGTTCACTGATACTGGCGACGATTGCTGTTTCCACTTATGGTGTACTTCGGATTTTCAAACGAATATTTAGAAACTCTAAGCTTCGAGCAATTCCAGCGGCACTTTTAGAAATGTCGGCCTACGCACTGGCCACCCTGATTGTGACTTTGGTGATTGCCATTGAGAATCCCAGTCTGTTAGAAATTTCAACTGTTCGCTTGGCGAGTCTGAACCTTATTTTTGCTTTTGTATTCTTTTTGGCACAGAGCAGGTATCAGTTACTGCAGCAGTCTTCGCAGTCATTAGAAGAAGTCAACCGCGAACTCGAACTGTTGAATGCTCAAGCCAAGCAGGAACTTTGGATTAACCGTCGCCGAATTGCAACCGTTTTGCATGGGCCGGTACAAGCCGCTCTCTATGCATCTGCCATTCGTCTCTCGCAGACCAAGCGCCCCAGCAAGAAATTATTGCAAGAAGTGAATCTAGATTTGGGTGAAGCCCTTGATGCACTAAGTTTTAGGCAAACTGAAGTCACTTCAATTCGAACCGTGTTTAGAGAAATAGTAGATGTATGGTCTGGCGTTTGCGATATCTACTTCAACGTGCCAAAAAATATCTACG
>JACCDX011094442.1_pt1 | contig 10308 bp, 7 predicted proteins | sample 7449681 | NCBI WGS metagenome assembly JACCDX01 (sample SAMN15323450, study PRJNA562643) | freshwater metagenome | isolation source: river surface water | place: USA:Blue River Watershed | collected 2017-08-18
GGTCCCGTCAGAACCTATATGAGCATTGCCAATATAAGCAGCCCCAGTCACGTCCAATGCCTGGTCAGGACTGGTATTATTGATTCCGGTTTTCCCGTCATGTTGTACCGTAAACAAGTTGTTGATGCGAAACGCATACCCAGACGCCATGGTACCTGTATCAATAAGCATACCTGATCCGGTAGTATTGGATATGTGCACCGTAGACTCGCCATTTTCAAAGCGAGAAGCCCACGCTCCCGTACCCACCACGTTCAATTCGTAAGTAGGGACAGCGGATGTTCCAAGACTGAGATTATTGACTCTAAGTTCAGATGAGACAGACACTGCCCCAGCATTCCCAATAATGGGAGTATACAGACCACCGACTTGCAAGTTGGCATAATCAAACCCAACTACGGCGCTCCCAGGATCAGTAATACAATTATCAAACAACTTGAACCGGGCATCGGACGCGTCTCTGAAAATACCTGTATACTTGGCGCCTCCAGATCCGTAAACGCCATAAAACCCGATATCAATTAGGTCAGAGACTGTATTGTTGCGCGCAATCTTGTACAGACTGTCTTCCACCTCGACGATAGTGGAATCGACATAAAATACAGTCCCATTGACATGAAAGTCTCCATTCACCTGTACAGTCCCCTCAAGAACTGGATCTGTAAGTGTCTTGTTGGTCAATGTGTCTGTAGTATTGCGGCCGATGAGCGTATCCGAACTTGCAGGGAAATCAATCGTACCGCCATGTGTATTCAACGTGGTATTGCTGTCCAGATTGAATTCAAGAGATGACAGAGTCCCTATAAAGGATACGTTTGACGAGTCTAGGAATTTATTCGTCAATGTCTGTGTAGCACCAATAACCGCCACTGTATCACTCGCAATCAGATCGGGAAAGTTGAGACTATATAATGCAGACACTCCGCTGATGGATATGCTCGGGGACAATTCCGGATTCAGTAGCGTCTTGTTGCTCAATACAGAGTCGGACAATTCGGTCACTAGATATCCAGAACCGGTCAATGGCAGCGATGCAGTGATACTGCCTATAAAGTAGGGAGTTTCAATCGGGCCACTGAAATCGATACGATCCACGAGCCCGTCCATTGTAAAGGACCCCACTTCTAATGAATCCACATGGGCTCCTGTAATGGTCAATGTCGTCGTATTGGGCTGCAACGTATCTGTTTTCAAAGTGTCTGTAAAGCGAAACTCGCCAGAGGCCTCGACAATACCGGCCGATGGCTGGGATAGCACGACCCCGCTCCCAATTTCAATATTTTCGTTTGCAATCAATACAGAATGGATTGCCACGGCATCTGGTCCGTACAGGTTTAAATTTCCAGACACGACCCCTCCCTTGATATTTTGACCTCCTGGGCGCCCTAATTGATTCGGGTACAAGGGATGTGCATCTATATCCAGATCCGCTAGATTAGAGTGGGACAGGTATACTCCAAACAATACCCAAGAAGTCCCGTTGAATACATACTGCCTCTCGACAGACTCTATAAAGGAGGCCGTTCCCTCTTCAGGTGTTACAAATACCCAATCCCCTAGCGTAAAGGTGGCAATGGCATTATCATGTCCAGAAAATGCATTCAGACCTGGCGCTTCTACGATATACCTGGCGCCCTCAATGGGCGTAATTGTATCTGGATCCTGAAGAAAATCCAAGACGGCGTCCTGCCATGCCAACCCATTCACTAGATTGTCTACATAGGCCTTGTTGACCGCCTCTTGATCCAGAATTGGAGATGCGACTAGGAGACTACCCCCAGTCGCATTCATGGTCCCAGACACTACCGGACTCGATAGAGTTTTATTGGACAGTGTCTGTGTCACTGCCACACCAGCTAGTGTGTCGGATGCCAATGCCGACGTCGGAAAACTATTCAAGGTAGGTCCGTACCGAATGCCGTCCGATTCCAGGACAAGGGATGTGCCCAGAGCCACCGAGGCTCCGCTTATAGCCGTTGTTTGTATACCGTCCGGGACGTTTAGAATGAAATCATTGAGTGTAAGTACATTTCCAGATTCAGAGAATCGATCGTCTGTATCCGTTGCCCAATAAGCCTCGGTACCGTCACTTTTTAAAACCTGACCATCAAGACCTCCTGGAAGCGTAAATTGGTTGACCGTGACCAGACCTGTAAATTCAGATGGTCCTGAAACAATAAGACTGGGTACATTATCTGCACCAGAACCTTTTAAACTTAATGTCGAATAGACTTTGTCAATCACTAAATCACGACCGGCCGACATTTTTTTTATTTTAAACAATATTTTCAATCTATTGTGCGAGTGCCTGGGCTGGAGCCTGGGCTGGAGCCTGGGCTGGAGCCTGGGCTGGAGCCTGGGCTGGAGCCTGGGCGGGGACTGGTGCTGCAGCCTCTGCCGAAGCATCCATGGCACAACAATACATGTTGTACAGGCCTTCTAATCCATATACAGATACCATGAATGCAAAAACGATACCAAATACCATGTATGCGTCACGAGGGACTCCTTTGGCTAGAACAAAAACAATGACAAGGACCGCAAGCCATTTTGCCATTTTTTGTTTTTGTAGATATTCGACAAATCCAGAACCTTGAAAGAGATGTGGGAGAAAAATGGAGGACAAGACTTGACCAGCCATTGAAACATGACTGTTGCTGAGAAAACTTTGGGCACTTGCTACAAGAGACATTTTTTTGTAAAACAATAAAAAATTAAAATTAAAAAAATCATTTAATTATTCTATATCGATGGACGACTATATATTGAATAATTTATACTCTCATCACTTGGATAGTTTTGACCACTTTATCGAAGAGGCAATACCATCCATCTTTTCGAATCATGTTTCGAAATTAAAGACTGTGACTGGGGACACTGTCGAAGTATATCTAGAAAATCCAAAGTTGCATTCCCCTCATATTACATTTCGAATCCAGAATGACGTTACAGGCAAATTGACACCGGAGCAGGCAGTCGCTAGAAGAATGGATTATTCAGGGCTACTGACGGCCGAAATGGTGACACGTAACGGCGATAATATCACTCGACGCCATGTCGAAGTGTGTAAAATCCCTATACCTGTACGGTCCAAATACTGCCACTTGCGCCAAACAACAGGACCGGCCGGTTACTTTATTGTAAGCGGGCAAGAACGTGTCATTATTACCCAGGAAATGATTGCGTATAATTCCATCATGGTGTTTCGCAAGCAAAAGGCTTTTCAGGCCGAACTTCATGCACAGGCCGGTGGAAACATTCAGAGAATTTATGTGCGCGAGACCAATGGAATCTTTACAATTACCTTTTCGGGAAACCGAAGAATATACAACTTGGCATCGTTTGTTCCAGACATGTCGGATCGTGACATTATCAAGTATATGAGTCCTGACGAATCAGACGAGTGGATTAATCTACTGAGACAGACTTTGATTGAACGGAGCGGAGAGCAGATGAATGAATCGGATGACCGATACGGACTGGAACCTTTTTTCAATTGCGAGACAGAGAAGCGCGGATTCTTGGCCTTGCAAATGATGCGCGAACTGGGAAATGTCATTTTAGGACATCGACCATCCGATGATCGAGATTCGTACGCGAACAAGAGATACAGACCAGCAGGGGAAGTATTGGAAATGTCGTTTCAGTACCTCTATGAAAAAATGATGTACGACATGGTCAAGACGTGCCAAAAATCTGCCGTGATTCAATTCAGATCTGCCATCATGACAAATGGGTTCAAGTACATGATGTCAACAGGGTCCTTTGCCTGGAAAAACGGACTCGTCATTGGGAAAAAAGCTGGCGTGACACAGATTTATAACCGTTTCAACCACATTTCGTCCATGTCGCATTTGCGCAGAATTATCAATGACGTGGACACGTCCAATAAGGTTATCGACCCACGCGCAGTTCATCCTAGCCAGTTGTATTTTATTTGTGTGGCCGAAACACCAGAAGGTGCGTCTATCGGCCTGACCAAGAATCTGGCCATTAGTGCCAGTGTCTCGACCTCTACCCATTTTCCACCCCTGGATCAGTTGGGCCTTTATGCAGAAGAGTGGAGTGTCGGAAGTATTGCCATTCTCTTGAACGGGGTTCTGATTGGTTTTACGACCGATTCTACATTTGCAACCAAGTTGCGTAACCTACGCCGCCAGTATCTCGTTTCAAGGACTTGTTCAGTTGTTCAAAAGCACGGCGTCATTGAGATTCGAACCGATTCGGGTCGTCTATATAGACCAGTGGTTGAGAATGGATCTATTGTTGATTACATTGATGTGGTTGAATCCTCTAGTGGCATCATAGTGCCCGAAACGGATCCGAGTTTAATGTTTGGAGTGGCGGCCTCTATGATTCCATATGCCAACCACAACCAGTCGCCACGTGTCATTTACCAGACATCCATGTGCAAACAGGCCATTTCACTTCCCATGCCAGAGTATCGAGAACGTTTTGATACCAATATGCACATCTTGTGGTATCCGCAAAAGCCGCTCGTCTATACTCGCATGTCTTCCTTGTTGGGGATGGATCAGTTGCCCACTGGTCAAAATGTTTCGGTGGCATTCATGTGCTATTCAGGGTATAACCAAGAAGATTCCATTCTGGTGAATCGGGCAGCCATTGACCGTGGCCTGTTTACAATATCTTCGTTTCGTTCGTATCGCGACGAAGAGACTAAAAACAAGACCACACTAGTCGAGGATGCGCTCACCAACCCACTCGAGATTGAAGGATGTCGTCTCCAAAGCAAGAATCGAGAAGTGTATCGGCACTTGAACAATCTCGGTTTTGTTGAAAAGGAAACGTTTTTAAATTCAGGAGACGCCGTCATTGGAAAGGTATCGCCAGACAATCATCATACCACCCGGCAGCTAACAGATATCCATTTTCGCGACTCGTCCACCTTTATCAAGAATCGGGAATCTGGATACATGGACAAGATTCAAGTCACGTACGGGCCCTCTGGTGCCAAGATTGTAAAGGTCAGGATGCGCCAGGAACGCATTTTAAAAGTGGGTGACAAGTTGGCATCATGCTCGGCTCAAAAGGGAGTCATTGGACGCATTCTCGATCCCGAGGATATGCCATACGATGCCAATGGCCAAACTCCCGATTTAATTATCAATGCGCACGCCATTCCATCTCGAATGACTGTTGCACAGCTAATGGAGATGGTAATGGGGGCCAAGGCTGCAGAGCACGGGATGCGCGTAGACGCCTCTGTCTTTAATAACCCAGACATTTCTCGTGTGCAAGACACTGAACTGTTTAATGGAGTTACAGGCGAACGTTTCCAGACTAGAGTTTTTTTTGGCATGTGCTACTATCAGCGTCTCAAGCATTTGGTGGACGACAAGTTTTATGCACACAATTTTGGCGTTGTTCAGAATCTAACTCGCCAGCCAAAGGCGGGACGTGCAAAGAATGGAGCTCTTCGTGTAGGAAATATGGAATTGGATTGTTTTGTGAGTCATGGAGCGGCCAGGACCTTGTATGAAAAGTTTTTCAAGTGCAGTGACGAGTATTATGTGAATGTGTGTGGGGATTGTGGGCGATTTTGTGCAGAATTTTGTACAGTGTGCGGGTCTGGGACCATAGTTGAGGTTGGCATGCCTTATAGTTCTAAATTGTTTTTTTACGAGCTACAGTGTATGGGTATTGACGTCAATTTCAAGACTATGTAATTTTAATTCAATATAAATCGAGATGGGTCTATACTGTTTTTATTTTTAATTTTTTCAGATAATTTCCATACTTCTTGTGGACACAGTTTGAAATCATCATGAGCCTCTGCCTTGTAATAAAATACTGAATCCATCCACGCCCTAGTCGGATCGGTATTGGAAGCGTCCTTGATGGAATTGTCAATGACTAGACACCCATAATTTTTAGTGTAAATATTCATCAACTTGTTGAAAATGTCGAATGGGATATTGCGGCACCAGTGCTCGTGAATCCGAGTCCGTTCCTCCATGGACGGGGTATTGAATATAAAGATGAAGCGAGCCTGATTGCGAAGGGCTGGTTTGATACCAAGGCAATATTGAATGGCGATAATCATCATTAGTCCAGAATGGCGTCCGTTAAACATCATTTCGTACACTTCCTTTGAAGTGCCCCATTTCTTTACGTCAAACATTAGATCGTCCAGAATGAATATACTTGAACACTTTTCCAAGACTTTTTCCATGGACATATCTGGATTCTTTGCACGGAGAGCATTAATGCGCTCTTTTTGGCGTTCCATGAATTTAGTTGTTGTCTTTGCATCGAAATGGTCATCGATAAATACCTCTGGGATATGTTTCGAGTAAAAGTGATTCACGGATTCAGAACCTGACGCCACAAATGGGTATTTAAAGTGTCGTTTATGGTACAAGAGATCGCGGATAGCAAACGATTTTCCAGTATTGGTACGACCAATGAATACAGCAGAGGGAAAACCACTCATATTCTCCATGGAGAATTTTCGTATTTTTCGTTCCATTTTATATTATCAATATTCTTCATACTCTTTAATTTCATGTCAGAGAAACAGGTTGAAATCGAATTATCGGAATATTTGAAATGTTTTCCGCAGCAATTTATCTATTATAACCCGAGCGAACATGATGACTTGAAGGAAATGTTTAGTAAATCTTCCAAACATGGATCAGGAAGGGGGATCCCAGACCGTATTTATTATGACGGGGAGCGTATGATTATCTTTGAATGCAAACGCCCAGGTTTGCTAGACCAGGCCAAGGCGGACGTTCAACATTATATAGATTCGTTGCAGCATTGCAACCTGGAAGTGTATGGCGTTGCATTTAGCAATGGGTTTGTAATTACCAGTCCAGGGAAAAAGTGCGTTCAGCGCCTGGTTCCAGAAACGTTTGGTATTTCACGACAAGTCTCTGTGAATCCAGTGAAGGATGTGTCTAGAGCGATTCGCGCGTTTCACAATTTGCTGCGCAATACCACATCGCTCCCCAATGAAGACCGCCCATTGTTTGTATGTGCGCTATTGATTGCCTTGCAGAATGAGAATTTTTCACTTGTGCTGCGCAATTATGTCAATGAACAGCCAGATTCACTCGCCAATTTCATCTTGTCGTGTCTCCAGGTGCGCGGGATTGACACTAATGTTTATCGGTTTCTCGTCACGAACCTGAATAATGTACAGATTTATTCCTTGTGCGACTTTTTACAGACTAGGATTATCAATGTATATACTCAAGACTTGTTGTCTATATTTTACACTGAATTTACAAGGTACCAAAATTCAGATTCCAAGACTCTGGGTATTGTATTGACACCAGATCACGTGGCGTCCATGATGATTGATTTACTAGACATTCAAGAGGATGACGTGTTTTTGGATCCATGTACAGGCACCGGGACCTTTTTGCTAAAGGCTCGCGCAGAGAAGCGTATCGGGTTTGACATTCAAACAAAATTGGTATCTTTGGCAAGCTGTAATGCCATACTGTGTAAAATTCCAGTGGATGTCCAGCTGTGTGACTTTTTCAGTGTTGATACAACTGAAATTGCAACCAAATCGGCCATTAATCCGCCATATAGTGTGTCACGATACAGCGAACTCGATTTTATCATGAAGCAAATGAAGAGCCTGAAGCCTGGAGGCCTTGGAGTTTCCATTATCCCTATTGGAAAATGGAACAATTCCAAGCGCAATGCATTGTTGAAATTTTGTACCGTGCGCAAGGTGGTTAAATTGAATCCAAAGGTTTTTTATCCAATGGCTGGAGTTGAATGTGTAGTTGTTTTGTTGGAAAAAAAGTGTCCTGAACCAGACTATATGGTGCAGTATTTTGATTTTAGTGACAATGTTTTGGTCCCTTTGCACACTGTCAAGATGGATACCAGTAAAGAGTGGTGGTTTGATTTTTTCCATACAAAGTGTTTTGACTCGAAAGAGGTGTGGCGCGAATCTAGAAGGAATCGATCGTTTGTAGAGTATATGGAAAAGGTTCGCAAGGATCAAGACCATTATACAGATATACCCTGTCGAGAATATCGCATTCGAGATATTTTTGATATTGTCGAACCAAGGGACCAGGACGTTGAAAAGGAGGTCTATCTTATCACTGCAAGGAAATGTGACAATGGGATTCGCGGCATTGTTAAAACCAGGAGGTATCATCAAGGAAACAAGATTGTATTGGTGACTGGAGGGGATGGAGGGGCTGGGATGGCGTTTTACCAGGAACACGATTTTGTCACTGAATCGTCGACAAGGGTATTGGCACCGAAACCAGGTTTTGACTTGAAACCAGACAATGGGTATACAATTGCCACTTTGTTGTCCAAGTGTTACAAGACCAAATATTCTAGGGGGTATGGGTGGTCAAGATCTCGTATATTGAAAGATTTGGTGTTTGTTCCAATTGACGATTAATGGAGATCTACCCAAGCGCCATTGGCATATCCTCTAAATTTGTGAGTCTGGCTATTGTATATTAGCATTCCGTTTACTGCAGTGAGAGATCCCTCGTCTGTAGAGTTTATTCGTGGTAATAAAACTGCACCAATTCCTCCAACTTCCAATTTGGCCGACGTGTTTGCAGTTGTTGTTCCAATCAATACTTGGCCAGTGGATGCAATTTGCATGCGTTCAAGGGCATTTGTAAAGAATGTCATGTTTCCATTTTTCATGTTTTGCAGACTAAAATCTCCAACGGCGGCTCCTGCTACATTTTGGATATAGAAATTTCCGTTTGTAGCGCTTGGTAATCCTAAATATGCCGCTCCGTCTAGAGTATTTTTAAATTCAATCTGCGAGTTAGTTCCAAAGACTGAAAGGGAAACGAATCCAACAGGAGTACCGGTGGCACCAAGAATAGCTTGCCCGGAATTATAAAAGGAGGGTGTTCGTACAATGGATCCAAAAGTGGTACCTGTACTAGTTAATAGATTGCCTCCTATTGTTCCGTTGGTAGCTGTCAAAGTGGTTCCGACAGTACAACTTCCATTAATATCCAATTTCGCGCCAGGAGTGGACGTACCGATTCCGACATTTCCCGTATTCTTTATTCGCATACATTCAGTCAATAGCGTGTCTGAACTGGCAGAACGCATATCAAAGGTAATGTCTCCAATGGTATTATCAGCAGAGTTGGACTGTTGACCGAATAAACCACCAAAAGTGTAACCAGGCCATCCCCCAAATTGCATTCCGATTTTACCTTGGAGATTGGTGGTTCCTGTTTGATGTAAAATCATCGCGGTATGGTTGTCTGTAAATCCAGAACCATTGGAACCCTGGGGCTGGTTTGTATCTTGATGATCCCTGCTTAGATGAATAAGTGCCAACGGACCAGGTGTATTGATACCTAGTTTTGTTGGAATTAAAACAGAAGACGTTGTAAATGTAGACCCAGCGGCTACCAATGATGTAGAGACGGTGGCATTTGGAGCACTGAACGATGTGCCAGTAGAGACCAACGAGGAGGTAAAGGTCGAACTGGCCAGGGTGGCATTAGGAGCCGACAAGGTTGTACCCGTAGAGACCAATGAGGAGGTAAAGGTCGAACTGGCCAGCGTGGCATTGGGAGCCGACAAGGTTGTACCCGTAGAGACCAATGAGGAGGTAAAGGTCGAACTGGCCAGGGTGGCATTCGTCGCTGTAAGAGTGGTTCCAATAATACAATTTCCAGCTACGTGAAGTTTGGCGCCTGGTGTTGTTGTTCCAATACCTACCTGCCCATAAGGCATCAAGACTCCTGTAGTGGAAACTTTACCAAGTGAAATTTCTGTTCCTGTAAATGTAGAACCTGCTGCTGCCAGCGAACTGGAAAAGTCGGCAGTTACTGCTCCAACACTACCGAGAAAGGTAGCTGATGAACTATTGATAATGGATCCTGCGACATTTAGAGACGTTGATATGGTGGCATTGGGAGCACTGAACGATGTACCTGCAGAGACCAATAAGGAAGTAAAGGTCGAGCTGGCCAACGTGGCATTTGGAGCCGACAAGGTTGTACCAGTAGAGACCAACGAGGAGGTAAATGTAGAACTGGCCAGCGTGGCATTAGGAGCCGACAAGGTTGTACCTGTAGAGACCAACGAGGAGGTAAAGGTCGAGCTGGCCAGCGTAGCATTCGGTGCAGACAAGGTTGTACCCGTAGACAACAACGAGGAAGTAAATGTAGAACTGGCCAACGTGGCATTCGTTGCTGTCAAAGTGGTCCCGATAATACAATTTCCAGCTACGTGAAGTTTGGCGCCTGGTGTTGTTGTTCCAATACCTACCTGCCCATAAGGCATCAAGACTCCTGTAGTGGAAACTTTACCAAGTGA
>JACCDX010033582.1_pt1 | contig 10306 bp, 9 predicted proteins | sample 7449681 | NCBI WGS metagenome assembly JACCDX01 (sample SAMN15323450, study PRJNA562643) | freshwater metagenome | isolation source: river surface water | place: USA:Blue River Watershed | collected 2017-08-18
GAAAGGCTTTGGGTAAGACCGATATACGAGTAAGTCGGCGAGCGAAGAGAGCCGACAGTCCCATTTATTTGAAAGGCTTTGAGTAAGACAGATGATTATATTATCTTAGCACCATGTCTCATTTAAAGGAAAGAACAGAAAAAGACTGTCTCAACTGCGGCACTTTAGTGCAGGGTAGATTCTGCCAACTATGTGGGCAGGAAAATGTTGAAGTAAAAGAAAGCTTTTTCCAACTCATAAAACATTTCTTAGCGGACTTAACCCATTTTGATGGAAAGCTTTGGAAGACATTACAACTTTTATTATTTCAACCGGGGAAGCTCACGCAATTTTATATGGATGGGAAAAGAGCAACTTTTATCCATCCAATCAGAATGTATTTATTTATATCGGCAGTTTTTTTCTTATTCATATTTACAGGGAGTCCCTCTGAAAGAGAATTAGCTGAAAACAACAAAAAAGCATTTTCTCCATCTACGCCAGAAGTAAATGGGTCTAAAGATGTATTTAGTTTCAATTTAGGGGAAGATACTTTACAATACACAACCATTAATGCATATGATTCTGCTCAACAAAAATTACCTGAATCAAAAAGAGATAATTGGTTAGAATCATCGATTGAGAAGAAGTCAATAGAGATCAATCAAAAATATGAGAATGACAAAGTAAAAATTGGCAAGGCATTATTAGATCAGTTTGAACACTATTTCTCCAGGATGTTGTACATCTCTTTACCCATTTTTGCATTATTTCTATGGGTCTTATACAGAAGAAATAAAAACCATTATTTTGTAGATCATTTAATATTTAGCATACATATTTATTGTTCATTTTTTATTTTCTTATTCGTTGTTAAGTTAATCAATATAATATCTGAATTGCTTTTTAAAAAGACATTCGACCTTGTGCTGCTGGTAACTCCAATGATTTTATTTTATTATTCATATAAGGCTTTAAGAAATCATTATAATCAATCTAGGGCAAAGACATTGCTTAAATTTTTTATTCTAAATATCTTAACCATGTTATTGATGGTGGTTTTAATGACTGCATTTATTTTACTTTCTCTTTTCAATATTTAATATATGTCTCAAGAAAAATTAGCAAAATCCTTTCTTGACTTGGTAGAAATCATGGATACCTTAAGGGAGAAATGTCCTTGGGATAAAAAGCAAACCATTCAAAGTTTAAGAAGCAATACAATTGAAGAGTTGTATGAATTAGTGGATGCCATTGTAGAAGAAGATTGGCAAGGAATCAAGGAAGAGCTTGGAGATATTTTATTACATGTATTATTTTATGCTAAAATTGGTACTGAGCAAGGCCATTTTACTTTACAAGACTCAATAGAAGGGATCTCAAAAAAACTAATACATAGGCATCCTCATATATACGGCGATGTGAAAGCAGATGACGAAGAGACGGTAAAGAAAAACTGGGAACAATTAAAATTACAAGAGGGTAAAAAATCTTTATTAGAGGGAGTGCCTAATAGTTTGCCTGCTATGGTAAAGGCATTTAGAATACAACAAAAAGTAAAACAAGTAGGTTTTGAGTGGGAGCATATCGATCAGGTATGGGATAAGGTAGAAGAAGAGATTAAGGAATTAAAAGTAGAAGTAGAGGCAAAGAATCAGGATAAAATGGAAGCAGAATTTGGGGATGTCTTGTTTAGTCTAATCAATTACGCGCGCTTTTTAAATATCGATCCTGAGACTGCATTGGAGAGAACCAACAAGAAATTCAAGCATCGTTTTGAATTGATGGAAACCTATGCAAAAGAAAATGGACTGGATTTGGCTAGTTTAAGTTTAGCGGAAAAAGATGCATTATGGAATAAGATAAAATCAAAAAAGCCCTTACAATAATATAAGGGCTTTTTTATTCATTGAAAGCTTGGACGAATTACTCATTCAAGTTCAATATAAAAGCATAGTTGCCAAAGTAACCAGGATACACTCCAGCTATTTTAACTGAATTGCCTGTTACCTTTTTCAGCGCTTCATAAAATTCTTCTACTGTATTTACAGGAGTGTCATTTACTTGTGTGATCACAAATCCTTTTTCAATTCTACTCTTGCCAATGATGCCATCTCCTAATTCTTTTATGATTACACCTCCTTCTAAATCATTCTTTTCAGCCGTTGCCTTATCTAAGGTTTCTAATTTGCCACCCAATTTTGTTCCAATCTTGCTAGATGCAGCCATATCCGTGGTGCCTAATTTACCTTTTAAGACAACATCCAGAATCAAATCTTTTCCTCCACGCTTAACTACTACATTGATTTTATCGCTCGGTTTATATTTAGCTACCTGTTCTTGTAACTCTCCAGAAGACTTGATATTCACTCCATTGAATTTAACAAGGATATCACCTTTCTTAATTCCTGCAGCTTTTGCAGCGCCTCCTTCTAATACATCTGTGATAATAATTCCGTCACCTTCTTTGTATTTTACATTTAGCTCATCAGTCAATTTTTTCAATTCTTCTTCTGCAATACCATCCTTAGGGTAACTAATACCTAAATATGCTCTTTGTACTGTTCCGAATTTTACAATATCTGTCACCACTTTTTTTACAATGTTCACTGGAATAGCATAAGAATAACCAGCATAAGTGCCCGTAGGAGACATGATCGCTGAATTAATACCAATCAATTCCCCATTGGTATTAACTAATGCACCACCGCTATTTCCTTGATTAACTGCAGCATCTGTTTGAATAAATGATTCAATTGGTTTATCACTTTGTCTTGAGTTAATATCTATATTTCTATTCTTAGCACTGATAATGCCAGCAGTAATAGTTACATCCAATGATAATGGGTAACCAATGGCTAAAACCCATTGTCCTAATTTTAAATCATCGCTATTGCCATATACCAAATAAGGTAATGATGAAGCATCAATTTTAATTACGGCTAAATCACTACTTGGATCGGTTCCAATAACTTTAGCTTTGTAAGTTTTTTTATTGGTCAAAGTAACACTAATATCATCTGCGTCTTTTACTACATGGTTATTGGTTACAATGTATCCGTCTCCAGTAATCAAAACCCCACTTCCACTCGCTCTTTGCTCAGGTATAATTCTTGGTCCACCAAATGCATCACCAAACATATCATCCCCAAAGAAATCAAAGAACGGATTTCTTTGTCTTGGTTGACTACCTTGTTCTACACGCTTTGCGTTGGTTTTTGTTTTAATATGAACTACAGCAGGAGAGGCAGCACTAGCTGCAGGTGTAAAATCTACCGTAGCTGATGGTGCAGTTCCATTCATGAAGCTTGCATAATTTGCAGGAAGTCTTCCGTCTGAATAAAAAGAGTCAGTAGACTTCATCCACTTGCTATACCCCCAAATACTTGCCAAAGTGGTCATTGCACTGATACCAATAATGGTTAATACATTTTTTACATTTAAGTTCATATCTAAAAATGATTGGTTTATGATTTAATTTTCAAATTTTATGCCATTGATGCCTCAAAAGTACAAAGCTGAAACCTTGTCACCAATAGATGACATTTTGTTTAACAAAATATTTACGAAAAAGTTCGTTTATGGACTAGTTTAAGCTTGCAAGGAAGGCTAAAGTATCCACTCCGTCGGCGTATTGGGATAGTTTAGGGGATTGTAAGCTTCCAAATTCCAAACCAGCTTTGCCCACCACACATTGAATTGCTTCCTTATTTACAGTAGGCATTTTACCGGGTTCATAAAATTGATAATGCACCTGAGAAATGGCAGCAAATGGGGAGGGGTTTTCGCTTAATAAGATAGAACCAGTATTCATGTAAAATTGTCGGGTCATCATTAATAAGGCCAACTGATAATCATAATTATGTTTGTACTTATGGTTCTCTAAAAGAAAATCATATTTTTTTAATGCATCTAATAGGGGTTCAAAACTATATCCTGTTGGAACCCATAATTGCGTTACGTTTCTACAACCCATTCCAAAATACAACATCATATCATTGGCTAAAAGCCCTAATTTTTCTGCACTTTCATCTCCTTCTAAAATGGCGATACTGGTTTTGTTTTTTCGAATGATATGCGGAAATTTACCAAAATAATATTCAAAATACTGACTGGTATTATTACTACCTGTTGCAATATAAGCATCACAGTTTTTTAATTGGTCCTGAATGATAATTTGATCCTTCCATAAAGGGTCAATTGTTTGTAAAGAATGAATGATATATTCCATTAAGACTTTATCTTTTGAAGATAATTTTACCACTGCAATATGTCCAGCCATTAAAGTACTGAGTAAATCATGAAAACCCACCATAGGAATATTGCCCGCCATTACAATGCCTATTTTCTTATGGGTAAATGTTTTTGACATATTAGGGTACATGGCTACCCATTCTTTTAATGCAGTTTCTTGTAAGAATTGTTGACAGATTTGATCCAAAGAAGCATCTATAAATGATGTAAGAAACCAGGCATTCTCTGTCTGTGCTCTTTGTTTAATTTCCTCTAAAGCTGGGTTATTTTTATTCATCAATTGTTGGCCTAATGTCACAAAACCAGCGATCCTTGCTTGAATTTCCATGTTTTTGTTTATCTTTATTTCACGAAAGTACGTTACTAATTTTTAAATTTTTTTTATGGCACTTAAAATAACAGATGAATGTATTAATTGTGGAGCTTGTGAACCAGAATGTCCCAATAATGCAATTTATGAAGGTGGTGTAGAATGGGCGATGGCAGATGGTACCACAGTAAAAGGATCTTTTACTTTAATGGATGGATCATCGGTGGATGCAGGTCATAGAAATGCACCTATTGCTGCAGATACTTATTACATCACAGCCAATAAGTGTACAGAATGTCAAGGTTTCCATGAAGAGCCACAATGTGCGGCAGTTTGTCCGGTAGATTGTTGTGTGAATGATGAATTATATCAAGAAACCATTGATCAGCTATTAGCTAAAAAAGAAAAGTTACATTTGTAATAATCGAATAAAAAAGGGAATTTGATTCCCTTTTTTTATTTTTAAGTATTGTAAAATTTTAGATTCTAGATTCATGAAAAAGAAAGTTGCATTGGTTACTGGTGGTTTGAGTTCTGAAGCGCAAATAAGTTATAAAAGTGCTAAGACGGTAATGAACGCTTTGGATAAAAATATCTATGATGTTTATTTAATTGATATTCATCCAACTGGTTGGTGGTATGAAAATACTGCCGGAGAAGAAGTGGCAGTGGATAAAGCAGATTTTAGTATTGTGGAATCGGGCCAGAAAATTAATTTTGATGTTGCATTAATGTGCATTCATGGAACTCCAGGTGAGGATGGGAAAATGCAAGGTTATTTTGATTTAATTGGTTTGCCTTATACAAGTTGTGATACCTCTACTTCTGCATTAACTTTTAATAAAAGATATACAGTTGCTGTTGCAGGTTTTGGTGGAGTGGGTGTAGCTAAATCACTTCATTTGTTTATAGAATCGCCCATCTCTCCAGAAGATATTTTAGCACAATTAAGTTTACCTGTTTTTGTAAAGCCTAATAATGGTGGTAGTAGCTTAGGTATTAGTAAAGTGAATACAGCGTCTGAACTTGCTCCAGCTTTAGAAAAGGCTTTTAAAGAAGATACACAAGTTTTAGTGGAAGAGTTTATTAGTGGAAGAGAGTTTACGATTGGTGTATTTAAATCAAAAGGGGTTACTACAGTGCTCCCCATAACGGAGATTATTACTGAAAATGAATTTTTTGATTTTGAAGCTAAGTATCAAGGAAAGAGTAAAGAGATTACGCCTGCTCAAATTTCTGATACCATGTTTGCAGATTTAACTTCTGCAGCAAAAAAAGTATATGCAACATTAAATTGTAGAGGTGTGGTAAGAATAGATTTTATCTATGACGAAAAACAATCCAAAGCTTTTATGTTGGAAGTGAATACGGTGCCTGGTCAAAGCGAGGCAAGTGTTATTCCACAACAAGTAAGATCATTAGGATGGACATTGACTGATTTTTATGGAACAATTATTGAGGATACATTAGCTGCTAAATAATAAAACATAGTACATTGGAAGCCATTGATAAATTATTGAAAAAGCCATTATGGGTGAATATCTTAACAGGTATTGGTGCTTTATTGGTTTTACTCATTCTATTTTTCTTTTCTCTAGGTTGGATTACAGGGAATGGTCAAACAGAGAAAGTTCCAGCTGTTGTTGGATTAGATGCAGCCGCTGCATCAAAAAATTTAACAGCCTTAGGTTTTGATGTAGTCTTGCAAGATTCTATTTATGTAGACACTTTAGCAAGAAATTCTGTTTTAAGACAAACGCCAGATGCAGATGAGATTGTAAAAAAAGGAAGAACGGTTTATTTAACTATAAATAGAACCGTAGCACCTCAGGTGGATATGCCTAACTTGATTGGCTTTTCTTTGAAGAGTGCTGAAACTTATTTAAAAGTACTAGGTTTAAGAATGGGTACGATTAGTTTAGTGCCTGATAGAAATAAGAATGTCATACTAGACCAATTAGTTGGAGGTAGTCCAATTGCGCCTGGAGCAAAAATTGCTTCTGGTACCTTGGTGAATTTTTTAGTGGGAGATGGTGGAGCCGCTGTAGGTTTTGAAGTGCCAGACTTGGTTGGATTGACTGTGAATATGGCAAAAAATAAATTAGCATCTATGGGCTTATTGATTGGTATTATCAGCTCAACATCAGCCATTACTGATACTGCTAATGCATTTATTGTTCAGCAAAGTCCAAGTCCATTTACCGGGCAATTAGATTCTTTAGGAATGCCTATGAAAAATTTAACCATGCAAGGTGGTTCAATTGATATCATTGTTGATAAAGTAGCTCCTATAATTTCAAAAGATTCAATCAAATAAAAATTTCAAATAAAGAAGTATGAAAACTATTTCAGTAGAAGCTTTAAAAGCAAAAATGGATGCTGGTGAAAAAATTAATTTAGTAGATGTTCGTGAACCACATGAACATGAGGCATATAATATTGGAGGAATTCTATTACCATTAGGAAAGGTACAAGGTTTAGAGACCGATGACATTGATCATTTGAAAAACGAAACCGTTTATGTTTATTGCAGAAGTGGCAATAGAAGTGGTCAAGCATGTTTAATGCTAGAGCCATATGGGTTTAAAGATATCATCAATGTAAGTGGTGGTATGTTAGCTTGGCAAGAAAAATTCCCTGGCTAATTATTTTAATATTTATTTCAGGTCAAATTTTAAACTTAGCCAATAATTTCTGCCGGCCATTGGGTAAAAATTATTTGAAGTGATTGTCTGTTGATTATAGATATAGCTGAAAGTGTATCCATTTGGCTCATATTTTACATCAAAAATATTATTGATGTAACCTTGTAGGAGGATTGAAAATCGTTTTTTATCTACAATTTTCCAATGTGCATTGATATCATTTAGAAAAAAGTCATCTAACTTTCTAGCATTATTTTGGGTATTATCTAAGAATTGTTCAGAAACATATTTGGTGGTCCAATAAAAATCAAATTGATCTGTTGGCTTCCAATGAAATGTTCTGTTGGTAATTAATGAGGGAGAAAATGCAATATCAGTATTGTAATGCTGAATAGCTACTTGATTGAATTGATCATAGTCGTCAATGTATTCTGTGAACTCTTTAATTTTATTTCTACTAAGTGTAACAGAATAACTTGTACTATATTTTTTATTAAGTGAATATTTTAATTGCAATTCAATTCCGGCTCTGTAGCTATTTGGCACATTGGTTCTTGTATATGCACCAACATCATTTATTTTACCAGTCAAAACCAACTGGTCTCTATAATACATGTAATAGAAATTTGCATTAAATAAGAATTTATTCTTTTTAAACTCCACTCCAGATTCCCAATCAATTAACTGTTCTTTTTTGGGTTGTTCTGTTTGGCTAGCTTCGAAATCGTCTCTGTTGGGCTCTTTATTAGCAATTGCAATACTTGAAAAGTAAAACATATTCTTTTGCTGATAGGTTATACCAGCTTTTGGATTAAAGAAAGTGAAGCTCCTTTGAATGTTTAAATCAGTGTTTTTTGTAAAACCATTCATTGTATGCTGTACATTTCTTACTTGCAGATCTATAAAACTTTTTGCTTTACTATTTAATTTTCTATCCCACTTTGCGTACAGATTATTTTCTGATTTTACAGCATCATTGTCATAGTACTTAAAATTCTTGGGAGCTAAATCATTGCTCAAATAGGGGAGAGTTCCAAAATGTAAACCATCATACTTGCTCCATCCACCCCCAAAGGTCAATTCGTTAAAATTGTCTTGATAAGTGATTGCCGCAATTTGACCATAAAAATCATTATCAAGCCATCTTCTTCTTACTAGATCTGATGGAACATTAGGTTTATTTGAAACATCAATATTGTAATCATTGAAATCAACCCCTGCCTTATATTCTTCATAATAACCTCTTCCTTTAGTATAAAATAGGGCGGTATTCCATTTCCATTGTTGATTGATTTGCTTATTGTAAAATAATTGATAATGATTTTGGAAATAATTATCAATTTGATTTTCGTAAGGTGCGTCTGCTTTTTCTGTACCGGCAGGGTTAAAAGTTCTATTGGTGTTCAATAATTCTTCGGGTACGCCATACCATGCTTGATATGTTTTTTCTTTTCCACTAAACACATTCAATCTTAATGAAGAATTGTCTCCCCAATAAGTTGTACTTACATAAAAACTTTTTAAGTCACTTTTTGCTCTATCAATATAACCATCACTTTTAATTTGACTGATTCTGCCATCCACTGTAAATCGATTGTTGACCAAGCCAGATCCAAAAGTGAAGTTATTTTTGAAAGTATTGAATGACCCAACACTATTTTGACTGGATAGGTATGCAGTAGGTCTATAATCATTGGTCATTAAATTCACACTTGCTCCAAATGCACCTGCACCATTGGTACTTGTACCAACACCTCTTTGTATTTGTATACTATTAACACTGGAGGTAAAATCTGGGATATTCACAAAGAAGGTTCCCATGCTTTCTGCATCATTGTATGGAATACCGTTTAATGTAAAGTTGATTCTTGTGGCATCAGTTCCTCTAATTCTTATTCCAGTATATCCAACGCCATTTCCTGCATCTGAATTGACAACAACAGAAGGGGTATTATCTAATATAAAAGGCAGGTCTTGTCCCACATTTCTTACAGCAATACTAGATTTATCTAGGTTGCTCTTTGCAAATGGACTGTTATTGGCTACTCTTACGGATTGTACTTCCAAAGGAGGAAGGTTTCTAATACTATCAGTAATTGATGTAGGTTTCGTTTTAGTTTTGGTTTGACTTGTTGTTTGCTGTGCTTGTACTACTATAAACAATTGCAAAAAAATCGCTGTTGCCAATAATTTATTCATTACTTCAATTTTTTAAATTAATATGTTGGAACAGGGAAAACGAGCTTTGAGAAGGGCACAATTGGTGCCGTACCTTCCCTTCGCAGGAATTACCCTGTTCAGGTTCAACGGGTTTTATCTCAGCTTTTTATAGCACCCCGAGGACGGCGCAAAAATAAATAGATTTTCTGGTATGTACAACTGTAACTTTATGCTACCATTTTCGTTTTAAGAAATAAATAACTCTTATGAAAAAAATACTTTGCTTTCTTTTTTTAGCCCTTAGCTTCCATGCAATGGCTCAAAAATCAGGATTGATCTATGATGCACATGCACAAAAAAGGTCTGTGGGATCATTTAATGCCATTAAAGTTTCTAGTGCTATCAATTTGTACCTAACGCAGTCTAATGTAGATGAAGTGGCTGTAAGTGCATCTGATGATGAAATAAGAGATCAAATTGTCACTGAAGTGGTTGGTGGTACTTTGATTATTAGATTGGGAGATTCTGGCAATTGGTTTTCTTGGAAGAAATGGGGTAATTACCAAACAAAGGCATACGTAAGTATTAAAGATATCAATGCACTTTCTGCATCAGGTGCAGTAAATGTTCATGTTGTGGGTACCATCGAGTCTCCTAAAATGAGAATTAAAATGACAGGGGCAAGTGATTTAAAAAATGCCCAGTTCAATATTGGAACTTTATTGATGGAGGTTTCAGGTGCATCTACCTTTAAAGCGAATACACAATCTACTAATGTAACCATTGATTGTTCAGGTGCAAGTAGTGTTGAATTGAATGGTTCAGCGGATGATTTGGCAGTAGAATGTTCAGGAGCAAGTAATGCTAAATTGGGAAATTTAAAAGTAAAAGGTGCAGTGGTGCAATCTTCAGGTGCAAGTGATGTTTCTGTGCATGCTTCACAATTATTGAAATTATC
>JACCDX010596512.1_pt1 | contig 10305 bp, 7 predicted proteins | sample 7449681 | NCBI WGS metagenome assembly JACCDX01 (sample SAMN15323450, study PRJNA562643) | freshwater metagenome | isolation source: river surface water | place: USA:Blue River Watershed | collected 2017-08-18
AAAGGTTTAAGATTAATAATACCTTTCATATAACCACCAGGTCCAGCAAGATTTCCTGATTGATTAGCATAAGAACCAGAACCAACCATTTCAAATAACATAAAATCAATACCTGGTAAAACTGTATATGTAAAAGGGCTTATATCACTACCACTATTAGGTGCAGCATAACTTGAAACAAATTCTAATTGATATTCACTGTATGAATTAATAGCATTATTAGGAACTAATATATTATCAGGATATAATGAACAAAATGTAACGGTACTTACATCATTAATAATACCACAATCCATATTAATATAATTAGTTGAAAGTCCACCACTAGAAATTAAAATATTTCCATTATTTACTTCAATACTACCATTATTAACAATAAGATTAGAACTGATAATATTAATAATCATACTACTTTGTAGTACTAATGTACCACTATTAAGGATTGTACTACTACTACTTATATTTAATACATTAGTATCAATATTAAGTGTACTTGTATTAATACTACTTAATCCATTAATGACTCCATTATTCATATTGATTAAATTAGTTGAAAGAAATCCACTAGATATATAAATATCTCCATTATTTACATTAATATCTCCATTATTAATATTTAAATTGGTATTATTTATGCTAAGGGATCCTCCAATAACATCAATACCTGTTGAGGTGTTAATAATTAAATTAGGACTACTTATAAGATTTAGTCCATTAATAATACCATTATTCATATTAATATTATTTGTACTTAATGTACTAATGCTAAAACTACTTAATGATCCTTGCCAATATGCATCACCATTTGTACTTGTAACAAGTATATAACTCGTTGAAACCAGTGAGTTATCTGGATTACACGCCGTTATATTACGGAGTGTAATTAGATCCACATCTAGTGATATTCCTGACATATCTAATATTATTAAAATAATATTTTAATAATAATTATACATAAATCATTATAAGTAGTTTATTTATAATATAATAGGATAGAATTCGTGATAAATTATAGAAATAATATCATAATGTAATAATTAGTGTGAAATAATTAAAATATCTAAATATCCGGAACATTTAACAGGATGCCAGCAGGCGGTGGTTTATTACAACTAGTAGCACAAGGTAAACAGGATGTCTTTTTGACAACAAATCCGCAAATATCATTTTTTAAGATGGTATATCGACGCCACACGAATTTTGCAATAGAATCTCAACCAATGTATTTTGATGGAACTCCAAATTTTGGTCAACGAGTTACTTGTCTCATCCCACGTAGGGGAGATTTACTAGGAAAAGTATATCTAGATATAACTCTTCCACGTATTATTGATAGCAGTGGTAATCCAGTTTCATATACAAATTCTATAGGATTTGCACTTATTCAGGAAATTACATTTGAAGTAGGTGAACAGCAAATTGATAAACAGACAGGTGAATGGATGGAAATATGGACACAATTAACAACTCCAGCTTCACAGCGACAAGCTTTAAATGAAATGATTGGTCGTGTAGAACCTTATAATATTCCAAATCTAGTTCCAGGGCCAAAATCACAAGGTCTAAGACTCCAGATTCCACTCCAATTCTATTTCTGTCGTAATCCAGGACTCTATTTACCACTTCTTGCTCTCCAGTATAATCCTATTCGTATAAATATTACAATAGCACCATTAAATACACTAATATATATTCCTAGAAATCCTGATACACTCTGTAATACAGATGTAAATTGTACTAATTCTATTGTGAATATGATGTTATGGGGTGATTATGTCTATCTAGATACTGAAGAACGTCGTACATTTGTTAGTACATCACATGAATATCTTATTGAACAAGTCCAATATACACATCCATATTCATTAACAGCTAAACAGAATATAGCTACAATTGATATACAATTTAATCATCCAATTAAAGAATTTATATTTGTATGTCAACGTGATGAAATGATTAATCGCAATGAACATTTTAATTATAGTAGTTTAGCCATTGGAGAACCAGTTTCACCGATAGTACAACAATATCTAAATGCTGGACAAACTAGAACTGATTTAATATCAACAGCATTGTTACAACTAGACGGACAAGATAGATTTATGGTACGTCCAGCACAATATTTTAGGCTTCAACAACCTTATGATTATCATACCACAACCCCGGTTCACTCATATATCTATTGCTACAGTTTTGCCCTAAGGCCAGAAGATGCTCAACCAACAGGCACTATGAATGCAAGTAGAATTGATAGTATTAAATGGCAAATTGAAATGAATCCTATATTATCTCTACCACAAATACCTGAAGAACAACAACGAGGTAATTGTAATTTTGTTTTTTATGCTACAAATTATAATGTTTTCCGTGTAATTAATGGTTTTGGAGGTGTATTATTTACTATTTAATTATATAAATACAAATACAAATACATATTATAAACACTTTTATACATATAAAAAAGTTTTGATAGAAAAAGTTCTACTAGACAGCAGTAATGGGGCTCTTTGATAGAACTCAATATTCTTATTGGAAGACAAATCAATCATACAACCTTTTTTGGATTTTATCTGTTTTAGGTGGTATTTTAGCACTTGATCATTTATATTTACGGTCACCTATTACATTTTTAGCCAAACTTATTATAAATATTTTTGCTTTAGGTATCTGGTGGATTTATGATGCAACACAAGCTTCTTTTAATAAGGATGTTGTGAAGATGTATGGACTTGGTATTCCAGGGATAGGTCCAATGGGAATTGGAGCTGGTTCATTGGCTTCAGACAAAGCAGATCCAACACATGCTAATTTTCTAATTTATTCATTAGCACTTATTTTTGGCGGATTATTTGGTATAGATTCTTTTGTAATTGGTGATAAGAATACAGGATTTATCCGACTCATTTGTCTAATTTCCGTTATTTTTACTCCGATTGCTATTCTAATCTGGTTATTTAAATTAGGCAAATTCTTCTTTAAGACAGAGTCTGTTATTGAAAGTAACTGGGAATACTTTGGTGCACCGAAGCCTGAGTACTTAAAGAAATCATTTTTGGAGCAGTTAGGTCATAATTTCCCGTTCCTTCAAGGTATTCTTGGATTCTTTATAGATATTAAAACAACTGTAACAGACTTAGTAGAGCATCCTTTATCAGGAGTTGAAAAAATAAAAGCAGATGCTGAAGCGGCTATTACTATACCAATTACAAAGGCAACAGAAGCTATATCAGGTATAACAAGATCAATAGAAAGAGATGCAGAGATACCTATTGAAAGAGGTGAAACATTAATCAAGAAAACGCTTAGTCCTATTGTACAACCAATTACATCAACTATTCAGGGTGCTGAACAAGCTGCAACAGAGGCACTATCAACAACTGATAATGTAATTGCTCTAGGTAAAGAAGGTCTACAGACTATGAAGAACTTAGGTGAAGGAGCAATAAATGCTATAAAATCTGTGGGGCAGCTAGCAGTTTTACCAGGTGTTGCCGCGTCTGCCATTAATTCTGTTACTCCAGGGACACTTAAAGAAGCTTCTGCAGCAATAGCAAAACAACAAGGTGGGCAACAGCAACAACAGACACCATATTTAGTCTATGCTTTTATTGGAACAATTGCTTTGATTGCTGTGTCTGGTTTAGTAAAAACTTATCAAAGATTACGACAGAATAGAAAGCAAAATGTCGCAAACACAGCAAGGCAAAAACGAGATGATACACCTCCAGAGCCAAGAACAACTTGAAGAATTTATCTCAAAAAATCCAAAAGTACCACATAATGACGTAAAAATCATTTATTTTACAGCTAATTGGTGTGGAGCTTGTAAACGTGTTGATTTTAATTCTATTTTTGATATTACTAAAAAAACAGACAAAATTAAATGGTATATTTGTGATATAGACCAGAATGATTATAGCGCTGGATATTGCGGAGTTAAAACAATACCTGCTTTTCTAGCAATTATAAATGGAAAACCACAACCTCTACTTTCAACTTCTGATACACAACAAATTATCATTTGGATTAAGAGTGGATTTAAACAGTAAAATAATCTAATTAATTACTATAAGTATATTTTTAGATTATATCAGGAATCAAGAATAGTTGGACAAATCCGAAAAAAGTCTGAGGAATCGGATTAATTAGCAAATATAAGTCGCCCTCGCCCTTCACGGAATTCATAAATAGCCCATCCTTCAGTAATAACTCTCATTTCAGATTGGCGTAATTTGGAATAATAACCAGGATTAATATTTGTCAGATTAATATGAAGAGTTGGACGGTCAGCAGTAGTAAAGTTGATAGTTCCTTCTGGTTCCCTTGGAGCTGGATAGAGTGTCCCATATTTTTCACCGAGTGACCATTTCATTGAACCAATGTTATATCCAGTATCACGTTCATCTTTTGAGAATGCATTTAGAGAATTCCATACATTAGAACTCCACCATTCTTCACGATCTTTTCCAGCAATAACTAGTTTCATTTCGGAATAAAACTGATTGTAAATTTCCTTTGTAGATCCAGGTATAAGTTTATTATTTACAAAGTTATCTAATTGATTTTTTAATATAGAATTAAAATTACGGAAAAAGAAAAAGAGTCGTTCTGTGGGATGACGTCCATCGAGACGTCGTGTAACTATAGCAGATCCACCTCCGCCTACACCAGTATCAAGAGGTTTGTAGTCTAATTCACCAAATGTAAATATATTTTCAAATTGACGCCGAAAAGGGATAGTTATAACAGATGAACGGAGTTCTGCTTGAATAGTTGGAGGGACATATTGCTGCACAGTTGATAATAGGATAGTTGGTTGTCCAATATCTAATAGAGATAATGGTTGAAAACCTATCAGAGTACCGTCCATCCCAGTATAATACATTTTGTCTACATTCCAAGGAGTTGGTTTCTGATTTAAATCATATTTTCCAGTGACATTATTTACAGCTACAACTAAATCTTCTAAACGTCTCAAAGTAGCTTTAATCCGAAAAGTCTGATGTTGTGCAGCAATTAGAGGGAATCCACCATCTTTAGGACATTGCATTCCTGGTAAGGGTAAACGGAGACGGAGAAGTCCAGGGGCAGCACGAAGTGCTACAGCACGAGAATCCAAAGGGCTATATGTAATTTGGTCACAATCTACATATGGTATTCCTGATACATCTACTATTTCATATGGAGTATTATCACTTGTTAAACCAGCTTGAACTTGTGTTAAAAAAGAAGAATTCCAGGAACCTTCAGTCAGAGTTTTTGCCAAAAGTCCGTCACCACTCCAATCTTGAATTAATACCTGATCCTGATAGAATTGTATGCGTTCAAAAAGAAAATAGGCAACATAGTTGACATATCCGTAAGAATAACCAGAAGGAGAACTTAAAGAGTTTCCTGAGGAATCGGATATCCAACAGAGTTTATTGGCTTTTTCAGCTGGAATAGGTTGTCCTCCTGTAACTAAAGGAATAGATGGAATCCAAGAAGGTAAATCAATCTCAAAAGAGCATTCTGTCATGACATCACCATAAGCATCTATTTCAACCTCAAAAGTACTACCGAATTTAACTTGATTTAATGGAACAATTCTTCTCCTTTCAGCCAAGTGATGACAAGATGATTCATAGCGTCCATCATAGGGAAAAGTGGATTCTTTGGAATCTTGTACGAAGAATTTATCTTTATTACCACGGGCGACGAGTTCAAAGAGAGCTCCTTGGCCATTGCTTTGTTGTATTATATTGTTAGCCATCTATTTCAGATGAATATGTATTTATTATTTATATTCTGATTCTAGTTTTATAAGAGGAATGATATTTACATATCGCGGATAATGCTACGACTGAAAGCAGCCACACCTCCGCTTAGAAGGGCAATACCGAGCGCGGAAGGTAGACTATACTTCATAGTAAGGATAACAAGTACAGCTACTGAAGATAGGCCAGCAACAGTGAGAATACCTGTTGAATCGGATACCATCATATTGGTGAGACGCATGTCATTACGAACTGAGAAGTAATGGGCTAAGTAGCCTGATAGAAGAGCAACTACTGCCATTAAGAGAACCATGCCAGTCCACGATAATTTATAGTTAAATGCACCCATATACACGGCAGCAACATTCACAACAGCGATAACGAGAGCTTCAAAAAATACTTTGTTAAGACCCATCATTTTTCTTTATAATAATTACTCGGAGAATAATTTTATATTTATCTAGTATTTAAAGAATCTATAACCGTATAGACAAAATTTGAAATAAGTAATTTCCATTCCATTATTCAACACAAAATGAAACTAGTTATCGTTGAATCACCCGCAAAATGTCAGAAAATCCAAGGTTACTTAGGCCAAGGTTGGCGAGTAATAGCCTCAATGGGTCACATCAGAGCATTAGAACCTTCACTTGAATCAATTGGTTTAACAAAAGATTTTGAACCATCCTATACGTTCTTAAAAGAAAAAGCAAAAGCTATAAAACAAATCAAAGAGTTAGCCAAAGAAGCAGATGAAGTTTATTTAGCTGCTGATGATGATAGAGAGGGTTGTGCTATTGCGTATTCTGTAGCATTATTATTGAAGCTAAACCCAAAAACAACAAAGCGAATGATTTTCCATGAAATTACAGAAAAGGCAATTAAACACGCAGCAGCTAATACAACTGTTATTAATATGGATATGACTTATGCACAACAGTCACGAGCAATGTTGGATATGATGATTGGTTTTACTCTTAGCCCTGTACTATGGAAAAACGTAGCTCCAAGTCTATCAGCAGGTAGATGCCAGACTCCTTCACTTAGAATTGTAGTAGAACGTGAAGAACAGATTAAATCCTTTAAGTCCTCATCCTCGTGGCAACTATCAACAGAGTGGAAAACCAAGGGGGGCTTTAAGTTCTCGGCAAAGTTAGAAGATGAACTAGAAGATGAGGAATCTGCTAAGAATTATTTGGAGAATATCTATGAAACCCAATCAGGGACAATTATTTCAAAAGAAGTTAAAGAATGGTATGAGAATCCACCTGATCCACTTATTACATCAACACTTCAACAACAATCTTCTGCAATGTTTAAGATTAATCCTAAACAGACAATGCGTTGTGCTCAAAAGCTGTATGAGGCTGGAAAAATTACATATATGCGATCAGATTCGACATTTATGTCAGAAGAAGCCCAAAAGAATGCAAAAGATCAAATAAAAGAACTTTATGGTGAAGATTATATTGGACAGGAAACACAAAAGCAGCAAAAACAAGAAGAGACAAAAAAGAAATCAACGAAAAAGCAAAGTAAAAAAGGTGAAGATGATGAAGAAGGAGTGAAAGCACAACAAGCGCACGAATGTATTCGCCCAACACATTTTGAGTTATCACGCTTATCAGAAGATGAGGAATGGTCAGGGCAGGAAAGGAAAATCTATCAACTAATTTGGCAGAGAGCCATTCAATCAGTAATGTCACAAGCCAAAGGTTTAACTTGTACTATAAAGACACAGATTAAAGATGATGAAGATTTCTTATGGAAATCACAATGGAAACATACTACATTCCAAGGATGGAAACAAGCAGGGAAAGTGGTACAGATTGATGATACAGATTCTTCTGATGAAGAAGGAAATCAAACAGAAAAAGATAAGGAATGGAAATATGTTCAGAGCCTAAAAGAAGGTGATAAACTCCAATGGTTAAATATGAAAGCAGAACCAAAAGAAACAAAGGCTCTTCCAAGATTTACAGAAGCAACACTTGTAAGAGAACTAGAAAAGCACGGAATTGGTCGTCCTTCTACATATGCTGCTCTTCTTGATACAATTCAAGAGAAGAAATACGTAGAAATCAAAGATATTCCTGCAAAAGAAGTACAAGTAACAGAATACTCATTGAAACCAAATCAATGGCCTCCAACAGAAACAGCACTAAAAAAGAAGATTGGAGCTGAAAAAGGAAAATTAGTGCCAACAGATTTAGGTCGTTCTGTGCTACAATTCCTCCTAAAACATTTCAATGACTTATTTGAATACTCTTTTACAGCGCAAATGGAAAAGCGACTAGACAACATAGCTGAAGGGAAGGAACATTGGAAACAGACTTTAAGAGATATGTGGGCTTCATATAAGGATCGTTATGAAACACTAATACAAACTGCTACAGCTGGAGCTGGTACAGGAACAGGGGAAGGACCTACCGAAGGTTGCCTGCGGCTTAAAGAAAATGATCGCACAAGAGAGTTTAAAGACAAAGATGGAAAGACGCAACTTAAAGCAATTATAACAAAGAAGGGTCCACTCCTATTAAGAGAATCCGAATCAAAAGCAAAAGAAGAAACGGAGTTTTATGGTTGGCCTATGGGGATATCATTTCAGGATTTAACGGAAAAGGAGGCGTTTGCGTTTGTGACACAACAAAAGGAAAAAAAGTTAGGACAGACTCTAGGGGAATGGAAAGGACAATCAATTATCAAGAAATCAGGAAAGTTTGGTGAGTACATCCAATGTGGTGAAGTATCAATTCCCTTTCAACAAGGAGACACTGAAGAACAGATTGTAAAACGCCTAGAAGAAAAAGAAGTAAAACAGACAACAGGTCCTTTGAAAAAGTTCAAGGAATATGAGGTAAGACAAGGACAATATGGACCATATATTATAAAAACAAGTCTAAAAACTCCTAAGTTTGTGTCACTTCCAAAAGATATTACTATAGAGACATTAACAGAAAAGGATGTTGAAGGATTATATAAGGTTGGTCTAGAATCCAAAAAGAATTATAAGTCAAAATATGAACAAGGTGAAAAAGAAAATAAAACAAGAGAAACACCTACAAAAGTAAAAACTCCTAAAAGTAAGAGTACTAAAAAGTAAAGAAAATAGTGCGTATAAATTAGAATAAAATGACAGTGGAAGATGAAAGAGGGGTAAATATAATAAATGGTTCTAGTCCAACAATATCACCTCCGTCATCACGTTCAACTTCTCCTTCAAGAAAGAAAGATGGTGATACACAAAAGCCAAAAAGATTTATGAATGGTTGGACAAAGGAACAAGAAAAATTAATGGCAGATTGGTCAGATATTTGCACAGTTTATAAATGGTGTCATCAGAAAGCAGAACAACGTTATTATTTATCAGGATTAACACTAAATCTTATAATTATTGTAATAAGTAGTCTAGCAGGTTTTTCAAATATTGGAGTACAATCATTAATGGAAGGAAATGCACAAGGAATAAAATTAGCTAGTTTTGCAATTGGAGGTATATCATTATTATCATCAATATTAACAACAATAGGGAATACATTAAAATGGACAGCATTATCAGAATCCCATCGTGTAGCAGGAATAGGATGGGGTAAATTTGGACGTCAGATTTCAGTAGAATTAGCCTTACATCCAAATGAACGTATAGATTCAATTGATTTTTTAAAGATATGTCGTGCTGAATTAGATCGTCTTATAGAACAATCGCCACAGATACCTATATTTGTTATTAAAGAATTTGAGAAGAAATTTGGTGATATTACAGATCTTAAACGTCCTGAAATCTGTGGTAAATTAGAACATACAAAGATATATGAAAGCTCTGAAGAACGTTTGAAGACATTAGCTGTTGAAGCTGCTCTTATGTTAAGGAAGAAGAAAGAAATGTTAAAAGAGCTTATATCACCAGATATAGAAAAACGTATAGCAGAACAAGTTAATAAACGTTTAGAAATAGCATTAGATGAACGTAAGAAGAAATTAGAAGAAGAGATTGAAATTAAGAAAAAAGATGAAGAAGATAAACATAGGTTAGCAGATAAACTTATACAAGAACGTAAACAAGAAATACAAGAAGAAATCTCATTAGCTAAGAAGAAATTAGAGGAAGATTTAGAATTAGAAAAGAAAAAGGCGTTAATAGTACAACAAATAGCTATAGGAATAGATGATGAAGCAACAGCGCCTTCATTAGATAAATTAATGACATCATCATTTGAGAATAGGCTAAATATGAATCGTCCTGGCTCTCGTTCAAGGTCACAATCTGTAAGAAGAAAGTCTATGGTGGGTGATGGAATCTATACATTAGAAACACAGCATTCTGGAAGACAAGGTATAATAAGAGTAAATGATTTAGGGATTCATACAATAACACATAATAAACATGGGATAAATGAAAAACCTAAAAATGAAATAATAATAATAGATAAAGAATAATATTCATATCAAATCGTATACTTTCAATAAAATTTGAAAAACGCTACCTGAGAAATTAAAGCAACCAGATAAGTCAAATAGATAGTTATTCCAAGATATTATTTCCAATTAA
>JACCDX010766639.1_pt1 | contig 10305 bp, 9 predicted proteins | sample 7449681 | NCBI WGS metagenome assembly JACCDX01 (sample SAMN15323450, study PRJNA562643) | freshwater metagenome | isolation source: river surface water | place: USA:Blue River Watershed | collected 2017-08-18
GCGGTCTTGCCGCCTTCCCATGCAACGTTGCGGATGATGTACTTAAACTTCATCAACTCATCGCCTGCAGTAAGGATGTCGGTGAACTTATAGTTGATCTCCATCTGTCCAGCGGTTCCCACCTCGTGGTGTGAACGCTCTACCTGGAGTCCTGCGCGACCGAGCTCCATCACCATTTCATCGCGAAGATCTGCGAACTGATCTGTTGGTGAGACAGGGAAGTAGCCACCCTTTACGCGAGTGCGGTAACCACGGTTAGGTGTGCCATCAGGATCTGCGACGATACCTGTGTTCCATGAACCTTCATAAGAATCGATGTGGTGGTATGCCTCGTTGATGCCGGTCTTAAAACGGATTGCATCGAATACGTAGAACTCTGCTTCAGGAGCAAAGAATGCCTGATCTGCAATACCAGTTGACTTCAAGTAATCAACAGCCTTCTTCACAACGCCACGTGGGTCACGTGAGTAAGGTGAATCATCTGATGGGTTGTGAACGGAGAAGATAATGACGAGAGTCTTCTCGAGACGGAACGGATCAATGTATGCAGATGATGGAACTGGAAGGAGCTTCATATCTGACTCATGGATTGACTGGAATCCGCGAATTGATGAACCATCAAACATCAAACCATCTGTGAATACTGCTTCATCAAATGATTCAACTGGAACATTGAAGTGGTGTTGAATACCTGGAAGATCTGTAAAGCGAACATCAACAAGCTTTACATCTTCCTTCTTGATATAAGCGAAAATTTCGCTTGAGTTCTTAAACATATATAGGACTCCCAATAAGTCTTAGTGCCGTCACAGCGAAGCGCTGATTCGGGCTATGTCGAAAGAGCTCGACTTTGAGCCTTTCTATGTGGCAGAGCCTATGGTCTAGTGGGTTACAAGTGCTATTTTCAGTGTTACGCCCATGTAACAAATCGCGGCTCTCGTCTCATCTCGATAGGCTTGCGCCATGTACCCACGCATTAGTCAGGGCCGCCGTATGCTCGGCATCTCCATCGACTGGCTCGCCGCCTACGCCATCACCTTGGGCTTCTTCGCAGGGGGAGGCTCATTCCTCGAGCGGAGCCGTGGGGTCGGGGGAACGGTCCTTCTCGTACTCACTCTTGAGTATTTGATCCTGATCACTCTTGGCGGATCCTCATTCGGCCACCGAATCGTGGGCCTGAAAGTTGTCCGCTTTAGCGATGGTGGTGCAGTAACCCCGCTTCAGGCTCTCATTCGCACCGTCTTGATGGTGACAATCGTCGCCGCCATCACCTTCGATGAAAATGGTCGTGGGATTAACGAACGTCTTTCGAATACGGTTCTCGTGAAGAGAGAGCCATAAAGCGCGAGCGCTTATTTAATACGAACACCCTTTGGCATCGGACCCTTTGGAATTGGAAGTGACATCCCGCCTACTGCTTTGAGGCGCATGCGAAGTTCGCGCATCTGGTGGGCAGTAAGTTTCTTTGGAAGCTTTGTGACCTTCTTCTGCAACTTCTTTAGCGGAACCTGGCCTTCGCCATCGCCAACAATAATTTCAGTGATCGGAGCTCCGGGCGCATATCGCTCAGACTTCTTTCGCTCATCTTGCAACATCTGGCGGACAGCTGCTCCACCTTCACCAGTGAGAACAATTCCGGCGCGACCAACGCTGCGGTGGACCATATCTTGATTGCGATTGACTGCAACAGCGGGAGTTGTTGTCCATCCCTTGCGGATAGCCATCAATACTGAGGCGCCCGCTCCGATCTGTCCTTCAATAGATGCGTATGCGGCAGCGCCGGCAATTCGTGTGAATACAACAAGAGAGAGCAAGAGCGCTACTGGTAATCCAATAAAACCTGCATAGATTGGTCGACCGAAGACCATGCCGGCTGAGATAGAGATAGCAAGAACTACGGCAAAGATTCCACCGAGCAGTGCACCAATCCAAGGCTTTACCGCCTTCGTGATCTGATAGGCATCACGGAATTCCTTAAAACGGACCTTCTTAACCTTGGGCTCTGTGCTCTTTTTCTTCTTCTTAAACATAGCGGTTAGTTTAGGGGAGCAGGAGCGGTACCACCAAGACGGAGCGGCGCCCACCGCTGACCCTGATGCGAATCTGGATACTTTTCTTGAACCTCATGGAGCATTTTGACCATGGCTGCGCGCAAAATCGCCTCACCCGCTTCGACATCGCTATCTTTTGCAAAGTAGAGCGGCTCGCCAAATGTGACAGAGATAGGAACTCCTCGCTGTAGAAGATTTCGCTTTACCTTCTTGGTCCAAAGGCGCTGAGAGCCCCAAATGATGGTGGGAATGACAGGAACGCCGGCACCCTGGGCTAATCGAACTGCACCGCTCTTCAGCTCTTTGATTTCAAAAGAGACCGAGATTGTTCCTTCCGGGAAAATTCCGATTATTTCGCCATCGCGCAAAGCACGAAGAGCCGCAACTAATGATGCAGAACCATTAGATCGATCAACGCTGATGTGATGCATTCCGCGTAATAGTGGTCCTGCAATCTTGTTATCAAATAACTCTTTCTTCGCCATAAAGCGGACATAACGCTTCATCGGAAGAGCTGCGGTACCGATGAGAGCAAAATCGAGATAACTAATGTGGTTCATCGCAAGTACAGCGCCGCCGTGTTTGCGATCGGGCAGATGCTCCTGGCCTTGAAAATCAAACTTCAACCCCATCGCTCGCCACGCTGTTGTGACGGCGCGAATAACTGGGGGATAAACCACATCAGCCATTGAGCGCGCGCTTCTCTTGTGCCTGCTTATAGAGTCGACCGGCGCGGTATGAGGATCGAACCAAAGGACCGCTCATTACTCCGCTGAAGCCAATGTCTTCTGCGCGCTTTGCTAGATCGACGAATTCTTCTGGCTTTACCCAACGTTCGACTGGGTGATGCTTATTTGTCGGACGCAGGTATTGGGTAATGGTGATCAGGTCGCAACCAGCGCTATGGAGATCTTCCAGCGCTTGAATTACCTCGCTGATTTCTTCGCCCATTCCGAGAATTAAATTAGATTTTGTAATCAATCCGAATTCACGAGCCTGAGTGATGACATTGAGAGAACGTTCATAAGAAAAAGCAGGACGGATGCGCTTGAAGATGCGTGGAACGGTCTCAAGGTTGTGCGCGAAGACCTCAGGGCGGGTTTCAAATACTTCGTTGAGAAATACCGGGTTACCACTGAAATCCGGCGCCAGCATTTCTACACCAGTGCCGGGATTGAGTTCATGGACCTTACGAATCGTCTCGGCATATAGCCAGGCACCTTCATCCTCGAGGTCATCACGAGTGACACCGGTGATGGTTGCGTATTTGAGTCCCATAGCTTGCACAGATTCAGCAACGCGTCGAGGTTCATCACGATCCAGCGGATCTGGCTTACCTGTATCGATATTGCAGAAATCGCAACGTCGAGTGCATCGCTCTCCGCCGATAAGGAAGGTTGCCTCTTTATCTTCCCAGCATTCAAAGATATTTGGGCAGGCCGCCTCCTGGCATACAGTGTGGAGCGACTCGGTCTTCACCAAGGTGCGGAGTCGGGTGTACTCGGGACCCATATTTGCACGAGTCTTGATCCATTCAGGTTTGCGCTCGATTGGCACCTCAGCATTTCGTGCTTCGATGCGAAGTAACTTGCGGCCTTCTGGTGCAATTGTCATGCGCTCACCTTTGTTAGTGCTTCATAGAGATATTTCTCAACCACGGGGGTTACTTCTTCAATCGTAATTTCACGCTCTAGCTCGTTCGCCATTGAGGTCACTGCGGCATCGGAAATTCCACAGGGCACTATGGCATCGAAAGCGGTGAGATCTGGGGAGACGTTGAGAGCAAAGCCATGCATAGAGGTGGCAGAGGCAACTCGGATTCCAATGGCAGCAATCTTTCGTTCACCACGATCATCAACGATCCATACTCCAGAGCGACCATCGACTCGAACCCCGGAGATACCAAATTCTGCGCAGACCTTAATGAGTCCGCTCTCAATCTCGCGAACAAAGCCCACTAATTCATGTGGATTGCGCAGCTTGACGATTGGATAACCCACGAGTTGTCCTGGACCATGCCAGGTAATCTTCCCGCCGCGATCGACATCAAGGACCTTTGCGCCATTTCCTGGACGTTCTTCGGCCAAGGTTCGTTTTCCGGCGGTGTAAATTGATGGATGCTCGAGCAAAATCAGAGTGTTCGGGCGTTTCCCCGCTGAGACCTCGGAATGGATGCTTCTTTGAATTGCCAAGGCATCCTCGTACTCGACCAAGCCGCTTCGTTGAAGGGCTAGCGGGGGAGAGTCTAAAAGCGGCACGAGGTAAGCCTAAAGGTAGACTCCCGCCCATGCTAATCAAGAATAAGAAGCCAATTTCCCTCGCCGTTTTAGTGGTTATCGCCTGGTTTATGATTACAGGCATCTTTGGCCCGCTCTTCGGCAAGCTCACCAGCGTCCAAGAGAACAACAATTCATCCTTCTTGCCTAAGGGCGCCGAAGCGACACTTGCCGCCGATGAAATCGCCAAGTTCGCTGGAGATACATCATTTAACTTTCCGACTCTTATTCTCTTTGAAGGTTCGGCAACTCCGGAGGCGCTGGGTCAGATCAACGCCCATCTCTCGACCATAAACGCCCTGACTCTTGGAGGAACATCAGCGAAGATTGGTGATTATCTGCTCAAGGATCAGCCGATTACGGCATTTCCATCTCAGGACGGTAAGGCAATCTTGGTCAACGTTCCACTGGATGGAAACTCTATCTCTAAGCTTCTTCCATCGGAGAAACCGGTCTTGCCGGCAGTGATTGAGGCGCTCCGTGAAGATATTGCGCCGATCGCGAAGGCCGCTGGATTGACGCCATATGTCACAGGTCCAGGAGGATTACTAGGTGACCTATTCGGCGCCTTTGAGACTCTGGACTCAACACTTCTCTTAACAACACTTGCGGTGGTGGCGGTTATCTTGATTTTCGTCTATCGCTCACCAGTTCTTTGGATTATTCCACTCCTGACATCTCTCTTTGCGCTCTCGACCGCGGGTGGAATTATCTACCTGCTCGCAAAGAACGACATCATCGATGTCGATGGACAGTCACAAGGAATTCTCTCTGTCCTTGTTATTGGCGCAGCAACGGATTATGCACTGCTCTTGATCGCACGATACCGCGAAGAGTTACATCTCCACGAAAGCCGCTTTGATGCGATGCGCGCTGCATATAAAGGAGTCTGGGAACCTATCCTTGCCTCCGGTGCGACTGTTGCAATTTCGCTGATGATGTTGATCTTTAGCCAGCTCACAAATACAGCGAGCCTTGGTCCGATTGGGGCAATTGGAATTGTTGTCTCAGTCATCACGATTCTCACCCTACTTCCAGCGCTCCTTGTGCTTTTCGGTCGTTGGATTTTCTGGCCACGTAAGCCGCTCAATGATGGCGATGACCATGTCCTCAGCGGCACCTGGTCAAAGGTCGCTAACGGAATCGCACGAAATCCTCGTAAGGCATGGGTAATTACTAGCGTTGTACTTCTCGCTTTTGCCTTTAACTCCACCACGTTAAAAGCTGATGGGCTTGGAACTGTGGATTCATTTACTGGCAAGCCAGAATCAGTTGTGGGCCAGAAGCTCCTTCTGACCCACTTCCCAGGTGGAGAAGGTGACCCAACTCAGATTGTTACATCAGCTGCAAAGGGTGATGCTGTTATCGCTGCAGTGCGAGATGTAAAGGGTGTCTCTGAAGTTGCATATGCAGTGGATCCCATCACGCAGAACGTCAAGATTGTCGGCGGGAAAGTCATAGTTAACGCGACGTTAGATCAGGCACCGGATAGTGTCGAAGCAGGTGAGTACATTCCTGCCATTCGTGCGGCAGCGCAACAAGCTGACTCGAGCGCCTTGGTAGGCGGCACATCTGCGGTCTACTTCGATGTTCGAACCGCTAATGATCGAGATAACAAGACCATTATCCCCATCATCCTATTTGTAATCACCATCATCCTTGGTTTGTTGCTTCGCAGTATTCTGAGCGCAGTAGTTCTCTTAGGAACCGTGGTGCTCTCCTACTTCGCGACTCTTGGAGTCTGTGCGCTGGTCTTTAACCATGTATTTGGTTTCGCAGGTGGTGACAACTCATTCCCACTCTTCGCCTTCATCTTCTTGGTTGCACTCGGAATCGATTACAACATCTTCCTAATGACTCGTGTTCGCGAAGAATCAGCCAAGCTCGGCACTCGCGCAGGCGTGACCAAGGGAGTTACCGTCACCGGCGCTGTCATCACCTCTGCCGGAATCGTTCTCGCAGCAACCTTCGCCGTATTGGGGCTTTTGCCGCTTGTACCTCTTGCACAACTTGGTTTCGCAGTGGGATTTGGCGTTCTCCTCGACACGATCATTGTTCGCTCAATCTTGGTGCCAGCGCTTGTTCATGAGATCGGTCCGAAGATCTGGTGGCCATCGAAACTCCAGAATAAGTAAGCACTCTTATGTCCTATGTAGTCATCGGGGGAGGGTTAGCGGGAATCAACGCAGCCCTCACATTGCAGGATGCTGGTGAGAGTGTCGAACTTTATGAGGCTTCCGATGATCTCGGTGGTCGTGTTCGCTCTGATTACATTGATGGCTACATTCTCGACCGCGGGTTTCAACTCATCAACGCTGGCTATTCAGAGCTGAGAAGGCTCGATGTTATTAGAGAGATTGATTTCTGTAAGGCCGATCGCACCATTGATGTCATTACACCTTACGGTCTGACTTCTATTGGAGACCCTCGCATCCACCCGCTGATGGGGCTACGTTCGCCACTGGGCTCAGTCAAGGAGAAGCTTGCCGTTCTTACCTTCTTGGCAGATAGACCAAATGGGGGAATCTCTTTACGGGATGCGCTATTGGCATCTGGCACGGGTAATTTCTATGAGAACCTGCTCAAGCCTTTCTTGCGCGGCGTCTTTCTCGATGAGCTTGAAAACGTCGATAGCGCTTACGGTCGAGAGATTATTAAGAGTTTTATCGTGGGAGATTCTGGTCTGCCTCGCGCCGGCGTCGGCGCCCTCACCGAAGCTCTCGGTGCTCGTGTTGAAAATGTTCAGCTCAATTCACCGATAGATTCACTTTCACAATTTGAAGGAAAGAAGATCATCCTCGCCACTGATTCTGCTACCGCAGTCAAACTGCTGAATATGGAGTTACCATCCACATCAGTCAGCAGCACCACTTGGTATCACTCGGTTCCTGCTGGCGTACTCGGAACAAAACGTTTGCGCGTTACCAGCGCCTCAAGTCCATTGGTAAACTCAATTGCAATTAGCAACGTTGTTCCTGAATATGCTCCAGAGGGAAGAACACTTACCTCTTCCACATCATTGCTTCCACTCAATGATGCTGATGCCGTTGCCGAAATTTCCAAATTCTGGGGAGTACCTTCCTCAGAATTTGATTTCATCAAGCGCTATGAGATTGCATCATCGCTGCCACAATTCACGCCAGGCAGAAAGGGAGTGAGCGCAGCTCGAGTCAAGGATTCGGTATTTATTGCAGGGGATTATCGCGCTGCAGGTTCACAGAATGGTGCGCTCTTATCTGGTCGCCTTGCGGCGCTGGAGTCACTCGCTGACTAAAGCAGAGAGTGCGCTAGTGATGTGTGGGTACTCCCACTCAAAGCCGGCATCGCTCAAGACCTGAGGGATTACCTTTTTCGATCCCAAAATTTCTGAAGAGAAACCGCCCATCGCTATTTTGAGTGCAATAGCTGGAGCCGGAAAGAGTGCTGGTCGATGCAACGCTCGAGCGAGAGCAGATGTGAATTCTTGATTAGTCACAGGATTAGGCGCAGTGAGATTTACTGGGCCTTCAAGATCGCTCTCGAGCATGAATGTGATGGCGCGAATTAAGTCATGGAGAGTAATCCACGACCACCATTGCTTTCCTTTGCCCATCTTGCCACCCAAACCAAAACGAAAGAGCGGCAACATCTTGCCGAGCGCTCCTCCGGTGGGATCAAGAACAAGTCCGGTTCGAATTTTGATACTGCGCGTGTTCTTGGCTGTATCTGCTGCGGCTTCCCACTCGCGGCATACAGCGGCAAGGAAGTCATCGCCACACTTATCAGATTCAACAACGGCACGGTTACCCGACTCGCCATACCAACCAATAGCGCTGCCAGAGATAAAGACCTGAGGTGCAAGTTCTGTCACCGCATTCGCTATTGCAGTTGTCCCTAAGAGACGTGAATTAAGAATCTCTGCCTTGTACTTCTTATTCCACCGCTTATCGCCGACTCCTGCGCCAGCGAGATGGATGATTGCGTCGACGCCACGGAGAGATTCGAGATCCACATAACCAGTCTTTGGATCCCACTGAACTTCATCAGGGGAGACTGGCGTGCGGCGCACCATACGTTGAACGGTGTGACCTTCGCTCTTGAGATGACCGACAAGCGCAGAGCCAATAAGTCCTGACGCTCCAGTGATCGCGATTCGTTGTGGCGTGCTCAAGTTAGAGTCCTAAATCCGCTTCAAATGCTCCGCCCTCGAGACGCTCTTTGAGAGTCACCAAGAATCGGGCTGCATCCGCGCCATCGACCACGCGGTGATCGTATGAGAGACCGAGATAGACCATAGAACGGATAGCAATTGTTTCACCACCGTCTTCGCCCTTCACAACCATTGGGCGCTTTACAACGGCGCCAAGACCAAGGATTGCAACCTGCGGCTGATTGATGATCGGGGTATCAAAGAGCGCACCACGCGAGCCGGTATTGGTCAGTGTGAATGTTCCACCACCAAGTTCGTCAGGTGTGACTTTGTTATCGCGAGTGCGAGCCGCAAGATCTGCAATCTTTCTTGCAACGCCACCCATGTTGAGGTCTCCTGCGTTATGGATAACGGGAACCAAAAGTCCGCGCTCTGTATCAACTGCTATGCCGAGGTGTTCTGCACCGTGATAGATGATTTGATCACCTTCAACGGAAGAGTTGAGAACTGGATGCTGCTTGAGCGCCTCACATGTTGCCACCGCAAAGAATGGGAGGAATGAAAGTTTCACACCTTCGCGCGCCTCGAATGAAGCTTTGGCACGATCACGCAAGCGAGCAATCTTTGTAACATCTACCTCAATCACGGTAGTGAGCTGTGCTGAAACTTGAAGAGATTCAACCATGCGAGCAGCAATAACTTTGCGAAGTCGTGACATCGTCACAGTTGTTCCGCGAAGTGGCGATGCAGATACCGGAGCCGGTGTTGCAGCGCGAGGAGCCTGCGCAGCTGGTGCCGAAGCGGCGGCTGCTGGAGCCGATGCTTGTGGAGCAGCCGCCTGTACATCTTCTCGACGAATGCGTCCGCCGATGCCAGTTCCCTTAACGGAGGCGAGATTGACGCCGAGATCGTTTGCCAGTTTACGGACGATTGGAGTGACATATGCATCTGACGGCTGTACAACTGGAGCAACTGGAGCAGCAGCAACTGGAGCAACTGGAGCAGCAGCAACTGGAGCAACTGGAGCAGCTGGAGCAGCTGGAGCAGCAGCAACTGGAGCAGCTGGAGCGGCAGCAACTGGTGCTGGCGTTGATGCAACCGCACCTCCGGCAACACCAATAAGGGCAAGACGTGCACCAACTGGCACTGTTGTATCAACTGGGACGTCAATTGCCAGCAAAACACCTGCAACTGGTGATGGAATCTCGGTATCAACTTTGTCGGTTGAGACTTCTAAAAGTGCTTCATCAACTGCGACTGAATCTCCAACATTCTTGAGCCAGCGAGTGACGGTTCCTTCTGATACGGATTCACCGAGCGCTGGCATTGTGATGACTGTGCCGGCAGAAGAATCTGCTGCAGCTGGTGTTGAGGCAGCTACTGGAGCTGCGACAGGTGCTGCAACGGGAGCTGGTGTCTCAATAACTGGTGCAGGAGTTTCAATAACGGGTGCGGATGCAACTGGCGCTGCGAATCCTGCGGCGCTATCAGCAATCACTGCAAGTTCTGCTCCAACTGGAACGGTCTGATCTACGCCGACAACAATTTTCTGCAATACACCTGCAACAGGGGAAGGAATCTCGGTATCTACCTTGTCGGTGGAAACCTCGAGGAGTGGTTCGTCAACAGCGACATGATCGCCCTCGGCCTTGAGCCAACGAGTCACAGTTCCTTCGCTTACTGATTCGCCCAGCGCTGGCATAGTTACTGAAAATGACATTCTCTTCTCCTCTATTAACCGTGTGCGTGAAGTGGCTTGCCGGCAAGTGCAAGGTGCGCTTCGCCCATAGCTTCTGACATTGTTGGGTGTGCATGGATAAGAGGAGCTACATCATCTGCAGTTGCCTCC
>JACCDX011902211.1_pt1 | contig 10302 bp, 5 predicted proteins | sample 7449681 | NCBI WGS metagenome assembly JACCDX01 (sample SAMN15323450, study PRJNA562643) | freshwater metagenome | isolation source: river surface water | place: USA:Blue River Watershed | collected 2017-08-18
AAATAACCGTGCATTTCTTTGGCTTTGGCAACGATTCCATCCGGTGATTGGAACATAGAGCGAATTTGCTCTAAAGAACCGCGCATATCCTCTCCTATCAACTCACCTAAAATCATTACCAAGGTACTTAATCCGAAACCAAGGGTCATTCGTGGTTGAAATCCTCCTTGAATTGTATAAAATGGCAACCCCTCAGCTTGCGCTAATTCTGTTAATTTCCCACCAGCAGCAATACATACCAAGGTACATCCTCGCTCTGTAGCCTCCTGATACATAGACAATGTTTCTTCCGTATTCCCGCTATAACTGCATAGAATTACTAAGGTGTCTTCTCCTGCGTATCCAGGTAAATGGTATTCGTTAAACACCTCCACCGGAACTGGCATCTTTTGTAAAAATAACAACCTGGCCAGTCTACCACCGATCCCACTACCGCCTAATCCACCAATTACTACATTGGAAAAATCATCTACTTTAAGATGATGTGGTTTGTAATTTGCTAGAACATATTCAATTTGCTGATGGAAGTTTTCTAAAGACTGTTCGTGAGTAATCGCTGACATAGCACAAAAATAAAGGAAACTGCATAAAAATGAAAAAGGTCGGAGTGTATTCCTCCGACCTTTTTCTAATTAGTTTAAATTATTATTAGAACCACTCAAACTTGTAACGATAATCTTGAATTTTCGCCTGTTTTTTGAATGCTCTATCTAAAGTACCTGCCATAAACTGACCTGAATTCATAAATGCATACTGATCGGGCGCAGTTAATACTGACTTTGGAACCTCGATTGACTTACGCTTAGTTATATAAACAACAGCAGTATATTCTTTTCCGATAACTGGCTTACTAAACTTGTTTTCCTGAGAACCAAATACAGCACCTAAGATTTTTAATTCTGCATTCAATTGAGGAATCATTCGCTGACCCATTCTCAAATCATCGGCAGGAATCAACAATCCATTTACCGCTTTAGATAAATCGTTTGGATTTTTGGTTTTAGCAATGGCAGATTCCAATTTCTCTGCTATTTTTTTACCTTTTAATTCTTGACGAACCAATGGCTCAATTTCACTGCGAACATCCTCTAAAGTAGCATATCCTACATGTTTAGCTGCTTCCACCTTCATAACTACGTGCCTTGAAGGAAAAGAAAACACATCGGAAACATCACCCGATTTACGATTATTATCAAACAGCCAATACAACACTTCTTTAACATCTGAAGGCTCTTCAATTCCTGCAAAACGATCGGTATTGGTTTGAATGTCTCGCACCAAACGAGGTACTAAACCTTGTTGCTCTTGAGTTTTATCAAATTTAACCGCATCGGAACCGATGATGGATTTAAATTCACGACTTGCTTTCGATACACGTTTAACTGTTTCATTACCAGGAGTAATTGGAATAATATTCTCGCTGTATTTCACCAAGATATTTGATGGTTCTTCCATCATTTTGATAATGTGGTAACCAAATTGTGTTTTTACTAATCCTACCTGACCTTTAACAGCAGTTTTACAGAAATCCGCAAACGGCTTAACAAAACCATTAACTCCCTTCCATCCTAAGTCACCACCGTTGGTTGCTGAACCTTGATCGGTAGAAAACTTACTTGCTAATTCAGCAATATTGGCACCACCTTTAACTTGATTAAATAATTCAGTAGCTTTTGCCAACGCCATAACGGAATCCGTAATGGTAGTGGTTCCATCTGGTAATGGACCATCGTTAGGAATCAAAATATGCGATGCTCTAACTGTTAATCCAGTGTCTTTTTTCTCTTTAACTTTTTGATAAACATAGAATTTTCCCGCTTTGTACAAAGGTCCCAATACAGATCCTTCAGGAGATCTCCACAACTGAGACCCAACTTCTTGGGGCGTTTTTTCACCTACATCAGCAATATTCAAAAACTCACCGGCAGAGGATGTATCCGCTTCGGTAGTAGCGCGTAAACCCTCAGCATATTTTACCGCTTGCTCATAGATGTTCTGTGTATCCTGTGAAGTTGGTGTTACATCCCATACAACGTATTTAACGGTTCTGCGTTCATCTAGATTTTTGTATTCTTCTTTATGCTCTTCCAAATAAGCCTCCAATTCGGCATCGGTCACTTTAATGTCCTTATCAGGAACAGAATTGTGTGCCACAGCAACAATACTGCCACTTACCGTTTGATTGGCAACCAAATATTCCATTTCCTTTTCCACTTTTGTCTTAACATTTGCTTTCGCAACATAAGTTGCATAGCGCGACATTAACTCCTGGTCTTTGATTGAGTTGGTTAATGTCAATAGGAATCCACGCAACATGGAATTGGTTTTGGCTTGTTTGTAAAAACGCTTTACGATGGCAGCATCGAATTTACCATTGGTTTTAAAATCAGGGATTTGTTCCATGGTTTGACTATGATACTCACCCCACAACAATTCTTCCACATCCGCATCAGACAAAGTGATATTCGCTTTTTCAATTTCGCTATACAAAACTTGCTTTTTGATCAATTCGTCCCAAGCCTCACCGTATACTTCCTTAATTGTCTTTCTGCGAAGCTCATCGTCTTTCTGCATTTTTTCCTGTAGATTAGGATCGTTTTGCAATTTCTGCATAAACAAATCGTTGGCGATTTTATCGATTTGATCGTCTTTAATCTCTTCTCCATAAATCGTTGCGATTATATCCTGACTTTGATTAGGATTACCGTTGCCGTATTTGCTGCTTAGAATATCGCTAACTACGAATAGAACCAAGGCTGCAACTACAACACCAACCACAACACCGGAGTTTCTTAACTTCTGTATAACTGCCATAATTTTTTTAAGGAAGGCAAAAATAAAACTTCAATACTACAAACACAAAAGACTTGTGCGAATTATGATGAATTTTATAAAATTATTTGCGCTAATGCGCTATAATTCAATTCCGTTGCTAGGGTAAATACAAGGATTGTTTAATGCCGATGCCCTTATACCGCGCATTCACCTCAAAAACCCCTTTCCCCAATCTATCTATAGGAATTGAAAAATCCATATAGCCGTTTTCCCATTGTTCAATTACATTTTGAAAAACAATTTGTTTTCCTTGCTTTATTTCGATGGTTAACGACTTCGCATTGGGCCATTCAACCCATAAAATTAACTTCTTCTCTTTTTTATCGGTATTGGTTTTTACGTTGTCTTGGGTTGGATCGTGAAGAAAAACCAAAATATCGGCATACTCGATTTGGGTGTATCCCTTGCCTTTATTCTTCTTTTTGTTGATTTCCACCATGCGGACATAAGGAAATTTATCCGATAAGGACCATGCAGTATAGGCCGCCCAAACCTTATCACCGGATATATGCAACCCCAAATAATCGCCCATAAAATGCGATTTCCCTGGATTTAAACTAGGTATAGAACTCCATCGAGCTGGAGTGGATATTTTAACACCACTGATTTTAGAACCGTACAAATCGGTAAAAAAACCGGTTTCACTTCTTCGCCTGTCCATCCAACACACCCAAACTTCCTGACCTTTGGCATCCACAGCTATCATCGGAGAATATTGGGAACCGTCACTGCTTAGCCCCTCCAATCGACTGAAACTTGCACCATTATCGATAGATCGATATACAAAAATATCCAGATCCGCCTTATAAAATGGGCCAACATTTTCTACCTTACTCCCCACTTTTTGGGCTGCTGTTCCTCCGGAATACGTAAAATAAATATCGCCTTTTCTATTACTGACGATAAAAGGCATTCCGTTAGCGCGCATCTGACCGGCCAAATTGCTGTGGTTCCAACCTCCAAACTGAACGGCAACAGCACGGTCTTTGCCCCAAGTCTTGCCCCCATCTTCACTCCTATCGTACCAAATTGTATCGTTGCGTGCCCAAATCATATGCACGATCCCATCCGGTGTAACTGTGCAATTGGCACCTTCGGCGGTCTTATCGTCGTCCGATGCATCGCCACATACATCTGAAACCTTTACCGGCTTATCAAAACTCACTCCACCGTCCCTGCTCACCGCGCAATATATCCTCGATGAATCTGCCGCATCAGTACTACTGTATTTATCAAATTCCGTGTAACTGAGATAAATATTACCTGTAAACTTACTTCCTTGCCACTCATCTATGGAAAACCAGGGCTTGTCTTGCATCTTCCCTTCGTTGTAACCCACATCGGTTGCAGTAAACGACCTGCCGCCATCCAAACTCCGTTCAAAAACAATCCTATCAAAATGTTGTGGCCAAGGCAATTGCTTGTTCTTAGCTAAATGAGCCATATATAAGGTATTGTTCTTAGCCCATTTCAAAACCGGCTCTCCGTAAAAACCCTGTTTGGGAGAAACCACGACTAGATCCCAAGTCCTCCCGGCATCATTGGTCACAAAAACCTGATTCACGTTGTAGGCCAACACCCCAATAAGTGGATTTACTGGCGAAAATGCAATGGCTGGCTCATTCCCTTTCATCGGCGTACTGCCAATAAAATGATTTTTGATCCCGTTCTTTTCTTGGGCCGATAATGGCGAAATAGAGAAAACAATGCCGAAGTAACATAAGAAAAAAGCGTACAAAGTCCTGAACGACATTGGAAAACCCTCTCCCCTCATATTGCGGCTATTGTTCAAAGTAAAATTATAAAGCTATTTGAGCGCAAGAATAAGTGATTATTGGTTTTCAGCAGCCTGTTTTGCTCCCAACCAACGTTCTGCATCCAAAGCAGCCATACAACCGCTACCGGCTGCAGTTACAGCTTGTCTGTATATTTTATCTTGCGCATCACCGGCACAAAAAACACCCTCTACATTGGTATAACTGCTACCTGGTTTGGTAATAATATACCCTTGGTCATCCATTTCCAAATAAGGTTTAAAAATATCGGTATTGGGTTGATGTCCGATAGCAACAAAAAAACCTTTAATAGCGTATTCACTGGTTTCGCCAGTTTTATTATTCTTAACTCGAACGCCTTCTACTCCATGCTCACCCAAAACCTCATCCGTCTCGGAATTGAATAGAACTTCGATATTCTTCGTATTTAAAACTCGGTGCTGCATTGCCTTGGATGCACGGAATTCATCGCGGCGAACGATCATATACACCTTGTTACAGATTTTCGACAAATACGTTGCTTCTTCGCAAGCGGTATCTCCCGCACCTACGATTGCCACATCTTGACCTCGGTAGAAAAATCCATCGCACACGGCACAAGCACTTACACCACTGCCATTCAATCGTTGCTCCGAAGGAATTCCCAACCACTTTGCACTAGCACCCGTAGAAATAATTACTGCATCCGCCATGATTTCGTGCTTATCATCCACCCATACCTTTTGAGGGCCACCGTTGGTAAATTCCACCTTGGTTACGATTCCATAACGAACATCTGCACCCAATCTAACCGCCTGCTCACGGAACATATTCATCATTTCCGGACCTTGAACGCCATGAGGAAATCCGGGGTAATTTTCAACCTCGGTAGTAATCGTTAACTGTCCACCGGGCTGCAATCCTTCGTAAACCACCGGTTTCATATCCGCTCTAGCTGCGTAAATCGCGGCGGTGTACCCCGCAGGCCCACTGCCAATAATTAAACATTCTACGTGTTCCATAAGAAATAATAGTTTACAAATTTACAATGCTCTCTTTCGTAGTTTTTGTGATTTTGTTCACATAAAAAAATGGGCCACCTTTCGACAGCCCAAAAATTATCATTTACAGGAATTAACGGTTCATCCCCCAACGAATTCCAACCGAAAACACCAATTATTCGATAAACAGTTTCTTTATGCTAAATTTAACAATTCGCGGTATTTGGGTAAGTTCCACTCGGAATCATCCACAATTCGCTCAATCTCATCACAGCACTCACGGATTTCATCAAACATTGGCTTAACGCTATTGCAATAGGCAAGCGCCTTTTCGTCTGCATGCTCCAAATTGTTTGCTTTTGCACGCTCTCCGGTCATCGATTCATTTAATGTGTACAATCGATTAATTAAATCGCCCAATTGCTCAATAATCACCCGTTGTGTTTTACCTGCTTCGTTAGACACCCCTATACTATTTAATGTTGCCACACTGTCTGCCAACCTTTTTTGGTAGTTAATAGCCGATGGCAGAACATAGGAATTCACCATTTCATTCAATATTCTACCTTCTATTTGCAAACGCAAAACATAGGTTTCGTAACGGATTTCGGTACGAGCCTCCAACTCTTTGTGCGAGAAAATTCCATTTCGAACAAACAAATCCGCAGACTCCGCAGAAACATAGGCTTTTAAAGCTTCTGGCGTTGTGGTTATATTGCTTAATCCACGCTTTTTCGCCTCCTGCTTCCACTCTTCACCATAACCGTTTCCACCAAATAAAATTCGCTGCGTATCTTTAATATATCCTCGCAAAATATCAGAAATCACATCTTCTACTTTGGCACCTTTATTTGCATTTAAACCGGCTTCAACCTCACTTCTGAATTTCGTCAACTGATCGCCAACGATGGTATTTAACACCACCATGGAACTGGCGCAATTGTCGGATGAACCCACTGCGCGGAACTCAAATTTATTTCCAGTAAATGCAAACGGTGAGGTTCTATTTCTGTCTGTATTATCCAATAAAATTTCCGGAATGGTTGGAATCTGTATACTTCCTGCCTTACCGGAAGCATTGTTTTTAGTATTCGAAGCAAAACCATTAAGAACATGTTCTAATGTATCCCCTACAAACACGCTCATAATTGCCGGCGGCGCCTCGTTTGCCCCCAATCGATGGTCATTTCCTGCAGTTGCGATGGACGCTCTCAACAGGTCACGATGATCGTGAACCGCTTTAATAGTGTTTACGAAGAAGGTTAAGAACTGCAAATTACTTTCAGGTGTTGAGCCTGGTGCCAACAAATTCACCCCAGTATTTGTAATTATACTCCAGTTGTTATGTTTACCACTTCCGTTTATTCCTTTGTAAGGTTTTTCGTGAAATAACACGCGCAAATCATGATCGTCTGCTACACTGTGCATCAAATCCATTAACAAGGAGTTGTGATCCACGGCCAAATTCATATCCTCATACTGAGGAGCGCATTCAAACTGTGCTGGCGCTACTTCGTTATGTCTGGTACGCAAAGGAATACCTAATTCGTGGGCTTTCACTTCAAAATCGGCCATAAACGCCAAAACTCGGTTGGGAATACTTCCAAAATAATGGTCTTCCAACTGCTGACCTTTCGCGGGCGAATTCCCAATGATGGTTCTCCCTGCAAACATCAAATCAGGTCTTGCATTGAAGTGCGATGCATCCACCAAGAAATATTCCTGTTCGATTCCAAGGCTCACCGAACAGGTGGTCACTTTCGGATCGAAATACTGACAAACTTCGGTGGCTGATTTTTTTAAGAAAGCAATAGATTTCAATAATGGAGCTTTATAATCCAACGCTTCGCCTGTGTAAGAAACAAAGATGGTTGGAATACATAATGTCATTGCACCGGCTTTTGGCATAATAAAAGCGGGAGACGATGGATCCCATGCAGTGTATCCACGAGCTTCAAAGGTATTTCGAATACCACCGGAAGGGAAGCTTGAAGCGTCGGGTTCTTGCTGAACCAATGCTTTACCACTAAACACTTCTATACCGGTATCTTGACCTGTTGGCTCAAAAAAGCTATCGTGCTTTTCTGCCGTGGTACCACGCAATGGCTGAAACCAGTGGGTATAGTGAGTTACTCCTAAATCCAATGACCACTCCATCATACCGCGCGCCACCTCATCGGCCATGCTTCTTGAAATGGTTTTACCCAAGGTTACGGCTTCGTCAATTGCTTGAACCGCCGCCTTGGACAAATACTTCGATTGTTGTTCGGGTCCGAAAACCAATTTACCGTAGTACTGAGAAATTCCGGATTGATGAGATTGCTTTGATGCAGATTTTTTAGCCATTGTTTTTAAAATCGATGCAAATTTCGGTGAGAATCTCCAAGTTCCTTGCAATCATGCGGTTTAAATTATCAAATCGTTATTAAGATGATCGAAAACAACACCAATCACGCACAGATATTGAAAAAACTCAAACTTTTACCGTTTTCCACATGCATTAAAAAGTAGTATCCACACACTTATAAACAAAATGAACACAAATTAAAAATAAGCGCAACGGCATCATCAACAACTGCTTAAATTCGCTGCACAAATTTTCATGGGCCACACAAACATAAACAAAGTAACAGGAGCGGGCCTCCTCATCACTTTGGGAATCATTTTCGGCGATATCGGAACTTCGCCTCTCTATGTAATGAGTGCAATTATTGGCAAATCCGTTATCACTCGAGAACTCGTATTGGGTGGATTAAGCCTGGTATTTTGGACTCTTACCTTACAAACCACCGTTAAGTATATATTGTTGGTTTTGCAAGCCGATAACAAAGGCGAAGGTGGAATTTTCTCTTTATACAACCTCTTAAAACGACGCTACCCTCACCTTATTATAGGAACCGTTGTGGGAGGTGCTATGTTGTTGGCCGATGGAATAATCACCCCACCTCTTTCCGTTTCTTCTGCTATTGAAGGGTTGCGATTGATTGACGGTTTTCAGGATATCAACACAGTGCCCATCGTTATTTTCATCTTGGTGATTCTATTTTTAATCCAAAGAGCCGGCACCAGTTTTGTCGGAAAATCGTTTGGTCCAATCATGTTGATTTGGTTCTCTATGCTCGCCGTTTTAGGAGTTGTTAGTATTGCAAAAAATCCCGGAATCGTAATTGCACTGAATCCAATGTACGCGGTAGATTTACTGCTTAACGACCAATACAACTTTTTCTTAATCCTAGGTGCCGTTTTCTTGTGCACTACCGGAGCCGAGGCATTGTACAGCGATATGGGACATTGCGGAAGAAGCAACATTCGCACCTCATGGGTTTTTGTTAAGTTAACACTAGTTTTAAATTATTTCGGTCAAGGTGCTTGGTTATTGAGTCAAGAAGGAAAATTATTAGGAGATCACAGACCATTTTACGCATTGATGCCCGAATGGTTTTTACCCGTGGGAATTGGTATTGCAGCCATGGCAACCATCATCGCATCCCAAGCCTTAATCACTGGGGCCTTTACCTTGGTTTCCGAAGCTATACGTTTACATTTCTTCCCTCGTTTTACCGTTAAGTATCCTACCGACGTAAAAGGACAAATTTATATTCCCTTCATCAACAGTCTTTTGTTAGCAGGTTGCATTTCTGTTGTGTTGATCTTCCAAGAATCGCACAACATGGAAGCTGCCTATGGATTGGCTATTACTATCGACATGCTAATGACGAGTATCTTACTTACCTATTTCATGAAGTTCAAACGGTATAATATTATTTTAATTAGCATCATTATGACCGCATTCTTCGCCATCGAAGGCACATTCCTCATAGCCAACCTTTCCAAATTTGCACAAGGCGGTTTCTTTACCTTCCTCGTGGGTGCCTTGTATGTAATTATCATGTACTCATCACTCCGAGGCGGTAAAATCAAAAACGGAGTGATTAAAAAAGAAGATATCCGCACTTACGCCTACAAAATTCGTTCCTTGTCCCGCGATACCACCCTCCCTAAATTCGCCACCCACCTTATTTATATGAGCAAGGTAAAAGAAAGCAATATGGTGGAATCGCCCATTGTTTATTCCATCTTATACAAACGACCCAAACGCGCAGATTTTTATTGGTTTGTGAATATCGAAGTTACCGATGAACCCTATACCATGGAATACAAAGTAAATACTATCGAAAAGAATGATATTTACAAGGTACAGTTCCGACTTGGTTTCCGTGTACAACAGAAAATTAGTTTGTACCTAAAAAATGTTATTGCCGATATGGTTCAAAACAAAGAGATTGATTTGGATCCTCATTACCATGCATTCGTAGATAAAAATTCTATTGGAGATTTCCGATTTGTTTTGGTGGAAGAGGAAATGAGCCAGGAGAACGATTTATCAATCATGGAACATACCATTATGAAGATTTACAATGCCATGAAATTGTTTGCTGGCAAACCCGAAAAATGGTTTGGTTTAGATGGTTCGATGGTAAGTCAGGAGTTAGTGCCCGTGGTGGTAAATCCAAAATCCATTGCAAACCTGAAACGGATCCGATAATACACATCTTCTGCGTTTAACCGAAAAAATTTAAGGTTTTACGTTGATTTTTCGAAATAAATAAATCGTACGATGAAATTTAATCCCAGTAAGTCAACCGCGTTGGCTATTCGAACAAGCTTAATTACATTATTGGCGTGGAATTCCACACTTTTAGCTCAAAGCA
>JACCDX011129562.1_pt1 | contig 10301 bp, 12 predicted proteins | sample 7449681 | NCBI WGS metagenome assembly JACCDX01 (sample SAMN15323450, study PRJNA562643) | freshwater metagenome | isolation source: river surface water | place: USA:Blue River Watershed | collected 2017-08-18
AAAAAATAAACAAAAAAAAATAATAAAAAAAAACACTAAAAAAATAAAAAATAAAAAATAAAAAATAAAAAATAAAAAATAAAAAATAAAAAATAAAAAATAAAAATATAATATAGAAAATAAAAAAATGTATAATAAACTTTTTTTATTACTACTTTTAACATTATTCCGAAATATTCCAAAATTAAATAATTATATATATTTATTTTTAATTGTTTTAGCTATTTTATATGATAAAACTCATAATTTTCAATATTCTTTATTTATATCATTAATAGTATTTTTAGGATATACAAAATACAATTATTATATAAGTGAAGATATACGAAAATCAAATCTATATAATAATCTTTTATTTGTACTTTTTATAGGATTTTTATTATATTATAATAATTTCAATAAAATATTAAAAAATATTGATTCTTATATTTCTATCATTAATTTCATTTTACTTATATATATTTTTATGTCACTAATTGAATTCATTATTCATAAACACATTATGCATTGTAAAGAAGATGATCCCGTTTATCAATTATTTAAATGGATTCCTGAAGCACAAGATACATGTAAAACACATATAAAACATCATATTGATACAAAACCAAATATGGATTTAAAAGATGATTATAGTCAAGATGCATTAATTTTTGATTGGCATGTAGTAACAATATTAATTATACCTACTATAATTGCTTTTTCTTTAAGTAATTATTTAGCAAATACTCATTTTTCAATATATATTCTTTTATTAATTTCTTTAATTGCTGTTATTTTTGTATCTTATTTATGGAATAAAACACATCCATTTTTTCATAAAAAAGAATTACATGATTTTACTATTAAAAATGGTCCATATGAAGATAAATTGAATCTTGATTTTATCGGAAATATGTTGTATGATAATCACGTTATGCATCATTTACAAAAAGGTGAAAAGAAAGGTAATTATAATATTATTGCTTTAGGTGCAGATGAATGGATGGGAAGAAATGTTAAAGTAGCAGATAATGAAGAATATTGTCAAACACATAAAAATGAAGAAATTTGCGCTCAATATTTTTCTTAAAAAAAGTATAAAAAGTAAGTATAAAAGTAATATAAAAATAAATTATTAAATAAATTATTAAATAAAATATTTAATATAAATAGAATATCAATAAAAAAAATGTCATCACCTTATTATTATTTAATTTTAATTGCCATATTTTTAACAACATGTGGTTATGCTGCTCTTTTAAAACACGTTTATGATGCTAAAAATGCTGATTGTGTCCCTTATTTAGCATTATTACCTATTTTAGTTGGTTTACTTATCTTCTTATTTATTGCTTTTGTTCGCAAATATCCAATTCATCTTATGTTATATATAGTTGCTCTTGTAGCTATTATGGGAATATTAAATATGAAACGTAATGCTCCTGTTAAAAAATAAAAAAAATAAAAATAGTTTATAAAAAAAATTAAAAAATTAAAAATGAATTTAAAAATATGATTATTATTATAGAAGTTATAATAATAATGGAAAACAAAAATAAAGAAAATATATTTAATAAAGAAAAAAAAGAAGAAAAGGAAGAAAAATATTTAATAAGTGATTCATCACTAAAAAAATCATTCTTAGTTTCATCTCTTATATTATTTGGTTCATCCTTTATTACCTTAATTGAAGCACTTAAAAATGATAGTGTTCGTGCTCGTCATATATTAAACTTAGAAACCGTTGTTTCTATTATTGCTGGTTATGTTTATCTTAAATTTGTTGATATGGTTCAACAAAAAGAAGAATTAACTACTGAAACTCATAAAGAAATTGTTCAATATCGCTATATTGATTGGTTTATAACAACTCCATTACTTATTTTAGCACTTATTTGTTTCTTTACATTTTATGATAAAACTCCTTTAAATTTTAAATATTATTTATTAGCAATTGGATTTAACTTTTTAATGCTTTATGAAGGTTATTTAGGTGAAACTGGTTCAATTGATAAAATGGAAGGATTTTATATGGGTTTTCTTGGATATATTGGTATGATGTTAACAATATGGTGTTATTTTGTACATAAACAAGAACGTTATCATCAAAAAGTAATATTTTTTGTATTTGCTATTATTTGGAGCTTCTATGGAATTGCTTATTTATTAGATGCTCGTACTAAAAATTTAATATATAATATTTTAGACGTTTTCTCTAAAACAATGTTTGGATTATTCATGTGGTTATATTATGGTAATGTTGTTTCATTAAATATTTAATAATTTATACTTTTTCAAGTATAAATTTATAAATCATATTTTTGCCATAACCTAAATAAAATGATTCGCGATAAGGGAGTATATGTTTAATTTTAAAATCGTTTTGTGGAATAGATAAAATAATTTCTTCTAAAGAATAAAGTGTTCCAATATCCATATTGGTATATTGTGATAATTGATTTCTTATTTTATTTTTATAATCTATATTTTTTGATTCATTACATATAGACGCAAATAATATAATTTCACTATTTTTATGAACAATTGATTTTAATACATTAAAAAAGTCACTTTTTTTATTTATATATGAATTATAATGATGTATTAAAATAATATCATATTTTATATCTTTTGAACGCATATTCTTAAATGTATATATATTAGATAATAATGTATGAATACATAAATCTAATGATTTTTTTTCTTGATTTTTAAATTGAATTATTTCATTATTTAATTGATTTATACTTAATTCATTATTATCAATATATGTAATATAGTATTCTTTTTTAAATATATTTTCAAAATAAGGTGCTAATGGAATATAAACACCTTGATTTAAAATTAAAATGGTTTCATAAGAATTGTTTATATTCAATATTTGATTATAAATTTCTTCATACGGAGATTTTAATATTTGTGATGATAAAGCACTTTTTGTATAATTTTTAAATAAATTTGTTAAATCCATATTATAATTCTAATTATTATTTACTATTGTATAATAATAATTTATATGTAAAAAAAATACTATAATCTAAAAAAAATAGTATATAATGATAGAAATATAAAAACTAATTATGAAAAAATTTAATATAAACAATTTTGTTGAAAAATATAGTAAAACGGAATTTATTTTACTCTTTATTTTTATTTTCTTTATTTTATCCATTATTCTTGCATTCGTAAAATTCTTCTCACAATGGCCTATATTACTTTTAATATCTTTCATTTTAGCATTCATTATTTATAACCATTTTTCTAAAAATCCTGACCCTATTTATACTGAATCTAAAAATATGTATGAAGATTTATATAATAAAAGTGATGTAAAAAGTTTATTACAAAATTCTATTTTACTAAATCAAGATAATCAAATAAATTATTCTTAAAAAATATCTATATTCTTAAAAAGTATCTATAATCTTAAGAATTTTATTAATGGTTTCAATATATTTCTTAATAATATGTTCTTTATCTCCTACTTTGTTAGTATGTTCATTTAATACAATTTTCATATGCATTTCATATTTAAGAGGATGTACTAAACGATAACCTACATATTTAACATCTTTATCTATTGATAAATATTCAGAAAGAATATTTCCAAGTGTATCATTTTCCTTCATAAATACTACATCATAAACTTCATCACTTTTCTTATTCTTTTGAATAGATACAATTTCACTATTTTTATTATTTAATTCAGCTTTTGCAGCATTTAAACGATTTTTAAGTGCTTGAATACCTGCTTTATAAATAGCTTCTCCACTTAAATGTCCAACACTTTCAATATTAAAGAAATAAGTTTGTGGTAAACCACTATTTGTTTTAACATAATGAAATTCAGCATCATCAAGTATAAATGTACGAGCTTGTTCTTCATTCATTCCAGCTTCTTTAATCTTATTTTGAACAGCATTTTCATCAATCTTAAATGTATGAACACATGTACACGTGGGATTATAGTTAGCACCACCGTTTTGGGAATTATTTTTCTTAAGACGAGTTTCAAATGAAATCGATTGATTAGGCTTTAGTTTAGCAAAAAGAATTTTAGGAAAATAACAAAATTCTTTTGAAATCACTTTATCTTTATCATCTTTAAATACTAAATCCGAAAAATATACACTTTTCATATCTTGACTATTATTTTTAATTTTACATTCAATTCGTACATTTTCATATACAACATCATCATAATCAGAAATAATAGGAATAAGTGATAAACGTTTATTTAAAAGTTCATTGTCCAAATTACAACTATTTTCATAAAAAATAGTATCATCCATATTAATACAATAAACTTCAATATCACACATAATTGAACGGCGTAAACCATTTATAAGTGAAATATGAATATCATTCTTTTTATTTTCAATATTTTTTTCAAAGAAAAGATTTACATTCATTTTATATTTAAAAAAAAATATAAGAATTATATATCTATTATATGATTATATCTTTTATATTCTTTATTTTATTTTTAAATATTAAATTCAAATTAAATCATTTTTTATATTTTTTTAAAAAATAAATTATTTTTTATAAAAATGCGTCAAAAAAATAAAGATTTATTATATAAAAGATATAGAAATATTTGATAAATTAAATATAAAAAAATAATAATATATATAAATTAATAAAAATGAGTGAACACATATTATTTTATAGTAAAAAATGCCAATATTCTAAACAATTATTTTCATTACTTGAAAATAATCCACGATTAATGAATATTTTTTTAATTATTTGTATTGATGATAAACGTTATAGAATTCCTAAAGCAATTAAATCAGTCCCTTCTGCAATTATACCTTCTCCAACAGGCGACCCACAAATTTATAAAGGAAATCAATTAATGAATTGGGTTAAAAATCGTATTCATTCACAAGAACGAAAAATACCTGTTCAACAACAACAGCAAGCAAGAAATCAAAATCCAAATTTAAATAGAAATATTCAACAACAAAATGGACAAAATGGTCAAAATGAAATGGAACCTGAAATATGGGATTCATTTATGATGAACAATTTATCTGGAACATTTGCATTTTTAGATGATGATGAAAATGAAAAAGTTAAAGATAAAAATGGTTTTGCTTCATTAAATAGTTTATATAATTTTAGAATACAAACACCAGATGATGATGGAATGAAAGGTAAAGGTGAATTAAAACCAGTTTCTTATAGCACAGATGATGATTCATTACGAATTCCTTCATCAGGAAATGGACGAAGTCAAGGAAATCCATTTGCTGATTCAAATAATCATCAACATAATAGCAATAGTTATAATCCAAATGAATTTAACCCACGAGGAAATATGTCACAATCATTTGACCCAAATATGTTTAAAGACCAAAATTATGAAGGAAATGATTCACGAACAAATTCAAGAAAATCTCAATTTGATTCTCAAATGGAAGCTTTTAAAAATCAACGTGATATGGGAATGCCTCAACCACTTCGCAGAATGTAATAATAATATAATAATAATCTAATAATTATGTAAAAAAAACTTTATTTTATTATTTTATTATTTTATTAAATAATTTTTGAATATAAAGGAAAAATATATAATAATAAATATTATAATATAATATAATATTTATAAAAATGGCGTCACTTACCCAAATTCGTAGCGTTTTTATTCAACAACTTGATAGTTTCGTTGAAGAGATTTCAACACTTTATCCTGAAGAAAAGGAAATTATGGTATTTGCTGAAAAATATAAGCTTGTAAAAGGAGCAAATAGTACTTTTGTAATTGAAAGTTTTATTAAATATGTACTTCCACTTCGTGATCAAATTCTTACTAAAAATGAAGATTTCTTTCTCAATGGTGGAGGACAAGAAGAAGTAAATAAAGATGATTATAGTAGTAAAATTCGTGATATTATTAAAAATGTATGGGTACATAAAATGAGTGAAGTAAATAAAGAGATTATTTGGAAATATTTTACTGTTTTTGTTAAACTTAGTGAAAAGTATGCTGTTGAACTTATGAAAGGAAATTAAAAAGGATTTGCACCCTTGAAGATTATTAAATTTAAATTATGGACATTAAATGTAAAATCATCTATGTTGTCCCACACTTTTAGTGTAATTCATCAACAATATAATTATATTCTTTTTTTTATAATATTTTTTTATAATAAATAATTATTTATTATTTTTTACTTTCGGTAAATATATAAATAAGTAAATAAATCCATATTTTTTACTTTTGTTTCAAAAATTCGCGTTTCTAACTCTTCTTTACTATTCACATTTTCACATAAATATTTATATTGTGTTGATAAATGTTCCCTAATAAATTGTATATAGAAATCATTTGTAGTAGTATCTTTGTCTCTATGATTTGGATGAAAATATGTATATTTTGTTCCATCATATCGACGATCACTATAAAATACATAATTGGGTAATCGTTCCACTTCTAAAATATAATGATTCGAATCATTACACCCTTTTTTAAGATAAATGGGACACTTATCTTTAAAAATTTATTCATTTATAGGGCACTTTTTTATAAATTCTTTACCTCTCATAAAGGTATGTTTAAAATAATTCTCTAAATGATGCCTTTTTATTTTACTTTTAAATATTTCAACTATTGTTTCTTCAATTTCTTCTAAATTTTCTGGTGATTTTAATTTTATATAATGTTTTATGAAATAATTTTGTAATATTATTTAGAAGTGTAAATTCATCCATTTTTTTATACATCTTCTTATACATCTTTTTATTTATAAAATTATAAAAAATCATTTTTTTTATTTATTTATTAAAAATTACTTTTTTTAAATTAATTGTTTTTCAAATAAATCCCAAATATCTCTTTTATTATCTTTTGGCCAATATAAGTTATATTCATCTTCGCGACCACCACCACCTTTATAATGCCCTCCAATTGCAGCTAATTTTTTACCTATTTCATCTACTTTAGTACTTGTTTTTTGATGGTCATTAATTAAAGTAATTCCATAACAATTTAAAGTATATTCCCATCCCCATAATACTGCAAAATCTATTTTTCCTTTAAGATTCGTACAAATTTGTCTTCCAACCTTTTTCGTTAATGCCGGACTTCTAAAATTAAGTACACCGACTTTATATCCTTGGAAATCACGAATTTGAGCATTTACTGCAATTTGCTCTTTTAACTTTTCTGTTACTTCAAAATAATAATGTCCAAATGTAATTAAATCATTTACATTGGATTGCATTATAATATCCCATAACTCCTCAAAAACTTGTCCTGATGCGATTTTACCTCTCATTTCTGGACCTCTGCTATGAGTATATCTAAAACCCATTGCTTCACTAAATTTACTTCCATAAGATACCCAAGGTAAGAATAATTTAGTATCACTTGAATCAACATAACTGATTACAAAAGGAACATGTTCACGAGGATAAAAGAATTTCCAAGTACAAGCACACGCAGAATGATCATTTTTACCTTTGCTTGGTACCCAACTACTATAGAAATTTTCATGTTTCATTCGCGGTTCGTGGTCATCAATAACAATCATATATTTACAATAATCAAGCATATATTTTAAAGAAAATTCGCTAAAATCAACATCTACAAAAATTACTGATGAATTACGGTCAAAATCTTTATCAGGTTTATATGCTTGATTTGGTTTAATTTTAACAATCTTTTTTATTTCCGCACCTAACTCTTTTAATGCATGATAAGCAATTGCTCCAGCAAAATAACCATCATTATTTTCATTAAAAACAATAGTATCAATGGTTTTAAGTTGAGCTGGTATGAATTTTTTGGAAAATTGTTCAATAGAAGTAAATGAATTATCATATTCTTCACGAGTTGCGTATTTTGGGGCAAATTTATTATTTCCAGATTGTTTGTATACTTGTTTTAATTCTTTATTTTTAACACAATTACGAATAATGGCATTAAAATCAACTTTATCAGAACCATTTATGGTGTTCATTACGTTTTCTTCGGCATTATTTGAATTAAGATTTGAAACAATATTTTTACGAATTTTTTTACTTTTACTTTTACTACTTAATTTAATTTTTTTAGAACCTTTTGTAATACTTTTACTCCCTTTTTTACTAATCTTTCTTTTTGAAAATTTAACATTTTGTAAAAAATCTAAATTATTCATTTTTCCAATTAAAAGTACTTTTCTATATTATACTTTTATTTTTAATTATTTTCACTATTTTTTTATAAAAAAATAATATAATAAAAATATATCGTAAATCATTTTATAAAAAAAATAATATAATAAATAATATAATAAAAATATATCGTAAATCATTTTATAAAAAAAATAATATAATAAATAATATAATAAATAATATAATAAATAATATAATAAATAATATATCGTAAATCATTTTATAAAAAAAATAATATAATAAATAATATAATAAATAATATAATAAATAATATATCGTAAATCATTTTATAAAAAAAATGATGGAACATTAACATTGCTAATAAAAATCTTGTAAAAGTATATTATACGGGATGTCAGCCCTTGTGGCTATGACATCTTTCAGCGCATCGGGATGTAACGTTGCTTCATCGGAAGATGCGGTAGCGTTAGCTCAGTGCGATGAAGGGATCCTGACCCAACAGCATTATGCTGATGGAGAGATTGATGCCGTTGCTGGCGCTACGGCTCCAGCAGTTAAGAGTGGTCGCACGAAGTACGATGGTGTTTTACACCTAATCTTCAAAAATCTGTGGGCTGAAAACGTTAACTTTTTCACAGCTGTGGAGCTTTCCACAATGATGAACGAGTTTGATCAGTACCAGCGCTACATCAAAGAGTTTAACAGCTTACAAAAGCGCAATGACCAAAGACGCGTATACGACCTTATGGTTGCAAACACCAGTCTAGATGTTCAACACCATATTGTAGCAACGGTAGGAGTGGATTTGTTAGATTCTATCAAATCCTTTTCTATCGTACCGCTATCCGTTGACACCTTGATGGAGCGGAAGCGTTCTATGTGCCGCAATATTGCACTCATTTTCGCCGCTAAGGCAAAGAAGATTGTGTGCAACCACCGAGGCTTCAAGAGCACTTTCCGCTACACTGCTGCCGACAGCACTCAAATAGATACATATTTTATCCAGCGCATGCTGGCTGAATTTGACTACCTTAAACTATACCATATAATACGCACTTTGCACATTCGTGCTATTGCGATTCAAATGGAGAAGAGGCGTCGTCGCGAAGAGCGCGAAGAGTACGAAAAATATTTGCTTGAACAAGAAGAAGAGCGTGAAGAAGAGCGGTTTTACAGAGCCCGCAATGGATTTATGTACGACGATGGAGAGCATGAAGCGGAATTATCCCAAAATAGTTATCGTAATAATTGGTACAGTGGCCACAGTCGTGGTTATAGATCTGACTCGGACTAATTTTTACCATTTTTTATCCAAAAAAAGGAAACTAGTTATTGGCGCACGGTTGGATTCGTGTAGAGTATACTTGCGTAGGCTGTATATTTCAATAAAAACCATATTCCATTAAGGTTACTAGTAATTAGTTTATAAAATAAAAAAGAAAAAGAAAAAAAAGAAAAAAATTGTTAAAAAATAATTCGGTTAAATTTATTAATTTTTAATAAATTATATAATAGTTTAATATAAAGGAAATTTATATAAATAAAAGTATTATAAAATAAAAAAATGGCAGACGAAATTTTAGAATCTTCTTTAAAAGAAATTGAACAAGAAAGTCAAGAAGCTCAACAATATGTTGACCCTTCAAAATTAAGCATAAAAGAAGTATGTCAAATTATTCATGATCAATATGTGGAGATGTTAGGAAATGTTGAAAAATCAATTATTCATGATGTTGAATTACAAAATGCGATTAAACGTGATACTAAGATTTATTTAGAAAAAGTTGAAAAAAATGGTTTACTTCAAATATTATATGTATTAACCGATAATTATTTATATTGTTTAGAAGCAATTAAAGACCATAATTTTGATTACTTTTCATATCAAGAAGAGAAGATTAAAAAAAAAAGTGGTAAAGTTGAGAAAGTTAAAATTACAAATTTAGTAGGCAAAACTACATTAAAACGTGTTATTGCTGAAGCAACTGATATTATTAATAATCAAATTTTTGATACATTAGTTCAATCATTTATTTTCTTATGTATGAAGAAAGAAGGACGTTATGAATTTAGAAAAGAGTATTTAAAATATGTTCACGAAAATTTTGAAGATAATCGTAATTATAGCAAAATGAAATTAATGATTGAAAATGTAGATTCTATTTTAGATGAATATAATCCAGATGATTATAAAC
>JACCDX011575771.1_pt1 | contig 10301 bp, 6 predicted proteins | sample 7449681 | NCBI WGS metagenome assembly JACCDX01 (sample SAMN15323450, study PRJNA562643) | freshwater metagenome | isolation source: river surface water | place: USA:Blue River Watershed | collected 2017-08-18
GCCCACGCCATTGCCTTGGCCATCAGCACCTGCTGGTCTTTGGCTGGATACATGTAGCCCTGGCAGCGCACAATCAGTTCTGCGCCCTTCATCGCGCAGTCACGCCAGATCTCCGGATAGTTACCGTCGTCGCAGATGATCAGGCTGATCTTCAGGCCTTTGGGGCCGTCAGAGACATAGGTGCAGTTGCCGGGATACCAGCCCTCGATCGGTACCCAGGGCATGATCTTGCGGTACTTCTGCACGATCTCGCCTTTGTCGTTCATCAGTATCAGCGTGTTGTAGGGCGCTTTGTTCGGATGCTGTTCATGGCGCTCGCCAGTCAGTGAGAATACGCCCCACACTTTTGCGGACCGGCAGGCTTCGGCGAAGATCTCGGTTTCTTCACCGGGGATGGCCGACGCGGTGTCATACATCTCTTTGGCGTCATACATGATTCCGTGTGTCGAATACTCGGGAAAGATCACGAGATCCATACCTGGCAGTCCGACTTTCATGCCCTTGATCATGTCTGCAATCTTGCGGCAGTTGTCCAGCACCTCTGCCTTGGTGTGCAGACGCGGCATTTTGTAATTGACGACGGCTACACCGACCGTGTCTTTGCTGCTCGAAATATCTCCGTGGTACATGCGGCTCTCCCGTAAATAAAAACCATGATTGGAGAGTAATTCGCTGCACCCGCTAACAGAAATAAGTCATTCGACGTACGGTGGAACGCCCCGGCGCTGCAGGGCTTGAGCCCATGCGTGGTGAGGATGCGGGGAGATCAACGACAAGACCCGGGCTGCTTAGTGGATTACAGTTTGCCCGCCACCAGTGATGCTGCGGCAGCACGGGTTTCCACGCCCAGTTTCACAAAAATATGCTCGAGATGCTTGTTTACTGTGCGTGGACTCATCCCCAGTATTTCTGCAATGTCGCGGTTAGTTTTTCCTTTGGCCACCCAGCTCAGCACTTCCAGCTCGCGCGGTGTCAGCTGATACTGATCCAGCGAAGGCGTTGCCTGTTCGTGCTTCTCTTCCAGCAGCAGCAGCAGTTCACGCTTGCGGCGCGACAGTGTCAGGTGCAGGCTATGGCCTTCCTGCTGAATCACCAGTGGCGCAGGCTCATCCTCTGGCAGCGCTTTTTCAAGCCATTCCGCCACGAGCGTGGGCAGCGATTGCGATGTCGCTTGCGCGCCGGGGAAATATTTTTCCATCCAGTCAGCTGCCTGTCGGGTCTGCCAGAGTGGCGTGCCATCAGCCTTGAGCGAGATAGCGGCATGTGAGACGGCATCAATCGCATGCCGGGCTTGCGACATGATGCGCGCATTGCGTATGTGGGTGGCGACACGTGCCAGTACTTCTGCTGGCTCGATAGGCTTGGTCACGTAATCGAGACCACCTGCCTCGAAGCCTTGAACCACATGTTCGGTTTCGGTCAGGCCGGTCATGAACATCACGGGTACATGCCGTACTTCCTCCATCTGCTTGATCCTGCGGCAAGTTTCGAAGCCATCTATCCCGGGCATTACAGCATCCAGCAGAATAATGTCAGGGATGACCATTGTCAGTCGCTCCAGGGCCGAGAGCCCATCTGTGGCGACCAGCACGGTATAGCCAGCCTCGGAGAGTGCATCCGAAAGCAGCGCGAGATTTTCTGGAACGTCATCGACGATCAGCGCGACGTCGCCGTCAAACGTGGTCCATGTCGTCATACATCCACTCCTTCAAACGATTGGCGTATTCCGGCAAGCGGAAACGCTCCACCAGCGACCGTAGCTCAGTGCAAAACGGTGCATACAAGGGGTTTTGCTTTTCAATGTGATCCAGCTCTACATGGATACCTTTCACAAAACCGATGGCGCCGAGTTCCGAGAGACGCGCCAGCGTGGCTCGAGGTGGTATCAGTCGCAAGGGCTGTGCAGAAGATGTGTCGGGCGAGCTTGCCGATGTCCATTCAATATTCAGATGCAGCCTCAGTTTCGACAAGAGATCCGCCAGCATGAAAGGCTTGGCAATGAAATCGTTGCAGTACATGCTCTCGCTCTGGCGCGCAGTCGGATCAAAAACATTCGCCGACACAATGATGATCGGCAGTTCGGTATGTCCCTTCTCGCGCAGCCGGCGGCAGACTTCCCAGCCATCCATGCCCGGCATGGAGATATCCATCAGCAGCAGATCGGGTCGATGCTCCTCCACAGCATAAAGACAGGCAAGACCGCTATCGGCTTCGATGATGTCGAAGCCCAGCGGCGAAAGCATCTCTGTGAGCACGATGCGCTGAGAGGCCTGATCATCTGTCACCAGCAAGCGTTTGCGCGCACCTGTATAGCCGGTCGCCATGACCGTTGTCTCATCGCGCGCCAGTGGCTGCCGTGCTTCGCGAAGATAGAGGCGCAACTTGAAAATACTGCCCTTGCCCAGTGTACTGGTGACGCTCAGTTCTCCGCCCATGATGTGCGCGAGCATGTTGGAGATCGCAAGACCCAGCCCGGTGCCAACCTCCTTGCGCTGATTTGCTGAATCGCTGCGTTCGAACGGCAGGAATATGCGCGAGACATCCTCTTCCGAGATGCCGATGCCCGTGTCTTCCACTTCAAAGGTCGCAATCTCGCGCGCATAAGTCACACGCAGCGTTACCGAGCCGCGGTCGGTGAATTTCACCGCATTGGCCAGCAGATTGATAAGGATCTGCCGCAAGCGTTTTTCATCGGCGTGCACGGCCTGAGGGATGCGGCCCGTTTCGATGAAATGAAAGCCTATGCCTTTCTGCGCCGCTTGCGGTGCGACCATCTGCACAATCTGATCGAGAAAATCCCTGAGTGGAAGCTGACCGGTTTCCAGCCGCATTTTGCCAGCTTCAATGCGCGCAATATCGAGCATGCCGTCGATCAGCGACAGCAAGTGCTCGCCGCTACGGCGGATCACACTGATGGCATTCTGCCGGTGTGCGGGAATACTAGGGTCCGCCTGCAGAATTTGTGCATAGCCAAGGATGCTGTTGAGCGGCGTGCGCAGCTCATGACTCATGCCGGTCACAAAGCGGCTTTTGGCCATGTTGGCAGCTTCGGCTCGGTCCTTGGCGCGCTGCAACTCGGCATCAGTGTGCTGGTGTGCGTCAATCTCGGTCAGCAGCAGCTTGGTCTGTCGTTCGGACTCTTGCTGAGCCGTATGTCGGCTGGTTGCAGTCAGCACCAGCCACCAGGTGCCTACGCCTGTCATCAAAAAAAATGCGGCAAACAATTTGATGAATAAATGTCGCAGGTCAGTATCAGTATAAAACGGTGTATGAATCACCGATGGCAGTTCAAGGAAGTAGATCGCACTCAATACTGTTCCCAGCAAGGCGGTAAACAGTGCCAGCATCAGCAGATACTTACCGACATCGGTATTCAGCTGGCGCATCACGGTCGCTGGCAGCAGGGCGCTGCCAAAGCGATTGAGCTGAGCGGGCAGGGCTGCGACGGGCTTGCATCGGTCTTCGCAGCGAGCATCCAGTGAGCAGCAGAGCGAGCAGATAGGGCCGTCGTATGCCGGACAGTGAGCCATGTCCGGCGATTCAAAAAGGTTCTCGCAAATTACACAGACCTGATGGCCACGCACTGCGTCGCCCGCCGGAGAACGGGCGAGGTAGTAGCGGCCGCCTGTCGCCAGCGAGATCAAGGGTGCCACGACCAGCGATGTGATCAGCGCAATGAAAGGCGCGAGCGAGCGCGCCAGATCGCCGAACAGTCCCAGCAAGGCGAGCATGGACAGCACGGTAGCAGCCAGCATCGCACCGACACCCACGGGATTGATGTCATACAAATGAGCGCGTTTGAATTCGATGTGCCGGGGCGAGAGACCGAATGGTTTGTTAATCAGCAGGTCTGCGAGCACCGCGCCTATCCATGAAATAGCGACCATCGAATAAATGGTCAGCACTTCCTTGAGCGCAGCGAATACGCCTATCTCCATCAGCAATATGGCGATCACCACATTGAAGATCACCCACACCACACGTCCCGGATGACTATGCGTCAGTCGTGCGAAGAAATTCGACCAGGCGAGCGAACCGGCATAGGCATTCGTGATGTTGATCTTTATCTGCGAGATGATCACGAACAGCGCGACGGCGCCCGTGATCCAGCGAGGGTCAGAGAAAACATAACTGAAAGCGACCAGATACATCTGCGTCGGTTCGACTGCATGCGAGAGATCGATACCGTGTTCGATGACCAGAAACGCGAGCAGCGCTCCACCCAGCATCTTTGCTGCGCCCATCAAGATCCAGCCAGGACCGGCTAACAGCAGCGCCATCCACCAGCGGCCACGATTGTTTTCCCCGGCTTCTGGCAGAAAGCGCAGATAGTCGACTTGTTCACCGATCTGCGCAATCAGGGAGAAAACTACGGTTGCTGCCGAGCCGAACAACAGCCAGTCAAAATGCTCGCCCTCGGGAAGACCTGCGCTGAACTGCATCAGCCGTAGCGGTGCATCTGGAGCTTGCCACATCACTGCTGCAAAAGGCAGCACCATTAGCACCAGCCATACTGGCTGCGTCCATGCCTGCACCTTGCCGATCATGGTCACGCCATGAATCACCAACGGTATCACCACCAGCGAGCACAGCACATAGCCCCACGCGAGCGGGATGCCGAGCGCCATCTGTACCGCCTGCGCCATGATCGACGCTTCCAGTGCAAAGAAGATGAAGGTGAAGCTCGCGTAAATCAGCGAGGTGATGGTCGAGCCGATATAGCCAAAGCCGGCACCGCGCGTCAGCAGGTCCATGTCCACACCGTACTTTGCGGTGTAGTAGCTGATGGGAAGGCCGGTCAGGAAGATCAGCGCAGAGACCACCAGTATTGCCCACAGGGCATTGGTAAACCCGTAAGACAAGGTGATCGCAGCGCCAATGGCTTCCAGCGCCAGGAAGGACACGGCACCCAGTGCCGTATTGGCGATCCTGAATTCAGACCACTTGCGGAAGCTCTTCGGCGTGTAGCGAAGCGCATAGTCTTCCAGCGTTTCATTGCCCACCCAGGTGTTGTAGTCGCGGCGGCTTTTGACGATGCGCTGCACGGAAGAGGAATTCACAAGAGAGCTCAGAAAGAGTGGGCTTAACGCTCAGCAATTTCTGCACCAGCAAGTAGCCACCTCACATAAAACAGCCAGTCGCTGCAAGAAATCGCTGCGTCCGCGCATACGTCAAATGACGTATGCGCAGTGCGCATATCCCTCATCACTGGTACGAAGTTCAAGCGCACCCTCGCGGTGCGTTGTAAGCGAAGTGGTTCACCAGCATGGCGCAATCCAGCGCAGCGGCGATGAAGGGATTTCGCCTCATTATGGGGCGCGCATCCATTCTTTCTACTTGCCTTGTCTTCTGCTCAGCAGCGCAACGCATGTCTGAACGCGCCCGCGCGCAGCCCTGATGCGCATGCGTACGTCAAACAGCGTATTGCTGCATTGCGCCAGCAAAAACTACTCTCGCTCCAAGCCCTGTCAAGACGGCGATGTATCGCACGGCGCATCGACCTCTGCCAGCAAGGCTCCAGGCAGTCTCCTCTGTCAATTTTGTGTAATGCCCTCGTGTGAAAGGAATATCGCATGTCTGATCAATCCATTAAATCTGCGGCCCGCCGCAAAGTCCTCAAAGGACTCGCTGCTACCGCAGCCGTCGCACTGCCCGGCTTTTCGTTTGCTGCGCCGCCTGCTACCGCTGCAGTCAACACCACCAAGCTGGCGGTCACTGATACTGAAGTGATCGTTGGTCAGTTGCATTCGGCGACCGGCACTATGGCGATTTCCGAAACCGGCTCTATTCAGGCCGAGCGCCTTGCGATCGAGCAGATCAATGCTTCTGGCGGCATCCTCGGCCGCAAGATCAAGATCATTCAGGAAGACGGTGCATCCGACTGGCCGACCTTTGCAGAGAAAGCCAAGAAACTGCTGTCGAATGACCGCGTTGCCGCGATCTTCGGTTGCTGGACCTCAGCCTCCCGCAAGGCCGTGCTGCCTGTGGTCGAAAAAGAGAATGGCCTGCTTTATTACCCGACCTTCTATGAAGGCCTCGAGCAGTCGAGGAATGGGATTTATACCGGACAGGAAGCCACGCAGCAGATCCTCGCTGGTCTTGACTGGGTCGTCAAAGAGAAAAAAGCAAAGAAATTCTTCCTCGTCGGTTCCGACTACATCTGGCCGCGGACCTCCAACAAGATCGCGCGCAAGCACATTGAGAATGTGATCAAGGGCGAAGTCGTTGGTGAAGAGTACTACCCGCTCGGTAACACGCAGTTTGGCTCGCTGATCAACAAGATCAAGCTGAAAAAGCCGGATGTCGTGTTTGTTGACGTGGTTGGCGGTTCGACCGTTGCTTTCTTCAAGCAGCTGAAAGCCGCAGGCGTGACTGGCAAGACGCAAGTTGTGCTGACGCTGTCCGTGACGGAAGACGAGATGCTGGGCATTGGCGGCGAGAACGCCGAAGGCTTCTATTCATCGATGAAGTACTTCCAGTCGCTGGATAACGCGAACAACAAGAAGTTCGTGGAAGCATTCAAGGCGAAGTATGGCCCGAATGCCGTGATCGGCGATGTGACTCAGGCGGCCTACCTTGGACCGTGGCTGTGGAAAGCAGCTGTTGAAAAAGCCGGTTCGTTTGATATCGACAAAGTCGTTGCAGCATCTCCCGGCATTGAGCTGAAGACTGCCCCCGAAGGCTACGTGAAGCTGCATGACAACCATCACCTGTGGTCTAAGACCCGCATCGGTGAAGTGCAGAAGAACGGCCAGTTCAAGGTGATCTTCGAGTCCGGCCTGATCGAGCCGAACCCGTTCCCGAAGGGCTATCAGTAATACGTACGGCGGTGATTTGCGCCCCAGTGGCGCAAATCACCGGTTTTACCTCGTTGAGCAATACCCAAGAAGCACCTCTGAAGCAAAGCGCACAGCACACAAGGAGTCAACATGGACTGGTTATCTGAATTTGGCGGCATCCTGATGATGCAGGGATTTAACGGGCTGTCATTTTTCTGCGTGCTGCTGCTGATGGCGCTGGGCCTGGCGATCATCTTTGGCCAGATGGGCGTGATCAATATGGCGCATGGCGAGTTCCTCACCATCGGCGCATATTCCACCTACCTGCTGTCCAAGCTGACGACCACCTATGCGCCCGCGCTGCAACCCTATTACTTTTTTGGCGCGATCGCGCTGGCGTTTGCCGTCGCCTATTTCGTAGGCTACTGGGTCGAGCGCCTGATGATTTCGCATTTGTACAAACGTCCGCTCGACACGCTGCTGGCCACCTGGGGCCTGTCGCTGATCATGCAGCAAATTTTCCGTTCAACGTTTGGCCCGAAAGAGGTTACCGCAACCTTGCCCGACTGGCTGATGGGTTCGGTGCAGCCCTTTGAAGGTGTTGATATTCCTTTTTATGGCTTGTTCATCATGGCGATGACGGCCGTGCTCACTGGCACCATTTTTATCTTGCTGTATCGCTCGCGCTGGGGTCTGCAAGTGCGCGCCACCATGCAGAACCGGCTGATGTCAGGCGCTGTCGGTATTAATACCCGCAAGGTCGACCGCACAACGTTTGCCCTCGGCTGCGGCGTGGCGGGTGTGGCAGGTGCTGCGTTTACTACCATTGGTTCTACCGGCCCTACCTCTGGTTCGCTGTACATCGTCGATACCTTCCTGACCGTTGTATTCGGCGGCGCGCAAAGTCTGATCGGCACCATCGTCTCCGCATTCGCGATTGCGCAGACACAGTCGACGTCCGAGTTCTTCATGACGGGTTCGCTGGCCAAGGTGCTCACGCTGTCGATCGTGATCCTCATCCTGCTGATGCGCCCGCAAGGCCTGTTCGCCGTCAAGGTCCGCAAGTAATCCCCGAATGTCAAGAAAGGACCCGAAATGAACTCTGCATTCCACAAAGTCTTGGGCGGCAAGGAGGGGACCATCGGTCTGCTCGTGCTGTGCGCCCTGCTGTTTGTAGTCTTTCCGCTGGTGCTGAACGGTTTTCGTCTCAACATGGTCGGCAAGTATCTGTCGTACGCATTTGTCGCGGTGGGACTGGTGCTGTGCTGGGGCTATGGCGGAATTCTGTCACTCGGTCAGGGCGTGTTCTTTGGTCTGGGTGGCTATTGCATGGCAGCTTTCCTGAAGCTCGAAGCTTCTGATCCGATCAGTACCAAGATCCAGTCCACGCCCGGTATTCCCGACTTCATGGACTGGAACCAGCTGACCGAGCTGCCAGCTATCTGGCTGCCATTCAAGAGCCTGCCGCTCACTTTTATTCTGGTGCTGGCGGTACCCATGGTGCTGGCGTTCATTGTCGGTATCTCGATGTTCAAGCGGCGCGTTGGTGATGTTTACTTCTCCATCGTGACCCAGGCTATCGCTGCGATCCTGACCATCCTGATTATTGGCCGTCAGGGCTGGACGGGCGGCGTGAATGGCATCACCGATCTGAAGACCATGCTTGGCTGGGATATCCGCACCGATAACGCAAAACTGATTTTGTATTACGCCTGCTGTCTGCTGCTGGTAGCGTGCATCCTGTTTGGTCGCTATGTGCTCACGTCCAAGCTGGGCCGGCTACTGGTAGCCATGCGCGACAAAGAAGAGCGTGTGCGTTTTTCTGGCTATGACGTGGCGAACTTCAAAGTGTTCACGTTTGTTGCGGCTGCTGGCATCTCTGCCATCGGCGGCGCCATGTTCACGCTGCAGGTCGGGTTCATGTCGCCTTCATTCGTCGGCATCGTGCCTTCCATCGAGATGGTGATCTTTGCCGCAGTCGGTGGCCGTATGTCACTGCTCGGTGCAGTGTACGGCACGCTTCTGGTCAGCTACGGCAAGACCTATTTCTCCGAGACGCTTCCTGAGTTGTGGTTGTTCCTGATGGGCGGCCTGTTCATTGCAGTCGTCATGTATTTCCCGAACGGGATTGCAGGACTGTGGGAAAGCCACGGCAAAAAACTGATCGGCAGACTCACCGGCAAAACGAATGACGTACCTGTCTCGGCCGTGCGCCCTGCCAGCATCGCCAGCAAGGAAGTGACACTGACCGGCATGGAGGTAACGAAATGAGCAATGCAGCTATCGGTGGCATTACCACCAACCGTCCTGTCCTGGCGATCGAGGGTCTCACCGTTTCCTTCGATGGTTTCAAGGCTGTCGATGATCTGAACCTGTATGTGGATCGCAATGAAGTCCATGTGGTGATCGGCCCTAACGGCGCTGGGAAGACCACGCTGCTTGATCTCATCTGCGGCAAAACCAAAGCGACTGCCGGTAGCATCCAGTTCAAGGATATCGAGCTGACCAAACTTTCCGAGCACCAGATCGTGCATTCGGGAGTTGGCCGCAAATTTCAGACGCCGTCGATCTATGAAGCACTGACGGTGTTCGAGAACCTGGAAATGTCCTTCCCGCGCGGCCGGGGGGTATTTGGCGCACTGACGTTCAAGCGCACACAAGACGTGGTCGATCGTGTGCATCAGGTTGCGAAAGACATTTTTCTCACGGCTTACCTTGAGATGACGGCTGAGCTTCTGTCGCACGGACAGAAGCAGTGGCTGGAGATCGGCATGCTGCTGATGCAGGAACCCGAGCTGCTGATGCTGGATGAGCCGGTCGCTGGCATGTCGGTCTCCGAGCGTGAAAAAACAGCTGAGCTGCTAGCGCGTATCAGTCAGGGCCGTTCTGTGGTGGTGATCGAGCACGACATGGAATTCGTGAAATCGATCGCGCACAAGGTCACGGTACTTCATCAGGGCAAATTGCTCGCTGCCGGCAGCATGGAGGCGGTACAGAACAATCCCAAGGTCATTGAAGTGTATCTGGGCCATTAAAACTCTTTGGGCATTCATACGGAGGCATACATGTTCAACGTCACCAATCTCGCATCCGGTTATGGCCAGAGCCAGGTCATTCATGACCTGAACTTCACTGTCGGCAAGCAGGAAATTGTTGCAGTGATGGGTCGTAATGGCATGGGCAAGACCACGCTGTTCAAGACGCTGATGGGTATTCTGCCGACGCGCGGCGGCAGTGTGAGTATCGATGGCACCGAGATCTCGGCGATGGAAAGCCATGATCGAGTCGCCAATGGCATTGCCTATGTGCCGCAGGGCCGGATGATCTTCCCCAGCATGACTGTGCTGGAAAACATTCAGACCGGCCTTCCCGCTTCGGCGAACGGCAAGGTTCCTGATGAGCTGTATGCACTTTTTCCTGTGCTGTACGAAATGAAAGCTCGCCGTGGCGGAAATCTGTCCGGCGGGCAGCAGCAGCAGCTGGCGATTGCGCGTGCCCTCGCTACAAACCCCAAAGTGCTCC
>JACCDX010382898.1_pt1 | contig 10299 bp, 8 predicted proteins | sample 7449681 | NCBI WGS metagenome assembly JACCDX01 (sample SAMN15323450, study PRJNA562643) | freshwater metagenome | isolation source: river surface water | place: USA:Blue River Watershed | collected 2017-08-18
ATCATCAGCTTGCGCACGCCATAGCGTCGGAACAGCGGCGCCTGCCAGTAGAAGAAGGCGATTTCGGCAATCACGCCCAGCGACCACATCAGCCCGATCACGGTCTTGCTGTAACCGATGTCGGCCAGGTACAGCGAGTAATACACGTACAGCGACGCATGCGCGGCCACCATCAGGAAGGTCGATGCGAAGAAGGCCATGACCTCGCGCCGCTGCAGCAGCTTGCGCACCGAAGGCACCTCGTGATGCGCATGCGCGGACGGCTCTTCGCGCAAGTTCAGCGCCACGCCGGCCACCATCACCAGCATCGCCAGCGAGATCCACGGCGTCATGCCCACGCCCTGCCAGTCCAGCAACTGGCCCGATAGCGTGACCAGCACGATGAAGCCGACCGAGCCCCACAGCCGCAGTCGTCCGTAGTGCGTCAGGTCCCCGCGCATGGCCGACAGCATCAGCGCTTCCGACAAGGGCCCCTGCGCGCTGGTGAAGAGATTGAGCACCACCAGCAGCACGAAGAAGAAGCCGAAGGACTCGCCCCAGAACATGCCGCAGAACGTCAGCGCCGCGGCGGCCGAGGTCGCGCGCAGCACGAGCACGCGGCGGCTGGTGTGGTCGGCCACCCAGCCCCACAGGTTGGGGCCGAAGATGCGCATCACCTGCATCAGCGACATCAGCACGCCGATCTGCGCAGCCGACAGGCCGCGGTCGGCAAAGTACAGGCTTGCGTAAGGCGAGAAGACGCCGATGTAGCCGTAATAGGCGAAGAAGAACAGCGCAAAGTTCAGCGACTGCTCGGGCTTGGTGGCGGAGCTCACGAAATTATGCGCAAGACGCTGGGTGCCGGCCGGCGCCGGCATGACGTTTGACCGCCGAACGATCCTCGCGGCCGTCATCCCGGCGCAGGCCGGGATCCAGTGACTTCAAAATGCTCAAGCCTTACGCGCTGAAACGTCGGCGTTCTGCGCGCGGTGGCGCAGTGCGTGGTCCATCAGCACCAGGGCCAGCATCGCTTCGGCGATCGGCGTGGCGCGGATGCCGACGCAAGGATCGTGACGGCCGAAGGTCTCGACCATCACCGGGTTGCCGTCGCGGTCGACCGAGCGGCGCGGCGTGCGGATGCTGGATGTTGGCTTGATCGCGATCGACACCGTCACATCCTGGCCGGACGAAATGCCGCCGAGGACGCCGCCGGCGTTATTGGTCAGGAAGCCCTCGGGCGTCATTTCATCGCCATGCTCGGTGCCCTTTTGCGCGACCGAACGGAAACCGGCGCCGATCTCGACGCCCTTCACCGCATTGATGCCCATCATCGCGTAGGCAATGTCGGCATCGAGCTTGTCGAACAGCGGCTCGCCGAGGCCGACCGGCACATTTTGCGCGACCACGTCGATGCGCGCGCCGCAGGAATCGCCATCCTTGCGCAGCTGGTCCATGTAGGCCTCGAGCTGCTCGATGATGTCGGCATTGGCCGCGAAGAACGGGTTGTTCGGCACGTGCTGCCAGTCCTGAAACGGGATGGCGATCTCGCCGAGCTGGCTCATGCAACCCTTGAACACGGTGCCGTATTGCTGGTGCAGCCACTTCTTGGCCACGGCCGCAGCACCGACGACCGGGGCCGTCAGGCGAGCGGAAGAACGGCCGCCACCACGCGGGTCGCGAATGCCGTACTTCTGGAAATAGGTGTAGTCCGCGTGGCCGGGACGGAAGCGGTCGACGATGTTGCCGTAATCCTGGCTGCGCTGGTCCTGGTTGCGGATCAGCAGCGCGATCGGCGTGCCGGTGGTCTTGCCTTCATAGATGCCGGACAGGATCTCGACGGTATCCGGTTCCTGGCGCTGCGTCACATGGCGCGAGGTGCCGGGACGGCGACGATCGAGCTCGGGCTGGATGTCAGCCTCGGACAGCGGCATGCCGGGCGGGCAACCGTCGATCACGCAGCCAATTGCGGGGCCGTGCGATTCGCCGAAGGTGGTGACAGTGAACAGCTTGCCTATCGTATTGCCGGACATGGAGTGACGCGCCAGAAGAAATTTGAAGGTGTCATTCTACCAGCCGGCGTCCCCGGCGCCCCTGCACCGGGCTTGTGCGCCGCTGCGTGCGCGTCTGATCGTTGCTGCTTGTGCGCCGAGCCCGCGCTTTCAGCTGACCCTCGCCGAACGCGACAGCCAGCCCAGCAGCGCGCGCGGGTACTCGGGCTGGCGCACGCACAGCCACAGCAGCAGCAGGCCATTGGCCAAGGCAGTGAACAGGAAGAGCTGCGGCACCGACAGCCCGGCCTGCAGCAGCGCCATCGCCACCAGCGCGGCAACGACCATGAACAGCGAATTCAGGATGTTCATGCCGCCGATGGTGCGCGACAGGTGCGAGCGCTCGGAGCGGGTCTGGATCAGCGTAAACAAGGGCACCACGAAAATGCCGCCGGACATGCCGAGCAGCGCGCAATCGGCGGCAATGCGCAACCCCTCGGCATACGTCAGCAGGTCGCGGCCGACGCCGGTCCACGGCAGCGGCGCCGTGGCCGAAAAATACAGGTCAATGCCGAACAGGGTCAGCGCCAGCGCGCCGGCCGGCACCAGCCCCAGTTGCAGCCGGCGGCCGGACAGCTTCTCGCAAGCCAGCGAACCGACGCCGATGCCCAGCGAGAACGCGGTCAGCAGGATCACGAACACAATGGGCTCGCCGTGCAGCACATCGCGCGCAAACACCGGGAATTGCGCGAGCAGCATCGCGCCATAGAACCAGAACCAGGAATTGGCCAGCATCGCGACGAACACGTCACGATTGCCTGCCGCGAAGCGCAGGTTCCGGCCGATCTCGGTGAAGGGATTGAAGTTCACTTGCAGCGCCGGGTCGGCGGCCGGCGTCACCGGAACGGCACGCGCGCACAGCCAGCCGGAGGCGGCTACGGCAACGGTGGCGACCATGATGAAGGCTATGCCGTGCTGGCCCGACGTGACCAGCATCGCGCCGGACAGCTGCCCGGTCAGGATGCCGACGAAGGTCCCCATCTGCACCATGCCATTGCCACCGACCAGCTCGTCCGGCGACAGGTGCTGCGGCAGGTACGCATGCTTGATCGGGCCGAACATGGTCGAGTGCAGGCCCATGCCGACCACAGCGGCGATCAGGATGCCGATGTTGTGCGTGACCCAGCCGATGCCGGCGAAGGCCATCAGCGCGATCTCGACGACTTTCACCCAGCGCATCAGGCTGGCCTTTTCATGCTTGTCGGCGATCTGGCCGGCGGTGGCCGAGGCCAGCATGAAAGGCAGGATGAAGAGTCCGGCAATCAGGTTGTTGAGGAGCCCGACATTGAGGTCGGTCCAGGACGCCGCATCGAAGGTGATGACGGTGACCAGCGCGGTCTTGAACAGGTTGTCATTGAATGCGCCGAGGAATTGCGCGCCAAAGAAAGGCGCGAAGCGGCGCTGCACGAGCAACGCGAACTGGCTGGAAGCGGGCAAAGGTTCACTCCTGGCGGGGCGCGGCATTCCGGGATGGCGGCCGTCGATGCGCATTGTAAGGGCGCAAGCGTGCCCGAGGAATCAGTGGGAAAGCAACGGGCAGGTTTTTTACAGCCAGGTATACAGACGAGTGTATGGCCAAGCGGGTGGCGGGTAGCGGCTGGCGCTACCCGCCACAACGACGCTTATTCTTCGGTTTCTGCCGGCCAGTCGCGGATGTAGGCCTTCAACATCTTGTTCTCGAAGCTTTGCGCCTCGAACACGGCCTTGGCCACGTCATAGAAGGACATCACGCCCATCAGCGTGCCATCATGCTCGAGCACCGGCACGTAACGCGCATGGCGTTCCAGCATCAGGCGACGGATTTCGTTGATCTCGGTATCGGGCGAGATGGTCATGATGTTGGAGGCCATGTGCTCGCCGACGGTACCGGTGGCGATCGAGCCGCCGCGCTTGTCGATGGCATTGATGACTTCGCGGAAGCTCAGCATGCCCTGCATCTTCCCTTCCTTCATCACCACCAGCGAACCGACGTCACGGTCGGACATGATGTTGATGGCCTCGAGCAGAGGCATGTCCGGCGGTGCGGTGTAAAGGATGTTGCCCTTGAGTTTAAGGATCTCGGAAACTTTCATGTCGCCCTCCGTGTTCTTATGCAGGTGCTGCGTCTTTGCAGCACCCGATCGTTGCGCCCGTAATGTCGGTCCGGTATTCGCGTCCCCGCACCGTCTTTGTGCAGGAAAAACGCCTTGGTAGGGTTACGCCAAAGTCCACTGTAGCGGAGTCATGCCAAAAAAGCCAGCCTGCCCGCTGGCAGATGCGAGCAAAGATGCGGGCTTTCGTACCTCCGGCCCGGGACCTGCCCACTATAATCAGCCTTCCAACAAAACAACATCACGGCCGACCCCGGCCACTGGAGACGCCCGTCCATGAGCGAGCCCACCTACCCCGGCTTTGACACCCTGTCACTGCATGCCGGTGCTGCCCCCGATCCGGCGACCGGCGCACGCGCCACGCCGATCTACCTGTCAACCTCCTTCGTTTTCCGCGATTCCGACCATGCGGCCTCGCTGTTCAACATGGAGCGCTCGGGCCATGTCTATTCGCGCATCTCGAACCCGACCAATGCTGTGCTGGAAGAACGCATCGCCGCGCTCGAAGGCGGTGTGGCCGGCATTGCGGTGGCCAGCGGACAAGCGGCAATGCACCTGGGGCTGGCGACGATTGCCGGCGCCGGATCGCATGTGCTGGCCTCGCGCGCGCTGTACGGCGGCTCGCAAAACCTGCTCGGCTACACGATGAAGCGCTTCGGCATCGAGACCACCTTCATCGACCCGCGCGACCTTGATGCGTGGCGCGCGAATATCCGGCCGAATACCAAGGTGCTGTTCGCCGAGACGCTGGGTAACCCGGGGCTGGACGTGCTCGACATCGAGGCCGTGTCCGCGATTGCGCACGAACATCACCTGCCGCTGATGGTGGACTCGACCTTCACCACCCCTTACCTGCTGAAGCCTTTCGAGCATGGCGCCGATCTGGTCTTCCACTCGGCGACCAAGTTCCTGTGCGGGCATGGCACCGCAGTCGGCGGCTTGCTGGTCGATGGCGGCACCTTCGACTGGCAGGCCGCTTATGAAAAAACCGGCCGCTTCGCCGAACTGTGCGAACCGTATGACGGCTTCCACGGCATGGTATTTTCCGAAGAATCGACGGTAGGTGCGTTCTCGCTGCGCGCGCGCCGCGAAGGATTGCGCGACTTCGGCGCGGTGATGAGCCCGCACAATGCCTTCGCCATCCTGCAAGGGATCGAGACCCTGAGCCTGCGCATGGACAAGCACGTGGCGAATGCGCGCAAGATCGTCGACTTTCTGGCTGCGCATCCGGCGATCGAATCGGTGTCGTACCCGGAATTGCCTTCGCACCCGGACCATGCGCTGGCCAAGCGACTCCTGCCCAGGGGCTGCGGCGCGGTGTTTTCGTTTGCATTGAAAGGCGACCGCGCAGCCGGGCGGCGCTTCGTCGAATCGCTGCAACTGTTCTCGCATCTGGCCAATGTGGGCGATGCGAAGTCGCTGGTCATCCATCCGGCCTCGACCACGCATTTCCGTGTGCCGGATGAACAACTGGCCGCCTCCGGCATTACCGAAGGCACGATGCGGCTGTCGATCGGCCTCGAAGATGCCGACGACCTGATCGACGACCTCAAGCGCGGTCTGAAAGCTGCGCAAAAGGGAGCCTGACATGCAACTCACGATCCATGGCACGACTGCCTACGCGTACACCGGCGGCAAGACCTTCGACCCGGCGCTGCCGACGGCCGTCTTCATCCACGGCGCGCAAAACGATCATTCGGTGTGGGCGCTGCAGACCCGCTATTTCGCGCATCACGGCTTTTCGGTGCTGGCCGTCGACCTGCCCGGCCATGGCCGCAGCGGCGGGCCGGCCTTGCACAGCGTCGAGGCGATGGCCGACTGGCTCAATGCGCTGCTCGATACGGCCGGCGTCAGCAAGGCGATTCTGATCGGCCACAGCATGGGCTCGCTGATTGCGCTGGAAGCGGCCTCGCGCCAGCCCGCGCGTGTGGCGGGTATTGCACTGGTGGGCACTGCTTATCCGATGAAAGTATCGACCGCGCTGCTCGATGCCGCACGCGACCGCGAGCCGGCCGCGATCGACATGGTCAACATCTGGTCGCACTCATCCATCGCGCAAAAGCCGTCGGCTCCCGGCCCGGGCTTTTACGTGCAGGGCGGCAGCCGCCGGCTGATGCAGCGCGTGTCGCAGCGCAATCCGGACCAGGTGTTCTTTACCGATTTTTCGGCCTGCAATGCGTATGCGAATGGCGAGCAGGCAGCGGCATCGCTGGCAGCGCAGGATTGCGCGGCGCTGTTCCTGCTGGGACTGAAAGACATGATGACGCCGGCCAAGGCCGCCGCCACGCTGGTGGCGCAGCTGCCGCAGGCACTGGTGGTGAAGGTGGAAGCCTGCGGTCATGCATTAATGGCGGAACAACCGGATCAGGTGCTCGACAGCTTGTTCCGGTTTGCAACCGCAGCAGTGCGCACCCCGGCCTGAGCGTCATTGCGGTAATGCTGCTGCCGGATCGACGTCCGATCGACGGTGGATTGTCGTTGGAATGTCGTCGGCTTGTCGTTGGATTGTCGTTGGATTGTCGCTTGGCGGCGGGCGAGCTGACGCTCAGCGACCGGCGTTGCCGAAGTAATCCGCCAGCGACATCGACAAGCCCTGGTCTGTCACTTGCGCGACCCGGCTGGCCAAGGCCGAATCGGGCAGGGGCTCGAATGCGAAACGGCGGAACACATCCGCCAGCGACAGCTTCGCCGGATTGGCCAGCCAGGCCCAGCGCTCCTGCCGCAGCTGCGAACGGCGGCGAAGCCGCAGCCCGGGCTGGCGGTCGGCACGGATGCGACCGACCCAGCCCGCTTCCAGCATGCGCTGTAACAGCGCCTCCGATTCCTCAAAGCCGAGGTGCGTGAGTTCGCGGATCTTCAGTGCATCCACGGCCGCATGCCCGGCACGCGCATCGATCAGCACCTTGATGATGGCCATCGCATCGAGGAAGGCACTGCCCGGTGCCGCACGATGCCACCAGCGCTCATAGCGCACCACCGGCAGTGCCGCGGCCACCGCCGCGCCCAGCAGCGTGATCAGCCAGAACAGGTAGACCCAGATCAGGAAGATGGGCACCACCGACAGTGCGCCGTAGATTGCGCGATAGCCACCGCCCAGCGTGATCGAAAACGCAAAACCGCGACGCGTGATCTCGAATCCTATTGCCGCCACCAGACCGCCGATCATGGCTTCGCGCCAATCGACGAAACGGTTCGGCACCGTCAGGTACAGCAGCGCAAAGGCCAGCGTCGACAAGGTGATCGAGACCAGCAATGTGAACGTGAGTCGCAGCACGCTCCAGTCGCGCGACCCGGCCGGGATCAGCGGCAACAGTTCGGAGGCGGCCGTCACCGATGCGCCGATCAGCAGCGGGCCGAAGCTCATTACGGCCCAGTAGATCACCATGCGCTGCACAAACGGCCGCGACGTGTTCACGCGCCAGATGCGGTTCAGCGTGCGGTCCACCGTGCCGAACATCATGATGGCAGTGACGATCAGGAAGATCGCACCCAGTGCTGACAGCCGGCTGGCCTTGGCCGAAAACTGGCTCAGGTAATCGAGGATGGTATTGGCTATGCCCTTGGGCATCAGCGACTGCACGAAATACGCTTCCAGCGACTCACGGAAGGTCGTGAACAGCGGGAAGGTGGTGAAGATCGCGAAGGCGATGGTCAGCACCGGCACCAGCGCCAGCACGGTCGTGAAGGTCAGGCTGCCAGCGACTTCCGGCAGGCGTTCTTCGCGCAGCCGGCGCATCACGAAATGCAGCAGGTCGCGCGTCTGCGCGCGGGTCCAGCGGCTGCCTGAACGGGAAGCCGAAGGCGTTGCGGACGCTTGCTGCGATGTCGGGGAGGAGTCTGGTGCCAAGGCTGGGGACGGGGATGGGGGCAAAGGCTGGCTCATCGCCCCTATAATACCAAGCCATGTCCACGCCCATGATCAAACTGCTGGTGCTCTACTACTCGCGCAACGGCGCCACGCGCAAGCTGGCCGAGCATATCGCGCAAGGCATCGAATCGGTACCCGGCTGCGAAGCGGTACTGCGCACGGTGCCGGCCGTATCGACCGTGACGGAGGCCACCGAAGCCGCCGTACCCGCCTCGGGCGCGCCGTATGTCGAACTATCGGACTTGCAGGAATGCGCGGGACTCGCGCTCGGCTCGCCCACGCGCTTTGGCAACATGGCGGCGGCGCTGAAGTACTTCCTCGACGGCACCAGCAGTGAATGGCTGTCCGGCACACTGGCCGGCAAGCCTGCCTGCGTGTTCACGTCCACCGGCAGCCTGCATGGCGGGCAAGAGACAACGCTGCTGTCGATGATGCTGCCGCTGCTGCACCATGGCATGCTGATCGTTGGCCTGCCCTATACCGAAAGCGCGCTGATGACGACCGCCAGCGGCGGCTCGCCCTATGGTGCGACCCACTGGTCCGGCGTGACCGGCGAACAAGCGCTGTCCGAAGACACGCGCTCACTGACTGTCGCGCTCGGCAAACGCCTCGCGCAAACTGCAAGAAAGCTGCAAGCATGACACTCTCCCCGGCCCAGGTACGCCTGCACCAGTTATCCATTGCCAGCCTGGTGGGCCTGGTCGCGCTTTGCGTGCTGTGGGAACTGGTGCTTGCGCCTTTGCGTCCCGGTGGATCGTGGATGGTGATCAAGGCGCTGCCACTGCTGGCCCCGATGGCCGGCACGATACGACGCAACATTTACACGATGCAGTGGGCGTCGATGATGATCCTGATGTACTTCACCGAAGGCGTGGTGCGCGCGTGGAGCGAGCGCGGCCTGTCGCAGGGCCTCGCGGGCGCGGAAATTGTGCTGTCCTCCATTTATTTCTTCTGCGCGATCTTCTTCCTGCGACCGTACAAGCGTGAAGCCAAGCGCCTCGCACGGCAGGCGATCGAAAAAGCCGCCGAAGTCGAAGAACGCTGAGCCATCGATGAGCGCCGACTACGCCCACCCGAGCACGGCTGCCGACCAAGGCAATGCCGGTCATCCCGAGAGCGCCGGCAGCGTTGGCAGCACCGCGAGCACCAAGGAGCGCGACGCCAAGTCCGATGCAGCTTTTCTGTCCGCCTGCGAAACAGTCGTCGGCAAGCCCAACCTGATCGTCGGCGATGACATGGCCCGCTATCTGACCGATTGGCGCGGCCGCTTTACCGGCAAGGCGCGCGCGGTCGTGCGCCCGGCCGATACCGAACAAGTGGCCGCGATTGCCCGGTTCTGCAATGAATTCCGCGTGCCGATCGTGCCGCAGGGCGGCAACACCGGTCTCGTACTGGGCAGCGTGCCCGACGACAGTGGTCATGCGATCGTGCTGTCGCTGGCGCGTATGAACCGCATTCGCAACGTCGACCCTTTCAATGACACACTGACCGCCGAAGCCGGCTGCCTGTTGCAGCAAGTGCAGGAAGCGGCAGCCGCGGCCGATCGACTGTTCCCACTGTCGCTGGCCTCCGAAGGCAGTTGCACGCTGGGCGGCAACCTGTCGACCAATGCCGGCGGTACGGCGGTGCTACGTTACGGGAATACACGCGAACTTGCGCTCGGCCTGGAAGTCGTGACCGCTGATGGACGCATCTGGGATGGCTTGCGCGGACTGCGCAAGGACAACACCGGTTACGACCTGCGCGATTTGTTCATTGGTGCCGAAGGCACGCTGGGCATCATCACCGCCGCTGTCGTGAAACTGTTTGCGCAACCGGCGGCACGCGTGACGGCCCTGCTCGCCGTCGAGTCGCCGCGCGATGCACTGTCGCTGCTGGCACTGGCGAAACAGCGCTGCGATGCGGCGCTGACCGGCTTCGAACTGATATCGGAATTCTGCATGCAGCTGGTGGAAAAACATTTTCCGCAGCTGCACTCGCCGTTTGCGGGTCGGCACCCGCAGTATGTATTGCTGGAATTGTCGGATGCCGAGTCGCAGGAGCATGCATCGGCGTTGCTGGAGTCCGTAGCCAACGCCGCGATCGAACAAGGCTGGGTACAGGATGCCGTCGTCGCGAGTTCGCTGACGCAATCGGCATCGCTGTGGGCACTGCGCGAACACATTTCGATGGCGCAGGCGGCTGAGGGCAAGAACATCAAGCACGATATCGCGGTGCCGATCTCGCGCATCGGCGACTTCATCGCCGAAACTGATGCCTTGCTGCACCGGCATTTCCCCGGCTGCCGCATGGTGACCTTCGGCCACCTCGGCGA
>JACCDX010008570.1_pt1 | contig 10298 bp, 8 predicted proteins | sample 7449681 | NCBI WGS metagenome assembly JACCDX01 (sample SAMN15323450, study PRJNA562643) | freshwater metagenome | isolation source: river surface water | place: USA:Blue River Watershed | collected 2017-08-18
CAGGATCGCTTTGGCGGAGGCGATGGCTTGGCGCACGGGCGGAGCGGGCGGGGTGTTGGTGACGATGGTCATCTTCGGGCCGAAGGGGGCGGTGAGGCTGAGGGCCTTGCGGCCGAGCTTCGAGGCGTCGAGGGCGAAGACGGTGCGCTCGGCGGCGGCGATCATCTTGCGTTGGGCGGCGATCACGAGGGCGTTGTGGTTCCACACGCCGCTTTCGGTGAGGCCCGTGCCGCCGAGGATGGCGACATCGGCGTGCACCTGTTCGAACGAGGCTTCGCAGAGCGGGCCGACGAGCACGCCGAGACGGCCGAGGATGCTGCCGCCGGTGACGATGGTCTCGACGTGGCCGACCTCGCCGAAGAGCGAGGCGACGGGGAGCGAGTTGGTGATGACCTGGACGCGTTTCTCGGCGAGCAGGCGGGCGACGGCATAGGTGGTGGAGCCGCCGTCGAGGATGACGGTGGTGCCGGGCTGGACCTGCTCGGCGACGAGGCTGGCGATCGCGAATTTCTGGTCGGCCTGGCGCTGGAGGCGGGAGACGAAGTCGTTTTCCTGGGAGAGCGCGTCGGTCTCGACGAGCGAGGCGCCGCCGTGGTGGCGGCGGACGATGCCGCGGGATTCGAGCGAATCGAGGGCGCGGCGGACGGTCGAAAGCGAGCCGCTGAAGCGCTCGGCGAGCGAGTGGAGGTCGGCGTATTTGTGCTCGCGGATGTGCCGCTCGATGAGGTCGGTGCGCTGCTTGTTGGTCATCGGGCGGGGGGCGGCGCGACGAGCGCGGCGAAGAGGTCGAGGTAGGCGCGGACTTGGCGGGCGGGGTCGAACGTGGTGCGGGCGAACTCGCGGGCGTCGGCGGCCCGTTCCGTCTGGGCGACGGCGGGCTCGCTGAGGCGGCGGGAGAGGGTGGCGCGGAAAGCGGCGCGGTCGTCGCGCGGGATCACCCAGCCGGTGCGGCCGGGCAAAAAGCATTCGGCGATGCCCTGCGCGTCGTAGGCGACGGCGAGCAGGCCGTGGGCCTGGCCCTCGATGAGGAAATTGGAAAGGGCCTCGCTCGACGAGGCGTGGACGGCGAGATCGGCGGCGCGATAGAGCGGCGTGGGATCGCGCACCCAGCCGGGGAATTTCACGCGGCGGCCGAGTCCGCGGGCGGCGACGAGTTTCTCGCAGGCGGCGCGGGCGGGGCCGTCGCCGGGCAACCAGAGTTGCCAATCGAGTTTCTCGTCGAGGCCGGCGACGATCTCGACGAGTTCGCGCTGGTTCTTCTCGGGGCGAAACATGGCGACGCAGACGAGCACGCGGGTGCGGGGCCCGGCGCCGTGCTCGGCGCGCACGGCGCGGCGGACGGGATCCTCCGCGGCCCCGGGCGCCGGCAGCGGCGGGAAGACGAGGGAATTGTAGATGACGGCGATGCGGTCGGAGGGGACGCGGTAGCGGCGGACGAGGGTGTCGCGGGCGTCGCGGCTGTTGGCCACGATGTGGCGGACGGCGCGCAGGGAGCGGCGAAAGAGCGCGGGCAGCGACTTGCCGGTGCGCATCGAGCCGACGACGGCGGCGCCGGGCAGGGCGGCCTGGAGCGAGGCGCCGTAGCAGTTGGCCATGCGGCCCATGCAGAGGACGACGGACGGGGCGAGGCGGCGCGCGGTGGCGACGAGGCGCGGGGCGAGCCAATCGAGGCGCAGGTCGAGCGGCTGGAGGACGCGGTGCTCGACGGAGTCGGGGACGGTCGCGGCGAGGGCGCCGCCGGGGCGGAAGGTGACGAGCGTGACGGCGTGGCCGGCGGCGGCGAAGGCGCCGGCGAGGAGGACGGATTGGCGCTCGGTGCCGCCGCTGCGCAGGAAGTCCTGGACGATCAGGATTTTCATTGCCGGAGCCCGGGGCGCGCCGGAGCGTGGCGCTTCACGCGATGAAATCTCCCTTCGTGCAGTTGCTCGTGCGGTGGCTGGTGCTGGCGCTGGGCGTGATGCTCGCGACGCGGATCGTGAGCGGTATCCGCTGCGACGATGCGGTGACGCTGCTGGCGGTCGTGGTGCTGCTGAGTTTCTGCAACGCCATCCTGAAGCCGCTGCTCGTGCTGTTCACGTTGCCGTTCATCCTGCTCACGATGGGACTCGGCGTGCTGGTGATCAATGCCTTGTTGTTCCTGCTGGTCGGGCGGTTGGTGGACGGTTTCACGGTGGCCAGCTTTTGGTCGGCGCTGGGCGGGTCGCTGGTGGTGAGCCTGACGAACTGGCTCGTGAGCGCGTTCACGAAGGGGCCGGACGACGGGGCGAAGCCGCGGGCGGGCGGGCGCCGCGGGAAGCGGGACGATGTGATCGACATCTGAGCGGAGGCTCGGGGCCGGGCGGAGGCGGCGCGCCGAGAATCCGTTTGACGGTGGTTGGGCGGGTCGAGACGGTGGCGGAATGTCTGAATCCACGACCACGGAATACGATCTCATCGTCATCGGCGGCGGACCCGCGGGCTATGCGGGCGCGATCCGCGCCGGTCAGCTGGGCAAGAAGGTGGCCTGCATCGAACTGGAGCGGGCGGGCGGCACCTGCCTGAACTGGGGCTGCATCCCGACGAAGGCGCTGTTGAAGAGCGCGGAGTTTTTCCGGTCGCTGCAGAAGGCGGAGACGTTCGGCATCTCGGTCGGCGCGGCCGGCTTTGATTTCGGCAAGGTCATGGACCGCTCGCGCGGCGTCGCGGCGACGATGGCCAAGGGCGTCGAGTTCCTGTTCCGCAAGAACAAGGTCGATTACTTCGTGGGGCGCGCGCAGGTGACCGTGCCGGGCATGGTCGAGATCACGGACGGGGAGCACAAAGGGAAGTTTTTCAAAACGAAGAACGTGTTGCTGGCGACGGGCTGCAAACCGCGCCGCCTGCCCGCCGTCGAGGTCGACGGGCAGCGGGTGATGACGTCGCGCGAGGCGCTCGAGCCGCGCAAGTCGCCGCCGAAATCGCTCGTGATCATGGGCGCGGGGGCGATCGGCGTGGAGTTCGCGTATTTCTTCAACGCCTTCGGCACGAAGGTGACGCTGGTCGAGATGCTGCCGCAGGTCGTGCCGGTGGAGGACGAGGAGGTGGCGAAGGCGCTGCAGCGCTCGTTCGAGAAATCCGGCATCACGGTCTACACGAACACGAAGGTGGAGAACGTCCGCGTCGGCAAAGACAAGGTGGAGCTCACGCTCGTCAAAGGCGGCGAAGCGAACGGCACCGAGGTCGAGGCGGAGGCGTTGCTGCTGGCGATCGGCGTGGTGCCGAACCTCGACGGCGCGCTCTCGCGCAACGTGAAGCTCGAACTCGAGCGCGGCTACGTGAAGGTGGACGACCACTACCAGAGCAGCGTGAAGGGCATCTATGCGGCGGGCGACATCATCGGGCCGCCGTGGCTGGCCCACGTGGCGACCTACGAGGCGGTGAACGCGGTGAACGCGATGTTCGGCCACCACAGCGGCGGTCGCGTGAAGATTTTTCCCGGCGCGACGTATTGCCAGCCGCAGATCGCGAGCACGGGGCTCACCGAGAAGGCCTGCAAGGAAAAGGGCCTGAGCTACAAGGTCGGCAAATTCCCGTTTACGGCCTCGGGCAAGGCGGTCGCCGCGGGCGACTCGGAGGGTTTCGTGAAGGTGATCACCGATGCGAAGACGGGCGAGGTGCTCGGCGCCCACATCCTCGGCAACGAGGCGCCGGAACTGATCGCGGAATACGTGCTGGCGATGAACGCCGAGCTGACGACGGACGACGTGCACCGGGCGATCCACGCGCACCCGACGTTGAGCGAGGCGCTGATGGAAGCCGCGGCGGCGACCAGCGGCGAAGCGATCCACATCTGATTGACGCACCGTCCGGCCGACGGCCGGACGATGGTTCCGGGACCATGCGCGGGCCGGTCCGCGCGGTCCCGTCCGCCAACCGCGACGGCCGGGCCGGGGCGTCAGCGTTTCCGTTTGAACGGCGAGGCGCTCTTGGTCGTCGGCAGGGCGCCGTCGGCGGCCATCTCCTTGATGAGGCTGGTGAGGTAGGGGATGAGCTGCTTTTTGCGGCTCACCACGCCGGGCATGTCGAAGATCTCGTCCTGCTCCACGTGCGGGTAGCGGATGCGCTCGATGTAGGCGTGGTCGCCTTTGACCAAGAGGAGCGAGTTCTGGGTGTTGATGTCGGTGACGAGCAGGGCGGCGAAGGCGAGCTTCTCGTCTTCGCGCAGGTCGCCGACGGCCTTGGCGATCGGTTTGGCGTGCTGCCAGAAGTTGCCGAAGCCGAGTTCCTCGACCTGCGAGACGGCGAACTTGATGCCCTCTTCCTCGTAGATCTTGAAGTCGGAGCGGACGACCTTCTCCGGCGGGCTGGCGAGGATGACGGAGCCGGAGTTGAAGATCTCATCGGCGAGTTGCTTGGAGTTCACGCCGGCGATCTCGGAGAGCCAGGCGAGGAGCTTGGCATCTTTGGGCGTGGCGGTGGGGCCGTTGAGGTGGAGGGTGTCGGAGATCAGGCCGGACATCATGATGCCGGCGATGGCGGGCGTGGGTTGGAGGCCTTCGCGGCGGAACAGGTCGGCGACGATGGTGCAGGTGGAGCCGACGGGCTCGTTGATGAAAAGGATCGGCTGGGCGGTGTTGAGGGCGCCGAGGCGGTGGTGGTCGATGATTTCGGTGATCGAAACTTCGTCGGCGCCGGAGACGGCCTGGGTGAGTTCGTTGTGGTCGACGAGGACGAGACGGGTGCGGACCGGTTTGAAGATGTCGCTCTTGGTGAGGATGCCGGTGAGGGCGCCGTCGTCGTTGGTGACGAGGACGGCGTGGTTGGTGACGGAGAATTTCTTGCGGACGTCGGCGATGCGGACGTCGGCGTCGACGGTTTCGATGGTGCGTTCGACGACGCGCTCGATGTTGGAGGCGGTGCGGACGACCCAGGCGGTGGTGGCGGAGTCGTAGGGGCTGAGGATGATCGAGACGCCGCGGGCGCGGGCGAGTTCGACGGTGTCGTCGTCGGGCTCGAGGTTGGCGGTGATGATGAGGGCGCGGATGCCGAGCTCGATGGAGCGGCGCTGGATGTCGTGGCGGTCGCCGACGATGACGATGGACTGGTGGGCGCCGATGTTTTCGCGGACGGAGACGCTCCAGAAGGAGCTGATGTCCATGGTGCCGAGGCGGACATAGAAGTCCTCGACGTCGTCGCCTTTGACGAGGTGGAGGGGGCGGGCCTTGAGGGCGCGGCTGATGGCGGCGAGGGAGGTGTGCACCTGGCGCATGAGGCGCGGTTCGCTGACGCGGGGGACGAAGATGCTGCCGAGTTGCGCGAGCGAGACGGTGCCGACGGGTTTGCGGCGGCCGGTGGTGACGGGGAGGAGGGTGATGTCGTGGCGGTCGAGCAGTTCGAGCGTCTCGGCGCAGGTGGCGTTTTCCGTGACCGAGATGACGGGGCTGGTCATGAGGTCGCGGACACGGGGGGAGACGTCGCTGAGGTAGTGGGGGAGGGGTTGGTGAAAGCGGGCGAGGATCGTGTCGATGCGGGCGTTGGAGTTGCCGCAGCGGGCGGCGACGTAGCCCTTTTCGCCGCGCGCTTCCTTGAAGGCGGCGTAGGCGATGGCGGAGCAGATGGCGTCGGCGTCGGGGTTTTTGTGGCCGACAACGTAGGTCGGCGCGGAGCCGGCGGCGGAGAAGGGCGCAGCGGTGGGGCGGGTGGCAGCGTCGGGGCGGGCGGCGGTCATGAAGGAGTTTACTCAGGCAGGAGGCGGAGGGCGGGGGAAGCGGAAACAAAAAACCCGGCCTCGGTAGGAGGCCGGGTGGTAAAGCCGGGAGGCGAACTAATCACTGACCGCGTTGGGCGGCGGTGCCGGCGCCCGGGTTGCCAAGAATGGCGGAGCCGGTCGGCGGGATGCCGTAGACGCGGGACAGGCGGGGGGTGAAGGGGATGGCCTGGAGGATGTTGCTGACCTTGCGGCCGGAGTTGTTGGAAGTGAAGACGGGGGACGGGGTGGCGGTGCTGCTGAACCAATCGACGTTGCCGCCGAGGAAGGCGATGTAGCCGCCGGTGTCCTTGTAAACGCCGGCGGTGAGGCTCCAGCTGCCGTTGGTCTGCAACCCGCGGGTGAAGACCACGGGGGTCGTGGCGGGATCGCTGGTGCGGAGGTTGCCGACGAACTCGTAGGAGAGGGACCGGTTCTGGAAGGTGGTGTCGAGGGAGCGCTTGTTGACGTCGGTCTGGTTGACGATCGAGGCCGGGTAGGTGCCGGTGAAGGACGGGTCGAGCTTCGAGAAGTAGATTTTCGGGTCGGTCAGAATGCCGTTGCGGGCGATGACGCCGGGCCAGAGGAGGGCGCGCTGACCGGCGTTCATGACGGTGGCGGGGACGGTGGCGGGATCGGGCAGGCTGTCGTTGTTGTCCTGCGCGTAGATCATCGCGGCCTTGGCGATCTCGCGGATGTTGGTCTGGTCGACGGCGCGCTGCGCCTTGTCGCGGACGGATCCGACGGTCGGGATCACGATGGCGGCCAGAATGCCGATGATCGCGATGACGGTGAGGAGTTCGATCAGGGTAAAGCCTCGGACGGACGGACGGCGAGAGGCGGAACCACGAGGTAGAATGCGCATGTTTGGTGAGGGGCGGCCGGAGATTGACGCAAGAATCGCGGCGACAGTTTCGGCGAAAAATTGCGGGCACAAGCAGATTTTCCCCGGTCGCGTGCTCGACAAAACTTTTTTCGGACGCCTACGCTCGCCGACGATGAAGATCTATCTCGATGGCAAATTCGTCGATAGCGCCGACGCCAAGGTGTCCGTTTTTGACCACGGCCTGTTGTATGGCGACGGGGTCTTCGAGGGCATCCGGCTTTACGGTGGCAATATCTTCCGGCTGGAGGAGCACCTCGAGCGGCTCGAATACTCGGCCAAGGCCATCATGCTCAAGCTGCCGCTGACACGCGCCGAGCTGAGCGAGGCGACCTGCGAGACGTGCCGCCAAAACGGCCTGACCGACGCGTATATCCGCCTGGTGGTGACACGCGGGGTGGGCGACCTCGGGTTGGCGCCGTGGCTGTGTCCGAAGCCGTCGCTCTTCATCATCGCGAGCAAGATCTCCCTCTATCCGCAGGAATATTACGACAACGGCCTCGCGATCGTCACGGTGCCGACCCGACGCATCAATCCGGCCGCCCTGCCGCCGACGATCAAGTCGCTGAACTACATGAACAACATCCTCGGCAAGATCGAGGCCAAGCAGTTCGGCGCGCTCGAGGCGATCATGCTCAACGACCAAGGCTACGTGGCCGAGTGCACCGCGGACAACATCTTCATCGTCCACAAAGGGGAGATCATCACGCCCGCCGCCTCGCAGGGGGCGCTGAAGGGCGTGACGCGCTCGACGATCTTCGCCATCGCGAAGGATCTCGGTGTGCCGATCCGCGAGACGGACATGACGCGTTACGACGTGTGGGTGGCCGACGAGTGCTTCCTGACCGGTTCCGGGGCGGAAGTGATCCCGGCGGTGAAGCTCGACGGTCGCGAGATCGGCACGGGCAAACCGGGGCCGATCACGCAGCGCGTGCTCGCGGCGTTTCGCCAGCGCGTGCTCGTCGAAGGCACCCGGATTTGACGCGGCCCAACGCGCGGACATCGGCGCGGCGCGCGGGAACTTTAGCGCGAAAAGACGACGGCGACCGCGGCCCGCACTTCAGTTTCCCCGGTGCGTCACGATTGCACGGGTGACGCGCGGTGCCGGCGCCGGTCCGGCGCAACGCGTCGTGTCTCACGCCTGCACTTGCCAGCGGGAGACACAGTGGCATGTTCCGTGCAAGACCCTCCTCCAATCCATGGCCAACTCGCTCAAGTGCGATCTCTGCTCGAATCCCGCGACGGTGCATCTCACCCAGATCGTCAACAACAAGGTCCACAAAGTGGACCTGTGCGAGGCGTGCGCGCAGGCCAAGGGCGTGACGGATCCGAGCGGCTTTTCGCTGGCCGATCTGCTGCTGAAGGCATCGCTCAATCCCGAGCCGGCGGTGGCGGCCGGCGTGCGGTGCGAGCAGTGCGGCTTCACCCAGGCCGACTTCAAGAAGCACGGCCGCTTCGGTTGCCCGGCCTGCTACGAGACGTTCCGCGGCGTGGTCGAGCCGATGCTCGAAAACATGCACAACGGCACGGCGCATTCCGGCAAAGTGCCCACCCGGGCGCTCGAGCGGAAATCCCTTTACGACCGGCTCACCAAGCTCGAGCTCGACCTCACCGACGCGATCAAGTCCGAGCGCTACGAGGATGCCGCCCGCACCCGCGATGAAATCAACCAAGTCAAACAGGCCTTCAAGCAGCCGTCCGCGCGCTAAGCCCATGACGATTTCGTCGCTTATCGACTCGCCCTCGGAGCTGACCGATTCCTCGGGCAGCAAGACCGCGATCGTGCTGATGACCCGGGTGCGCCTGGCGCGCAACCTCGCGGGGCAGTCGTTTCCCGGCTGGGCCAAGGCGGCGCAGCGCGAGGCGGTGTTCGCGGCCTGTCGCGCCGCGCTCGGCGAGACCGCGCAGATGAAGCGCGGGCTCGATGTCGCGATCGGCGACCTGAGCGAACTTGAGCGGCAGATTCTGGTGGAGCGCCACCTCATCAGCCGCGAACTCAGCGGCGCGAAGAGCGGTGCGGGCGTGATCATCAGCCGCGACCAGGCGTTTTCCGTGATGGTGAACGAGGAGGACCACCTGCGCATCCAGGTCCTCCGTTCGGGTTTCAACCTGAAGAAGGCTTGGGCCGCGATCAACGACCTCGATTCCGCGCTCGAGGAACACCTCGATTTCGCATTCTCGCCGACCCTCGGCTACCTCACCGCCTGCCCGACGAACCTCGGCACCGGCATGCGGGCCTCGGCGATGATGCACCTGCCGGCGCTCGTCATCTCGAACCAGATGGAAAAGGTCGTCCGCGCCGTGAACCAGCTCGGCATGGTCGTGCGCGGACTCTTCGGCGAAGGCTCCGATGCGAGCGGCAGCATTTTCCAGATCTCCAACCAGACGACGCTCGGCGAGTCGGAGGAGCAGATCCTGAAGCGTCTCACCAGCGTGCTGCAGTCGATCGTCGAGCATGAACTCAATGCCCGCGAAAAGCTGCTCGAGGCCGACGCCGGCAAGCTCTTCGACAAGGTCGGCCGCGCCTACGGCATTCTGCAGAACAGCCACCTGCTCAGCTCCAGCGAGGCGATGAATCTGCTCTCGCTGATCCGGCTCGGCGTCGACCTGGGCGCTTTCCCGGAGGCGAACCGCTGCGTGGTCGACCGCCTCCTGATCGAAGCGCAGCCCGGCCACCTGCAGCACGCCCAGAAGGGCGAACTCGAGGCCGGCCAGCGCGACGTGCGCCGCGCCGAGCGTCTCCGCGGCGAGTTTGCGAATTTCGTCCGGCCGGACTTCTCTCTGGCCGGCAGCGGCAAGAACTGAGCCGCCTCCCCTCCGATTTTACCAACATGTCCCAAGAACCGATGAACAATTTCACCCCGCGGGCCCAGCAGGTGCTCGCGTTGGCCCGCAAGGAAGCCGACCGCTTCCACCACAATTACGTCGGCACCGAGCACATTCTGCTCGGCCTGATCAAGCTGGGCCAGGGCGTCGCCGTGAGCGTGCTGCAGAAGATGGGCCTCGACCTCGAGACCGTGCGCAACGCGGTCGAGAAACAGGTCGGCACCGGCCAGGAGACCAAGGCGCAGAACAGCATCCCCTACACGCCGCGCGTGAAGAAGGTCCTCGCGCTCGCCGGCAAGGAAGCGAAGACGCTCAATCACAGCTATGTCGGCACCGAGCACATTTTGCTCGGCCTGCTGCGCGAAGGCGAAGGTGTCGCGGCGCGCGTGCTGAAGTCGCTCGACATCGACATCGAGCGCACGCGCAACGAAATCCTGCGCGAGCTCGATCCGCAGTTCTCCGGCTCGCAGCCCGGCGAAGCGGGCGGCGGCGAGGAAGCCGCGGCCGGCAACCCCCAGCGGGCCGGCGCCCAGCCCGAGGACAAGAAGGAAGTGAAGACGCCCGCGCTGAAGGCGTTCGGCCGCGATCTCACCGAGCTCGCCCGCAAGGGCGAGATGGACCCCGTGGTCGGCCGCAAGAACGAGATCCGCCGCGTCATCCAGATCCTCTGCCGCCGCACGAAGAACAACCCCGTGCTCATCGGCGAAGCCGGCGTCGGCAAGACCGCCATCGTCGAGGGACTCGCGCAGGAGATCGCGCAGGGCAACGTGCCCGAGATCCTCGCCGAGAAGAAAGTCATCACCCTCGATCTCGCCCTCATGGTCGCCGGCACCAAATACCGCGGCCAGTTCGAGGAACGCATCAAGGCCGTGATGGACGAGATCA
>JACCDX011835487.1_pt1 | contig 10297 bp, 8 predicted proteins | sample 7449681 | NCBI WGS metagenome assembly JACCDX01 (sample SAMN15323450, study PRJNA562643) | freshwater metagenome | isolation source: river surface water | place: USA:Blue River Watershed | collected 2017-08-18
AACAACCGGGACACCACACCGAACAATTCCTATATGGACTGCAACATCAGGGTTGCCGGCGATCAAATTTCGCGTACCGTCGATCGGATCGACAAACCAAGTGGATGCGGCCCAATCAAACGTGTCCCAATCCGATTCCTCACCGACCCACCGATCGTTTGGTCTAAAGTGCCGAAGCCATCGTTTAATTAATGCTTCAATCCCCCAATCAATTACGGTCACATAGTCGTCGGGATCTCCCTTAGCTAAACCGTCAACGCGGCCTTGGCATGCTTGAATTAACGAACAAAAGCCAACAACCAGTATTTCGAGAGCCACTGCCAATTCACGGTCGGATTGATCAGCCGGACCATTTTGCCAGATTCGACAAAATTCAGGTGAGACACCCCCGCTCAAGGTTGGGTTAGTCGTCCATTCCTCGTTGGTGTATCCGGTTTTCAAAATTGGCAGACAAAGCACCGGATTTTCAATCGTAGGAGGGGCCCATTTTTGTGTCATAACGTTGATCTTATAAGACAAGCGATTTGTGTACAATGCGCCGCAATTCAGTTACAATCGATCAACTGTTTTGGCATCACTAGCCAATTCAGAGTCTGGAAACAGACTTGTTCGAATGTCGAGGAGGTATAGTCATGTCGGAAGGTACACGTATTGGGGAAGAAACTGGCGCAACTGAATTAAGCATCGCATCAGTAGTCGATGCAGCCCCAGTAAATTTAAAACCCACCAAAATTGGTGAGGCATCAGATTTTAGCCAAGAATTTGGCGAAGGCTCATTCGCAGAAGCCATGGAAACCATGATCTTGGATTACCAAGACGGGGATGTTATTAAAGGCACTGTTCGTCGAATTGAAAAAAGCGGCGTCATGGTTGATATTGCTCACAAATCAGAAGGGTACGTATCAAACGCAGAGTTTAGTTTTGATCCGGAAGATTCGCCCGCTGACATTGTTAAACCCGGAGATGAGATCAACGTTTTAATCTTAAAACTTGAGAGCAAAGAAGGGTATACCGTTTTATCCCGTCGCAGGGCAGAATACGAAATTGCGTGGAACACATTGTCTCGGTTTGCTAAAACTCGAGAAATCGTTTCGGTACGCATCGTTTCAAAAGTTGAAGGCGGATTGGTTGTTTCATACAACGGAATTAAAGGATTTATTCCTGCATCCCAAGTGATCCGTGAGGCCGAGGATTCATTAGAAAGTTTTATTGGCCAAGTGATGGAAGTTGCCGTCATTCAGGTTGATAGAAAACGACGTAAAGTAATCTTCTCCAATAAAGTAGGCAAGCCAAAAGCCAGCCGAGAAGATATTGCAAAAATCATCGAAGGCATTGAAATTGGGCAAGTGCGAGAGGGTCGCATCACCAGCATCAAAGATTTCGGTGTATTTGTTGATCTTGGTGGCGTTGAAGGACTCGTTCATATTTCTGAAATTTCATGGTCTCGCGTCGGACACCCGTCTGAAGTACTTAAAAATGGCCAAACCGTTAAAGTGTTTGTATTGGGCGTCGACAAAGAAACCAACAAAATTTCATTGGGCATGAAACAGCTTGAGGCTGATCCTTGGGTACACGTCGCTGAAAAATACCAAGTGGGTCAATCCATCACCGGCACGGTAACCCGAAGCGTTCCGTTTGGGGCCTTTGTTAAAATTGAAGACAACCTTGAGGGATTAATTCACATTTCTGAATTGTCATCGCAACACGTTGAAAAAGTGGAAGATGTCGTAAAGCCTGGTGACAGCGTAAAAGTGAAAATTATTAAATTGATCCCCGCTGAACAACGGATTGGATTAAGTATAAAAGCACTGTCCCGCGTGGAAACGCCTGCTGAGACAACAGAAAGCGCCGAATAAATGCGTGGTGCTGATGTCATGCGACGTGATTTCGGAGCAATAACATGATTTCAGCACCCATTGACGGACGCTTTGGTGCATTTGGTGGCCGGTTTGTACCGGACACCTTATTCGCCGCGTTGGAGACACTCGAGGCAACCTTTCAAAGTGTATCCGTCACGCCAGAGTTTAAAACCGAATTTAATCAGTTATTGTTTGATTATGTTGGGCGTCCAACGCCACTATATTTTGCCCAACGACTAAGCAAGGAAATTGGGGCAAAAATTTACCTAAAACGAGAAGATTTAAACCACACAGGCGCACATAAAATCAACAACGCGCTTGGTCAAATTTTACTGGCTAAGCACATGAATAAACACCGAATTATCGCAGAAACTGGCGCCGGGCAACATGGTGTCGCAACGGCAACTGTTTGTGCGTTAATGGGTTTAGAATGCGTCGTATACATGGGTGAAGAAGACGTCGAGCGTCAAGCCCTAAACGTTTACCGAATGAAACTACTGGGCGCAACGGTTGTACCGGTTAGTAGCGGTTCTAAAACCCTTAAAGATGCCACCACCGAAGCGATACGAGATTGGCTGACCAATGTCGAAACCACCCACTATATTATTGGATCTGTAGTGGGGCCTCACCCTTATCCGATGATGGTGCGAGACTTTCAATCGGTTATTGGGATTGAATCACGAAAGCAAATTATTGATCAGGAAGGGCGCTTACCCGATTACGTAATTGCATGTGTCGGTGGGGGATCCAACGCGATGGGCATTTTTCACCCCTTTGTATCAGATACCAACGTTCAATTAATTGCGGTTGAAGCAGCTGGGCACGGGTTAGACAGCGACCAACATTCGGCTGCACTTAATCGGGGAACCCCTGGTGTGCTTCACGGCGCGTTGTCCATGCTGTTACAAAACCAAGATGGCCAAATAAAGTTGGCCCACTCGGTGTCTGCTGGGCTAGATTACCCAGGGGTTGGACCGGAATTAAGCTACCTAAGTGACTGTGGCCGATTGCGATTAGATAGCGCAACAGACGACGAAGCCCTGGCTGCTTGCGGCTGGATTTCCAGAACCGAAGGAATCATTCCTGCACTTGAAACCGCCCACGCGTTTGCTGCGTTAAAGCATCGTTCATTTAACCCCGATGACATCGTTGTATTAAACGTTTCAGGACGTGGCGACAAAGATATTGGAACCTTAATGAAGCATGGATTAACGTCATGAGATTTAAACCAGGGCTAGTACCCTACATCACGTTGGGAGATCCATCGATTGCGCAAACCGAACGGTTGGTTTTAGGGGCAATTGAGGCTGGGGCTAGTATGGTTGAAATTGGTATTCCGTTTTCCGATCCAATTGCCGATGGCCCGGTGATTCAGGCATCTCATTTTCGGGCGTTGTCCGAGAGCCCTCCACCGTCGATGAAAGATGGTCTTGCGATGGTTGCGCGCCTTCGGAACCTGACCCAGGCCCCGCTAATCTTTATGTCGTCGGTCAATTTAGTGATGGCCTACGGGGTAACCGATTTCTTTAAAGATGCGGAGTCTGTGGGACTTTCTGGGATTGTGTTACCGGATTTATCGTTTGAAGATGGTGCGCAATACCGGGAATTGGGACAACGCCACCAAGTCGATGTGGTGCTGCTGGTTTCCCCTCTATGTAGAGCGGAACGTCTTCCTGCGATTGTCAATGCAGGCCAAGGTTTTTTATATGTGATCGCGACAACCGGGACGACGGGCGCGCGGGGTACAATGTCAGATACGTTGCCGGCCTTTGTTAGCCGGATCAAAACGATTCGACCCGACATTCCAGTTGCAATAGGATTTGGAATTAGCACACCCGATCATGTTAAAACGGTAATATCTTATGCCGATGCCGCAATTGTGGGTAGCTATTTTGTTAACGCAATTGAAATCCACGGTGGGGATTATTTTTTAACCGAGGTTGAACGGTTTTCTAAATCAATATCGGTTGGGTGATAGTCCCCTTCAATTTTAGAGACCACTAGGGTTGCAACGGTATTACCGATCAAGTTCGTGATTGACCGTGCCTCGGACATAAACCGATCAATACCAAGCAATAACGCGATGCCTTTAACGGGAATGGGTTGGCCGGGTAGGGCAGTTAACGTGGCAGCCAATGTAATAAATCCGGAACCGGGCACCGCGGCCGCTCCTTTTGAGGTTAGCATCATAATGCCTAAAACCATACCAATTAACTGCCATGTTAGATGAATGTCGTAAACTTGGGCAATAAACAACAGAGACATAGCCAAATATATTGATGTACCATCCAAATTAAACGAGTATCCGGTGGGGAGAATTAACCCAACTGCCGATTTTGAACACCCTGCAGACTCTAGCTTTCGCATCAAATCTGGCAATACGGTCTCAGAAGAGGCAGTTCCGACAACAACCACAATTTCTTCTTTGATATACAGAAGGATTTTAAATATATTAAATCCAAAAAACCAACACACCCCACCCAAGCCAAATAAAACAAACACACCCATCGTAAGATACCCACACACTGCCAATTTAGCCAATGGCACCAGTGATGCCAACCCAAACTTTCCAACCGTATAGGCCATTGCACCAAATACCGCAACCGGCGAAAGGCGCATAATCAAGCCGACTATTGTAAAAAATAATCGATTAAACTGACTAAGGGTATCGGTAATAATTGGAACCTGATCCCGGACTCGGGACATCGCCAACCCAAATAAAACCGCAAACACCAGCACAGGCAGCATGTCGCCGCCGGCCAAAGCGCCCAGTGCGTTTTCTGGAAACATACTAAGGAAAAACGCAGAAAGCGATTGATGGGGAACTGCGTCGGTATAGCGAGAAACATCAACTGCGGCAAGAGAGCCAACCTGAAACCCGATACCGGGTTTGACCCAATGAACCACCGCCAATCCGATCACCATGGCGAGAGTGGTCATGATTTCAAAGTATAATAACGCGGTCCCGCCCATTCGACTCAATTTTTTCAGGCTATCGATGGTACCGATCCCCATTGCGATGGTACAAAATACGATTGGAATAATCACCATTTTAATCAGACGAATAAAGATATCGCCTAGTAGTTTAAGCTGGATTGCCACTGTCGGAAAAGCGATGCCAACCCCAATACCAAGTATCAGGGCCATCAAAACATTTCGAGTTAGACGAGACGGTGGGGGACCGTAATTAGACCCCATGGCCTATAAGATATCCTCTTTTTTAATGGTGACGTGACGCCCATAAAAGTAGTAAACGATCATCCCCAGGGCCATCCAAACGGCCAGTCGAATCCAGGTGTCGTGAGGCAAAATAAGCATTTGTCCAAACGCGGCCAAGGCACCCACAATCGGAACAAACGGAACCAGCGGCGTTTTAAACGGGCGGGGCAATTCTGGTCGGGTTCGGCGAAGCACCACAATCCCGATACATACAATGGCAAATGCAAATAAGGTGCCAATTGAAACCAATTCGCCTAGTAACCCGATTGGAAATAAGCCCGCAACGGCCATTGCAAGCAATCCAGTTACCAATGTTGCGGTTGATGGGGTTTGAAATTTGGGATGCACGTTTGCAAATATACTGGGTAAAAACCGATCTGACGCCATCGCGAAAAAGATTCTGGTTTGTCCCATTAACATCACCAAGACCACCGAACTCAGCCCGGCAATTGCGCCCATTTTTATAAACGGTCGAAGCCATTGCATGGCAGGTCCCATGGCGTTTACCCCAACCGCAATCGGATCCGGAACGTTGAGTTGGGAGTAATGCACAACGCCAGTCAAAACGTATGCAACTAAAATGTATAATACCGTGGCAACCGCTAGTGATCCTAAAATGCCAACCGGTAGGTCTTTTTGAGGATTTTTACATTCCTGAGCAGCGGTTGAAACGGCATCAAATCCAATGTAGGCGAAAAAAATAACCGAAGCCGCCCGAAACACCCCGCTTAATCCAAATTCGCCCAATGTGCCCGAATTTGGCGGAATAATCGGTGAAAAATTAGCGGCATCCACATGCCCAAATCCAAAGGCAATAAACGCCAAAATGACCGTGGCTTTGATTGCAACGATAATGGTGTTCACCCGAATCGACTCCTTAACGCCGATGTACAACAACAACGAAATCAAGGCAATGATGGCCATCGCGGGTAAATTTAAAAATGCGCCGGTTGTGTGCCAACCCGCCGTGGGCGAGTATGACAATGGACTTTGAGATAGATGCGCCGGAATATGGATGCCAAAATCATTTAAAAAACTAACCACATACCCTGACCACCCAACCGCCACGGTAGACGCCGCAAAGAGATACTCTAATATCAGGTCCCAGCCTATGATCCAAGCAATCGTTTTGCCCATGGTGGCCAACGCATACGTATACGCGCTTCCGGCACGGGGAATCATTGAAGCAAATTCTGCATAACATAACCCTGCTAATAAACAAACAACTGCAGCGACGATAAACGAAAACATAATTCCAGGACCCGCATATTGCGCTGCTGCGGTACCGGTTAACACAAAAATGCCCGCACCGATAATGGCGCCGACACCCAAATTAATCAAATTCCAACGACCCAAAACACGCTTCAACTGAGGTTCTGACGACATCACGATCTCCCTTTTTCTTGCCTGTATTTAAGCTTGCGCAGATTCAATTTCCAAACAAATTGCAGCGACTGACAATTTTGCCAACACGTGACAAAGTTGCCTAATAAACAATTGATCTGCCCCTATATCGGTCTGATCACCCCAAGGAATTGGCAAAAAATACATTCCCTGAGAATTTAAATTATCCCGCCCTGACTTACTTTTATTCAACCTATAAAATCCACCCACGGTGTGTTTCCCAATTTGATAGGCACACACTTCGCCGATATCGCCGTTAATTACAAGGTCGGATTGAACCCCCTCCTGAATAATAAACTGAGAAATCGGTTCGCTACCTTTTCCCTTTGCGAGTTTGTTTCGATTTTTTCGGTTAAGTTCCAAAACATCTTGTGGGCCAGATACCGCAACAACCCCCATTCCGTATGTTCCGGAATCCGATTTTAAAAATACCAACGGCGGGTTGGCGTTTGGATCAGAATCGACGGTAACCTGATGGATTAAATCGTCGACGGCGACTGCGAGTCGGTCTCGATCTGAATCAATCGTGATATCAACTGCATCAACTACACAGTGATGACAGGTAATCAAGCGATCTGAAAACCCTAGCTCACCCGCCAACCGAGAGGCGATACGATGGACGTTATCAAAATGAGTGGACTTGCGGCGCTGATGCCACCCAAGTTTCGGAGTAGGGATAACCGGAAACGGCAAGCCCTTTAAAAATTCAGGAAGCCCCGTAGTAAGATCGTTATTTAAAATTGCAAGATCAATCGAGCGTTGCCCTAACCGGTAGCTTGAGAGCACCTGATGGATGCAATGCAACGCAAGCCGATGGCCGCCGGCAGTATCAACCATGATATGATCGGCCGTAGAACAGTATTCGGGATCGTTGTCGAGAAATGTTGCAATCGTGACCCGGTACCCTGCCTCAAATAGGCGGGATGTCAGGTGATAGACATTTTCAAGGTACCAGGCATTTCGGGTGTGGGCTTCGGAAATCAACACCAATTCGGAAACCGATCCAAACTGGGATTGGATATACGTCCTGAACTGCTGTGTTATCGCGGCGAAGTCAATCGGATGAATATTATTGAAGCCGGCTGGAAATAAATTTGCGTCTACGACCGCCACTTGATTGGAGGAAATTCGAATATCAACGGACGAATATATAGGAGTTGATTGATCGGCGATGAAGGCGTCCAACCACGCGTCAATGCGGGAAAGCGGTAGCCGACGAATTGCGTCTGAAAACATGGGCTGGTACTTTACCGGTTGCGTCATCGCCAGACAATCCCTGGCAAAGCCAACGGGTTTGCCAACACCATTTTTATGGGTATGATTGCCACCTATTTTTTTATCCGGAGACCGATTCATGCGTGCCCACACTCACACAAATCCTTACAGTTTTTACGAAAAGTTAGACGGCATCACGCTTCAAACGTTACTTCCGACCTGTCAATCGACCTTGGATCTTGAAATCGGATCGGGAACCGGGTTGTTTTTACGCCATTATGCGGCGGCAAATCCGAATCGCCATATTCTTGGTGTAGAAGTTCGAAAAAAACTGGCCGATTTGGTTAACACACGGTTGGCAGCAGACGGACTATCCAACGCGGCGTTGGTTTGGGCATCCGCCGAACGGCTGTTAACCGATGTGATCGCTGACTCGTCGATTGACAATGTGTTTGTGTTTCATCCAGATCCCTGGTTTAAAAAGCGACATCATAATCGACGGGTGGTGCGTCCGGAGTTTTTAAATTTGCTACGCCCCAAATTAAGTCCATCGGCATCTCTTTATTTATCGACCGATGTGACAATTTTGTGGGAAGAAATGACGACCACCCTGCGTGACTGTGGCTGGACTGAAGTGTCAGACCCTGGATTTTGGAAGGCCCACTATCGAACCCATTGGCAACGATTTACGGTAACCGATGATCGCCCCCAGCACATTGGGGTTTTTGTACCACCGGTGGCCCCATAGATAGGGGGGCCTTGAGGATATGCTTGATTTGACATAACGTCGTTGAAGGGTGATGAACCGAGGAATAGTTTGAGTGGACGAACAGAAGTTAGGCCCCCCTATGGTGGTTGATATACCCGTCTATTTGACTCAGTAAACACTCGGCCTATTTACAAATCGGGCGTTTGGCGTCACCATACAAAAAGCTGGCTTTGTCAGCACTTATCAATTACTCCGGCATATGTGGTCTTGGAATTGGCAAACGTTACTGCCTTGCAGACCCTCTCATTTCCCGATCCCCGCACTGCATCCCCCGGTTATCTCTAAAGGATTTTCATGACGCAAGTTACATTTGACGACCTCAAGTTGTCGTCAACCACCATTTCTGCTGTTTCTCAAATGGGATACACCAACCCATCCCCAATTCAGGCAGAATGCATTCCGCTAATCGTAGCGGGAGAGGACGTCATTGGCCAAGCGCAGACGGGAACGGGAAAAACCGCCGCGTTTGTTATTCCAATCGTAGAACGAATCACAGAAGAAACCCGTGGCGTTCAATATATCATTATGTGCCCAACCCGGGAGCTTGTGATTCAAGTGGAACAGGTTGTGCGTCAAGTCACTGCAACCAAGCCGTTTATACGATCGGTTGCCATTGTGGGCGGGCAAGCCTATGACAAGCAGATTCAGCAGCTGCAACGAAATCCTCAAATTGTGGTTGGAACCCCTGGTCGGGTTTTGGATCACTTAAGCCGAAAAACACTTAAGTTAGACACCGTTCAAGGGGTTATTATCGATGAAGCCGACGAAATGTTGGATCGCGGGTTTCTTGAAGATATCGAATCGATATTAAGTGCAGCCGGTCACAACAAACAAACGGTTTTATTTTCGGCAACGATGCCATCACGAATTATTGATTTGACCCGAAAATATCAAAGCAATCCAGTTCACGTTAACATATCCCCCAAACAAATGCTGGGTACAACCATCAGCCAGGGGTATTTTGCGGTCACGGAGGATTCCAAAACCCCATTGCTTCATTTACTATTGAAAGCCTACAACCCAAAGCTAACGATTGTGTTTGTTAAAACAAAATCTAAAGCATCCGAAGTATCGGCATCTTTACAGGCGGTCGGCGTGGTAACCGATGCGTTGCACGGCGACATAAGCCAAGCCCAGCGCAATGACGTCATGCGAAAATTTAGAAACGGCATTGTTACGGTGTTGGTTGCAACCGACGTTGCGGCTCGGGGAATCGATATTGAAGATATCGAAATGGTAATCAACTACGACTTACCGATGCAAGCCGAATATTATGTTCACCGAATTGGCCGAACGGGTCGTGCGGGCCGAAGTGGTCGATCGATTAGTTTTATATTGGGACGCGAACAACGTCGGCTTCGTGAAATCGAACAGTTTACCAAAAGTACAATTGATCGGTTGGAACTACCAACATTAAACGAGATCAAACGGCAACGCTTTGATGCGTTTTTAGAAACACTGACCGCTCATGTGACAGAAGATATCCCAAGTGACATTCAACACGCGTTATCTCACCTAGAAATTCAAGGACTGTCCCCTGCGCAGATCGCAGCAGCCGTATTAAAACTGCACAAGTCGGAACTGTTTAAAGATCTAAAACCAGTTGGGACGATTCAAATGGACACCGGTCGACGCGAGCAACGCCCTTACGGGGGTGGCAACAACCGACCTGGTGGTGGGTTTAAGCGATACGGTGGCGGTGGCTACGGTCGTCGTGAAGAGGGTGGCTACCGTCAAGGCGGTAGATCAAGCTCGTATCAAGGGCAGGGGGCAAAACGTCCGGCCCGAAGTAAATAAGAGGCTGCAATTAGGGGGAAGGATCAATGTGCAT
>JACCDX010308097.1_pt1 | contig 10296 bp, 25 predicted proteins | sample 7449681 | NCBI WGS metagenome assembly JACCDX01 (sample SAMN15323450, study PRJNA562643) | freshwater metagenome | isolation source: river surface water | place: USA:Blue River Watershed | collected 2017-08-18
CTGGCATTACACGGACCACAAGATGTTGTGCTGTTTTCAAATGTACTCTTGCCGCCGTGACTAACTGGCAACACATGATCCAGTGTACAATGCTGTTTGGTTAGAACAACACCGCAGTATTGACAGGTATATCTGTCACGCAAGAACACGTTACTCTTACTGAAACGAACAGTATGCTTTGGCTTCATGTACTCAGTGAGCATAATAATACTTGGTACTGGTGTTTCCCAACGAGCAGAACGTACAATCCAACCGTCGTGCCATTCCAACACGCGACCTTTTTCAAGGACCATGTATTTGATAGCATCCTGCCAGCAGAGTGTGCTCAATGGCAAGTAGCTCACTGGTTGTGCGTCTGCGTTTAGTAATAGAGTATCTGACATTTTGGTTACTTCAAAAAACTTATTTACCGATTGATTTTATGGCCTTTTCGCCATATTGTCAATAGTTTTAATCGATAGTAAAATAGTTTGACACCATTTCCTGAGCGGCTAAATCGATAGATTTTTTCCAGGCACGCTCACTGGATTTGGAAAATAGAATGGATTCTGTGGCTGATGCAGTGACCCAGGATGTTCTCTTATCCCAGGGAGGATTTCCTTTGATTTCTCCTTCTAACTGCACAGGAGTCCACATACTCATGCCTAAGAATAATCTCCAGCGTCGGGGTTGGTCTCCGTTGCACAGTCTTGCCAGCATAGTTCTGTCTGAGCTAATACGCCATGGGCCGCCGATGTGCATTGTATTAGTACAGACCCAGTCGTCTGTATGTAACATTACAAGAGCATTGGGGTTCACTGGCCCGCCAACATATATTAATTCATCGCCGTCGTAGGATAGATTGTGGTGTTCAGCAAGATCTGCCAGTCTGCGTTCGCTGGGCTTATTAACTATAAGACCCACAGTGCTTACTGGAGTTTCTTCATAGATAAAGATTACAGATTGACCCCATAGTTCACTTTTCTGAGCCGGTGGTGCAACAAGTAATTGGCCAATCATTTTTGAGTCCTTGCATTTCAACTGTAGTCCGGCAATGGGCCGCCGTATTTTTTACCTTTGATTTTCTTCCCGCCAACAGTGATGCGCTTCTTTCCAACCAAATGGCTTTTCTTTCCGTCTCTGGCTCGTAAACCCTGTGATTTGCAACTGGCTAGATTGCTGGCTCCTAGTTCTGAATCTCTTTTGGAAGAGACACAGAGTTTTCTGGATGCCTTTTCATCTAAGTCAATGTTTTCTAAAATTTCAATTACTTTCATATTATCTGTATTTGTCCGCTGGGTTTATCCAATCTTCTGCATACGTTGGTGCAAGTTTGAATGTTAGTGCTTTCCTTGTTCCCTTTGTTGTATTTATTGTTACCTCACCGCTCTTTTCATGAAATTCAATTTTGGTAATTTTGGCTGGTTCATCATTTGGTCCAACCATAATTTCCTGACCCACAGCCAAATTAATGGCCAAATTACGCAGAGTCATGATACCCTCCTTTGGACTGACATTGTATTTATTTGGTTTTGGTTTTCAGGTTGACAAACCACTAGAACGAGCATATAATAATAACATCATCAACGAGCAGGAGCAAACATAATGCGCTCAATTTTGTTAGTCGTTACAGCAACTCTACTAGGCGGCTGTGCAAACACTGAATGGTTACAGACGCAGAATAGATATGGCTATCGACCCGAAGATCCTTGTATCCGCTGTGGGGAGAAATGGGACGTTATTCATAGACATCCCTTCGAAGCACAATTTGAAGCAGGCACCCTTAATCGCAAGGACTGGCAATGAAACTCAAAGTTTACAATACAATGTATGAACGTAGGACTTCATACTTTTTTGAAATACCCGAATTCAATTACTATGAAGGTGATGAAGTTAATGTCAAATGGGTAAAGCCTGAAGAGATTGCTGTCAGCACCGGACTCAAAGACTTTTCATTTCGAGTAATTCAACGCAAATATATTAGAGAAATTGACGGCAAGCCTTATAAGTTTGAAGTCAAACCAAAGAAAGAAGAAGTTCGTTTGGTACAAGGTAGCAATGGCAAGGTCTACGAAGTAACTAGCCACAGTTGCACTTGCCCAGGATTTACATTTAGAGGAACTTGTAAACATGTATCTAACTCAACTAAGTGAACGCAGACTAAAAAAGTCTTTTAAAGAATGGGACGTAGACGATGAGTATGTTACGCCAATCTATAACTATTTGGTTTACGGATACAGCCCAGGTGGGTTCTTCACCGCAGTATTGGCCAACGACTTTATGACTGCCATGTCACGCAGTCATCCAGGTAATACCATAACTGCTCTTAAAAAAATTTCAGGTTGGATTTATAATAGTATGCCTCCAGAATCCTGGGGTAACTACGATATAGTTGAAAGTTGGACAAAACTATCAGCAGATGAACGCAGAGAAGTTTTGGAACGTAGAGGTTTGGTTTTTACAGCCAAGGAAGAAACTTGGCATTCATTAAAAGAAGAGGTGTTATAATGGAAAAATTTGTAGAATGGTTTGGGCGTAATCGGAAACCAATTGGTTACGCTGTTGGCGGTTTGAATCTGCTTGTGGCTCTAAGTCACTTAATTCAAGGCCATCTTGGTCTAGCAGTTCTTTGGTTAATTATCGGAGCCGCTATAGTTTTTGATACGTGGGAGTTTAAATGAACGAACTATTATTTGCATTAATGATTGTGGCCAAGTCGCCAAATATGCCTGACCAGCAAGTGGCTGTGTTCAGTTCAAAAAGACAATGTATGCAAGAAGCACAGAATATCATACAACAAGGTCCTAGTGCCTACTGTGTGCCTGTTAATCAACAGCCCAGTCCTGAAGAAGCCATTAAAAGAATGACTGCTTTGATGCGGACAATGATGAAAGAAATGGACAGTGTCCGCTAACTTTTATATCGCCTATTGGGATAGTCTGGGCTTTGAGTGTATTGTTGATCTTACTGATCAGGATAAGAAAGCCATGTGGGCTAGTTTGGCTGATAAGCCTGCTCCGGAAAAACTGCCAGTGGGCTTACTTATTATGCGAGCCAAAGCCAATCCGCAACGCTTTCCAGAGATTTGGACATTTCAATCAGAGGTTGACGTAGAGACATTAAGACAGTATAGTATTGACTCACCGCAGGAACTGGCTGACTTAATACGCGAGCATGGTACCAAAGTATTTGTAACTCTTAGAGAAAAGGAAGTAATTCGATGATCACGCTGAAAGAATACATGGAGTTGGTGAACTACAGAATCACCGAAGGCAGTAACTACTGCTGGGACTGCTATGGCAATGATGCCTATAGATTGGACAGTTGGAATCAGGATCAAGATGGACACACTGTTAGTATTGTATTTGATACTAGGACACAAACAGTCTATGAAGCAAGTGCCTATGACTACAGTCGTAATCGAGCTTATAGATTGATCAATCCAGAATTTAAACGTTATCACGACCAAGAAGCAGATGTACGAGGCATAGATGCCAACGAAGCATGGGACGATGTCAAATACATTGATTTGGAAGTAGACGATGACTTTATCCAAAAAGCATTGGCTATTGTTGCCAATGAGGACTATGACGATCGTGTAAAAGTTCCTATCGATTTTACAGATGAAGAACTGCTAGAATACATGAAACTGGCTCACGAACGAGATATAACATTCAATCAACTGGTTGAAGAAGCATTACGGCACGCTATTGAAGACTGCCAGCGTGATCCAGAAGGTATGAAGGCAAAAGCCGAACACTGGAAGTCTGCTCATATGTCTAACACAGATAATCCTATCGATTTTCCTGTACCTAAATCAAAAAAGAAAAAGAAAGGCAAATAAATTGTCAACTGAAGATATTAATAATTTAGAATATAATAACGAAGAAGAAGCCGAAGTAGCACAGATTCTTTCTATTACTAGAAACTATGCGGCTATCAGCAAAGTTCAAGAAGAACTGGCCAAACAGCGCAGTCAGCCTAGTTTAGAAGAGTGCGAGGAGTGTGGAGAAGATATTCCCAAGGCTCGTCAAGAGGCACAGCCAGGTGTGACTCGTTGCATTTATTGTCAAGAACTTTTTGAAAGAAAACAAAGGGGACTATAATTGGATATTGTTGTTTTAGTGTTTGCTATGTCATTACCAAATAACATTTTTGAAATACCAAAACAACCACAAGCCGTTGTGGTCGAAGTAGTAAAGTTAAACACAGATACTGTGGATGTACACAGCGATATGTGGGATCCTAAATGGATAGAAAAGAAGTAAAATGAAAAAGATTTACTATGAAAAGAAAGGACGCAGGTATGTTCCCGTTTCGGAGTACGACAGCGACTATTTGGATTCATTTCCAAAAGGCAATCATTTGGTTATGTGCTATCCCGGAGGTAGCAGTCGCAGGTTCAATATTGATCCTAATTATGCTTCAATGATTGCCGCTGGCCGTGTGGCCGAAGATGCTATTAGCAAACACATAATGGAAACGAGTGCCTTGAGACCCCGTCAGGATAGGACTCCGCTTACCTCTGAGCAAAAAGAAGCCTGGGAAAGACTGTCCAAAGCATTTGGCGACGAACGCTATGCTTTAGAGTATTGCAGTTATCGGGAAGCCGCAGAAGCAGGCGTCAAAGCCATGCAGTTAGAAGCAGATAAATTAATGAATAATCCTGCTGTGAAAAAAGCATGGGATTACTTTATGATGGTCTGCGCCTTGACAAAAGAACAGGAACGTTCACAGTGATAAGTACTGTGTGATCGTTACTAAATTTAATCTTTATCAATTCTATACAGAAGGGTATCTTTTAGGGATAACCCCTCGTCACATCTACGAATGAAAAAGATATACTTCTTCCGTTTTGATACATCCAATAGGGAACTATATCTCCCTATGATGTTCTTTGGTTTCAAAAGATACTATGAGATTCATAGTAAATATGCCGATCAATGGCAGTGGATTCCTCCTGTGATAGATTATGTAGGCTGGGAACTAGAAGATATTATTGAAGAAGCCGTTAGTCATAACGCAGATGTCTATGCCTTTAACAGTTATATGTGGAGTTACAATATTGTTAAGATTGTAGCCAAGGCTGTGAGAGAACGTTTGCCCAATGCTGTGATAGTAATGGGCGGACCGCATCAAGGCAGTAGTTACACCACACCTATGCTATGGTTCAAAGAGCATCCTTACATAGATGCTACTTGTACTCCTACCGAGTATGGCGAATGGTTTTTACATGACACTCTAGATCAAATTACTGAAGGTACATTGGATTGGAAAAATGTACGCAACAGTTACTACCGAAAAGGTTTTGGTCCACAACCTTACAAGAGAACTTTTGAGTTTCCAGATCGTGTAGTTGAAACTAATCTAGACGAAGCACTGAAGTATACAGAACACGCAGAGAAAGATGGCTGGTGTCTAAGTATGCTCTATGAAGGCAGTCGTGGCTGTCCTTATGGCTGTACCTATTGCGAATGGGGCGGTGGCATTAACAGTAAAGTTATTGTTAAGCCCTATGATATTATGGAAGACGATCTTAGTTACTTGCCTTTGCTCAAGGTAGGCTGTATATGGCTAACTGATGCTAACTTTGGTATTGACCCAGGCGATGTCAGCAAAGCAGAACTGCTGGGTAAGATTAACGAAAGCATTGGTTATAGCATGGACCTACAACTTTGCGGAGTGGCTAAGACCAAAGTACAGAAACGTTATGATATTCTAGAACCTCTAATGAAGTCTAAGATTATCAAGAGTTATCAGATGAGTATACAAACTATATCTGAAGAAGCATTGGTAAACATTGATAGAAAAGATATTACTCTAGAAGAGAATATTAAACTGGCACGACACTTCATTGACAAGTACGATGCTAACGTACACGTAGAACTAATGGTAGGTATGCCTGGACAGAACTTAGAAGTGTTCTACGATGAGTGCGATGTTGTTTACCAAGTGTTTAACAAGTATGCTGGAGTAACACGCAGTCCAATGTTTGTGTTACCAGATAGCCCTAGTTCTAATCCAGAATACATTAAGAAGTACGATATAAAATTAGTACCATTAGGCATGGAAAGCGAAGGTGGTGAAGTAACTGAAAAGACTGGCAATCGTTATGTAGCAATCTACGACACAGACACAGTCAAGGAAGCCACAGCGTTTATTCCTGTGAGAGCCTACAGTTATACAGAGCGTGACTGGATTGAAATGATGTTCATGACTGACATGGATATTATCTTTTCTAATCAGCACATGCTGAAACCTTTAATAGACTTTATGTATCATCACAGGAACACACCGCCTAGTCAGATAATGCCTAGACTGTACAAGGCACTGGAGTCTGTTAAAGACTTCTGGGATCCAATCCACGTATACTTCAAAGAGATTACAGATGGACTAAGAGGTAATAGAGACTGGCGCAGTATGACTCTGCCAGAGTTCACCACCAATGTATTCCGTTGCTATCTATATCAATGGGCCAAATATAGAACTGAACTGTTTACAGCAATCAGACGCGAGTGTGCAGATATGCTAGATCCAATAGCCAACGACTTATTGGACTACATTGAGAACAGCACTTTCCGTTATAACAACGAAGAGTTTGAATGGACCTGTGCATATGAATGGGATCGTTGGGAAGAAAGCAAAGACAAATCCTTTGTTCCAAACGAACAGTCCTGTACATTCCTAACCAAATACCAAAATATAGATTGGGTCACTGCTGACCTACATCTAGTTCGAACAATTCATACCAGCAGAATTGCCGATTCTAACATAGAACAGATACGAGTACGCAAGTTTGGCACTTGACTTTCCTCTAGGTTGATAGTATAATTTTAACTATCAATAATTCTAGAGAAAGAGCGCGATGAGTGAATTACTTTGCAAAGATTGTAAACACAGTTTTAGAACCCTAGCAAATTGGCTAGCACACGGATCTGCTTCGTTTGCCTACAGTTGCCGAAAGAGCTACAAGCCAGAACACATTGAAGTAGATCCTGTAATTGGTGACAGAAAAGTTCCGGCCAAGTATGAATCTTGCGGTATTGCCCGTATTGGTCGACCAGACAGAGATGATCGTTGTGGTGAATCTGGTAAGTGGTGGGAACCAAAAAGTAAAAAGTTTTTCTTCTTGGATGTCAAACATAGTGATCGCACTGTGATATGACATTAGAAGATGAAATAGCCAACCAAATGGCTGTCCAAATGCGAAATGAAATAGACTTTCAAGTATTAGCGGACATGCTGGTAGAACTAGGTTGGCGTAGAGTCTTTATCAATTATGCACCGCCCGAACGATCCTGGATAGTAGTCAAACAATGGGCCGAGGATAACTGTCGCGGCTCACACGAAGAACACAATGGTATTTGGCTGTTTGAAAACGAACAGGATGCCAACTGGTTTGCTTTGAGGTGGTTATGAGAGTTTTGAATAAAAAATATTGGCCGCATATGATAGTCATTGATAAACCAAGCGATCAACTGAATCTTACGGAAATGGAAATATGGTTAGGTAGTCAGTTTAAAACCTATCATAAAAGATGGTACATTATTCAAGGAAGTTCGCAAACAGAATTTTATTTTAAAACTGAAAAAGACGCAAACTGGTTTGTGTTAAGATGGCAATGAAAAAAGTAGATCTATGGCCGCCGCCGGATTGGCATGAAGTTGTTGTCTTATGGGAAGATATAATGAATCCTCCCAAGTATCCAATTAAACAGATATTGGATTGGATCGACGTTGCGCCAGGGGGTTGTTACCATTTGCACGGATACAAGGCCACCGAAGGGTTTGCCTTTAGATTTGAAAACAGTAGAGACGCAACGTATTTTAGGATAATGTGGTTATGATTATATATTTAGACATGGATGATGTAGTTGCCGATTGGCGTGTGGCCGCAGAGGACTTTTTAAAATTAAAGTTCCCCAACAACGACCCTTGGGCCAGGATACCCGACGACAAATGGGCAGAACTCAAACGCAACAGTCGTTTCTATCGTACTTTACCTTTAAAACCCGGAGCAGAAGAATTAGTACAATATTGTCGCAATGCCGTGCATCAGGGTTTAGCGGACGATGTTAGATTCCTCAGCGCCATTCCGCATAACAATGACATGCCTTGGAGCATACAAGATAAAGTATGGTGGGCACACGATCACTTTCCAGGTATTCCTGTATTTCTTGGACCTTACAGCAGTGACAAACAAGTGCATTGTCAGCCAGGAGATATTCTAATCGATGACCGCACAGATAACTGTATACAATGGGAGAATCGCGGAGGGAAGTCACATATCTATCGTACTTGGGAGGCGTGTAAACCTTGGCTGGAGCAAACACTAAAATGAACAAAGATTTCTTTAGAAAATATGACATGCAGGTCTTTCCTAGTCAGCGTAAACTGCGTAGGATACCTAAGATGTGGAATCATGTTAATATGTGGAATGTCAGTGTCAGTGATGCTATGACTTATCAATCTCTAGAAGTAGAAGAAGTTGACTGTGTTGATGTAACCATGCCCAAAGACAAACTGCAAGAATTGGAAGATATGATTGCGTGGTATGAGGAGCGTGAACATCGTATCAAACACAACGAAGATGTTGTAGAGATGCTACGCAGAGATGAACGTGTTAGAATCGAAAACCCTGCTGTTCAAAAAGCCTACTCAAAGTACCTAACCCTATTAGAGTTATGTAGAAAATGAAGTTAGAGTTTGATTCGGACTTGGGCTACGTCACTGTGGTGGATCGCAAGATGCTGATTTTGGAAGACTATCTCAGCCAGCCTGTGATACGTTGGTGCCACGAACGAATTGGACCCATAAAATGGCCCAAAGACGTCAACGAAATACTGAGAGGCGATGGCTGGGAAATAAGCGCAGACTGGACAGTTTGGATGTACAATCGCTCGCAAAAACCTAGAACTTATGTTATACTACACAAGGACATAGATCCTAGTTTAATCACAGATTTTTGGATGAGGTTTCAACGATAATGCCACGTAAGAAAAAAACAGCAAATCCCCAGACAGCGAACACCGCCGTCACCAACCCTGGTGCTATTTTTAATAACATTACCATTCCACAGCCTTCGGGCGAGGACAAAAAGGGTCCTAAGATTGAAAACTGTGAAGTGGGTCCGTTTAGGCTCAAAGGCGTTAAGGTAGACTTTAATCAGTATACCGAAGAACAGATTAAAGAAATGATTGCCTGGGCTCGTGAAAACTCGGCCTATGTGGTAGAAGACCGGGGATTGTTTAGTTGGCGCAAGGAAAGCCTCAGGGATTGGTTTGTGTTACGTTGGGGTTGATTAAATAGTAAAAAGGACTAGCGATGGATATCTATTCGGACATTTGGTTTTGGATCGCCCTGTTTGCCTATGGGTGGTTCTGCTTTACCCTAGGTAAGACCAGCATACTGATCAGGCTCAAGGATGACATACGTGAACGCATAGTTCAGGGCGATCTCAAAGTCAGTGATCAATTGCGAGAGGCCTTGGATGTACCCGCAGAGGAGTGTCACTTTAACGTGGAACGCCATCAGGGTCAGTACTATGCCTTTGCTGATTCAGGCGAGTTCCTAGCACAGGGCACAGACTTTAGAACTATGTTTGAGTCAATCAAACAGCGTTTTCCCAACAGAAATTTTCGCATACAGCGTATGCAAACAGAACTCACAGAAGAAGAAACCAACCGCATGGTTCGAGCAATATTTGAAACATTTGGAGATAAAAAACATGACTAAACCAGAAACGGGTAGCCTGTGGTGGGCCTCGGGTGAAGATCACTTTAGAGTCATAGATGTTGTTGATCTCGAAGAACATACCTGGGTACACTACTGTCGTGTCGGCGAAGCACCCATTGAAGAATACAGTTGTTATTTGGAAAGTTTTTTACAACGTTTTACGGAGATAAAAAATGACAGTCGTTCGAGGATTTAGACAGTGGGTCTACGAGCAGTGGCAGGCCAATTCTGAAGAACTCTTGGCCTACGGTCAGGGCACACGCACTGCAAAAGAATACTTTCATTTACACAAATATTGGTTAAAGGGTCGCTATCGTGAATATATTAGAACTGGCACCTAACCTAGGACAGGCTCGCGGCACCAGCGAATATGGTAGCCAAGCCTGGCCCAAGGCACAGTACATAGACTGGGGCGGTGAACTAAACCACATAGCCTCTGCGGTGTTTAATCGTGAAACCGGACACTGCTACTGTGTAGAGCTGTTCACAGGCAGTGAAGCACTGAGATACCTAGCACCCGAAAGCGCCGATGAATGGCTACAGGAACAACAGGCTCTGGGCATAGACACCAAAGATTCTGGAC
>JACCDX010339760.1_pt1 | contig 10296 bp, 7 predicted proteins | sample 7449681 | NCBI WGS metagenome assembly JACCDX01 (sample SAMN15323450, study PRJNA562643) | freshwater metagenome | isolation source: river surface water | place: USA:Blue River Watershed | collected 2017-08-18
GAGAGCGACGCGCCGCCGCGCTCATGCTGGCGAGCTTCGCGTTGGCGGGGCTGTCGAACGCGCCGCTGATCCCCCTCGTCCGAAGGGAGACCCCTACCCGCCCGCCGTTGTCGGCGAGCACCTTCGAGGACGCGGACGCCTGGGAGCGCGCCCGCGAGCTGGCGGACGGACGGGTCGACATCGACGACCTGACGGTGGCGCGGGCAGAGGAAGCGGACGCGATGCAGGTGCCGCAGAACACAACGACGGTGCGCGGCCTCCTGCTCGGGAGGTTCACCCTCAACCCGCTCGGGACCACGCCGGGGGCGCTGGCCACGGTCGTCGGCATCGCCGGGGCGCTCCTCGCCGGCAAACGCGCCCGCGGCTGGCTGGTGCTCGCCGCCGGCGCGACCCTGCTCACGCTGGGGCCGTTCCTCATGGTGGACGACACGCCGCCGCTGCCCGAGTGGAGCGCGACGATCCCCCTCCCCTACGCGCTGGCCTACCAGTGGGTGCCGTTCTTCGCGAAGGCCTACCGGCCCTACCGCATCGGGGTCATCGCCCTGACCTGCCTCTCGGCCGCGGCGGCGAGCGGAGTGCCGCACCTCCGGGACCGTCTGCGGGGGCCGATTCTGGGCCTCCTCGCGCTCCTCGGGTTCACGCAGCCGTTCTGGGCCGGCGACCGCCCCGGCCTGCGGGAACTCGCGGACGCACGCACGCCGCCCCTCTACGACCAGTTGCGTGACGTGCCGGACGGCGCAGTCATCGAGCTGCCCCTGCAGTACCAGCCTCTCACGCTCGCCAACGCGCGGCTCCAGTACAATCAGGTCGCGCACGGCAAGCCCCTGCTGAACTGCAACCAGCTCATCCGCCGCACGGAGCTCGTCGCCTTCCGCGACTACGTGCGCGGCAACACCCTGCTGCGGACGCTGCTCGACGCGGGGCGCATCCCGCTGCCGTGGCGGTTCTCCGACCGCGACGTGACCCGCTTGGTCGACGACGGCTTCCGCTACCTCGTGCTCCACCGCCGTGTGGACGTCGCTGCGGGCCTCGACGCCGCCGCCGCCGGCGAGGCCGACCGCGTCGCGCAGCCGCTGCCGCTCCTGTTGCGCGAGACCTTCGGCCCGCCCGTGCTGGAGGACGCCGCCATGCAGGTGTTCGCGATGCCCGGGTCGTGGCGCGACGAGGGACGCGTCCACACCTGGGACACGCCCGCGGTGGAGGAGCTCGCCCTGCCGCTCGGGCTGGACGCCGGCGACCTCCCGATCCGTGTTCCCGACGGTGGCACGCTCGAGCTCGGCACCGCGCAGGGCCGGCTCTTCTCCGTGTGGGCGCGCCTGCCCAGGCATGCGGAGGGCGAACCCGAGGCGCCGGCACCCGCGATCCGCGTCGGCGACGCCACGCCCGTCGTCCCCGACCTCGTGGCGGACGCGTGGACACTGGTAGAGGTGCCGATGACCGGTGATTCTCCCGTGGCCATCGCGCTCGTCGGGCCCGGCGAGGTGCTGCTCACACGGCTCCAGGTGGTGAAGTGACCCTCCCGCGGATCGACCTGCAGCGCCGGGAGGTGCTCGCGCTCGTGTGGGTCACCTTCGGGGTGGCCTGGTTCGGCAGCGTGGGCCCCGAGGCCGTCGAGCAGCTTCGCGAGCAGCGGATCGCCCAGACCCGGACACGCGCGCTCGTCGAGCTCCGCGGCATGGCGGACGCGCGCCCCGACCAGGTCACCACGGTGGTGCGTCGCCAGATCGAGGAGGCCTCCGGGCTCGTCGCCGAGGAGGAAGCCTGGTCTCGGACCGTGGCGGGCGTGCTGACCGACGCCGAGCGCCGCGAGGGGCTCGCTGCGATCAACACCGTGCCACCCGCGCCGGATCTCGGCCCGAAGGGCCCCGTGGAGCCCGACATCGACGCTCTCGCACGAGACCTGCTCGATCGTCACGGCTACGCCATCGCCACGCCGCCGACGCCGGCCGCGCAGGATCCGTGGGGCGGCGTGACCCGCCGTGACCGCGCCCGCGCAGCACGGGCCGTCGTGCGCGCCGGCACGCTCGACGACGCCCGCGCGCACGCGCTCCTTGCGGCGACGCTGCACGTGCTGGACGTCCAGAAGCGCCGCGTCGCGCTCGAGAAGGCGATCCAGGCGGCGCTGGACGACGGCGAGGCCGCGCCACGGTAGGCTCCGCCATGAAGAGGTCCACGTGAAGCTGTTCATCTGCGCCGACATGGAGGGGGCGACCGGCGTCGTCCATCGCGACCAGCTCGTCCCCGAGGGCGGCGCCCCGTACCACGCCGCCTGCAAGCTGCTCACGGGCGACGTCGTCGCCGCCATCGAGGGCGCCGTGGACGCAGGCGTGACCGAGGTCGTCGTGTCCGAGGGCCACGCCCACATGCGGAACATCGTCCTCGAGGACCTGCCCGCGTGCGCAAGGTTGGTCCGCGGGCCAGCCTCGTGGCCGCAGAAGCCCCTCTGCCAGATCGCCGGCCTGGACGCGAGCTTCGACCTCGCCTTCTTCCTGGGATTCCACTCACGGGCCGGTACGAGGCTGCCGGTCGGGCCTGACGCGGGGTTCCCGACCGCCGCGAACGGGCCGGGCGGGCTCTTGTCCCACACCTGGGCCGGCGCCATCGTGCACGAGCTGCGCATCGACGGGCGCATCGTCGGAGAGACCGCGATCAACGCCGCGATCTGCGCGGACGTCGGCGTGCCTGTGGGGATGGTTGTCGGCGCGGACGACCTCGTCCGCGAGGCGCGCGCCGATCTCGGCGAGGCCGTGGAACTGGTGGCGACGAAGGTCGCGCTCGGCTTCAACCTGGCGGAATGCTGGGGGCCGAAGCACACGTGGCCGGCGATCCGCTCGGCCGCGAAACGGGCCGTCGAGCGCCAGCGGCGTGCCCCGGCGGTGCTACGCCCCGCGGCCCCTTGCGTGGCGGAGCTCGACACGCATCGCCGCGAGATGGCCGACAAGATGGCCCTGGTCCCCGGGCTTCAGCGCGTCGGCGAGCGCACCGTGCGCGTGAGCGCGCCGGACGCGTCCCGCGCACTCGCCACGCTGTGGCACGGCGTCACCGAGGCGTTCAAGGAGCCGGCGGCGTGGTTGGCGTGAGGAACGCCACGATGGCGATCCTGCCGTCGCGCTCGGTGTAGCGGACGAGCACCTCGCCACGGCTCCGGGCGCCGGTCGCTCGGTCGCGCCGCGCCCAGGTCTCGTGCTCGACGACGTGCGGGGACAAGAGGATCCGCGCGTCCACCTCGGCGTGGACCTCGTCGTGCGCTGCGAACATGCCGGCGTAGCGCGTCCGGAAGGCGTCGATGCCGCGGAGGGTGACGGCGCCGTCCTCGCCGAGCACCACGACGTCCTCGTGGTAGCAGGCGCAGAAGGCCTCCACGTCGGCGCGGTTGTAGGCGTCGAGCTGCGCGCGGGACAGCTGCAGGACGAGGGGATCGGTCATGGCAGGCTCCTTCAGGGCGTTCCGAGGTCGTAGACGAGGACGCGCCCCTCGACAGGATCCGACGCCTCCCGCGGAGGCCCGAGGAGCGCGGTGAGCATGGTCACCGCCGGGCGCGCGCGGTTGTCCGGGTAGAGCGACGGATGCACGACGACGGTGCGGTAGCCGTCCAGCACGAGCGCACGGCGCGCGACCTCCAGATCCACCACGGGCAGGTCCGGACCCGCGAAGTCGACGCTCGTGCGCTCGAGCGCCACCAGCCAGCGCACCATTCGGTTGTCGAGGAGCACGTCGGGCAGCGGATCGTTGAGCCCCCACGGGATGGGGTTGCCATGCGCGAGCGCCAGCCACGAGTACCTCGCCCGCGGCAGCACCGGCGTCGACATCGGAAGGTCAAGCACGGCGCCTCGAGGGAGGGTACCCGTCCACGCCGGAACGCGTGCGTCGCTGACCGGCATGGGCATCCGCGCTGGGCTCAAGAGCGCGGCCTCCGCCACCACAACCCCCGCGAGCAGGTACGCGACGCGGGGTCGGCCGACAACGGCCAGCGACGCCAGAACCGACGCGGCCATGCCGACGAGCACGGCCAGCCGAAACGGGTGTGAGACGCGTCCCAAGCCAGGCACGAGATCGTAGAGCGCGAGGAACGGAAGCGGAACCCAGGCCTCCCCGAGCCGTACGTACTGGCCGTTGAGGTAGAGCAGCGGTCCCAGCGCGAGCACCATCGCCACCGCGGCGCCGAGCGCCCACGGGCGCGCGCGGTGCGGGTCGCGCGCGAGGGCAAGCGCGCCGAGCACGAGCAGCGTCCAACCCACGTAGACCACGACGATCAAGGCGTCGTCGAAGCGGACGAGCAGGTCCGGCGAGTACCAGTCTCCTGGATGAACGAGCGCGAGCAGGTCGGTCTGGTTGTGACCGACGAGGGAGGCCCACGTGAAGTCACCCTCGCGGGTGACGACCGCGTCCTGCGCCCCGAGCGAGGCCCGGAGCCCCGCGGCGAACGGCACCACCGCCAGCAGACCCGCCACGCCGCCGGCGAGCAGAGGCCCGCTGCAGGCCCATGCCCGGCGGGGAGCTTCCCACGCGAGGCCCCCGAGCCAGCAGACGCCGAGCCCCGCCGCGAAGATGCCGTAGTAGGCGTTCGCCATGGCGGCGCAGCCGGCGACGAGGCCCGCGGCGATGCCCTGCCGCACGGTGGGTGCGCGCCCGAGCCTGCGGAGGCACAGCAGAAGCAGCGGGAGCCAGCCCACCGCGAGCGTCTCGCTGATGCCGTTGTAGACCTGTGCCAGGACGTGCGGCGTGGTGAGGAACGCCGCGCCGGCCAGCGTGGCGGCCCCCTCGTCGCGGCTCACGTCGCGCGCCAGGAGGTGCGCCATGAGCCCGGCGAACACGAGGTTGAGCGCGACGTAGAGGTTCATCGCGAGGACGGGCCCCGCCAGCAGCGTCACCGGCGCGAGCAGCAAGGCGCCGAAGGTGTCGATGAACCAGAGCGTGCCACCCTCCGGGTAGCGGAGCTCCGGCGCCGCGAGGAGCGAGCGCCCCTCAGCCACGGCGCGCGCGACGTGCTGGTAGCCCCAGAGGTGGTTCCAGGTGTCGGTGGCGGGGTCACCGAGCGCCAGGAACGTTGGGTGCGGGAGCGCGGGCGCGCAGAGCAGCAACGCGAGCACGACGTAGATCGCCAACGGGCGCGCGAGCGCGGCGCGGCCCGTCGCCGGTGGGTCGGCCACCTCGCTCACGCGGCAGGCTCCCTCGGGCGCAGGGCGACGCCGGGCAACTCCGCGCTGACGAACACGTCGCCCTCGCAGGACATCGTCACGACGCGGACGCCCGCCGGGAGGGGCGCGTCCGCGGCGAGCACGAGGAGCACGGGGTACGCCCGCGCCCGCTGCAGGAGCTCCTCGACGACGGCGTTCGGCCCCTCCGTGCCGAGCGGCACCTCGAGCGCTTCGGCGCCTTCGCAGAGGAGCACGGGCGCGTCCAGCGTCCCACATGCGCGGACGACCTCGAAGGGGTCGGGGCGCGGCGTTCGCCACGACCAGGCTCCGCCACCGCGGGGCAGACGGTCGTCGCGTCCCTCGGCGCGCAGGACGACGACCTGACGGACGCAGGAGAGCTCGTCCACCACAGCGTCAAACAGCTCGAGCGCCTCGCTGGCCTGCGTGACGAGCGCGAGCGGGGCGCCCGCCTGAAGCGGCAGCCCTGCGCTCGGCGTCCTCGCTACGAGCGGGCGCACGTTGCCGCGCGCGCGACGACGTCGAAGGGGTACCCACGCGGCAACGGCCAGCCCGACGGCCAGGCCGACGAGCGCGGGCCAGAGGCCGCGGGCGGTCGGGGTACCCTGGGACCCGCCGGTCACCGTCATCGCCGGAACGTTCGGAGGCGACGACGCGTCCGGCGCGGGCGGGCCGCGGCCCTCTCCCGCAGGGATGCCTGGCCCGGGAGGGCCGAGCGGCGACGGGGCGCCGCCATCGGAGACGTCCGACGCGGTGACGGACCCACCCTCCCGGCGGAACACCACCTGCGGCAGCTGCTCGCCCGGGTCGACGCGGCTCTGCACGCGCACGACCTGCGCGCCGTCCAGCCCGAGGGCGAAGGTGGCGTCCACGCCCTGATCGACCTCCGCGGTGCCGCTCCAGACCCGGTCTCCCGGGCCGCCGTCCGGCGGCGTGCCGTCGTCCGTGAGCGTGACGTCCACCGGGGGGCCCCCCATCGTGACCGTCACGACGACCCTGGGGCTCCGAGGACCGGCGGCGCCGGGATCTTCGTAGCGCAGCATGAGCGCGCGCCGCGAAGGCACGCCCGTCGCGCCGGGGGCCATCGGGGACGCAGGCTCCGCCACGCCCGCCGGCGCCGGGGGCTCAGCGGCCGTCGACGGTCCATTGAGAAGCACCATCGCGCCGACGCCCACCGAGACGCGCCCGGCGAAGCGGGCGAGCGCGCGGACGGCGTGGTAGCGGGAGACCATGGGCGACACCTTCCGAAGCTTCAGCGAGTTCTACCCCTTCTATCTGGGCGAGCACGCGAACCCCACGAACCGGCGCCTGCACTTCGTGGGGACCACGCTGGTCCTCGCCTTGAGCGTCGCCGCCGCGGTGCTGGAGCAGCCACGACTCCTGATTGCCCTGCCGTTCGCGGGGTACGGCTTCGCGTGGGTCGGCCACTTCATCGTCGAGAAGAACCGCCCGGCGACCTTCAAGCACCCGATCTGGTCGCTCATGGGCGACTTCCGGATGTACGCGGACATGCTGACCGGCAAGGTGAGCTGGACGGAGACGCTCCGCCCACCTGCCTAGATCGCCATCCCGTAGATGCCGTAGAGCATCATCTTCGGGTTGATCGTGCGGAGCTCGACGAGCTGGCGCTTGACCTGATCGTAGCGCATGTAGAAGCGGCGCAGCGCGTAGCTCTGCATCTTGATCAGCACCTCGGGGTCGTAGCCCTCGGGGTGGTAGACGAGCCGGTCCGCATCGGGGTTGAAGGTCGTGTAGTTCTCCCAGTCGTCGCGGAAGAGCGTCTTCTGCCACTGGTCCTCGAACAGCTTGCTGCCCGGGAACGGCACCGTGATCGCGAACTTCGCGAAGTCGAGGTCGAGGTCGACGGCGAACTCGATGGTCTCGCGGGTCATCTCGGGCGTCTCGCCAGGCATGCCGATCATGAAGAGACCGACGGTCTGGAGCCCGGCCTTGCGCGCGTTGTTGACGCCCCAGCGCACCTTTTCGGTCGTCAGGTTCTTGTTCACGTTGCCGAGGAGCATGTCCACGCCGCTCTCGATGCCCATGAGGACGCGCCGGCAGCCGCCCTCGTACATCATGCGGCAGGTGTCCTCGTCCAGCCGGTCGGCGCGGGTCTCGGAGAGCCACTGGCAGCGCTGGTCGAGCTTGCGCGCGATCATCTCCTCGCACAGCGGCTTGAGGTCCTTGATCACGAGCGGAAAGATGGGGTCGACGAAGCCGATCTGCTTCACACCGTAGCGGTCGACGAGGTGCTCGTACTCGTCCACGATCTTGATGGGGTCGCGCCGACGGTAGACCTTCCCGCTGTGCAGGAGCGAGCAGTAGTCGCAGCGGTAGGGGCAGCCGCGGCTGCCCGTCATCGTGAGGACGGGCTTGTCGGCGTCCGCGAACGGCAGGAGCCCGTAGCGGTGGTAGGGAAAAAGGTCCCAAGCCGGGTAAGGCAGGCTGTCCAGATCGCGCCGGAGCGCGCGCGTCTTGTTCGTGACAGGCTCGCCGCCGTCCATCCAGGTGAGGCCGTCCACGCGGCCGAAGTCACGCTCGCCGGCCTGCATCGCCTGCGCGAGCTCGACGATGGTGTCCTCGCCGTCGTGGTGGACGACGAAGTCGGCGGTGCCGGCGCGTAGGATGTCCTTCGCGAACACGTCGGCGTGGACGCCGCCCCAGACGATCTTGACGCCGGGGAGCGCCTCGCGGAGCATCCGCGCCAGCTTCTCGCACGTCGGCGCGGACGGCGTGAGCACCGTCATGCCGATGAGGTCGGGCGCGAAGCGCTGCGCGCGCTCCACGACCTGCACGGCGGTGAGCTTCTCGGCGAACATGTCGATCGCGCGGGTGTGGAATCCCGCGTGGACGAGCGCGCCCGCGATGTAGGCGATCCCCGTCGGGGGCATCGGCTCGAGCAGCTCCGCGAAGCGGCCGAGCTTCTGCATGTTCATCGAGGGGTTCACGAGCAGGACGCGCACGGTTCACCTGAGGGTCGTCGGCAGCATACCCGATGCCTCCGATGGGCGCGACGCGGACGGGATCGTCGGTGGCGGAGGCCACAGGGTGCGACGCGCGCAAGTCCACGGGGAATGTGGGATTTCCCCCAGGTCACGTTCGACGCGACCGTCGAACATCCCGGCGGAAGGTCGCGGCGCGGACGGCGCCTGCGGCAGGCTTCACCGCGATAGGTTCCCCTATGCACCTGACCCTCCGCGGCGCCCGCGAGCACAACCTGCAGGGCGTCGACCTCGACCTGCCGCGCGAGCGTCTCCTCGTGTTCTGCGGCCCTTCGGGGAGCGGCAAGAGCAGCCTCGCGTTCGACACGCTCCATGCGGAGAGCCAGCGACGCTATGTGGAGGCGCTCTCGGGACATGTCCGCGCGCTGCTTGGGGCGACGCGCAAGCCCGCGTTCGAGGTGCTGACGGGGCTCACGCCCAGCATCGGGGTGGCGCAGCGCGGCCACGTGGCGCCTCACCCACGCTCCACCGTGGCGACCCTCGTGGAGGTGCACGACCTGTTGCGGGTGCTCTACGCCCGAACGGGCCGCCAGCACTGTCCCCGTTGCGACGCCGATGTCACACCGAGGACGGTGGACGCGGTCCTGCACGAGCTCGCGGCGCTGCCGGAGCGGAGCCGCCTGGTGGTGTGCGCGCCCGTGGCCCGCCAGCGCCCCGGCGGTGTGGCGACGCTCCTCGCGGAGCTCGGCAAGCAAGGCTTTGTGCGCGCGCGGGTCGATGGGGTCCAGGTGGCCCTTGACGAGGCGCCCAGCGTGGACGCGCGCGTGCCGCACGACGTCGACGTCGTCATCGACCGGATCGTCTGGTCGCAGGAGCGACGCGAGCGGCTCCACGAAGCCGTGGGGACGGCGCTCGCCGCGGGTGCAGGCGCCGTCCTCGTCGAGGTCGACGGCGTGGATCGCGCCTTCGCTACACAGGCGCGCTGCGTGCCGTGCGGCGTGAGCCTCCCGGAGCTGTCCCCTCGCCTCTTCTCGTTCAACTCGCCGCTCGGCGCATGTCCGACCTGCCACGGGCTCGGGGTCGCGCAGCGGATCGACGCCGAGCGCCTCGTCCCGGACCCGAGCCGCTCCCTCGCGGAGGGCGCGCTGGAGGGCTGGACGCCAGCGGCGCGAAAGCTGGCCGTCGCCGAGCTCGGACGCCGCGGGGTGGACGTCCACGCGCCGTGGAGCGCCCTTCCCTGGGAGCATCGTGAGCTCGCGCTGCACGGAGATGGCGAGGACACCGGCAAAGACGGCCTCCTGAAGGGAAGAACCCTCGAGGGCGCGCTCCGCGCCGCCGAGCGTCGCATGCCGGAGCACCTCCTCGACACGACGGTGTGCGCCGCCTGCGGAGGAGCGCGCCTCGGCGAGGCCGCGCGCTTCGTACGCGTGCAGGGCGTCGCTATGCACGAAGTGCTCGCCAGACCCATCGACGGCGCGGCGGCCTGGATCGACGCCCTCCCGACGGATCCGGTCAGCACGCCCGTTCGCGAGGAGCTCGCGCGACGCGTGGGCGTCCTCGCACGCACGGGGCTCGGGTACGTGCAGCTCGACAGGGCCGCGACGACGCTCTCGGGGGGCGAGCTGCAGCGCGTGCGGCTCGCCGCGCAGGCGGGCAACCAGCTCTCCGGCGTGCTCTACGTGCTCGACGAGCCGACGGCGGGCCTGCACCCGAGCGACACCGCGGCGCTCGTGCGCGTGCTCGAGGACCTCCGCGACGCCGGCAACACCGTTCTGGTGGTCGAGCACGACCCCTCGGTCATCGCCGCGGCGGACCTCGTCGTGGAGTTCGGTCCCGGCGCGGGGGCGCAAGGGGGCCGCGTCGTGTTCTGCGGGACGCCCGACGCGCTGCGCGCGGCGAACACGGCCACCGGGGACTGGCTCAGCGGGCGCGCGAGCATCCCGGCCCCGACGGGACGGGTCCCCAGTGGGCACCTCACCCTCAAGGGCGCGCGCGGCCACAACCTCGACAACATCATGGTTCGCTTCCCCCTCGGCGTGATGTGCGGGGTGACCGGGGTGAGCGGCTCGGGGAAGAGCAGCCTCGTGGACGACACCCTCGCGCGAGCGCTCGCAGGGCGTCGTGACGCGCTCACGCACGGGGAACTCACCGGGCGAGAGCGCGTGCTCCGCATCGTCCGCGTCGACCAGTCACCGCTC
>JACCDX010506957.1_pt1 | contig 10296 bp, 11 predicted proteins | sample 7449681 | NCBI WGS metagenome assembly JACCDX01 (sample SAMN15323450, study PRJNA562643) | freshwater metagenome | isolation source: river surface water | place: USA:Blue River Watershed | collected 2017-08-18
ATAGAGACGCTCCTTGCCATCTCTGCTGTAGAGATACTTCTTGGGTCCATCCGTGTAGACCCTGAATCCATCCTCAAGAGTACCAACATTAGTACTTACCGTGGCACAACGAATAACACATGGGTAGTTGGGATCGACCTCCCATTCACCACCCTTCATGCGGTAGTACCCCATCAGAAGAAAGCGACTAGGCTTCTTGGTGTTCTTCAGAATGCGAAGATGGCGCTCGAACATATTCTCATGATGCTTGAGGTGAATAGCGCCAGCCTCCGTGACACGCTCGATGTCAAAGCCCAGACAGTCATTGATGAACGTCTTGGCATCGGTCGCCTCTATGGCTTCCTTCATCCAAGGAACCGCCATGAGGTCCTTCTGGGTCATGTTGGCCCAACTCTTCTCCCAACCATTGCCGATAGTGAAAGTAGGACAATTATTCTCACAAACAAAGTACTTTGACGCCATCTTGGGGCTGTACTTGCAACCATTCTTGTAGGAAAAGGTACGAGACATCTTGCAATATTATATCAATAAACCCCACATAATGTTTCATTTTTTTACAATATTCTCGCCCCTCAATAGAAATGATCGATCTGCTAACTCCTCCCACCTGGGCCCCGACATGGTGCTACGTCTATCTGTTTGGTTCTCTGCTAGGAGCCGGACTTGCCATTGCCGTACTACTGACATCCTTCAAGAAACTCGGAACCTTTGGTTCTCTGGCCCTCGTCATCATGGCTGCCATTCAATTTCTGCATGGAATGACCTACTTCTGGATCTGTCGTTCTGCACTGCAGTAAATTTTCAAATGGCATATTGGAGACACAGAAGGGTTTCCAAAGAAACATCGTCTTGTCCCTGAAGTGTTTCAGGATTGCAGGGCAGCCCTAGAGGAGTTCTAGTTTAAATGTAAAATCCAAGGCAGAGTCACCCTTGATATTCTCGGTTCGAGTCCGAGGGGTTCCGTGGTTTGTTTCTTTTTCAATTGAACGCTACAGTGTAGGGAATTCTGAATTTCCAACATTGTATAATACTAATTATTCGGTGTTTAGCAAGCAGGGGATTTCTTGTCATATCCCTGGAGTGTCACGGAAGTGGTGCAGCCGCATCCGTTTCCACTGGTCTGCCCGATCAGCTGGGCGCCCACATATGCATTCAGTGGCACAGTGGAGGAAGGTCCCAGGTTCATGGAGTTGGTTGCCTGCTCGGGCCGTGCACCAGTGGGTGTTGTGGTAAAGTTGTTCTCGACACGCCATGTATACAGAGCCAGTTGTCCCCTTCGGCGAGTTGTCTCACTTGCATCACGGTTGGTGGTACTCATTTCTATGGGTTGCGGAAATTCCTACGATGAGGGCGTAGGAACAGAAGGTGCAAACATGCCCTGTGGAACGCAGAAACGATCCCGCACAGGCGCCGGATTCGGATACCGTTCAGGACATACTTTGTCAATGGGAAACGGAGGTTGTTCTGGAAAGTACTGGGCGAATCGAGTATCCGGGTTCTCCGCATTGGTTGCAGCATTCAACACCTGGGCTGCCAACAAGGCGGTTGTCTCCGATGCCGCAACTGTACGCACCAACACGGGTGCATCAATATACGCAGGTAGTCCCGGAAGATTCGCATTGGTTGTTCCTGTTGTCCCTGTTGTGCCTGCCACTGCACCCGATACAAATTGGGGAGCACAGGAAGATCCTCGACCCGGTGGTACGTATACATATGGAACACACAGTTGATTACGAATTCGCAGCGACTCTGGAAGCGGTTCCTTATTGGAAGGAAGAACCGTCGCACAACACTGCTCTGTCGATACAACAGGTCCCTGCATTTGAGAGCAAAATGTCCTTGCCCTTGTATATCGATTCATACTCCTATCGATTCCAATGTTAAAAACTTTAGAATCGATAGAGTGTAGGAAATGTCAGTTTCCTCCGTTGTTTCCATAACATTCACAATTATTTCATTAACCGCCTTTATTCTATTTGCGTATGACAAGATCGAATCAGAGTTTTTTAAAATGTATAAGGCGCCCATTTTTATGGGATCTGCCTTTCTCATCTTTGCCATCTTTGGGCTTCCCTACATGTCCTATGACAACGCCATACCACCGCCCAGTTTTCAATTCCTTGTTATGGGATTTGCCACTATCTTTGTGTTGGGAACCCTGCTTGTCTATACTACCAACATGACATATGAAACATATATTATGGTCGTGTCCTGTATTGCAATTTTGGCGACATTGCAGGGGCGTCTCGCACAGAGTGGTGTGGGAGATGGTGAGTTTTCGCCGACAGCCCAGAGGATTCTTTATCTCATCTTGGGAGCCTCTGTGTTATTTGGAACTTCCAAGGCATTACAGGCAGCTACAGTTCCACCGGATTTGCAGCCCTATGTCTCATTGTTTACAGGATTGGTTCCTGTTGGTCTGTGGGGAATCTTGGCAACCGGTCTGTTTGTTCTTGTACGTGGGATTGCCAAGACAGCTGCGGCGCAACCTGGATATCCTACACCCGCCGCCTATGAACCCTTTCAGGCCCGCTTGACGCAGGAGAATCGTGAGCCTCTTCCAACAGCAGCAAGCACAACCGCAACCACCGCAACCACCGCAACCACCGCAACCACCGCAACCGAAGTCGGTGCGATTCAGCGTGCCTCCGAGGTAGGCCAGACAGTCCCCGTACTTCTACAGCAAATTCAGGCCGCCATTCGTCGGATTGAGGAGAATGGGGAGATTATTCTCGATCAAACCGACTCGACTTGCTCGTTAGTCAAGGATGTCGAACAGGGATATGTAGGAGCTAGGGCAGCTCCCCTGGATGATTCGGAATATGATCTTCCCAAGGAAGAGCAGGACAAGCGAAGGGTGGCAAGGGAGGCGAGGGCCTCCGCATCTTTCCATGAAAACCGGCGTGTCTATGCCTCCCTCCGAAATTCCGTAGTTCCCCTGCTCGAATGTTTCCAGGCCCAGGTGTCCGAGGACTCCGCCGAGGATCTAGAACTCCGTGCAGCCTGCGCGGAACTACAAACCCTTTTAGAAAACCAGGAAGTCCTCCTGCAAGTTCAGAAATCCACCCAAGTCCAAATCGCCCTCGAATTCGCCAACAAACAACTCAATCGCGCCGAAGGCTTTCAAACTGCCCCTAGCACACGCACCCTCGCCACCCTGCGCGGCCCCGCCCTCATCGCCACCGCCCAACAACTCCTCCTCCGTGAATTAGACCTGTACGTAGCGATTCTGCGCAACGAACAGGAACTCAAAGCGACCCAGGATCGCGTGAAAAAACAAATGTATAAAGCCTCTATGATCCAAAAAGGCAACTTTAATCCCACACCCCAAGATTTGCGAGCCAATGGGTTCTAATCACCTCTAGAAAGTTCCAAGATGAATTACACCATCCTCTTCCTCCAAACAAAAGGTCTCGTTCTTCGATTCGTTTTGTGTTTGCATTTGCAAACTCTCCAAAATAGATGTTTGCGCCGTCTCTTTCTTCTTTGGCTGAGGCTGTCGCTTTCGTACCTTTTCATGCAACAAATGTGCTGGTACCCATAACTCTGGATTCTTATACCGAAGTCCTGTTATAAATCGTCCTTTTTTCGTACGAGCAGCCTCATATCCATGTGATTTAAAATAGGGCGCCAGACTAGTCGGTTGTAATACAGACTCCACTACATTTTGAGGACAATACCGAAATACAAAGGTTCGCACAGCATCATATAGGACAGAGGCATGCAAAATACCTTCCGAATCCTCCACAAGTTCACGGTCAATAAAAATTTGTACCCAAACATTTGCAATATCCATTTTTTCAAATGTCTGTAGACCAATGGCTGTCATAGGAACATGAAGATCCAGAGTTGTCAGGAATTCCTCAAACTTAGTTGCAATGGGTACCGAATCTCGTTCAATAGATAGCATCGACCAAATAGGCCGCCATTTTTCAAACAATGCCGGTGCTCCTACATCCACCCCCTGTCCCCCCTGTATCCATATGACAATACAATCCTCCACGCCCTGCCAATTAGAATCTATGAGACTTGACAAAATACCATGCATGCGAAAGACATGGCGTAGATAACGCACCCACTGCTCTTTTGTAGGAACGTAGATGTTGGTATGTGTGAGAGAACAGAGTACATGGGTTCCTTCTAATGCCTGTAGAATTTTGGTAAGGGGGTGCGTCGGAGTATCATTTTCCTCTACATCGGCGCGCGGTGGACGATGAAATGGTTCGCTAGGACCCACATTCTCAAAAGGCAACAGAACGGATGCAAGATCTTCGTCCGCCTGTTGGATCCATGTACTTAGTCCAGGCAGAGGACCTGCTGCCATCGATTGTCCTGCTACATACCATTCAATCGCCGTCTTTGCCAAGATATCCGCGTGCCGATTACGAATACGCCAACGACATGTGGATAAACGACGACATACTACCAAATCAGGATAGAGTTCGGTTCCTAGTCGAGACGCCCACACACGACCCAAGTCCCCATCTGTTAAAATACGACACCCTTTCTTCACACGCTCGTGTTCCAACACAGGTGTGAGAATCCAGGCAATCGTTGCATCATCCGGAATGGGAATTGTATCCTCCTTTTGCCTTTGCTGCTGCTGCTGTAGTGTTTCTAACACTGTATGGATCCAGCTTTCGTATGGTTGTGCCGAAACAGGCTGTGCCGAAACAGGCTGTGCCGAAACAGGCTGTGCCGAAACAGGCTGCGCCGAAGCTGGTTCCATACCTATTCCGCATTCAACTCGCATACGTTCCATTTCCACCATACGGTCCACAAGCGCCAAATACTTTTCCTTTTCCTGGTCGCTATGAATCTCCTTGTCAAACATGGGGTATGACCGAGACGGTTCAGATGGACCCAACAATGACATAGGAAATGTTTTCGGAACCTCATGTATTCTAAAGGAAATCTCAAGATCCTTCACACCCAAAAAATCCCTATAATATATCTCCATATCCTCTTTCAGACATGGCGGTTCCTCTTCCCACAAAAGATTACGTATCCATGTCTGCGCGTCCCCTTTCAGAAAAAGTGTTATCAAAAACATGAAAGAAACGGTTTATGGTATCCGTATAGTTGCCTATCTATTCGTGTAGACGGATTTAGACCAGTTCAAATAATATTTGTGTGTAGTAAGAGAATGCGAAAAGGGAAGTTGCCAACGACTATAATAATCATTGGAATCCTTTTGATTTGCATTGGGGTTTTCCTATGGAAAATAAGTGGAACCAGGAGTGTGCAGGGATTTCAAGGAAAGGATACGAATGTCCCCAAGATCATTTGGTCCTATTGGGACAATCCAGAAACAATGCCAGAAGGCGTCAAACTTTGCATGCAATCGTGGAAAAAGTACAATCCAAACTACACAATTCATATGTTAAACAAGAAAAACTACGGGGAATATGTTCGAATCCCTGCGGAGATTGCGAATCACCCACGTTTCAATGACATGCCCCAAAGGTTTGCAGACTTATTGCGTTGTTACTTGATCGCCGAACATGGAGGTGTCTGGTGTGATTCCTCAATTCTTATGTATCAGCCACTGGATGAATGGATGTGGGAAACGCCAGGAAAGGAATTGTATATTTTTTCGATTGACTTCGGCAAGCATCCTGATCGCCCCCCTGTCCTGGAAAACTGGTTCTTCGCGGCACCACCCAAAAGCCCCTTCGTCCAAGCATGGCTTGCCGAATTTCTGGAACTCAGAAAGTTCGATTCCGCACAAGCCTATGTGGACGATTTGGTGCGCCGAGGTCTTGACAACAAAGACTGGGTCTACCCGGATTATTTGGCAATGCATCATTCTGCCGGTAAAGTACTTCAACTTGATAAGTATTCCACCGATACAATGAAAATATGGAGGGCCGAACAGGGTCCTTTCCGATATCTCGTTGAAAATGAATGGAATCCACAAAAGTCTATTGAATATGCATGTAAGAATCCAACTATCCGTACCCCTTTTCTAAAGTTAAGAAGTCATGAAAGACATGCCATCGAAGCAGGACTAAGCGACCAATTTTCCAATGATGTGTGTAAATGGGTGTAGGTGAGCTAAAAAAAATACCATTAGTAGAATGATTTTGAAACCGAATTTAGTATATTATTTATTATTAATTTTCGGAATATTGCTGATTATTCTTATTTTAATAACAATCAACAAGAGAAAAAACAACGTTCAGGAAGGATTTCAAACGAAATATGAACTTCCATCTGAAATTTTACTAATTAATATGGATTCGCGAACAGACCGTTTGAAGAGTTTTGAGGAAAGTTTCAATAACTCGGATTGTTCCAAGCATGGCCTGTCTTTTACACGCATTCCCGCTGTGATTGGAAAAGACCAGGATTGGAAAAACGGCCTTCTTACACCCGAAGCTACCAAAGAGATGGAGAAAACCGTCCAAACGGGAAAACGCAAGGGACACGAATCCCTATCAATTGGTGCAATCGGTTGTTATTTGAGTCATTTGAAGGCCATGGAATACATTGTCAAACAAAACAAGCCCATGATAATTTGTGAAGACGATATTAAATTACCAAACAATTTTTACGAAAAGATGAAATCCGGATTAGGTTTACTTCCCCCAGGAAAACCAATCATACTTCTGTATCACGTAATTTGTAATTCCTGGGTGGGTACAAAACTTAAATGTACGGAACTAGAGGCCAATTTCTTTAAAGTATATAATTTTTGGAGCCTCGCCTGTTACTATATTACACCTGAAACCGCCAACATAATTCTGGAAAACTCAAAACCTTTGGCGGTACAAATAGATGCACACTTAAGTGAATTGGTAGAACAAAATAAATTAGATATATATGCATACCCAATTGCAAACACCGATGGTAATTTGGGTACCGATATTCAAATTGCAATTGCAGAATAATTTAAATGGCACAATTACATATGGTATATATTTTTTGATTTCAGGTAGTTTCTGCAGGGTGTGTACCGATCATCGTCTTCCACATCAATAATACTGAGTGCATCCCCCTGTTTACAAAACCACATTTCCTGTGGTCGAATTCCCAGAGATAGTTTGGGAATCCCGTGTTTCTCCAGGTAATTCCCAATTAATAAATCATCGGAACGCACACATTTTTCATTCAATAGGGCGGTACTTATATATTCCTGAAAATCATCTTGAAACATGCCACGTCGGAATGCAACACCGGACCATCCTTCAGGTATTTCGCAATAGGGTGCCTTCTTTTCCTTGTGAAAGTCATTTCGACAGTTTTGTGCCACAACTGTATGGGGTTTCTCCGATTTATTCATTTCACCCACTACCCTCTGAATCATACCTTCATCGTAATTTGTATCATCGTCCACAATAATTAAAATAGTATTTGGATCCCTCTCTAACTTCAACGCAGGTGTTAACTTTGTTATGGGGCCGTCGTCTTTCTCTACACGATGTATATTCACAAGTGGATAGTTCGATAGAAAGGAGGGAATTGTGTAGGGTTCATTTGTACGCCCAAATCGTTCGGGAAGATTCAGATATATAACATCGGGTTTTCGTAATTGATTCGTTAATGATTGTAAAGTTGTCTCAATTGTTTCAATACGCTTGGGGCTCGTTGTCAATGAAACCACAATACGCTCTTGCTTGTCTAAAAACCCCTCATACACCTTGTTATAATATAGTTTAATTATGTATAATACGGTAAGTAATACAAAGACAATTCCAAACAGCAAATAAACTGTATGAATTGAAATCCGCATCTCTAATGTATTCTTAGAATACAATAGAGGTGTTTATAGAATGAAACTTTCTAAATCACTGCCATTCCCTAGCGTGGTTCTAGCGATTATACTCCTCATAATGTGTATAGGAGTGTATATATATAAACGATATGTCAGCAGCACAGAGGGATTCGAATACTTGCAAACAATTCATTTTTACTGGATCGTCTCGGACAAACGAAAACCAATGATGACAAAACAACTACAGGACAGAAATAAACTCAATGAGGCGAATATTCACATGATCCCCGGTATATTTAATGACGATGTAGGAACTGCAGGACATCCAAATCTACCAAAAGAATGGCTGAGCTTTCCCGTTGCGCGCCTTTTAGCAGCTCATATGAAAGCAATTCGTAATTTTTGTAATGAGGTTGCCAATGTACCCAACAAACAGGAACATGTGTTTGTTTGCTTAGAAGATGACGTGATACTTCACAAGAACTTTGAAACCATGGTCGAGCAAGCAGCAAACTTTGTTCGAACACATACTTCCACACAACCGATTCGCTTGAGTCTGGGATTTGTGGATATCCCTGAAAACAAAATATTAATAAATTCAGAAAATAATTTAAAAATATCCCAACTACATGGGGACAGCACATATCAAAATGGAACACAATGTTATATGTTAAATTATAAGTATGCTAAAATGGCACTCGAGGAATACGAGGCTGCCTACAGATCGCGATTGCCGGATCCAAATCAACCAAATCAAGTTGCATCCGACCATTTTCTATTCCTTCTTCCCAACACCTCCCATTTCATAATGGAACCCCCCGCTTGTCTGGAAGATAATCCGACCTTTGGTTCCATGTTAGGTCATACCCAGAATGAATACTTATTCAAGAAAATGACAAACGCATATCCACTCGGTGATTACTATTCATTTTCCACACAAAAATAGTTTTCCACGTAGCTTTTGTAGACGCTGATATTCCCCACATCCTGCTGCTACGATCCCGCCATATACTGCGACGGCACCCTGTTGGTCGCTTCGGGCATCCTGGCTTGTCAAACTGTCTCTGTACGGATCTGGACTTCCTACAAATGTACCGATTACTTCCAAACTGGTGGGACTTGTTGTAGTTCCCACTTGGGCTACAACATAATATCGATATACTTCTCCATTGGCAACATTGTAGTCAATGTAGGGACTCAAAATTCCTGTGGCAACGGCCACATAGGTTCTGCACGGACCATGGGACCGATAGACTGTGTGGGTGGCACCGGCAGTTACGGAATTCGTCCAGGAAAGCGTAAGACTCTTCACACCCAGTGCCAGGGCAAGATTGGTTGCAGATGCGACGGCCATTTCTACCATGGACTTTGTAAAAAAAATAAAAAAAATGAAAAATGAAAATGTGAAGTGGTGGAATATGACACTGAAAAATGCCGAATTACTGCTTCAATTCCCTACGAATCATTGGTCCTGCCGAGGACATTGCCGTATTTCTGCGGCATTCCCTTTGCTTCCAACAGTTTGTCCCCTGCCCTGTCGAACAACGAAATCAAGTGTGGGGGACCAAATGGGATGCCTTTGACTTCCAGGTTGTGTATCAGGAAGACACTGTGTGCGACCTACAATTCCGTACTGCATGGGGTCCTCCCATTCCCTTCCTCACAAAGCTTAATGCTCTCTATCCCGCCTGTTGGTTCAAACTCCTCTTTGAAGTTGAACTGGGATGGGGAAGTGGTCTGTGGATTCACTACTACACACCCACTCATAAGAAACCTGTGGAACACCTCCTAGAGTGGAAGGAACCGTGTGTAAATCCCCATGGCGATCTCATCCTCTCGGAGGATGAATCCGAAGATGGCATGGCCGTTCATCCCTCTCCTACACTCTCCTCACCCCGCACACCTTCCTCCCCCCGCCCCGCCTTCTTTGAACCTCTTCCTTCCCCTACCAAACAGGTCTAATCCGGACCCAGACAACCCTGACAACCCTGACAACCCCTACACACCCCTACATCCTCCCCTACACAACCATCCTTCTTCCAAAACAAAAACTTTCTTGGCCGGACCTTGGCTGGCGGACTTTTTGTTTTGGAAACTCTTCACTTCCCACATCCTCTCTCTCTCTCCTGAGCCATGATGTCTGGAATCAACAACTGCTTGGCGATTTTAATGGGAATTGAGTCATGGGATGGAGGATGTTGGAATTGCAGGATAGACCTTGGCACCCCCATTCAAACCTTGGTTGTAAAAGAGGAATGTGAAACAAAAACTTTCCTAGCCGGACCTGGGCTGGCGGACTTTTTGTTTTGGAAACTCTTTGTCACCCCTTCGATCCCCTTCGATCCATTGGATCCCTTGGACCCTTGGATCCCTTGGATCCCTTGGATCCCTTCGATCCATTGGATCCCTTGGATCCCTTGGATCCCTTGGACCCTTGGATCCCTTGGATCCCTTGGATCCCTTCGATCCCTTGGATCCCTTCGATCCCCTTTCGATCCCCTTGGATCCCTTCGATCCCTTGGATCCCTTCGATCCCCTTTCGATCCCCTTGGATCCCTTCGATCCCTTGGATCCCTTCG
>JACCDX011151254.1_pt1 | contig 10296 bp, 11 predicted proteins | sample 7449681 | NCBI WGS metagenome assembly JACCDX01 (sample SAMN15323450, study PRJNA562643) | freshwater metagenome | isolation source: river surface water | place: USA:Blue River Watershed | collected 2017-08-18
GGCTTGATGACGAGCCTTCCAGCCCGTGGAACAGCACCAGCATCGGCTTGCCCGGCAGTCCCTCCACAAAGTCGACATCAATGAAATCGCCATCCGGCGTGTCCCATCGTTCACGATTGAGCGTGACCTCGGGGGGGCGGATGAACTTGGCCGGGTAGATGGTCTGAAGATGACCACCGGGCAGCCAGCGGGGGGCGATATAGTCACTCACCCGCGCCTCCGGTCAGTGCAGCAGCGCTGCGGAAGAAGCGGGCTCGTCAGCCGGCTTGCCCGGTGCGATGGACGCATGATGCATCACGATGCGCCAGCCCTGCGGGGTTTTGAGGTACACGTTGGTGGCGAGGATGTGCGCCTCCTGCCAGTCCGGATCGTCCGGTGTCTTCACTTCTTCAATCAGGTTGTGCACCGAGCAGGTCATGTTGTGCGTGACATGCACATGGCGCGGCCGGATGTGGACCGGGCCACGTTCGAAGATCATTTCCCAGGATTCGCGAATTGCCGCGTGTCCCTGCAGGCGAGGTGCGCCGGGATGCACGCAGATGATCTCTTCATCATCGGCCCACAAGGCCATCAGGCTGTCGAGATCGGCGCGCGCGATGGCGTCGTAGAACGCGTGCTCGACGTCTTCCGCACTGGCCAGCAGTTTTGAGGGATGGGAGGGCATGTGTGTTTGCGCTTCGGGACGCGGACAATGCCTGCGTCCCGGTCAGCGGGATCAGTGGCCGTGATGCGCGACTGCACCGGGCTTGAGCCGGTAGGTCGTGCTGCAGTAAGGGCAGCGCGCGAGGCCATTCGCGGCAAAATCGAGGAACACGCGCGGATGCGAGGACCAGATCGGCATCGCCGGGTTAGGGCAGTAGGCTGGCAGGTCCTTGCTGTCGAGTTCAACGGTCGTGGTCTGGGTCAGCTCGGCCATGATGAATGCTCCGGAAGTTCAGACAATTCGAACGGTTTATACCTTGGTCAGCCAGTGGCGGTATTTTTCCGCCTTGCCGCCGACCACGTCGAAGAACATCGATTGCAGCTTTTCGGTGACCGGGCCGCGGCTGCCAGCGCCGATCATGCGGCCATCGAGTTCGCGTATCGGTGTCACTTCAGCAGCGGTACCAGTGAAGAACGCCTCATCGGCGCAGTACACCTCATCGCGGGTGATGCGCTTTTCGATCACTTCTATGCCCATGTCGCGCGCCAGCGTGACCACGGAATCACGCGTGATGCCGTCCAGGCAGCTGGCAAGATCCGGCGTGTAGATGCGGCCGTTCTTCACGATGAACACATTCTCGCCCGCGCCTTCGGACACATAGCCCTCGGTGTCGAGCAGCAGCGCCTCATCGTAGCCGTCGGCCGTGACTTCCTGATTCGCAAGAATAGAGTTGATGTAATAGCCGCTGGCCTTTGCGCGCACCATCGACACATTGACGTGATGACGGGTGTACGACGAGGTCTTCACGCGGATGCCTTTGGCCAGCCCTTCTTCGCCCAGATAAGCGCCCCAGGGCCAGGCAGCGATTGCCACGTGGATGGTGTTGCCGCGTGCGGACACGCCCATTTTTTCGGAGCCGATCCAGACCAGCGGACGCAGATAGCAGGATTCCAGCTTATTCGCGCGCACCACTTCTTTCTGCGCTTCGATCACGGTCTCCATGTCGAACGGGATCTTCATCTGGAAGATCTTGGCCGAGTTGTACAGGCGCTGCGTATGTTCCTTGAGTCGGAAGATCGCCGTGCCGTTGACAGTGTTATAGGCACGGACGCCCTCGAACACCGCCATGCCATAGTGCAGGCTGTGCGTGAGCATGTGCAACGTGGCATCGCGCCAGTCGACCAGTTGGCCGTCTTTCCAGATTTTTCCGTCGCGGTCAGCCATGGACATGTCAGATTCTCCAGTGAATATTTCAAACCAGCGATTTTAGCGGATTCGGCCCCCTTCCCGATAGGTCAGCGGCGGCCCCGGAAACGGCTTGAGTAGAATACGGGCTTGCCTGATGGCCAATTCCGCTATTGATGCGGGCACCGTTGTCGCTTTTTGAACGATGAATTCACCTCCGGCCGAACTGGCTGACCGCGAAAAATCCGCTCTGCGGGACGGCATACGCACCTGCGCGCCAGCCATGCCCGGCCTGCTGGCCTGGGGTGCGGTCACGGGCATGGTGCTGGTGCAGTCGGGCTTGTCGATCTGGCAGGCCATTGCGATGACGCTGATCGTCTATGCCGGGTCGGCGCAGCTGGCCGCCTTGCCGCTGATCGTGGCCGGCGCGCCGATGTGGGTGATCGTGCTCACGACCCTGCTGGTGAATTTCCGTTTCGTGATCTTCAGCGCCGTGGTCGGCCCGCATTTCGCGCATCTGCACTGGACCCGGCGGCTCTGGTATGGCTATTTCAATGCCGATCTGGTGATGGCTTTCTTTCCGCAGCGTTTTCCTGCGCAGTCGATGGGCAAGCCGGCGGGCAAGCTCGGTTACTTCAAGGGGCTCGCGTATTCGACCTGGTGGGCCTGGGAGATCGGCAGTCTGATCGGCATCCTGCTCGCGAGCCAGATACCGACGACTTGGGGCATCGGTTTTGCGGGCACGCTGGTGTTGCTGGGCATGACGATACCGCTGATCGTGAATCTGGCGACGCTGGTGGGTGTTGTGGTCGCTGGCGTGATCTCCGTTGCGGCAGTTGGTATCCCCTACAAACTCGGTCTGGTCGTGGCGATCGTCGGCGGCATTGCGGCCGCGGTCGTGGCCGATCGCGTGACCAGCCCGGCAGATGCGGAAGGGAATGTGTCGTGAGCGCGTTCGAGTACCTGCTGCTGATGGTGCTGATGGCTGCGACGACCCTGCTCACGCGCGGGTTTTTCTTTCTGCTCGCCGGGTCGCGCATGCCGGCGTGGCTGCAGCATGCGCTGGGCTATGTACCCGCCGTGGCGCTGGCGGCCATCGTTGCGCCGGACCTGCTGGTGGCTGATGGCTCGGTATCGCTGGCGTGGACCAATATCAAGCTGATCGCCGGGCTGTCGGCGATCGCTTTCTTCCTGTGGACGCGGAATGTGCTGGCGACGCTGGTGTTCGGGATGGTGGTGTTTACGGTGTTGCGGCTGGTGGGCTGAGGGTTCAGCTCACCAGATGCAACCAATAACTTTTAGTCTAAAACGAAGTCGGAAATTTGCAGAGGAAGATGGTCTGCGGATGTGTGCGTTATGTAAATTGTCCGGATGCCGACCATGAAATTCATGCCTTCGACATTCGCTGTAACGATGCTCTGTCCTTGTGATTCTTCAATCGTTACCCGCTGCAGAAACTCATCAGTTATCGTAATTCCCAGCCTGCTTAAGTCAATTTTGTCACTCTCGGCTGCATTAAAGTCTTGCACCCACGCTTTCTCGTCGGCATTAAGAGGATCCAAGCTAAAAAATGCAAAGGTATCACTACCGTTGCCACCAACAAGGGTATCTTCTCCGATGGCGACCAACAGATCGTTGCCATCGGCCCCCTCAAGGCGGTTAACTGAGGAATTTCCGAAAATTGCATCGTCGAAGCTGCTGCCAATCACATTTTCGATATCGGTCAGGTAATCGGTTCCGAGGGTCGCAGAGCCCAGGTCTTTGGTTCCATCTGAGCCTTTGAGACTTGCGCGCGTGTCGACGGTATCCCCTAAAAACACGATCACTGAGCCATTAATGTTTGCGTAAGAGACCGTATCGTTGCCTTCGCCACCATGCAGATCGTCATTGCCCTCGCTCGCAAAAAGCAAATCATCACCCAAGTCTCCGCGCAATATGTCATTGTCGGCGCCACCGTCCAGCCGATCATTTCCAATTCCGCCGACCAAGATATCGTCACCTTCGTCACCAAACATTGAGTCGTTTCCGTCGCTACCATAGAGAGCATCGTTTCCACATCCACCCCAGGCCCAGTCGTTGCCGCTTTCGCCGACAAGCCAATCATCGCCATTTCCGCCATAAAGCCGGTCGTTGCCATTGTCCCCGTGAAGCGTGTCGTTACCATCGCCCCCGTCCAGCCGGTCATTGCCATCACCCCCGTTGATAGTGTCATCACCGGCTCCGGCGGTGACCACATCGTTACCCGCGCCTGCATCGATGACCTCGCTTGAATCGGAGCCGTTGATGACATCCGATTTGCTCGTACCGATTAATAAATCGCTCATGACTATTCCTTTCCGGGAGGGGGTCGTATGAATCAGCTTTCGGTACATGACGAACCATGAACCGTTACCGATATCAGTGGAAAAAACCGGCACCCGTATGCGATTTTTCTCCCGTCTTGGTGCATTCCCCGTGTATCCCCTCATGCACTATGGCGTTGTCGGTGAGACGGGCAACTTGGCTCTCTTCATGCCGGTCTGACAACGGACTTTGGGCGGGTGGGCTGCGGTAAAATAGACAGTTTTCCAACCCGCCCACGAGCCCCGCCATGCGTTTCAACCGACTCAGTGATCTGGTGCAGCAGGACAAGCTGCGCGGCCAGCGTGTTTTCATCCGCGCCGATCTGAACGTGCCGCAGGATGATGCCGGCAATATCACCGAAGATACGCGCATAAGAGCCTCGGTTCCGGCGATTCAGGCCGCGCTGGGCGCCGGTGCTGCGGTGATGGTGACGTCCCATCTTGGCCGTCCGACCGAAGGCGAGTTCAAGCCGGAGGACAGTCTTGCGCCGATCGCCACACGGCTGTCCGAACTGCTGGGCCGTCCGGTGCCGCTCAAGGCCAACTGGGTCGATGGCGTCGACGTTGCGCCGGGCGAGGTGTTGCTGCTCGAGAACTGCCGCGTGAACAAGGGCGAGAAAAAGAATAGCGACGATCTCGCGAAAAAAATGGCCGCGCTCTGCGATGTATACGTGAACGATGCTTTCGGTACCGCACACCGCGCCGAGGCCACCACCCATGGCATCGCCAAGTTTGCGCCGGTCGCCTGTGCCGGGCCGCTGCTGGCCGCCGAGCTGGATGCGCTGGGCAAGGCGCTCGGCAAACCGGCGCGCCCGCTGGCGGCGATCGTCGCAGGGTCGAAAGTGTCGACCAAGCTCACCATCCTCAAGACACTGGCCGAGAAGGTGGATCGCCTGATCGTCGGTGGTGGTATTGCGAATACCTTCATGCTGGCAGCGGGTCTGCCAATCGGCAAATCGCTGGCCGAGCCTGATCTTCTTAATGAGGCGAAGGCCATCATCGACATGATGAACGCGCGCGGCGCGTCAGTGCCGATCCCGGTGGATGTCGTGTGCGCGAAAGAATTTTCTGCGAATGCAGCGGCCACGGTGAAGGCAGTCAAGGATGTGGCGGCCGATGACATGATTCTGGATATCGGCCCCGAGACAGCGAAGCTGCTGGCGGCGCAACTGCTCGATGCCGGGACGATTGTCTGGAATGGTCCGGTTGGTGTGTTCGAATTCGACCAGTTCGGCGACGGTACAAAGACGCTGGCAATGGCGATTGCGGAGTCAAAGGGTTTTTCAATTGCGGGTGGCGGCGATACGCTGGCTGCCATTGCCAAATACGGCATTGCTGACAAGGTGGGGTATATCTCCACGGGCGGCGGTGCTTTTCTGGAATTCCTCGAAGGTAAAGTGCTGCCAGCGGTCGAAGTGCTGGAGCAGCGCGCTCACTGAGCAAACTCCCTATGAAACAGCGCGCCACCAAGATTGTTGCCACCGTTGGACCTGCTTCCAGCACCTTTGATGTGCTGCAGCGGATGATAGCGGCGGGGGTCGACGTAGTGCGACTGAATTTCTCGCATGGCAAATCCGAGGATCATGTAGCCCGTGCGCAGTTGGTGCGCGATGCGGCCGCAGCCTGTGGCCGCGAGATTGCCATCATGGCGGATCTGCAAGGTCCGAAGATCCGTATCGGCAAATTCAGCGAGGGCAAGATCGAGCTGGTCAAAGGCGATGCCTTCATTCTGGATGCCGCATGCGAGCTGGGCAATCAGCAGCGCGTCGGCCTCGACTACAAAGAACTGCCGAAAGATCTGAAGCCCGGCGATGTGCTGCTGCTCAACGATGGCCTGATCGTGCTGACCGTCGACCGGGTGCAGGGTGACGAGATTTTCACCACCGTGAAAATCGGCGGCGAGCTGTCCAACAACAAGGGCATCAATCGTCAGGGCGGCGGCCTGTCCGCGCCGGCACTGACGGCCAAGGACATGGAAGACATCAAGACGGCGATGCGGCTGGGCGCCGACTACATCGCGGTGTCTTTCCCCAAAAGTGCCACTGACATGATGATGGCGCGTCAGCTGGCGAATATCGCTGCGGATGAAAACAAGGTCACCAAGCCACGGATGATTGCCAAGATCGAGCGCGCCGAGGCGATTCCTGCGTTACAGGAAATTCTGGATGCGTCGGATGGCATCATGGTCGCGCGCGGCGATCTCGCCGTCGAAGTCGGCAATGCGGCAGTGCCCGCGCTGCAAAAGCGCATGATCCGCATGGCGCGTCACTCGAACAAGCTGGCGATCACGGCAACGCAAATGATGGAGTCGATGATCCAGAACGCGGTGCCCACGCGCGCGGAGGTGTCGGATGTGGCGAATGCAGTGCTCGACGGCACCGATGCCGTGATGACGTCCGCCGAGACGGCCGCAGGCAAGTACCCGGTCGAGACGGTCGAGATCATGGCGGCGGTTTGCGCGGAGGCCGAGAAGGCCGAGCATTTGTCGCTGGATGCCGATTTCCTGAATGTGACCTTCACGCGCATTGATCAGTCAATCGCCTACGGCGCGCTGTTTACCGCCTATCATTTGCGTGCGCGTGCCATCGTCGCGTTGACCGAATCCGGTTCGACGCCGCTGTGGATGAGCCGTCACAACATCGATATGCCGATCTATGCAATGACGCCCAGTCTCGCGACCCAGCGCAAGGCATCGCTGTACCGCAATGTGCATACCTTCGAACTGAAGCCAGACGCCAGTGACCGCGAATCCGTGCTCAAGGCCGCAGAGGATTTGCTGTTGGCCAAGGGGCTCGTGAAGAAGGATGACATGATCGTGATCGCCTGGGGTGAGCCCATGGGTCAGGTCGGCGGCACCAATGCGCTGAAGATCACCAAGATCGGCGATCGTTAATTTCTGCATTTATTTTCGTTTTTTATTTACTCAATCTATTCAATCTGATCAGGAGACTCAGCAATGCCTCTCGTATCGATGCGCCAGCTGCTAGACCACGCCGCAGAAAATGGCTATGGCCTGCCAGCTTTTAATGTGAATAATCTTGAGCAAGTGTCGGCGATCATGGCCGCTGCCAATGAAGTCGGCGCGCCGGTGATCATGCAGGCATCGGCGGGTGCGCGCAAATATGCAGGCGAAGCTTTCTTGCGCCATCTGATCTCCGCCGCAGTGGAAGCCTATCCGCACATTCCTGTCGTGATGCATCAGGATCACGGGCAGTCGCCAGCGGTGTGCATGGCCGCCATTAAATCCGGTTTCTCATCGGTGATGATGGATGGCTCGCTGGAAGAGGATGGCAAGTCGGTCGCCAGCTATGAATACAACGTCGAGGTATCGAGGAAGGTCGTTGAGTTTTCGCATGCGATCGGCGTTACGGTCGAGGCGGAACTGGGCGTGCTCGGTTCGCTGGAGACCATGAAGGGCGACAAGGAAGACGGCCACGGCGCAGAAGGCACGATGACCCGCGAGCAGCTGCTGACCGATGCCGGACAGGCGGCTGATTTCGTGCGCCAGACCCAGTGCGATGCACTGGCGATTGCGATCGGTACCAGTCATGGCGCGTACAAATTCTCGCGCAAGCCGACCGGCGATATCCTCGCGATCGACCGCATCAAGGAAATCCATCAGCGCATCCCGAACACGCATCTGGTGATGCATGGTTCCTCCAGCGTGCCGCAAGAGCTGCTGGCCGAGATCCGTCAGTTTGGTGGCGACATGAAGGAAACTTATGGCGTGCCGGTCGAAGAGATCCAGGAAGGCATCAAGCACGGCGTACGCAAGATCAACATTGACACCGACATTCGCCTGGCGATGACGGCGGCAATCCGTCGTTATCTGGCAGAGAATCCGTCGAAATTCGATCCTCGCGATTATCTGAAGCCGGCACGCGAGGCGGCGATGCAGATCTGCAAGGCGCGTTATCTGTCGTTTGGTTGCGAAGGTCAGGCAGCGAAGATCAAGCCGCTGCCACTGGAGAAGATGGCAGAGAAGTACAAGAAGGGCGAGCTGTCGCAAGTGGTGAAATAAAGCCAGCACCTTCAAAGAGTCACCCGGAAACACATCAATGAACAGTCTTTACCAATCCACCATCACCTCGCTGCCCTTGCTGGGTCGGGGCAAGGTGCGTGACAACTATGCCGTTGGCGACGACAAGATCCTGATCGTCACGACCGATCGCCTGTCTGCCTTCGATGTAGTGATGAATGAACCGATCCCGTCCAAAGGCAAGGTGCTGAACCAGATGTCCGACTTCTGGTTTGCGAAGCTGGGGCATATCGTGCCGAACCACCTGACCGGCGTGGCACCGGAATCCGTGGTCGCCGCCGATGAGGTGGACCAGGTGCGTGGCCGCGCGGTGGTGGCCAAGCGCCTGAAGCCGATCCTGGTGGAAGCGGTTGTGCGCGGTTATCTGATCGGCTCGGGCTGGAAAGATTATCAGTCGACGGGTGCCGTGTGCGGCATCCCGCTGCCTGCCGGTCTGAAGATGGCCGCCAAACTGCCGCAGCCTATCTTCACGCCCGCTGCCAAGGCCGATATCGGCGAGCATGACGAGAACATCAGCTTTGAAGAGATGGAAATGCGCATCGGAAAAGAGCTGGCAGCCAGGATGCGGGAGGTCAGTATTCAGCTGTATCAGACAGCTGCCGATTATGCGGCGACCAAGGGCATCATCATTGCCGACACCAAGTTCGAGTTCGGGCTGGATGGTCAGGGCGTGCTGCATCTGATGGATGAAGTGCTGACAGCCGATTCATCGCGTTTCTGGCCGGCGGATTCTTATGCCGAGGGCATCTCGCCGCCATCCTTCGACAAGCAGTTCGTTCGCGATTATCTGGAGACGCTGAAAGACTGGAACAAGACTGCGCCCGCGCCGGCGCTGCCTGCCGAGGTGATCGAAAAAACCGGCGCCAAATACCGCGAGGCGCTGCAGCGCCTGACCGGACAGGAACTGAAGGATTGAGGGACTGAGATGAGCGAAGCCAAGCCTGTCGTGGGTATCGTGATGGGGTCCTCCTCCGACTGGGAGGTGATGCAGCATGCGGTCGCGATGCTGAAAGACTTCGGTGTGCCACATGAGGCGCAGGTGATTTCTGCGCATCGCATGCCGGATCAGATGTTCGACTACGCAAAGTCGGCACGCTCACGCGGACTGCGCGCGATCATCGCCGGTGCCGGTGGCGCTGCGCATTTGCCCGGCATGCTCGCTTCGCAAACCATCGTGCCGGTGCTGGGTGTGCCGGTGCCTTCCAAATATCTGCGGGGTGAAGATTCGCTGCTGTCCATCGTGCAGATGCCCAAGGGCATACCGGTGGCAACGTTTGCGATCGGCGAGGCCGGTGCGGCGAATGCGGCGCTGTCCGCGATTGCGATGCTGGCCGTCGATGATGCGACGCTGGCTGAAAAACTCCTGAACTTCCGCGCGCAGCAGACCCAGGCTGCGATAGCGATGAAACTCCCTGCATGACTGCCAAGACTGCTCCCTCTGATTCATTCAAACCTCAGGCGTCACCCTCCACCTGGCTCGGCGTGATGGGCGGCGGCCAGCTCGGCCGCATGTTCGTGCATGCCGCACAGGCGATGGGTTACAAGGTCGCGGTGCTCGAGCCTGCAAAGGATTGTCCGGCCGGTCATGCGGCTGATGATCTGATCTGCGCGTCCTACACCGATGCGGCGGCGCTGTCGCGCATGGGCGCGGAATGCTCGGCGGTGACGACCGAGTTCGAGAACGTGCCTGCGGATAGCCTGTCTGCACTGGCGCAGCACGCCTTCGTCGCGCCATCGGCAGCTGCGGTATCGATTGCGCAGGATCGACTGGCCGAGAAAAAATTCTTCACTGACTGCGCGCAGCGCTCGGGCGTGCTGCCCGCACCGCATCAGCGGATCGCTTCGGCGGCAGATATCGATACGCTGCCGGACTCGCTGCTGCCCGGCATTCTGAAGACCAATCGTCTCGGTTATGACGGCAAGGGGCAGGTGCGGGTCAGCAGCAAAGATGACGTACGTGCTGCATTCGACGCAATGAAAGGCGTTGACTGCGTGCTCGAAAAGATGCTGCCGCTCGCGTATGAAGTGTCCGTGCTCGCGGCGCGCGGCGCCGATGGCAATGCCGTGGTTTATCCGATTGCCGAAAA
>JACCDX010000661.1_pt1 | contig 10291 bp, 11 predicted proteins | sample 7449681 | NCBI WGS metagenome assembly JACCDX01 (sample SAMN15323450, study PRJNA562643) | freshwater metagenome | isolation source: river surface water | place: USA:Blue River Watershed | collected 2017-08-18
AATTGGTTTCTTTTCATCTAATTCAAAATATTGAATTCGAGTATCATTTTTAAGTTCCGGAGTGGTTTCAATCATATCTTTGATTTTCATTTTTTCAGTTCCATCATCAACAATAATCCATTCTAATTTTTCTTTGGGATATCTGATACTCATAAAATTATTAACGGCTAAACGAAAGAAATGACGGCGATTATAGGTTGGGGTAATAATACTTACAGTTGGTAAAATATCATCATTGTTTGCTAATTCTTTCATTTTATTCGCAACCTCCTCGTGATCCTTATCTGATTTTTGAAGACGAAATAATTCAACCATCACATCTTTTATATCATTATCAAAATATCTAGCCTCTTTAGAATAACTCTCTCTCGCTTCTTGACCCATCTTTTTAAGAATCTTATGGTCAGTATTTTGAACTTCACGGATTATTCTTTTGAAATCTTCTTTGTCAATAATATATTTGGAACCAAGTTGCTTCTTTAAAGCCTTCTTTTCCGAAAATTTAACTAAAAATCCGGTGTTGTTGTCTACATAGTTTTTCATCGGAGGTGCGTTAGTGGTAATAACCACCCCACTACACGATTTAGCTTCGTGGATATAATGACCATATCCTTCAGTTTCGGAACAACATAAATGAACTCCACATTTATTCATTAAACTAGTAAGCTCTTCATCGGTTAATCTTTTGGTAATGTATTCAATATTTGTTAAATCACTGCGTTGTTTTAAAGGTACATCACGAGGGCTATATACGATGGTTAATTTTGGAAAATCAGGTTCCCAATAATCAATCATCAATTGTGTTTGTTTATGTTTGGAACGTCCACATAGATGTAAAAAGTGGGAGAAATCCTTTTGTTCTTTGTTGCTTTCGTGATCTATACTTTTCCAACCAATCATTTTAACAATTTCTTTACGTTTTGAAACCAGAGATTTAAACAAGTCTTCGGCGTATTTGGTTTTAACTAGAATAAAATCAATGTCTTCTAGATATGGAACCCACGAACGATAATACCATTCCTGGTTTGGAATGAGAACATTAAGATCGGCATATTTAAAAAGAATCTTGGAAACGGTTTCAAAAAAAATATTGATGTCTGCTCTAGGAGCTTTGTAATGAAAAAAATCAACAATTTTAATTTCAACCTTTTTACCAAAATGACGTTCTAGCAATTTAGCTAGCATTCTCATATCATTTGTTAAACCATATTGGTTATTATAAGTAATCATATTAATTTTGATCATTTTTGCTAAAATGTTGTTATTATTATTAATTTTAAATTATATTTATATTAAGTTGTTTGAAACGAGCTATTTAGTTTACTTCGCCAGTATAAAACTTAAAATATTGCGATTAGATTATTTTAATTTTGGTAGTGTGAATTTTATAAATTGTAAAAACCAAGAAAATCATAATTGAGATTGCTAAAATTAAACCTGATATCGGAATATTATCATAATTATTATATTTTTGTTCTTTAATTTTTTTAGAAATATTTGAAAAAGCAACGGTTGCTGTTGACACCGGAATATACATTTTAGTGTTTTTAGTTTTTAGTTTTTAGTTTTTAGTTTTTAGTTTTATAATATGTTTAGTAATATACTTATGAATTGACTATTTCAATTTTTTGTAAAAAATATAAAAGTATTTTCTAAAAAGGTAATTAGAGAAAAAGCAAAATTAAATTAAAATGGGAAATTTTGGTTCAATCTTAAGAAATCAAATTCGTCCTTCTTATATTGCAACAAATGCTTCTTACGAACCATTATTAGATAACGAAAGAGAAAAATACAGCGAAAAAGACAGAGAAAAAGAAAAACAGATCCCAGAGGATATATTAATTAAAATATCAAAAATGGAATCTGATATCATTAATTTATTAGATAGTCAAAAAAACTTGAAAGAATATGTAAATTTTTTAGCAGAACAAAATAAAAGCTATGAGAAAGAAATAATGAAATTACATCATAACCAAACTATTATGTCAGAGATTTTATCATTAGAAAATTATCGTGTATGATCTAATTTAACCACCAAGAATCATCTAGGTATGGTGGTTTTTCTTTGGTATCAATACAAGAACCTTTGGCAGGTCCACGTGATACCATATTATTAATATCTTCTGGTTCCACTGCGTGGTCAAAATATTGTAATTCCGATAAATAACCATCAAACCCACCAAATAAATTAATCCATACATTACCATAGTTTTGTCTAGGTAAGCTACTTAATTCTTTGCGGATTTTAAGAAATCCATTAATATATACATTTAAACTACGATTTTTAACAATAATTACCATATGGACCCATTTACGAAGAGGAATGTTATCAATATCAACATATTCTAGCATTTCTTTCATTGTGTTCATATAAATTCTAATAGCGTTATTGGTAGGATGTATCCATACACCAGGTGCTCTATTAGGATAGCTGGAACTATTACCTTTATGAAACATATGTTTCCATTCACCATTTTTATATCCCATATCAGAAATAACAAACCAAGTAGCGTAACTGAATTCTATACCATCTTTATTAATTGAACGATTAATTGGAATATAATTGGTATGATTAGGATCTTGTGAGATAACCATTGCTTGTTTACCATTTTTTGTTCCGTTTATTAATAATGGACTACCAGCACTATTAGTATTCCATTTTATATAAAAATATTTGACAATGTTAATTAAAATAATTAGGAATATAGCACCTAATACTATCTTAAAAACTAACATAAATGTTTCATTACCAGTCGCTGTTTCATAATAGTCAACAACTGTATTTGCTCCAGAACTGAACATATCTTTTGTTGCTTCAACTTTTTGATTTTGATTTGCTATTACATTAGAAACACCATTGCTATTAGATTTTGATGATTTATTAGCATTAGTATTTCCATTGGTTGTTGTATTAGTTTTTGTATTAGTTGTATTATTTTTTTTATTAAAATTATTATTTAATGAAAAAAAATTATTATTGTTTCTTACAATATTTTTATTTCCATTTCCATTTCCATTTCCAGTTCCATTTGTTTTTTTCCCATTTTGATTATTACTCATTTTATTTTACGTTATTATCTTTTATATTAAAGATACAAATTTTTTGAAAACAAAAATAAAAACAAAACAAAACAAAATAAAACATCATATTAAAAATGAAAACGAAAATTATTCTGTAATGACATTGGAAACACCTGTTCCATATTCAGAAATTTTTTCCATAATTGTTTTTTGTAATTTAGGTCCTCTTCTATATGTTTTATATATTTCATCAACCGGTAAGGCAGAGTTTGCGTAATCTAGTTGTGCTAGAAAACCGTTAAAACCACCATTGGGGGTCACGTGCATACTATATAAATTTGGTTTAGGATAGCCAGATAGATTACAACTCTTATGTAATCTTCCATCCATATAAATTTCAATATTGTTATTATAAATTGAAACAACAATATGAACCCATTTTTGAATAGGAATATCTTCTAAAGTACATTCATCATACATCATTGGTTGTTCTGTGTCAGTATTTGAATCAGATGATGATGAAGTTGGTGTGGTCTTATCAACCATAGATAATTTTTGTAATTGTAGTTCAATTCTATCTAATCTTTCATTGACATTTCCAACTGGTGCGGGTGTTGATGAAGAAGCAGATGTTGATGATGGGGTCGCAGTGGGGTTAGTAAAATTTTCAATCATAACTTCATTACCACTGACATTTGATTTCATTGGATTAAAATAATCTAAAGGCATACTAACTCTGAATTGTTCAGATGTATTATTATTCCCTTGTCTGTTCCGCTCTTTCATACCAGTTCCGCTTTGTAATTGAACTCTGACAGTTAAGTCATTACTCTTTGGTTCAAAATAAATGTATGGATTTGAGTTTTCATTTTCTTTATCACCACGGTATAAAACAGCCTTACGACTACCATAACGATAATTATAATCTTTGATAAATAACCAAAAACTAATGGAATATTCATTACCTTGAACAGATAATGGTATTTTACTTTTATCAATCATAACATATTCTGTGGCATCTTGTTGCCCTTCAATTAATTTTGTAACATTAAAGTTGGATACGTCATTTCTTTTATAATTAGCATATAACCAAGCAAATAAAAGACTAGCGAATAACACTATTATAAAAATCAATATTAACGTTAAAACTTCCATTTTATCTTTACTTTATATTTGTTTTTAATCTTTATCTAATTGATAAGATAATTTTTTTATTTTTTGGAAATTTAATATTCAAGTTCCCAGGTTGCTTTTTGTATTTCATTCATATTTAAAGGATATCCCCAAAATAAAACATTATCTAATATACCTTTGATATTATTATTTTTTTCACCGATTTTCAAAATATCTTTTTTAAAAATTGGCGGATTTTTCAGTTTTTTATTAATAACCAATTCTTGATTGGAATAAACCAAAATTCTGGTTGATGTATAGACAACAATTATTGACAACCATTTTTGTAAAGGTGGATTCACATATTTAATAGATTGATAACTATTCATTTGGATATTGTCTTTTAATTCAACATTAAATTCAAAATAATTATCAAATGGATGATAATAAACTCCAGGTGAATAATTAATAATTGGTTTTAATTGATCAACTCTTTTACCCCAATTCTCATTCTCCATCGCATTTTCCAGATATATTTTAAACGCGAATGTAATACCGTATTCATCATTTTTTTTTATATCTGGTAAATTTATTTCCGATGACATAATTGCTACTTCAAAATCATTATCCATTTTCTTTTTCTTATTAAACAATTTTACTACATTCTTTTTATAATTAGGAAAAAAATATTTATATAAGAACCAAAACAAAATACCTAGAATAATTAATATTCCTAGATATATAACGAAATAACCATATACGTTTTTATTCCCATCTACATTTTGACTATTCAGACTTGATTTTAATTTTAAATTATTATTCAATCTAGATGAAGACATTGACATAATAAATCCTTTTATTTTATCTTTTAGATATATTTTCTTTTCTGTTTTTGTTTTTTATCTGTTTTTGTTTTTTATATGTTTTTGTTTTTATTTTTCTCTGATTTTGTTTTTCTATTTTTTTCTATTTTTTGATTTTTATATTATAATTTTTCACATTATAATATAAAATAAAACAAAACACAAAAAATAAATTAAAATGTATATTAATGTATCTAATCCTAATGCTGTGAGTGAGTTTAATCAAAAATTTAAAAAGGGATATTGGATTATTCTCTATTATGCCAATTGGTGCCCTCATTGTCAAACAATGAAACCCGAATGGAATAAATTCTCTAATCAACTAAAAAATAATAAGGCTGTTAATGTTGCTGAAGTGGAAAGTGAATTTATGGACGCAATTGGTCCTGAACACAAAGCTAATGTCCAAGGGTTTCCTACAATTGTAGGATGTCGTGAAGGGAAAAAAATTGCTGATTATACTGGTCCTAGAACAAGTCAAGATATGGTTAAATTCGCAAATGATAACAATAAAACAAATCATATCAATAATTTATTGAGATTAAGAAATTCATTAAAGAAAACAAAAACCAGAGCTAAAAAAACTGTCAAGAAATCTAAATCAAAATCAAAATCAAAAAAAGGAAAAAAACATCATAGAAAATGAATAAATTACTAGATATCCTTTGATTTTATGTTTTTATTTTTGTATAAATCGTTAACTATTTGTAAATTACTAGTTCCGGGTAAAATTAATAAATCCTTGAGTTCACCACTGTATGAAACAGGATTATGAACATATAAATCACCTGTATTCCAGTTAGGGCTACCAGATAATACAATCGTTTTAATAAATTTATTATTCATAAATATTTCCACGATTAATCCTTTGACTGACACCACAATATTTGTGGGTTTATTGGTTTCAATATCAGGAATGTCAATATATTCAATTTTGCTTTCTTGAAGATTCTTTACACCAGCCATTTTAGAATATTTAACATCGTTTTGCTGGTCAGTTATCCAACAATTTGAACAATGAATTGATTTAGTAGCTTCGTCAGGAGTACATTCGCATTTTTGAACATTTGCGTCAGAATAAACCTCTGGTTTGTATTTATCAGAAACAGTTGTTATCGCAATTCTAATATTATTCTGAAAAGGAGTTAACCACGCACCAATACATTGTTCCGGTAAATTATCCGTTATTTCTTCCCAATTACGATACTTAAACGTCTTGAACCCATTGCTTTTAACCGATTTATCAAATGGTGACCCTTTGTGGAAAATATGTCTCCAATAACTATAATTGTGATACCAATCTTTAATATTAATCCAAAAACTATATGTAAAATGATCAGGAAATACAGGGTTTGGAATATTGGAAATAGGAACTTTACTCTTATTAGTTGATGATAATAATGGAACTATACGATAAGATTGTTTAGTGCTTTCTAAATTACCGGTTTTATTTAATAAATTACTAGATTTAGTCTTAACCCAAGCTATATATTCAGAAGTATCTGAACGTAATCTACCTTCGTATTGTCCAATACACGCTTTATTTTTAATATTATATGTTACACCATCACAGTTTAATTCTTTATTACAATGTTCTATACAATCATTCATATCAACTGCTGTTTTATTGAATAACGGATCCATTTTCATTATATCAGAAGAATAATAAGTCATACCAGGTATAGGTTGATTTTTTCTAAAATAGTAATACAAGATATAAATAATCGTAAAAAATAGCAGACCAAATAAGAAAATAACTACAAATGGATGGTTTGCTAATCTATCTTTTGAAATATTAACAACATTTTTATTAACATTATTATTAACATTATTAAAATATACCATATCTCTTTATTTTTATGTTTATTTTTATTTTATTATTTTATTTTTTTTTGTTTTATTTTTTTATTTTTTTATTTTTTATATGAGAAACTTTTGTTATTACTATTATTATCATTCATCTATTTCTAATCCAGCAAATCTATTATTATTATTTATATTTTTAATATTATTTGTATTATTACCAATATTATTACCAATATTATTATTCATTTTATTATTTTTTTCATTTATATGATTTTTATTTGTTTTTGTTTTATCATTCATCTTGTTGTAATTTTTTTTGTATAAATTTATGAATTCTTTTTCAATTATATCAATATGATTATATGGAATATTATTAAAGTCAATCAATTGTTTATTAATAATATGTTGTTCATTCAATATATAATTAGGATGTTCCAATAATATTTTTTTGAAAATATTAAGATTATGTAAAAAATAATACAATTCTTGTTTGTTTAATTCTCTATAATTATCCAAATTTGTATTATCTATGACAATAGAATTTTGGTATTCTTGGTCATTTATATTTATATTTGTCCATTTTTGTTCATCAGTTCTTTTAATAAAATAATTAATAAAAGAAATATTGAATTGTACCGGTAATGAAATATTTTTCACACCTTTAATTATTTTAAACCATAAATTAACATCACCTGAAGATAGTATTCTAGATACATCCTCCTCACCATTCATATTTAAAACCGATACATTATCGTTTATTAATTGATAAAAATCAGAATCCGATGATATAATAGTAATTTTATCACCTGTATAATTATATTCAATATATTTCGTAATAATCGCGATTATATCAATAAATTCAACCGTATCATTATTAATATATATATACTGATTGTCTTTTATAAAATCACTTAAATAATAATCATAGACATATGCCCATATTTGTCGCTTTTTATTATCATAATATTTAAACTCATATTTGGACTTCCAATTTTCTAGAATATCCATTCTCCAAAGATTTTGATTATTTACTATATTATCATTTACCATAATAACATTAATATTTTGATTTTGAGGTGTCAATAGATTTTTAATCTTATTTTGTATTTGTTCTGATAATAATATCGCAAAATCATCATCTAAACTGTCCAAGTCGGTATTATATTTGGTTTTCAGATTATTATATTGCTTCGTAAAAATATTAAATATATCAATAATCATCCAATCCGTTTGGTGATGATTTTGATTATTTTTTAAAAAATATGTCATAATGATTGAATTTTATTAAATAAATCATCATTTATTTAAATTTGATTTATTTATTTTTTTTTCTTTATTTATTATATAAAACAAACAAATTATAAAATGCCCGGAATGGTTATTGATGCTCAAGAAGTCTGCCGTAAAGCAGTTACCTATATTGTTGAAGGTTTAGTAGTCGCTATTGCTGCTTTTGCCTTACCCAAGAAAAAACTTGAATTAGAAGAAGTTGTTATGATTGCCGCCGTCGCCGCCGCAACTTTCGCTCTTCTTGATCTCTTTGGTCGCAAAAACCAAAGCGGTCAAAACTTAATGGCTGATTGGGCTCGCTCAGGTGTCGGTCTCGGTATCGGTGCCAAAATGGTCGGATTCCCAGCCTAAATATACAAATTAGAAAATATAAATTTTTTTTATTTATTTATTTATTTATTTTATTTTTGTATTTTTGTATTTTTGTATTTTTTATTTTTTATTTATGTAATTGAATTAATTCAATTGTTTCAATCGTATTTAGTTATTGTTTCAATACTACTTTCTAAAGTTTTGTTTTGTTTTCCTAAAAGTGGATTTAAAACCATCCAGTTGTCAGTTAGTTGTTTTTCTTTCCAAACTTGATCTATAGCGTATGGTTCAAAATTTATTTCATTTGTTTTTTCTTGTTTCATATTATTGACTGATTTCATAAAACTATTCTTTAAGGTTTCAAAATATTTTTTATTTACAATATAACCAGCACCATCTTGTGCCCCAGTTATTTTTTGAATAAATGGATAATCTGTATTTGTAGTTTGTCCTTGAGTATGAGACAATAAAACAATATTCCATTCTTCTTTACCAACTTGATTAAAAAATTTATCAAACAAATCTTTGGTCTCTTCGGGAGAAGGTGAAAATGTAAAATCATCCTCAAATACAATCACATTTTCTAAATTATTATCTATAGCATATTGAACAGCATCTAAATGACTTTTCGCACACCCTAAATGCCCATTACCAGGTGTATAATGTGCGTTAATACGATAAATCTTATCATCATTTACACCGTATTTTTTTAATTGTTCCAATATATATTCATTTCTGTCTTTTTTATTTTCCAAATTAATATACAATATTTTATCAACATTGTTAAGACCATTATTATATTTAATATCTTCAAATTTTTCAATTGAATTTTTATATAATTTGATTACAAATATTAATATAATACACACTAAAACCACACATATAATTAAATTTAAATTATTTAATATATTCTTATTTAATATATTCTTTTTTATAGATTTAGAAAACATTTATTTATTTATTTATTTTATATAAATATTTTTAATATTTATGAAATTTATGTTAAACAATCTCTAAAATTACATCAGTATCAGTATCTATATTCCTGTTTTTCATAATTCTGTTATCTGATGTGAATTTATTATAAATCATATACCTTTTTTTATTTATAATTTCTCTAACTTTATAATATCCAATAAAGATAGATGAAGCCACCGTAACTAATGTATTAACCAACATTAATGTACTACCAATTTCAATTGAATACGGTATCCAAATAACATTACCAACAATTCTAAGAAATAAAAACCATTCGCTGAAATCACCAGTTGACTTTGTTTTATATGTTTTATAAATTTGCGGTAAATTATATACTAGATTTATAATATTTGCAATCACCAAAAAAACATTCATCGTATCCGAAACATTCGGATCAAAAAATTTTAACTTCATTTTTAAAGATGTAATTAGTTATATTAAACATAATGTTAAACATAATTATAAATAAATAAAAATAACTAAAAATAATTAAACATAATTGCAAATAATTAAATACAATATGTCGTCAATCTTTTGCCCTTTAGATGATCGTTATTATGAACAAATCAAAGAATTAGGACCAGTCGGTGAAATGGCTTTTATGAAATACAGATTAGAAATTGAAATAAAATACTTCCTAGAAATGGTTAAAATTAAAAATCTTTCAATCTCTTCAGAAAATATTTTCCGATTAAACAAGTTGCTAGAAAACGACTTTACAACAAACTTTAAACTGATCAAAGAATTTGAAAAGAAAACTAAACACGATGTTAAAGCTGTTGAATATTTTTTACGCGATTTTCTTAAAAATCTGGAAATTGACACCGAAACAATTGAACTAGTTCATTACGGTTTAACATCCCAAGACATCAACACGCCAGCGCTTTCCCTACAACTAAAACATTTTC
>JACCDX010893260.1_pt1 | contig 10291 bp, 16 predicted proteins | sample 7449681 | NCBI WGS metagenome assembly JACCDX01 (sample SAMN15323450, study PRJNA562643) | freshwater metagenome | isolation source: river surface water | place: USA:Blue River Watershed | collected 2017-08-18
CTTTGGTTTCTTGTTGATTCTCTGGTTGATCTTCATTTTCACGAACAGCATTAAGAAGATCATCCAGATCTGATAGATCTACATCTTCTTCCTCTTCCTCTTCTTCTTGATCTTCTTCCTCTTCACTTCTAACAAAATCTAAAAGATCATCTAACCCCTCAAGGTCTTCGCCAAAATCTTCTTCGTCATCTTCCTCTTCGTCTACATCTATATCAAAATCTCTATCTACTTCATCGATATAAACATAAGGATATTCCTCCTCAACTCCAGGAAGATTAATTGTTTCAAGAATTTTTTCTAATACTCTATCACGATGCTCACTAATTTGTTGGAAGGTTAGTCCTAAACTCTGCAACCATTCCAATACTTCTTTTTGCTTTGCTCCTTTTGGAAGTGGAGATTTTCCAGCAAAATATACAGCATGGTCAAAGTCTGATTCAAATTCTGGATTCCATCTGCCACGGGTTCCCTGCATGTAATGAGCAACAGGAATTTTTGGCATCTCAACCTTCTGCTGAACAGTTGCTGCAGGTGGATTAACTGGTAATAGATTATAAAACTCACGTAATGTTTCACGAATAGATCTTATTCCTGGAGTTTCCTTTCCAGTCATAAGATCACTATCTATACCATCATAATAATCAGGTAGATCGGATGGTGCTAACCATGTATCTTTACTGGCAGCAGTTTGTTTTGCAAGTTCAATACCTTCCTGTGTTTGAGGAAAAACACCATAAGATACAAGAGATCCAGCAGCAATCTCTAAATGAATATCATTTTTAACTTTCTTTACTGCTTTATCTGGTATCATTGATTAGCTCTTTTAGCTTCCTCTTCTTTGATATGTTGTAGTAAGAGAGCAGTGTAGACCTCTCTTTCCCACGGCATTAAATTTTCGATATCACTCAAAGAATATTTATGATACTGCATCAAAGCAAAGTTAGTTTTATAATACCCTTCCAGACTATTCTGGAAGAGTGCTATGCGAAAAAATTCTGTAGACCCTCAATTGTATAGTCAGATTTTTTTCCTGTGTTTGGATTGGTTACAGAGAATTGATATCTCAACTTAGGCATTGTTTCGTAGAACTTTTGAATTTCTTCAAACTGTTTAGTCGTCAAACTCTCGACCCACTCTTTCATTTCTTTTTTAGTTGTAGTCGAAGAGTCCCAAACTTCTTCTGTGTCAAAAATTTGATCGATAGAATCTGCAATAAAATCAAATACCTCTTCGGTTTTGACTTGCTTATCAAGGAACTCAGCTTCGATGAATCTATCCATGCTTGGATACTTCATGATCATACCAAGATCTTCGGTCAGCATGATCTTATTGGTGTGTCCTTCTGGACGATAAACTTCTACTTCATTTAAATTAATCTCAACTTCCACTCTTGTCTCTCCATCATCAAGACAAGTCACATTCATTGTGATAATTTCGCCAACAGCTGCAGCACGAATCTTCAAGAAAAGATATTCAAGATCAAATGAAGGAAGATCATCAACTTTAATTTTTGAAATTACACAGTTTTTAATTACATCTTTAACTGCAGATTTAATTTGGTTTTCATCTTCAGATTCTAATGCAAGAAGCAAGACCTTTTCTTCTTTGACTAAAAATGGTCTATACTTAATAAGCTTGTTGTTAGAAGGAAGATGTAATTCTAAAGTAGGTACACCAATTTTAGGCAATGCCATAAATCTTTATCTCAAATCGTTAGAATTATTTATCCCTGATAAGTACGAACATCATTGTATACAACAGTATGCTTAGTATAATAAAAGTTAGCAGTGACCTTAGTAATCTGTGATGCTCCATATGAAAGTGGAACTGCATCGATTGAATATGGATAGCAATCTTCAATAATATACATCATCGATGCTCTACTGTTAGGAGCATTCTTTCCCCTTTCTGTTTTGGTAATTCGCATCGTAGCCAGATATTTTTCTGGAAATTTTAATCTAATATATCTGTTTGGTGCGTTTGCTACTTGTTCTTTAACTGTTCTTTCTCTGTTACCAGTTAAAGTCTTAATTATTTCAGTCGAATCTCCATTGAAGATATAATTATACCACAAGTTTACAAATTTGAGTGGGGTCATGTTTGCATCACACATCCAGGATAAAGAAAAGTCGCTGTATAATTTCGTATGTGGATAACTTACTGGACCTTCGCCCATGTTTCTTCCAGAGATCTGTCCAGTTGCTGATTGTAAACTTGGAAGTTGCGCCTCATCACACAGTATCTGTAGAAGATATCCAGGATTGGATGAGTCACTGGTCTTTGTATTGATGCTTAAAATGTTATTTAAGTCTGAAGCAAGTTGAGAATTTCCTGTAGCAGTGAAATCAAATTCTACATCATAACCATTAGATAAAGAAAGTCCTCCATTCCTATTAATAGTTTCTATGAATGTGCTTATTGATCCTGCCACTCTAAATACCTCGGAAGGGTTTATTTATATTTATGGCATACTCTGGAGTATACAAACCAGTTAACCCCCAAAAGTATAGGGGGAATCCCACACGAATCATCTATCGTTCGATGTGGGAAAGAAAGTTTATGGTGTTCTGTGATAGTAACCCAAACATTATTGAGTGGGGAAGTGAAGAAATTATTATACCATACCGCTGCCCAACAGACGGTAGAGTGCATAGATACTACCCAGATTTTTACATCAAAGTTAAAAATAAATTCGGTGACATACAAAAATATGTTATAGAAGTAAAACCAAAGAAGCAAGTTGCTGGTCCAACTAAAGAACCAAAAAGAAAAACTGCCGCTTGGAAAAGAGAAGTTCTAACTTATGCAAAGAATCGTGCAAAGTGGGATGCCGCTCAAGATTTTTGTGAAGATAGGCAAATGAAATTTTTAATCCTCACAGAAGATCATCTAAAGGTATAACATGGCAGCAAAAAATAATTTAAAACCAAAAGCATACGCCAAGAATAATGTAGATAAGTGGAAGCACTTAACTGGTTATGAACTGACCAGCTTAAATGATTATACCAAAGAACAGTTAAGAGGTATTGCTTCAAAGTATGGCATAACAAACTATACAAGCTTCAATAAAGTATCTGATCTCATCCATGAGATCGAAAAGAATGCTAAGTACAAGCAGGCAAAACCAACAGTAGAATCTTACAAAACAATCTTTGAAATTATTAAAGAAAAGACAGGCAATAAAGCAAAGAGTTTTGATTGGTATAAGAATACATTGAAGTCATTGTCTGGACAGTATCGTGAAGACCAGGGCAAATTATTACTACATGAAAAAAGAGATGCTCTCGATGATCTCATATATCAAGATCAAAATCTATTAAGAAGAAGAGTCTTTGTTGGTCATATGTATTTCTTTGAGTATCGTGCAGAGACTCAATCCTTGCCATACTATGACAAATATCCTTTGGTATATGTACTGAGTATTGATAATGGTTCTTTTTATGGAGCAAACTTACATTACATCAACCCAAAGAAAAGAGTCAAGGTAGTACAGAAATTACTACAAGGAAAAATTGATGTACCCAAGAAGATCATCCATAAATATATTAATGATAGATGTAAAAGTTTTTTCTTGGATTTAGCAAAACAAGAGTGGGAAACATCAATCCTTCTACCAGTTGAAGATTTTGTTTTAATGAAAGGAGGAGGCAAATATCCTTACGACAAAGAGCTGGTATGGGAAGAAATGGAACAGTATTATAATGACCGTCTTACTGGTGAACGTATAGTAAAAGGAAAGGACACTAAGGACATCAGGAGAGTCAAGTAATGTCGGTAGTAAAAGATTTAGATGGTAATATAGTATCAGGAACCAGTCCAGCAACGACATTAATTACCGATGTAGATGGTAACATAGTATCAACTCCTTCGGCTGCTTCCATAAAAGCAGCATCTGCGGCAGCAGCATACACACCAATAAAACCAAAACCAATAAGATCTCCTCAGATTAATGCAGGAAAGGCAGACTCATCTGTTTTAAGATATCCTTCACATCCAAACACAATAGATCCAAATACAGATTACGTTTTATTTGAATTCTTCAAATACCGCCCTCCTTTCGGAAGAGCACAGGGAGAAGAAGGTGGACGCATTAGTTTAACGGGATATGAATTATATCAAAGTAGTCAAGATAGAAGTTACCAAGCAAAGTCATTAAACCCAATTATCCTGTACATGCCAGAAGATGTTCAGGCACAGTATACTGCAAAGTGGGGTGGAGCTGGATTCGGTGCAGCAACAGCAGGACTGGCAAGAGTTGTTGGTACAGAATTCGGAGCAATTCCTACAATTCCTGATACCGCAACGGGAATGTTAAAGACCGCATCTTATGATGCATTATTAAAAGGCATTAATGCATTCACTGGATCAAGTGTTAACATTGATCAATTGCTTGGTGGTGTTAGTGGAACAATCATCAACCCAAACGTTGAGATGATGTATCAAGCACCCGACTTGAGAAATCTTTCTTTTAAATTTAAGATGACTCCTAAGAGTGATCGTGAAGCAAAATCAATTAGAGAAATTTGTACAAGATTTAAAAAGGCAATGCTTCCTACCTTTGGGGGTCAAGCTATCTTTGGTGCAATACAAGATACTCCCAATCTATTAACTATTCCAGATCTTTGTCAAGTTACATACATGCAAGGATCCAGACCACACCCATATCTCCCTCGTTATAAATTATGTGCAATCACTGGTGTGGATATTAACTACACCCCTGATGGAGCATATGCAACTTATGAAGGCGGATCTCCAGTAGCGACTGAAATATCAATATCATTAGTTGAAACGAAGGTTATCTTTGCTGATGAAATAACAGAAAATTCTGGCGAGAATTACTAAGATGTATTTCAGAAATATCCCTAACATCGAATACGACACCAAACCAATCAGTTATCCGTTTTCGGAATCTGATTTTGTTGTCGCAAAGAATTTCTTCAGACGTTATCGTGTCAATGAAGATGCGTTTTCTTACGCAGTATTCTTTAAAAGTTACACGATAGAAGATGGGGAGCGTTTGGATACTCTTGCCGAGAAAGCGTATGGCGATCCTTTCTTTGATTGGATCATCGTCTTGACAAATAACATGATTGATCCCACCTTTGATTGGCCGATGAGTGAATATGATCTCAGAAAATATTGTGAAGCGAATTATGATGATCCATATTCAGAAATACATCACTACGAGACATACGAATTAAAGAATGTAAATGGTGTCGTAGTTCTTCAAGGTAATTTGATTGTAGATGAAACTTTCTACAACAGTCCATTCAAGTATTGGAATGGCAATGCTGTTAATACTGTCGCAGGCAATTTAATTTCAAGACCAGTAACAGCATTTGAATACGAAAGCTCTTTGAATGAAAAGAAAAGAAACATCTATCTTTTAAAACCGAAGTATCTACAGGCGTTCATATCAGACTTCAAGAGAACTAACCTGTATAATAAATCTTCGGATTATATCAACAGTAGGTTAAAGAAAACTGGAGTATAAAAAAGGGGGCATATGCCCCCTTTAGTTTTATCAGTCTTCCTCGGCAAGTCGAGCGAAGTAACTCAGTGCATCGTCATCATCATCAGAAGATGCGGAGTTAAAGGAAGGAAGATCAACCTCACGCTCACGGGTTGCAGTTGCAACAGGCATCGGATCTTCTTCCTCTTCAAACTGTGCTTGACGAGTAGAAGGAGAAGGAGCGTTACCAAGAACAATATTCAGACGAGAATCCAGTTCGTCATAAGACTTGAACTGATCCGAAGCAGTGAATGCTGCCAAAGAATATTGTTGCTTCCAGATTGCTTCCAGTTCATCATCGTCGTTGCTCAGTGCAGTAGGAGCAGCGAACTCAGAAGCGTCGTAGTTCCAATAACCACCAATAGTGCGAATCTTAATCTTGAAGTTAGCACCTTCCCAGAAGTCAAAGACATTCACGGGAGTTTCATCTTGGAACTCAGGTTGCATGGCGGCGAGGATCTTATCGTGGATCTTCTTACCATACTTGAACAAGAATACCTTACCATTGTTTTCAGGATTCTTGGGATCATTCACCATGTAAATGTTGCTGTAGTAAGACAGTTTACGCTTACGCTGGCGAGCAATCTCTTTGTCAGATTCATGACCACTGTTCCAAAGTTTCTGGTTAGAAGCGCACACAGGGCACTTATCACCATTGGTAGTCAGGCAGTTTTCAATCAACCAACCACCAGCATCTTTGAAAGCATGGTTATAAACCTTTGCCCAGGGAACGGACTCCCCTTCGGGAGCAGGCAGGAAACGGACAACAGCGTATCCGTTACCAGAAGCGTCAAGTTCGGGCTTCCAGAGTCGATCGTCGGCACCCGATTGAGTGCTGGACTTTTCAAGTTCTTTCTGAAGGAACTCAAAGTTGCTCTGGGACTTGCGCTTAAGATCAGCAAAAGACATAGGATTTCCTCGGATTAATTAGATTTGGCTTGCGAGACACATGCCACGTATACATGGTAACACAGGCGGAGGGTCGTGTCAACCCCCATCCGCCTCTAACTTTTGTTTCATACTACCCACCCTTTCAAGTAGGGTATCAAACATAGGCAAAAGATCATCGCCTGGAGAAGCACCCATGAGAACAGCAGCGTTCTTCATGTTCTCGATAAATTCTTTTGCCTCTTCGTCATCACTTAATCGAAGTCGAGCATAAAAAATCTTCTGCTTTTCGATCAGTGATTCAAGTGTATTAAAGTATTCAAGTTTTTTTTCTTTGGGGAGAACAGGAAAGGCAACCATAGATTGAAAGCAAAACCTTTGGAGTTCTGCCATTTCCTGTAAGTCACCTTTCACCATTTCAGATTTAAAAAAGTCACCCATATCAAATAAGCATAAGTTTTGCTCTTGAAGTTTTCTTAATGTAATTAAGTTTTTGTGCGTCGTACTTAAGTTTTTCTTTCAGTGGTTTGGAAATTAGTTTAGGTACAGACTCTAATTCAATTTCATTTGTTTCGCAGTAATGAACAATGGCATCGATGTAATTCATTGAATTTTCATAAGCCAGTTTTTCCACTTCCTGCGAAAATTTCGCAGTGGTCATAAATTTATCCTCCAATATTTCTTTCATAAGTTTCTTCGTACTCCCTAATGTACTGTTGTAATTTGACAAAGTATTCTTTTTTAGGAGGCACGATGCTTACTTGAACGTCACCAGATTCACAGGAGACAATAGTAACAAGTTGTTCAACTTTCAACCCATACAATTCTTGAAGCATACAAGCGTATGCAGTTTCTTGAACGTAATAGTCGTAAAGATATGCTTCTTTCTTTTCCTCAGCAGATGTTTTAAAATCTATGATCGAAAGTTTATCATTATATTCTGCGATGCAGTCAACACGACCAGCAATTTTTAAATAATCAGAATATAACGCTGCCTCTTGTAGGTATACGTTATTTATATTATCAAGAATTTTGCGAGAAGTGTTGAACATCATCCACACCAAAGGCGTGTCCTTGTAAAGGGTTTCGTCGTGTTCATTGTTAAGATAATTTTCAACCAACTTATGATACTTAGTACCTCGGGTAGCAGATCGGGAAGAAATGCGATTTGCTTTATCTTCACCGACCCGCTTCCTCCACTCAGAAATTACTTTTTTCTTTGTGGGATTGTTACTAATCACGGTGGTAACTGATTTATGCTTATTGCCAGTAGGAGTTACATAGTATCTCTTACCATCAATGCTCACCGTATTCATTTCGATTGGTTCAATCAGACCAACGTGATTAAATGTTTTCATAGACCTAAGTTAAGTTTTGCAATGAGATAGGACTTGACGAGACCAGAACGAACAATATCTTCGACGCCAAATTCAATTAACGAGAACTCCTTCATCTGCTGAAGGATTTTTTGGAAATCAATAATACCAGAACGTTCGTTGCTCTTTTGTAAGTCTGACTGACTTGCATCGCCACAGAACATGATCTTAGTATCTTCACCAACACGGGTGATGATCGAATCAAGTTCATGGAAGTTCAGGTTTTGACATTCATCGACAATAACAATTGCTTTGTCGAGAGTAGTACCACGTAGGAATGAAGTAGACCAGAAAGAAATAGTTTCCTGATTCTTTAGGTTTTCATAAAGCATTTCAAAAGATGCATCATCAGGCATTTCAAACATATACTTTACCATATTCTTATATGGAATTTGATAAAGCGATGATTTATCTTCGTGAGTACCTGGAAGGAAACCAATCTCTCTCGTTGCTACAAGAGAACGAACTACATAGACCTTCTCGTATGGAGAGTTTTCGTCAAGAACATCTCTCAGTGCAAGGTACAAAGCAACAAATGTTTTACCTGTACCAGCAGCACCATAAGCAAAAATGTTCTGACCTTTTCCATACTCTTCAAATAGAACACGCTGATTATCAGTCAGTGGTTCAATGTCAAGTAGATATTGAGAGTTGATTGGTTTCTTTCTCTTGAGTTGTTTAACACTCATGTTAGCAATATCTGGTTGATTTCTTTTTCTGGCTCTTGGCATAATTGTTAAATTACCATTGTACGTTTGATCCAGGGAGTTTAGACACTCTGTTCATAATATCTCCCCAACCTGGGTGTGTCTTATTCATTTTGTTCCGCCAATCACCAACTTCACCGACACCAGCGACACCAGCAGACCAGTCTTTATCCCATTCGGGATTGTCCTGTTTCCACTGTTCATATTCTACCATAGACATGTAGAGTTCTTTTTTCTCTCCAGTTTCTTTATGAATTACAGGATAAGTAGGCATCAGATCCACTCCAAAGCTTCAGCGACAGTTGGGAATTGTGTAGAAAAAATTTCTTTACACATGTTTGCGATCTCCATATGTTCCTTTTGGGTTCCATTTGCAGACCTTAAATTTATATAGTGTATCCACGAACGAACAGATCCCGTCATGTAAATTCTGGTGGGAACTGCGAGCGGAAGTACAAACCTTGCACATTCTTTTGCTACACCTGCTTCAAGCATGTCAGTGTACAGTTCTTGTGCTTCAGCAAATAGCATTTTAGCACGACGCTGGAATGCTACAACAAGTTCAGGATCAAGATCATCAATAGAATTTTGACGATTCTTAGTGTCCTGACGACGGAGATCAGGTACAGGAATTTCTTCTGTGAGAAGATTGGTGTCTGCATAACGCTGAGAAAATTCCTGGAATGTGAAGGATCTATGTCTTAGTATTTGTGCCGCAAGACCCCGAGTAGTATTGATCTCTAAGGTCATGTATGCTTGTTCAAATACAGACCAATGTTCATGCTGAATACAATACTTAAGGAGTCCCGAGATCTTCGGGTTGTCCTGATTGTTCGGGTTGCTCACTCTCGCTACATACGCCATCGTCTCCTCGGCGCTCGGAGTCACTGTCACCAACTTCACTGACTGGTTGTTCAAAGATAGTTGGGTCAACGGTGTATCCAAATCCACGGTTTGCTCGCTCATATTCTTGTAGGTTTTTACGTAGTTTCTTAATTTCATGACGACGCTTGAGAATTTCAACATACTGGTCGTGAGTATATAATGGGTTATCCAATGCTTTTGTAAGCATTTTGGTTGCCCGCTTTAATGATGTCATGTAATCAAAGCAGATTCAAACGTATCTTAGCATGAAAAAAGGGGGATGTCAATCCCCCTTGCTTCTCTTATTCAATATTTTTTCAAACCATTCTACCAGATGAATGCGATAACAAGACCAATATTTGCATCCTCTATATGTTAACAAGTAACATGCTGGTTTTCTATTGTCAGGATCTTCTTCGTGGTAATGGTAATCCATCAAGCAATCTCTTTATTCATTCTTTGTGTCATGCATAGTTGTGCAGCACGAAGACGATTCTCTTTTTGAATTTTTTGTTTGATAAGAATTAGTGCCATAGGTCAGCTCCTTTACTAAGTGTATCGGTGCGTTCCTTCGGTTTCCCTACTTCCGTCCCTTTGTGGGATGAACGATGGAGGTATTATACCACCTCCATCGTATCTATGCAAGTAAATTTGTAACTTTTGTTACCGAACTACATATTCCAACCTATAGTCTAATGCTTGAAGTTGTTCAATAATAATATCACAAGCAATTTTAGGTTCCGAATCACCACAAGTAAATACATCAACTGCTGCTTCTCTTTTTTCTGGCCATGTATGAATACTAATATGGCTTTCAGATAGTAAACAAATAGCTGTCACTCCTTGTGGGGTAAATTGATGCGACATAGTTTGAAGTACATGTGCTCCACATGCTTCAGCAGCGTTCTCTAAAAGATCGCAGAGAAAAAACTCGTTGTCAAGAA
>JACCDX010320034.1_pt1 | contig 10289 bp, 8 predicted proteins | sample 7449681 | NCBI WGS metagenome assembly JACCDX01 (sample SAMN15323450, study PRJNA562643) | freshwater metagenome | isolation source: river surface water | place: USA:Blue River Watershed | collected 2017-08-18
GCATTTACCCAGTTCCAATAGGCACTTGTGGCTTCTAACAATACATCATTGACTACCAGTAATTGCTCATTCTTAGTGAGGTCAACAAAATTCTTAGCCTGTTTTACCACTGCATTTCTTTTGTCAACAATAATTCCTCTAAATGGATCCATGCTCACACCCACAAAAGCAGATTTATTTCTGGTTAATGTTGGATCGATTCTTTCTCCAATATTATTTTCTGTACCCGCTTTGATGTCAATACCATACCATAAAGGAATTTTTAATTCAGAGGTATTGTACTTATAATACAATTTGTTGTCGTATGTTTTTTCATTTGTATTTATCTGAATACTAGGATCAAAGATGCCTCTTGATGCTCTCAATTCATTTTTGGCCATTTCGTTTTGTAAGAAAGATTGTTTAATTACAGGGTGATACTTTCTTACAATATCCAAAGTATTCTCAACGCTTAAGCTTTTTTCTTGCGCAAAGGCTTGGCCTATACAACCAATGAATAATAAGGTATATATAAATGGCTTTATTGGCATATTACTTAACTTTTTTTGTAGGTTCTTTTGTTTTGTAATAGTCTGGAGGGAATCCATTGATTTGACGCCATAATTCATACCAAATTGGTACTGTATTTAATAAGGCAAATCCTCTTGCTCCAGTACCAGTTTTCAATTCTTTTGGCCATCCTTTTTGATCACTATCCGGTATTACTAAAATTCTGAATTTACCATTTTCATTTCTATTATTCTCTACCATGGATATTTCTCCTCCAAAGGTGCCATAACTATTGTTAGGCCATCCAGAGAATACAATGGCTGGGAAACCATCAAAAATCATTCTTACTTTTTGTCCTCGGTTAATCAATATCAAATCCATTGGTTCAACAAATAGTTCGATGGCAAAATCAATTTGTGTTGGTACCATCTCCACAATCATTTCACCTTCTTTCACTATTTCATTGATACCAGATTTTTTGGCTTTGATAATCTGACCATCCTGAGGTGCAATCAACCATTTTTGATTTCCTCGACTAATATAGTTGGCCAAGATATTTCTATTTTTTGCCACTTCTCCTGTGGTTCCTGCAATTTCACCTCTTGAAGTAGCAATTTCACTTCTGGATTTAAAAATCTTATCATCTGCTTCTTGTCTCGCAGAATTGATATCAATTTTAACAATATTGATATCTTGTCTGGTATTTAACAATTTTTGTTGCTTCTCTGTAAGAATCGCCAAAGCTTTATTGTTTTGTGCAGTTCTACGCTCCAGTTCCACTAAAGAAACTACTCCTTGATTAAATAATTGCTTACCTCTTGTCAATTGTTCTTGTGAAATTTTATAATCAACTTCTGCAGCAATTACTTCGGAGCTATCACTGATTAATTTTCTTTTAAATTGCTCAATTTTATTTTCTAGAGAATTGATTTTTAAGTTTCGGTTATTTTCAATGGCATTGATTTGACTTTCAATGGCATTGATCTTCTCGCTATAAAAAAGTAATTTTTGTTCTTTGGAAACCAATTGGTCTCTGGTTCTAGCAACTAAATTGGTATCTAAATAATCATCTTTCACATCTGCTAATTCAACAATGGTATCTCCTTTTTTCACTACATCACCTTCTTTGATATACCATTTAACAATTTTACCAGGGATGACGGTATTAATCTGTTGTGGTCTTTGATCTTGATACAAAGTAGTGACATGCCCACTGCTGGAGATGTTCTGTGTCCATGGCAGGAACAATAATATCAATAAGAATCCAAAAACTCCCAAGACCCAATAGCCAACTTTGCTATTTCTATCGTATCGATAGATTGATCTAACTGAAGTGGGAGTGAAGTTAGACTCGCTGTTCATATTTTCTAATGTTTTTTTCATAGTGTTTAACTAATTACTAATGGTAAAATAGTTTCTGGTTTTCCAATATGTTTGATCTGGCCTTTTTCTAACCATATAATTAAATCTGCTCTTTTCGCAAATGGAACGTATCCGCTTACAATCATGCAGGTGGTATTAGGTAGGTCAATCAAATATTTAGATATTTTCTTGCTTGATTCTGCACCTGCTAATTCGAATGGTTCGTCTAAAACCAATAATTCAGGTTGATGCACAATAGCTCTTAGTAATAAGATTTTCTTTGCCATGATGGTACTTAAGCCTTTACCAGTGGGTTGCAATGGTGTATACAATCCTTCAGGTAATAAACTTATAAATTCTTTGATTTCCAACATTTCTGCATGTTTCATAATATCTGCAGGAGTAATGGACTCATTACCCATACATATATTTTCATATAAAGTACCCTCGAATATATCTTGCTCATTATAAAATATACCAATATTCTTACGGTACTCTTTTTGATTCAAATTATTGATAGGAATAGTGTTTACATTAATTACACCTTCAAAGTTTTTTAATGTACCGCCAATCAATTCCAACAAAATGGATTTACCAGAACCTCCATCACCCATTACACAAACTTTTGCGCCTGCAGGTATATTGAAACTTATGTTTTCTAACAATGGTTTATTTTCATCAAATTTGAAATTCAAGTTTTGCACTTCTAAAGCAATTCCATTGTGATTAGAAACAAAAGAGGTTTGTCCTTGCACTTCGCTCTTTTTATCGTTGATTACATTTAATTTCTCAACACCCGTTAAAATAGTATAAGCTACTTCTAAGTTTAGAATCAATTTTTCTACAGCGCTTAAGATTAATAAAATCACAATCTCCGCAGCAATAAACTGTCCAATATTTAATTGTTGGTTAATCAACAATACTGCACCAATAATCAACATCATTGCAGAAATGAGCAATTTAAATACAATCAAACTCCAGTATTGAAATTTTAAGATTTCAAAATGCTTTGTTTTAGATACTAAATAATCTTTCACTAAATCGTCTGTTCTTTTTAAGTGAAAATTATTTTGACTTGATATTTTAAAGGTTTTATAAGATCTTGCGATTTCTTCCAACCAGCTAGCTACTTCATATTTATTTTCGCTTTCGTTATAAGAAGCGATTAATCCTTTTTTAGATGTATAATTAAAGATAAAGTATAGTAATAAGATCAACAATAAACCTAAGATAATGAAGGTTGAATTATAAAAAGATAACAACACCAATCCAAAAACAATTTGAATCACCGCTAAAGGAATATCTAATAAAATTTTAGACAATCCTTTTTGTAAATTAATTACCTCAAAAAATCTATTCATCAATTCTGGTAAGTGATCATTGTTCAGCTCTTTACTATCAATCTTGGGAATCTTATTCGCAAAGTCTAAAGAGAATCTGGTGAATATGCTTTGCTCAATTTTCTCTACAATCTTCATTTGGTTCACCTGCAAGATACCTGATACCAGTATACCAATCAATACGATGAATATGAGAAGGATAATTGAAACAGGTAAATTAGCGGTACCCGCTGCAGCTTGCGAGAAATTAATAATGGTTTGAATACCTAGAGGCAAGGTAAGTTGTATTACTCCGCTCAGTATTGCATAGAAGTATATCGCAGTCACTTCTTTCTTTTCTAATCGGATGATTTTAAAGAATTTGTCGAGTGACTCTCTGATGGATAATTCGTGATTGTTTTTTGCCATATTGATAGGTTAAAGCATTTATTTAATAACACTTGAAAATACTAAGTGGTTTAAGAATTCTATAATTTGATTCTCTTTTTTGGACTTATCAAAGTCTGTCAAAGAAGGTAAATTATGCATAAAGAAGTTTTGTAAATGTGCTACTTCAATAATAGTGGATGCTAAAGAGTGAGGATACAGATAACTTGGATTGCATTCTAGTATTATTTCACCTACAGTATTGCATAAATCTTTATAAGGTTTGAAGTGTTGTTGCTTGTTGTCTTCTCCTACGTGTTTGGTTAGGTAAGATTTAGAACCTTCTGCAATTAAGATTTGATGAAGTAAAGATTCATCCACGTGGCTGGTCATTAAATCATCTTCTACATTGGATGCAAGTAGGGTAATAACTTGCTTTAATTTGGTGATTGGATCGTGTACATTCTTGGTTTGATAACCAATTTGAAATTCTAACCATCCCCAATACCATGAGATGATATATACCAGTAATTTATGTTTGTTCTCGAAATATCTATAGATACCTGATTCTGTGGTACCAATTGCTTCAGCAAGTTTTTTGAATGTGAAGGATTCAAAACCTGTTTTTTCAATTAATTGAATACTATGTTTGATAATATTTCTGCCCAGTTCTGACTGCTCTGGATCCCTTAAAAAAAGGGTTTGGTTCATTTTTATCTGTACTTCTAGTTTCATTACGATTTGAACTATTTGGTCTTATGAGTACAAAAATAGTATAATTACCATTACAAATGATAGTATTACTATTATTTTTGTAAATAATGCTATTATTTTGGTGTAAGTGGTTGAGGGTGAGGGGGTTGGGGGAATGTAGGAACTTAAATTTATCTTATTTTTTTAAGGTGAAACTTCCATTGTTATTTTCCCAATACAAGTTTTGTGACAATGGAAAGTTCCAAATACCCCAAATTGCAACATGGTCAGGTACTAAATCAAAATCACCATCACCATCTTTGTCATGTATTCTAAGCTCATAAAAATTTGGAAATGTTCCAGGTATTTGAGTGCCTCTAGTGTATATAGAACTATAATTACTAATTTTCTGTTTGGTAACATCAGAAAATTTTCGATTTCCTAAATTTTCACATAATTGAATTATGTATCCACCGTAATCTGGTGTAGAGGCTGTTACAATATCAAAGTCCCCATCTTTATCATAATCAATGTATGAAAAACCAAGTGGAGAAACAGTTATATTATTTGGAATGGCTAAACCTTTTACATAATCAATAGGTAAATCCGTAAATTTTTTTTCAAAATCAAAAAATCCTGAACCATTGCCCCAATAAATCCTCGTTGATGCATGATTATATTCCCATTCTAGAAAAGTTCTTTCTGTATGAGTTGATGATGCTATAATATCAAGATTTCCATCACCATCAAAATCAAATAAATCAACGGCTAATGCAGAATAATTTTTTCTAACTCCATAGGGCATTAAAGGAATTAATTTTTCTAATCCTAAAAAATGTTTAAAACTATCTGCTTTTGTAAAATCGTTACTCCCATTGTTTAGGTATAGTATTGGCATTGATCCAAGATCTTCTTTATTAACATTAGTATATGCATTTCTCCATACTATGATGTCAATGTCTCCATCATTATCAATGTCTCCGAAGCCTTGTCCATGAATTGAAACAGCCTCTCCAATTTCTTTAAAAATAATATCTCCCCTTTTTGAAATTTGTGCAATTTGAATAGGAGATGGGCTTCCATTTGTGCCATTATCTAACAAGTGATCATCTTCTGCAGAAAACAATACTTCAAAAACTCCATCTTTGTTTAAATCCATTGTTTTAAGTCTTGGCATAAACCTTCTGTTTCCATCAATGACTTTTATATTAGGTGATGGGCCTAGCACATCGTCAACTAAAATGTATTTTCCGAATTTTGAACCATATGGAGCATCTTTGAAGTTGGTTAAAAAAGCAAACATATCTAAGAACCCGTCTTGATTATAATCTAAATAACATTTAGAAGGATCCCAGAATCTATAATCAGCATCAAATAAAAATCTTTCATTTATTTGTAATTTTTGTAATGAAGCTCTCTCCATAGTATAGTAACTTCCTGGAAATATTTTATTTGCAATTGCATTAGTTGTATTTGTATTTATAGAAGAATACATTGGCCCTTTATTGACAATATTTGATTGTCTAACACTTGGAGTAGGAGTAACTGCTGCAGGAGGTGTTGGTGCTGGTGTAATAGTTGTTGGAGCTTCTGTTTTTGTACAAGATAAAACAGTGAAAATCCCCAGAGCAAAGATTAACTTTTTCATATTAGTTGTTTTTAAACTAACCTTTGGGGGTGTTCGAATTTACTAAATATTTTTATATCAATTTTGGTTAGTATGTCTTGAAAGCCTTGGATTGGTCATAAGATTTTTAAAGTGTAAAACTTCGATTGTATGCTTAGTTTAAATTCTCTCTTATAATATGTTATTTTTTTTACATATATTTGGTATATGAATAAGAATTTTAAAATGAAATATGTCTTTCTGCTAATATTCACTTTTTTATTGCAGACCCAACACGGTTTAATGGCTCAAAGAAAATCAAGCTATATAAAACCCTATGTAACAAGAAGTGGAAAAATAGTAAGGGGTCATTTTAGAAAATCTTACAGTACAAGCCCCAGTGTTTTTAAAAACAGGGCAAAAAGCAGGTATTACTATCATACAAAAGGTAAATACATAAGAAGAAGAAAATAATGGAAGATCAATCAAAAAGTAAAGAAACTGTATTTGGGGGCTTAAGCCTAATTATATTAATACTTTCGCTTTATGTATTTGTATCGTTAATCGTCACTACCTTTTTTTCTGTAACACCAGAGGTGTATAAAATTTTATTACAAATAGATAATTTTATATGCATTATTTTTTTAATTGACTTCTTTTATAGGTTTTATCAAGCACCTAGTAAACTTAAATTTTTGAAATGGGGTTGGATAGATTTTATATCAAGTATCCCCTTTATTGATTTTTTAAGAGTAGGCAGATTATTAAGATTGTTGCGATTGTTGAGAATTTTAAGAGCTTTTAAGTCTGTAAAGCATATTGCAGAACATGTATATAAAGATAAGTCTAAGGGGCTATTGTCGACTGTTGCAGTAATTGCGTTTTTAATGGTCCTTTTTTCATCAGTAACAATTCTTCAAGTTGAGACAGCGCCAAATAGTAATATTAAAACTGCAGAGGATGCTTTATGGTGGTCCTATACTACCTTAACGACTGTTGGCTACGGAGATAAATATCCAGTAACAACAGAGGGAAGACTAATTGCAGCAGTACTAATGACAACAGGAGTGGCACTTTGTGGTACATTTGCAGGTTATATTGCTTCGCTTTTAATGTCTAAAAAGGAAGACTAAACCTTTATCTGATCAGCTGTAATTGTAATTAAGTCCTTTTCGTTTGGATTTGCTAGTTTAGAAATATGGTTTGCATGTTCTTGGACTATTTTTTCAAACAGATTTCGGACATATCTACCGTTGCCAAAATCTTCAGCTTTGTTTGCTGTGATTGACTCAAAATGGCGAGTTAATTTTTCTTTTGCAAGATCATCTATTTGATATTCGTTTTTATTGGCTAATGACACAAATATTTGTGCTAATTCCTCAGACTTATAATCTTCGAACTCTATATATCTATTGAATCTGCTCTGTAATCCAGGATTAGAATCAATGAATGTATGCATTTCACTTGTATATCCTGCGACTATTACTACAAGACGATCCCTATCATCTTCCATTCTTTTTAGTAATACATTAATAGCTTCTTCTCCGTATGAATCTGAAGATGACGAAGTTAAACTGTATGCTTCATCTATAAATAAAACGCCATCTAAAGCCTTATTGATTATTTCTTCAGTTTTGATTGCAGTCTGTCCAAGATATCCTGCTACGAGCTCGCTTCTATCAACTTCAACTAAATGCCCTTTTTTTAGAACACCTAGTTGTTTTAAAATTCCTGCATAAAGGCGTGCTACTGTAGTTTTGCCTGTTCCTGGAGAACCACTGAAAACAGAGTGCAAGCTGACATTTACGACTTTTAAGTTATTTTTTTTCCTTAACTCTTGAGCTTTAATAAGATTTACTAATGATATAATTTGTTCTTTTACATTGCTTAATCCAATTAAATCTTCGAGCTCTTTTAAGTAATCTGTAGAATCTTTCTTATGGCTTTCTTTCATTTCGTTATTATTTTCCGCAGTCTTTATTGATTCTTTAGTTTCACTTTTTACATCATTATCGAAAGAAACAGAACCTTTCTCAATTAAAGAGTTAAATTTTTTTATGAACTCGTACTCTATTTCACTTTCGAAATTTGCTATAATGTGACTATTCCTTTCTCCCTTCTTCTTATACCAGAAATAGTTTTCATTTGTATTATTAAAAATACCAGCGCCACTCTCTTTTATTTCGTCAAAACTCAATATTGTTGATGCGCCAGTGAATGAGCCTGTAGATTCATATGTGTTCACTAAGAAATAAGCTATACCAAAATTAAACAGTAGGCCGTTTGATAGTTCAACACTACTTGACCCACCAGATTTTTTAATTTTACCAAATTTTACTTTAAAAACATTAAACAAGTCAAAATTTGACATAGAGCCCACACCAATATCTATGTTGATGCCTCTTAGCTTTTCATTATTATTTATACAGTAAATATTGAATGCATTAATAAATTTATAAGCTTGGTCTAAATCATATTTAAGCTTTAATTTGTTTGCAATCTGATAATACTTTCTAACTAGTTCAATTTTCAAATCAGTATCAATAAACAAGCCATTGATCATGTCATTTTGAATTAGTCTAACCTTCGCACCAAGAACGCTAGTAAATTCTGTTATATCTATTGAAAATGTTGAACATAATTTTTTTGCTTCTTCTATTTCAGCATTTTCAATAACTAGATCACTTAAAAGCGAATCAGTAAATAGATTAATAATTTGTAAGTTTACTTCAATGTTTTCAATTAAATTATAGTCTGAAAAGCATGATTTTAAATCAAAAAGAATTTTCAAATTATCTGTTGAGTAATTATCAACTAAATAGTACTTATAGTTATTATAGATGGCTGTAATATTTCCCAAAACAATTTTATATTCATAGAAGCTATGTATTTTATCAACTTCTGCTTTATTTAAACCACTCCTATAGTTGCTGCTTAAAAACTCTAATAATTGAACTATGTGCTCATTAGGTTTTTTTGAAAAGAATTTCCTTATATATGCAAGCTCTTCAGGTAATTCTGAGGGATCGAAGGGGTTATCTTTATTTCCAAATTTTATCATATAGTGAAGATATATTTAATATAAGTAAATTAGGCTTAATCCTTATTAAACTCAACAGGATATTGAAGAATCTTTTTCAATTCGCTCAATGTTGTCCTTCTTACAGCACCAACATTGTCATTGGTAAAAATTAGCGCATGTAAAATTAAACCAGTCTTTTGGTTGTAAACAACTTTCCAGCAATAATCAGGTACGCCAATCTTGCCCCTAATTCTTCTATTTCCATATATGCCACCAGTATATATTTTCAACGGCCATCTTTTACTTTCATCCCTTATTGTATTTTCCCAGCTCTTCCATGGTCCTCTGTTTAAATGTTTTGTTTGAGGAAAACAATTGTAATAGCTAAATGTAAATGACTGCTTTCTGTAGTCATAAGCAAAATCCTCTGCGCTAACTAAATGCCCACGATCATAACCGCTCTTAGCATAATCTGAGTTTTTAGCTGTATTTTTTTCTTTGATAAATCTAAGTTTTGACCTTGAAAAGTCACCACCTCCATTATATAAGTAATGAACAACATACAAAGGGACTTTTAGATCTGTTGAGTAGTATGATGTATATATTTCCTTATTAACAACAAGATTGATTTTTTGAGAAAACGACTCAGTGCTAATTAGTAAGATTAGGTAGTAAATTAAAAATCTTATTACATATTTTTTTCCCATAGTTTGTCCAATCTTTGCTTGTTCGCACATTAAATATATTCAATTTGGCAATTAATATAGGTGCTTAAATTTCGGCTCAAATAATCCAAATGCATGTATAATCATAAAAAAGTTCCCAGCTTCAATTCGCTGAAAATCATGAATATATTGTGTGGTTCCTCCATGGTATAATCCTTTCACACAGATCAGGAGTCAGGATAATCAACATAGTTTTTATTCTAAAAATTTTTCAAAGCCGGGACTGCCAATGCTACGCATTGTCTGCCCAATCCATTGGCCTTACCCAAAGCCTTCCATTCAATCGCTCCGCGTTCGAATGGCTTTTTTAATGCTCCCCAACTCCCGAAAGCGAGCTTTCGTCGTTGTGTCGCATTAAAAAAGCCTCCCACTTGCGTGAGAGGCTTTGTAGCCGGTACGGGAATCGAACCCGTCTTTGCCCCGTGAAAGGGGGCTGTCCTAGCCGATAGACGAACCGGCCGTCGCTGGATAGACGTTTGTGTCAATCGGGTCGCAAAAATAGGATGCAATCGGTTTACTGCCAAATCATTTTGCATATTTTTCGTTGAAAATCAATTTTATGGAGGGGCTTTGGGAGGCGCTCATTTTTCTGAAACTATCAATGGTTCGTATAAATCCTTGATTTTGTTGATAATTCATGCTTTTTTAATGTAGTTTTTGAAGGTATTTTTTTAAAAAGATGGTAA
>JACCDX010535622.1_pt1 | contig 10287 bp, 9 predicted proteins | sample 7449681 | NCBI WGS metagenome assembly JACCDX01 (sample SAMN15323450, study PRJNA562643) | freshwater metagenome | isolation source: river surface water | place: USA:Blue River Watershed | collected 2017-08-18
AGGGAAGATGTCACGGATGATCAAGTAGCCCTTGCAGTTACTATAATTCTTAAGGGCACTGGCAAGTGGCCCGTGAAATATCGACGGCGCATACCAGACCACGCCGTCCCACCGTTCATTGAACAATGGACTTTTTCGGAATTGCCGCAACATGGCAAACGGCATCACGAACTCACTCAAAGTACGGCGTACATAGCCAATGTCTTTGGTGCGAGGCGCCTTCAAGCGCAGCACATGAACGCCGTCGACATTCTCCAGTGACCAAGGCGCCACCTGGTCGTGCGACGGCAAGAGTACCGTTAAAGCATGCCCCTGCCTGGCAAACTCACGTGCCAAGTCGCGCAACTGCACTGCACCGGAGGTGCGAAGAGGTGGAAACGTGTCAGCAATCAGCGCAATTCGCATCCGTCCGCGCTCAGTACTTCTTCCAGACCACACGGTTCACGTAGTCTGTGTAACTGTGGATGATGCGCACCACCTTGTCGCTCACGTTAGGCATGCTGTAGTCAGCCACCAGGCGCAAAGCGCGCTCGGCGCCACGGGGTTGCGTCTGCAAGATGGCCAAGCCCTGGCGTACGCGCTCCACCTCCAGGCCCACCATCATCACCGCCGCTTCTTCCATGCCCTCTGGCCGTTCATGCGCTTCACGCAGGTTCAGCGCCGGAAAGTTGAGGATGGACGATTCTTCGTTGATGGTGCCGCTGTCCGAAAGCACCGCCTTGGCCTGCATTTGCAAGTTCACATAGTCGTGGAAACCCAGTGGCTTCATCAGTCGCACCGAGGGGTGAAACTGCGCACCCGTAACATCCACACGTTTTTGGGTGCGGGGGTGAGTAGAGACCACCACGGGCAAACCATGGTCTTCAGCAACTGCGTTCAGCACCGCCACCAGCTTGGTGAACGACTTGTCGGATTCAATGTTTTCTTCGCGGTGGGCGCTCACTACAAAATACTGTTCAGGCGTCAAGCCCAGCCGCGCCAAAGTATCAGACGCCTGAATCTGCGGCAAGTAATGGTGCAACACCTCAAACATGGGGCTACCGGTCTTAATCACCTGGTCTGGCGACAAACCTTCTCGCAACAGGTAGTCGCGTGCAATGGTGCTGTACGTCAAGTTGATGTCTGCAGTGTGGTCCACGATGCGGCGGTTGGTCTCTTCTGGCACGCGCTGGTCAAAGCACCGATTACCGGCTTCCATGTGGAAAATTGGCACCATGCGCCGCTTAGCCGGAATCACGGACAAACAGCTGTTGGTATCACCCAACACCAGCATCGCCTCGGGTTGCACCTGGGCCAACACACCGTCCAAAGCGGTGATCAGGTTGCCAATGGTATTGGCGGCGCCAGTACTGCCTTCGGCACTGTTCAAAAAGAAATCTGGCTTGCGCACCCCCAGGTCGTCAAAAAACACCTGATTGAGTTCGTAGTCGTAGTTCTGCCCCGTGTGCACCAGCACATGGTCGCAATGCGCATCCAGCGCCGCCAGCACCCGAGACAGGCGAATGATTTCTGGCCTCGTGCCCACGACCGACATCACTTTAAGTTTCTTCATATTCGTTAAACCTTGCTGGCCACCGTGTCCGGCTTTTGTCGATCAAAATTCTCGTTCGCCCAGAGCATAACGACCATTTCTTCTGCGCCCACATTGGTGATGTCGTGCGTCCACCCGGGAATCGTGTCCACCACCACCGGCGTCTCGCCAGAGGTGCGAAGCTCATAACGCTCGTCCGTCAGCAAATGCCGGAACCTGAACAGCGCCTGCCCTTTGATCACCAAGAACTTTTCCGTCTTGGTGTGGTGGTAATGCCCGCCGCGCGCCTCCCCCGGGTGCGCTGTGAAATAGCTGAACTGGCCACAGTCTGGCGTCTTGAGCATTTCCACAAACACCCCCCGCGCATCGTCATATTGCGGCACCTCGTAGGAAAAACGCTCGTTGGGCAAATAACTCACATAGGTCGCGTAAAGCGCCCGCACCAAGCCTGTGCCCACACGCTCGCTCAACAGGCAGGTGCGGCAATCACCAAACGCACGAATCTGCTGCGCCAACTCACCCAGCGTGGTGGTGTAAAGCGGAGTCACCTCTCCACGCGTCAGGCCCGTGGTGGGCACGTCCAGCGCAGTAATAAAAGACAACACGACATCGTCCACATACACCAGCTGCAAGCGCGCGGCGGGGTCATTGATCTGGATGGGCAAACCCCTGGCAATGTTGTGGCAGAAAGTGGCCACCACTGAGTTATAGTTCGGTTTGCACCACTTCCCAAACACCCCCGGTAAACGGTAGATGATGGCTGGGTGACCGGTAGCAGCGCACAGTTCTTGCACCGCTTGCTCTGCCGCCAACTTACTTTGACCATAGGGGTTGTCGCGCTCAGCCTGAGTGGAAGACGCCAGCACCAAAGGCAACTGTCTCCCGCTGCGCTGGTGCTCGGCAGCCAATGCCTCGCACAGGGCCTGAGTCAATCCAGTGTTCACCTGCGCAAACGAAGCATCGTCGACGGGACGGTTTTCTCCTGCCAGATGAACCACGCAGTCTGCATGGGCCACCAAATCCGGCAAGTTGACCACATCGTCACCGCGAACAACCGTGCTCACGGTAATACCCGGCAGCTCGCTTAGGCGCACCATCAGGTTTTTACCAATGAACCCATTGGCTCCAGTGACCAGAACGCGGCAGTTGGACAGCGTCATTTCGATTACTCCTCGGCCTCGACCACTTCGCCACGCACGGTTGCCTGCATGAAGCGCAGCTTCATGAGCAACGCCTGCATGCCAGGCACATCAAGCCGTGTAGTGTTGTGCGAGTTGTAATCGGTAGCTTCAGATATCTTCACTTCACCTTGTTCAACAAACTTGCCGTAGTTGAGGTCACGCAAGTCTGGCGGTACACGGTAGTACCCCCCTAAGTCTTCGGCCTCCACCATTTCCTCACGGCTCAGCAAGGCCTCGTAGAGTTTTTCCCCATGGCGCGTGCCAATCACCCGAACCTCGTGCTCGGGCTTGCCCAACAAGTCGGTCAGCGCATAAGCCAGGGTTTCAATGGTTGCTGCAGGCGCCTTTTGCACAAAAATCTCACCAGGCTTGCCATGCTTAAATGCATACAGCACCAGGTCCACCGCATCATCCAGCGTCATCATGAAGCGAGTCATGGCTGGGTCGGTGATGGTGATTGGCTGACCCAAACGGATCTGGTTGGTGAACAGAGGGATCACCGAACCGCGCGAACACATCACATTCCCATACCGTGTGACGTTGATCACGGTGCTATTGCTGTTGCGTGACTTGGCCACAGCCACTTTCTCCATCATGGCTTTGCTGATGCCCATGGCGTTGATAGGGTAAACCGCCTTGTCGGTGCTGAGCACCACCACCCGTTTGACGCCGCAGGTGATGGCGGCTTCGAGCACGTTTTCGGTGCCGAGCACGTTGGTCTTCACCGCCTCAAGCGGATGAAACTCGCACGATGGAACCTGCTTAAGTGCCGCTGCGTGGTAAATGAAATCGACGCCTCGAACTACATTCAAAACAGATTGGTAATCACGCACATCCCCAATGTAAAACTTGAGCTTGGGGTTGTTGTACTTCTTGCGCATGTCGTCTTGCTTCTTTTCATCGCGACTGAAAATTCGGATTTCGCGCAAATCAGAATCAAGAAAACGGCGCAGTACAGCATTACCAAAAGAACCTGTCCCCCCCGTGACAAGAAGTGTCTTGTTTGCAAACATATGGATCCTCTTAAGAATATTCAATACTTCAATGCTTCGCGGGAAAGTTTGAGCTTTTGCTCTGGGGTCGGATAGTTGATCAATACCGCCCGATACTTGCCTTTGAAAACAAAAAGACTCCCAGCAGCAGCCCCGACCACACCAAGTCTACAAATCAACTCACCCATGTGATCCAGCGAGCCTGCGCCTCCCAAAAATGTCACGGGCACCTTAAGCGCCTGCTTGAACTGTGATGCGAGCTCCAAGTCATAACCTTGCATGAGCCCATCTCTGTCAACAGAATTGATCACGATCTCGCCAGCACCGGTATCTTGAAACTGCTTGGCAAATGCAATGGGGTCTAACTTGTGAACCATTTTGCTGTTATGGGTGCACACCTCAAAACCCTTGGCAAACAGGCCGGAGCGCTTTCGTACATCCAATACAGCAACCACAGACTGTCGACCTACAGCGGCAGCCATCTCGGTCAATAGGTTTGGAGCGGCAATGGCGGCTGCACTGACGGCGACCTTCTCAACCCCCATATCAACGATGCGGGCGGCCTGCTCTGCAGTGGTGACGCCACCGCCATAACATAGTGGGATCCGGCACTCTGCCGCCAACTTGGCAATCAAACCAAAGTCAGGCGCTACTTTGTTGACCGTCGCATCAATGTCCAACACCATCAGTTCATCGGCTTCTTTCTCGTTGAAGATCCTGACAGCGTTGATCGGGTCACCGACGTATTTGGGATCTTTGAAAGCCCGGGTTTTGACCAAGCCCCCCTTATGGACCAGCAGGCAGGGAATGATTCGAGGGCGCAACATCTGTCAAAGCTCCACAAAATTTTTCAAGAGCTGCTCGCCCCAATGATGGCTCTTCTCGGGGTGGCACTGCACACCGTGAATGTGCCCACGCGACACCACTGCATCAAAATCCAGGCCATAGCTGGCAGTGGCGGCCACGTCGCCCTTGTCTTCGGCATCAAAAAAGTAGGAGTGCAGAAAGTAAAACTGCGCCCCCGCCTCAAACCCTTTAGAAAACAGCTTGCTGTGATCACGTGGCCGCACATCGTTCCAACCCATATGGGGCATGGGCAATGCTGCACTCTGGGGCTGGCTTGCAAATGCCCTCACACGCCCTGGCACCCAATTGAGACCAGGCAAGCACCCTTCATCAGAGCCGCCAGCCAACATCTGCATGCCCACACAAATGCCAACCACCGGCACCTGCGCGCCCAGAACCAGCTCTTCGAGCTTAGGGCGCATCCCTGAATCATTGAGCCTTTGCATCGCATGGTCAAAATGCCCAACGCCCGGCAACACCAGCCGAACAGCATCTGACAATGCCTCTGGTGTGTCCGCTCTACGAGCTTCTGTCCCCAGACGTTTGAACAAATTCAGGAAGGCCTGAATGTTGCCCACCCCATAGTCCACGATGCAAATCATCGGAAATACCTTTTTTCCAGACCGAGTTTGCGCATGAGGTTTGCTCCCAAACCAATCAGGTCACGCTTGTTCTTGTAATCGCGGTACGTCTTCTTGGGGCTATCAAACAGCTGCTGCAGCTCATCTACGGTCAGGCCCAGCTTATGCGCCACATACTCAAACTCTTGCTTCAAGAAGTGCTCATCCATCTCCGGACGAGAAATCCGATCCAGCGCTTGGTCACGTGTCATCTGCCCTGTCATGATCAAGCTGGAAAAGTGAGCACGTCGTTTTTCGTAGCCAAATCGGCGGGATAGCCAGTAATCTTCGTAAAAGCGGGTAAACCGGGATTCGTGGTGCTTGTGCTGGAAGCGTTGCCAGCCAAATCGCCGCTCCAATTCGTCCTCCGCATCCCTCTTGACATAAGGTACCAAGTTGAGCGGGTGATGCACCTTCATGCCCAAGACCTTCTGGTACAAAAGCTTGTAAACCAGAATGTCCACCAGCGGAAAGTCATCATTGGACTGGCCATCGCCACACTTGGCCCAGATATCACCAAACAACGTTTTGTCGATACCCAGATACCCACCCCATTCTTCGGGCTCACGGCAACATTCGGTTGAGAAATTTGAACCGGTAATGATGTGCTTGATTTTGTATTTGTGCGCAAATTTATATAGACCAGAGAAAAAAGCTGCGTCTTGCACCAAATCCTGATCCGGGATACCTGCTCGCAAAAAAGCCACCTGCATGCGCTTGACTGCTTCCCAGTTCACCACATCGGTGTAGAGGTCAAGACCCAGGCCATCGATCAACTTTTCAATGTTGCCCACGGCTTGGTCGGTGTTCCAGCCGGCGTCGACATGGAACAGCAGCGGTCGCAAGCCCATCTTTTCTTTAGCCACATAAGCAACATAGGAACTGTCGAGTCCGCCGCTAAGACCGATGATGCAATCAAAGTCCTTGTCCTGTCCCTCTTTACGGATCTTGTCGGCCAGCGCCCGCAACGCGGCTTCGCCACGCTGGTCGGTCAGCCAGTTGGGCCGGATCGCGGACTCGAAATTGCCACAGTAGTCGCACCAGCCACGTTCGTCGAACACGATGTTCGGATCGAACGTGTCCATGATGCAGCGCGTGCATATCTGGTAAGGGGTTCTCATGGCCTGCCTGAGTGTTTATGTAGGAATCAAGGTCTGATAAATGGACGCGTAGGCATCGACCATCGCGTCCTTCGAATAACGCTCACGCGCCAACCGCTCGCACTCAGCCGAGGATTGGAGTGGCAACTCGCCGCGCCGGGTACGCTGCAGCAAGGACGCCAGCGCGTCCAGATCCGCATAGGGCACGAAGGCGCCGTAACCGGGCGGAGCCACTTCCCTGGGCGCACCGGAGTCGAATCCGATGACAGGCGTGCCGCAGGCCAGGCTCTCGGCGCTGACCATGGAAAATGTCTCTTTCTCGCTTGTCAAAAGGAGTACATCCGCCATGCCGTAATACTGGGCCAGTAGTTCCTGATCGTAGACACGAGGCACGATTCTGACATTCCCGGGTACTTGCCTAGGGGCCTGCTCGACTCCCACCATCACGAAGACCACATCCTGTTCAGGATGGCGGGCCGCCAGCTCCAGCACCCAGCGCCCGCCCTTGAGCTCGGACAGCAGATCCGAGCCAACCGACAGGACAATGTACTCCTTGCCCAGGCCCAGCGAGGCCCTGAGCCCGCCAGTGTCGCGCGGACGGAACGTGCGAGTATCCAGGCCGTTGGGGACCACGCTGATGGGCTTGTCGGCCACCATCGACTGGCGCATGCGATCGGCCAGCCAGGCGGAAGGCGCCACCAGGTGCAGGCGCTCGAAATCGGCGAAGCGGGCCCGCTTGTCCCGGTGCATGCGGGTCGTGAAATCGAAGAACCAGCTTTGCGGATAGCCCTTCAGATCAGGGCAATCGTGGCATTCGGTTTTCCATCTTTCGCAGTCGTGCGCATGTCCGCATTTGCCGGTGTACATGAACTCGGAGTGGAAGGTCCAGACCGTCGGGATCCGGTGGCGCTTAAGGTAGTCCATGACCGGCCCGATATCGACGTAGTAGCCATGCAGGTCATGAAGGTGCACCACGTCCGGCGCGAATGCGTCGAAGAGCCCGAGCAGGCGGCGCGTGGCCAGCGGCGAGAAGCCATCGGTCAGGCCGCTGACGCGCGTGCCCAGGCCGTGCAACAGCACTTCGGCCTTGGTGCTGATGCGGTGTGCGCCTGTATCCGTGGCCATTGGGCCCCGCCCATAGCAGGCCATGGCCTGGTGCCCCCGCTCACGCAAGCTGGCCATCAGATCAGCGACGATCTTGCCCGTGCTGCTGAAGTTGTAGTTGACATCGACCTGCGCGATCTTCATGGCTGCGCGCGTCGGTCGATGAGGCGCAGCAAGGTGGCCAGGTTATCGGATGGGCCATAGTTCTTGGGGCCGCTCATCGCCACACGCCCCAGCACCGCGCGCTGATCGCGGTCGGTGATGAGGGCATAGAGGCGCACACCGAGCGCGGCCACGTCACCGGCCGGGAACAGGAAGCCGTTGCGGCCATGCTCGATACGGTCGAAGCCAGAGCCCGTGGCATCACTGGAGATGACGGCCTTGCCCAGCTGGATGCCCTCGTCCACGACGATGCCCCAGGTATCGATCAGGGACGGCACCACGACGATGTCGCAGGAACGGATGAGCCAGCTGTGCAGGTCGTACTGGCAAAAACCCAGGAAGCGGCAGCGGTCCTGCAGGCCGTGCTCGCGGGCCAGCGCCTTGTAGTGCTCCAGCTCGGGGCCATCGCCTTCGATCCACAACACCCAGTTCTGTTGGTCATGCTTGCCCGTCAACGCGGCCAGCAAGGTGGGCAGGCCTTTGCGAGGAATCATGCGCCCGCTGAAGAAGATGACCGTGGCACCTGTGTCTAAATCCTGACCACAAGCTTCGGGCACGGCTTCGGGCTGATCGAGCTTCATCCGGCCGGCGTCGATGACATACGGAAAATCCAGGATCTTGTCGTCCTGGCATCCGGCCAGGCTCGCCGACTCCACCCCGCGCCGGCCGCAAACCAGCACCGCGTCGCCATACCAGAAGATCGCCTTTCGCAAGGAAGCGCGCACAAGCCGCTTCAGTCCCGCGAGACGGCCTTGCGGGCGCTCGTTGTTGAACTCGTCGGCGTGAACCACGAAGCGCCGACCCAGCGCGATCGCGCAAACAATGGCAATGACAGTGGCCAAATGTACATAGCCAGCAATGAAAATGAGATCCGTCTTGCAGGTAAATATCTTCTTGGCCACGAAACAGGCCGAGCTCAGGCGTCCCCCCAGGCCCTTACCCTCCAACGTCAGGTGCGCATGCAGGTAGGCGGGCCACTTGAGGTAGTTGTGCCCGGCATCCGGGGCCCAGTTCTTTTTCTCGGTGTAGACGACGAAGAGGTCCACCTCGCTAGCTTCGGCGAACGCATTCCACAAGTCCGTCTTGTAGGGTGTCGGCTCCAAGTCGATCACCAGGATGCGATGACGGCCAACCTCGGACCGCGAGGACGATACACTCATGCTTTGGGCATCCGGGCAGGCTCGCGCATGGTGTTCAAGGCTTGGTCGATGATGGTCTTTTGCATATCGCCCAGGCCCACCCACAGCGGCAGGCGCACCAGCCGGTCGGCCAGGCTGCTCGTCACGGGCAAGGTGCCCGATGCCCGTCCGCCGATACGCCCCTGTGGCGCAGAATGCAGCGGGACGTAATGAAAGACACAATTGATGCCTTGCTGCTTCATGGTGTCGATGAAAGCAGTACGGTCATCAAGATCACGCATCAGCAAGTAGTACATATGCGCGTTGTGCTGGCAATCGAGAGGTACGATGGGTCTGCGCAGACGCCCATCCGCTTCGAAGTCCGCCAGCCCGGTGTGGTACTGCTCCCAGATGGCTAGGCGATTGGCGGTGATGTCCTCGGCCTCTTGCATCTGCGCCCACAGGAAGGCGGCGATGATTTCGCCCGGCAGATAGGAAGAGCCGATGTCGACCCAGGTGTATTTGTCCACCTGCCCACGGAAGAACTGGCTGCGGTTGGTGCCCTTCTCGCGGATGATCTCGGCACGCTCGGCCAGCGCCGCGTCATTGATGAGCAGGGCGCCGCCCTCACCCGAGATGATGTTCTTGGTCTCGTGGAAGGAGTAGCAGCCCAGGTGCCCGATAGTGCCCAACGGCCGGCCCTTGTAGCTGGCCATCACGCCCTGGGCGGCATCCTCGATCACGACCAACTGGTGGCGGCGGGCGATGTCCATGATGGTTTCCATCTCGCAGGCCACGCCGGCATAGTGCACCGGCACGATGGCGCGGGTGCGGGGTGTGATGGCCGCCTCGATCAAAGTCTCGTCGATGTTGAGGGTGTCCTCGCGGATATCGACGAACACCGGCACGCCGCCGCGCAGCACGAAGGCATTGGCCGTCGACACGAAGGTGTAGGACGGCATGATGACTTCATCGCCGGGCTGGATGTCGGCTAGGATGGCCGCCATCTCCAGCGCTGCCGTGCACGAATGCGTCAGCAGGGCCTTGGTGCCACCGCAGCGCTGCTCAAGCCACTGGCTGCATCGCTTGGTGAAGTAGCCATCGCCTGCCAGTTGGCCACGCGCATGGGCCTCGGCCACGTAATGCAGCTCTTTGCCAGTCAGGTGCGGTTTGTTGAATGGGATGTTCATGCACTCGGTCCAATAAGTTAAATATGCCGGCCTCCAGGCAGCGCAGGCAACTGGGGCAGTAGGGACAGCAGATCGGGAACGCGGTGGACGGCTTGCGGGCAATGGGTGTACAGACCTGCTTCGTCGAGCAGCCAGGTCTTCAGGCCGATGCCGATGGCCGGCAGGAAGTCCAGCACATAACTGTCACCGAGGTAGAACGAGCGCTCGATGGGGATGCCGTGCCTTTCGAAAAAAACCAGGTAGAACTTCGGATCGGGCTTCTCGACGCCTTCGCTCTGCGAGATGTGCAGGTGATCGACCAGCCCGCCCAGCTCCAGCCGCTCATGCACGATCTGTTCCAGTCGCGTGTCGAAGTTGGAGATGATGCCGATCTTGTAGCCGCGCTCACGCAGGGCGGCCAGCGTTTCGCGCACGCCGGGCTTGAGCACCCAGTGTTTCTCGTG
>JACCDX010992621.1_pt1 | contig 10287 bp, 10 predicted proteins | sample 7449681 | NCBI WGS metagenome assembly JACCDX01 (sample SAMN15323450, study PRJNA562643) | freshwater metagenome | isolation source: river surface water | place: USA:Blue River Watershed | collected 2017-08-18
GCATAAAATGGAGTAAATACGCATGTTCACATGATTTTAGAACTGCAATTTAGTGATAATTATAGGCTTGGGAACCTAAAAAATCTTAAATTTGCACCTATAATTACAAACCTATGGCAGATATATTTGAAAGACTGATCAAAAACTACGGACCAATTGGTCAACATCGTGAAAGAGCACATGGCTATTTTGCATTCCCAAAATTAGAAGGGGAGGTTGGATCAAAGATGAAATTTAGAGGTCAGGAAATGATAGTTTGGAGTTTGAACAATTATTTGGGCTTAGCAAATCACCCTGAAGTGCGTAAAGCAGATGCAGATGGTTCTGCTCAATATGGTTTGGCATTGCCAATGGGTGCAAGAATGATGAGTGGGAATAGTGATTTACATGAGCAACTTGAAAAAGAATTAGCTGAATTTGTACATAAGGAAGATTCAATTTTGATGAACTATGGATACCAAGGGATCATGAGTGCCATTGATGCCATCTGTGGCCGTCACGATGTGGTGGTATACGATGCAGAATGTCATGCATGTATCATTGATGCATTGAGAATGATTCCAGGTCATCGTTTTGTGTTCAAACACAATGACGTGGAAGATTGCGAAAAACAATTATTGAGAGCACAGGCTTTGGTGGACAAGCAACAGTCAGGTGGTGTATTGGTAATTACTGAAGGGGTATTTGGTATGGCTGGTGACCAAGGTAAATTAAAAGAGATTGCTGCATTGAAAAAGAAAGTGCCTTTCCGTTTATTAGTAGATGATGCACATGGATTTGGTACATTAGGTAAAACGGGTGCTGGTGCAGGCGAGGAGCAAGGATGTCAAGACGAAATTGATTTATACTTCTCTACTTTTGCAAAGAGTATGGCATCCATAGGTGCGTTCATGGCAGGACCAAGAACCATCATTGATTATATCCGTTATAATATTCGTTCTCAGATCTTTGCTAAGAGCTTACCAATGCCTTATGTAGTAGGTAACTTAAAGCGTCTTGAATTATTAAGATCTACGCCAGAATTAAAAGACAATTTGTGGAAGAATGCTTTGGCATTACAAAATGGATTGAAAGAAAAGGGTTTTGATATTGGTAAAACAGATTCAGTGGTTACTCCAGTTTACATGAAAGGGGGAGTAGAAGAAGCAACAGCCATGGTGATGGACATTAGAGAGAATTATAAAATATTCTGTTCTATTGTAGTGTATCCAGTGATTCCTAAAGGGCATATCATTTATCGATTGATTCCAACTGCTGTACATACACAGGAGGAAATTGACTTGACATTGAAAGCGTTTAGTGAAACAAAAGCTAAATTGGATGCAGGTGCTTATAAAGTAGCTGAAATCCCAGATATGGCGAATAAATAGAATACAACAATTGGCTCAGATTCATTTCTGAGTTTAAATAACAAAATGCAATCAAATGAGTCTCCCAAAAGAGGCTCATTTTTTTTTTGTAATGATTGGAAAAAGAGGTGGATCTTAATTGAAGTAATCGATTTGGTCTTGTTCTTTTTTTAGTATTTCGATACTTACATTCAATTCAAAGCCTATCAACAAAATAAGGGCATTGATATAAATCAAGGTCATCACCACTAATACGGTTCCGATAGACCCATAAATTTTACTATAGCTACCAAAATTATTTACCCAATAGGAAAAGCCTAAAGTGGTTAATAACATCAATACTGTCGATAGAATTGCGCCTGGAGAAAGTAGAGACCATTTTTCTTTTACATGTGGGGCAAATTTATAGATGAATGCATTTCCATAAAATAATAATAGAATAATCACTGCCCATCTAATCATATTCCAATAAGGTAAAATTGTCTTTCTTCTGATATCAAATCCATCTCTTAATAAAGTGGTTAATTGATCTTGTCCGATCAATACAAGGATGCTTGCAAAAACCAATAACATTAAGATCAATGTTAAACGAAGTGCCCTCATTCTTTGGTGTAAAAAGAAGGGCCTATTTTGCATGATAGATTTATCAAAACTTCTAATAATACCTGTCATGGCATTGGAGGCGTAAAAAAGTAATAATAAAAAACCAAAAGAAAAAATACCCACGTGCTGACTCAGTAAGTCATTAATAATATCTAAAATAAACCTGTAGGTACTTGTATTTGGAGAAATATCTTTAAATACAGAAAGAATTTGCGTTTTTATTTTAAAGCTTTTTGGGAAATAAGGAATGATTGAGAATAAAAATAAAAACGCAGCAGGCAAAGCCATGATGAGGTTAAAGGAAATAGCCGATGCGCGATCATAAAGTCCAATGGTGTTCAATTGTTTAAAAAGAAACTGCAGTAATTGAAATAAGTTTACCTGCTCGAAACCTGGCACAATAATACGCTTTGCCTTTTTTTTAGCAAATAATACAGGGGTAAGTAGGTATCGTAAAACTTCTTTCAAATTTATTTGGGGTGTTTTTTTAAGCTATCTAATTGAACTGATTTTTATGTTTTAATTGGTTTTTTGCTTTGCTTTCTTTGCTTGGTACTCGTCTAATTTTTTTTGGTATTCTTTTGCGTAACGATCATGTTCTGCATAGTTGGTACTAAAATGATGGTATCCGCTAAAGTCGGCCTTTGCTACAAAGTAAATATAATCAGTTTTAGGGGCATCTAATACTAAGTCGATGGTTTTAGCTGCTGGCGTACAAATAGGACCAGGAGGCAGGCCTTTTACACGGTAAGTGTTATAAGGAGAAGCGTTGGTTAAATATTTTTCGTAAATGCGTGTGATGGTAAAATCCTGCATCGCATATTTAATCGTTGGACAAGCTTGTAAGGGCATCTGTTGTTTCAACCTATTTTGATACACACTTGCAATTAAAGATTTGTCAGAGTCGAAATTGGTTTCTTCTTCAACGATAGATGCCAATGTGTAAATTTGGTCTTGACTCATTCCTTTTGCAGCTGCTTTTTGAATGCGATTGTTTTGACTCCAGAAATGAATTTGTGCTTTTTGTAGTTTACTTAAAATCTGTGACATAGAACTACTCCAATAGAACTCGTAGGTATTTGGAATGAGCATTGTAAATAACTGAGTTGTATCTGTATCAAAGGCTTTTAATGAGTCATTACTTGATAAAAAAGTCATGACTGTTGCACTGTCTTTTTCAAATTGTTCGGCAATTAATTGCGCCAATTCCCCTTTCGTGCGCACTTTATTTAGTACTAATTTCACAGTCGCCTGTCGATTGTTTCTAAGCGTTCTAACTATATTCAACAAACTTGTATTTCTCTTGACCATAAATCTGCCCGATTTCATTCGGTCTTCCACTTTTAATAAGTTGGCGATCAACTTAAAAGTCCAAGGTTCTCTGATGATTTTTTTAGCCATCAAAGTGTCGGTTAGCGCATCTAGTCCATCAGTGCCTTTTGTATAGTTAAAACTAGTCTGTGTTTTTTCAAAATGAGTACTATTGATAAAAACGGAATAACCTAGGTAAACAAACAGGGCAAGGAACAATATGAAGAATAGTTTTTTCACTGGATGAATTGGTTCGTTAAATGGGATATTGTTTGATCCTTCAAAATACAATAAAAATCCCCACCATTTGGATGGTGGGGAAAAATACTATTGAAAAAGAATGAGTTCACATTCTTATAGAAAATTTATTTCTTGTTGGTATCCGCAGCCACTGGTGCTGGAGGAGGTGCAACTTGAGTAGCTGGACTCGTTGTAGTTGAAGTATTTACTTTATCTAAAACACTATTGCTACTAGCAGAATTGCCACTTAAGAAAAGGGTAGATGTAATTGCTAATACTGCAATGATAGAAGCAAAAATCCAAGTGCCTTTTTCAAGTACATCTGTTGTTTGCTTTACACCCATGAAATTATTACTCAATCCACCTACATTGGCATTCAAACCACCACCTTTCGGATTTTGAATCAATACCATGAATCCTAATGCCACACAAGCCACTACGATTAATATTAAAAAGAAAGTTATCATTTGTTATTTTTTAAATGTTCTATACGGGATGCAAAATAAACGGATTTTTCAGGAAAAATAAAACTTAATTTTTCATAAGTGGCGATTGCTTTCTTCTTATTTCCCTGTTTTTCCCATATTTCAGCCATAGACTCGGTTAAAATATCGGCTGGAACATTGGCTTTTTCGGCAATTTGAGCAGTCTGAGCCTCACCATCCTTGTTTTTAATCACTTTAAGCCAAGCAGTGAAACTTCTAAGCTGTTGGGTGAATTTATCCTGAGGAAGCTTAGAAAGGTCTATATCAATGCCTTGTGCAGCAAAATAGTCTCTTTGTAGGCTAGGAGTAACTTCTTTTTCATAGTCCAAAGCAGCAGTTGCATCCACATCCTCCTTAAACTGGGCCATTTGTTCGGTCAAAACACTATTTAACTTTGCATCTGCAGGCGCATTTGCATCATTTTGCGCTACTTGGTTCATTAAGCAATGAACATGCAAGCTAGATGGGAAATAAGCGGTTGCCTTGGTCAATTGTGTTTCCAAAAGCGGCGAAGCTGTCAATTGGTACTTTTTTGCCAATAAGAATTGAAGAGTAGGTGCATAGGGATTTTCCTGCACATACTTTTCTAAGGTATCTGTATCAATTGCTTCTAGAGAAGCATGACCAGTCCATTGTTTGACGATATCATTGATCACTAATCCACTCATGCTTTACCAGTTTGAAAAAATTTGATTAAAAATATCATCCGTGATGCTTCGAACAATTTCATCCATTAATTGACTCTCGGCTTGATTCAAAGTTAGATTCGCGGAGAAGTCAAAATTACGGGATACATCAAATTCCTGTTCTTTATTTTCTAAGGTCTTTTTTAGCACCACGTGAACCGTTACTGTCAATCGATTGGAAGCAGCTTCTTTGCCACTTACACCCACGGTTTGAGAAGGGTCGTAATTGGTGATGGTCGCAAAAATTTGGTAATGCGCATCGTCACTATTGGTTCTGGTTAATTTAGTTTGGCCAATAATTTTTTGTTGAATTTTATCGGTCAACAAAGGGGCTAATTGGGGATTGACATACCTTGCTCTGTTGTCAATAAAACCAATTTTTACCGTCTTCACATTTTCAGGAATCATGGCATCTTTAAAACTATACACACCACATGAAGCCAGGAGGATGGATAGGGTTAGGATGCTTAATAAATGCAGTTTATTCTTCAATGTCGTATTCTTTAATTTTTCTGTACAATGTTCTTTCGCTTATTCCTAAGTCGGTAGAAGCATCTTTACGACGACCTCTATGCTTTTTAAGTGCCTTTAAAATTAGTTCTTTTTCTTTATCCATGATATTTAAAGACTCTTCTATCTCGTAATGATTTTGTAAGTCATTGTCAATGATCACAGGTTGGTGATGCGGTAATTGCATAGCAGGTGCTGGCATATTCACATTTGTAATAGGGGCAATACTGGTATTAATGTCTTCTTTTAATTCGTTTATGAGTGCTTCCTTGGTGAAATGTGCTGTTTGACCAGAAAGGCTAGGGTTCTGTAAAATCTCTAAAAACATTTTCTTTAATTCATTGACATCCTTTTTCATGTCAAAAAACAGTTTGTATAAAATTTCACGCTCATTGGCGAATTCACCCACTGGGGTATTGCCTGTTAACATAGGCATATTGTGCGCAGTATGTTTGGGTAAAAACTCGTTCAATTGCACTGCATTGATATGGTCGTTCTTACTCAATACAGAAATTTGTTCCGCAATGTTTTTTAATTCACGCACATTGCCTGGCCAGCCATATTCGGTTAATAAGCCCCTTGCTTCTTCATCTAAATAAATAGGCTTGGTCTTATATTTTTCTGCAAAATCCACCACAAATTTTCTAAATAGTAAAGGAATGTCTTCCTTGCGATCTCTTAAAGAAGGAACACGAATAGGTACGGTGTTCAAACGGTAATAGAGGTCTTCTCTAAATCTTCCTTTTTGTGTGAATTCAATTAATTCTCTATTGGTAGCAGCTATTACACGTACATCCGTTTTTTGCACTTTCGAAGAACCCACACGAATAAATTCACCGGTTTCTAAAACACGTAATAATCTAGCTTGTGTACCTAATGGCATTTCTCCAATCTCGTCTAAGAAAATGGTTCCGCCATTGACTGTTTCAAAATAACCTTTACGGCTATCTACCGCTCCAGTGAAAGATCCTTTTTCGTGTCCAAATAATTCCGAATCAATGGTGCCTTCTGGAATAGCGCCACAGTTTACTGCTATAAATGGATTGTGTTTTCTGGATGATAAGCTATGGATGATTTGCGAAAAAACTTCTTTACCCACACCACTTTCTCCCACAATAAGCACTGTCAAATCTGTTGCAGCAACCTGCTCAGCAGTATTTAAAGCATGATTCAGCAGGGGCGTATTGCCAATGATACTGAATCTGTTTTTCAATGATTGTAAATCCATGGTCTTAAATTTATTAAATGATGTCTCCTAATAATGTTCCTTTTGTAAAATTGTGAATCTTTACTTGAACATAGTCTCCCTTTTTATAATTGAGATTCCCTTTTGGAAATACCACTACTTTATTTTGACTGTTACGTCCCATCCACTCCGCTTCGTTTCTTTTACTATTGCCTTCAATCAATACTTCAAACACACCACCTACATCACGTTTATTGCTTTCGTTGGAAAGTGTCCATTGAGCATCTACAATTTCTTGTAATCTTCTTTTTTTTGTCGCAAGATCTATATCATCTTCGTAACGTCTTGCAGCTAAAGTGCCAGGTCGTTCAGAGTAATAGTACATATAGCTTAAATCGTAATTGGAATACTGCATTAAACTAATAGTAGCTTGATGATCCTCTTCTGTCTCGGTGCAAAAACCAGCGATGATATCTGATGAAATACTACAGGTTGGAATCAACTCGCGAATGCGGTCAATTTTCGCCATATACCATTCTCTAGTATAAGTTCGGTTCATTAATTGCAGCATTCTTGTGCTTCCGCTTTGTACAGGCAGGTGGATGTATTTACAAATATTGTGGTATTTCACAATCGTATGCAATACTTCGTCTGTGATATCTTTTGGATGCGAAGTGCTAAAACGAACACGTAAGCTTGGGTCAATCTGAGCCACTTGTTCTAATAGCATGGCGAAAGTAGTGGTAGCATTATTTTCTGGGTTGTTCCAATAATAACTATCTACATTCTGTCCTAATAAAACCACTTCTTTGTATCCTTTATCAAATAAATCTCTACATTCTGCAAGTATTGAAAAGGCATCTCTACTGCGTTCACGGCCTCTTGTAAAAGGCACCACACAAAAACTACACATATTGTTACAACCACGCATGATCGAAACAAATGCACTAATGCCATTGTTGTCTAGTCTTACTGGAGCAATGTCGCCATAAGTTTCATCTCTGCTCAACAAAACGTTTACCGCTTTTTGTCCTGTACCTGCATCTGCAATAAGGTCGGGTAGGGTTCTATAAGCATCAGGGCCAACCACTAAGTCTACTAATTTTTCTTCCTCTAATAATTGGGCTTTTAATCTTTCCGCCATACAACCCAATACGCCCACTAATAAGCCAGGGTTGGCTTGCTTTAATCTCCTGAATTCTGTCAATCGTTTACGAATGGTTAATTCCGCTTTCTCACGACTTGAACAAGCATTGATAAATATTAGATCTGCTATTTCGATGTTTTTTGTCCCTCCAAAGCCATTTTGTTCTAATATAGAAGCGACCACTTCACTGTCAGCAAAGTTCATTGCGCAGCCATAACTCTCTACATAGAAGTGCTTTTCGAAGACCCCCTTAGTTGATTGACTAGCATAGGCTTCTCCCTGTCTAGTTTCGTCTTGGGTTTTATCTATTAGTAAGTTGGATTCCATGCACTTGATTTAAAGTGCAAACTTAGTCAAAATAATATTATGTGTCAACTTGTCAGCCTTAATTCCTAATCCTTTGATATACAAATGGTTAAATTGAAAGAGGATATATGGTAATAATTTTTATATTAACCTTATAATCAATCGATTATTATGTAGGTTGTATATTTATAAAAAATTGTACATGCGCAAAGGATTGATTTTGTTTTTAGCTGTTTTTTGTTTGAATTTAGCGTATTCACAGGATTTGGTGGTGGCTAAGCTAAGGTCAGAAACATCCAGAAATATTAAAAAAGATTCAGATACCACAAATTGGAACTGGAAGCATGGTGGTTTATATAATTTAAATCTGTCACAAAGCTCCTTGAGTAATTGGGCAGCAGGGGGAGATAATTTCAACATGGCTATTAATAGTTATTTTAATTATTTCGCTTATTATAAAAAAGAACGTCAGAGCTGGGATAACAATATCGACGTAAACCTTGGTTTTGTTCAGTCCACTTCACTAGGAGGAAGGAAGAATGATGACCGTTTGGATGTATTAAGCAAGTATGGTTATAAAATTGACACGGTGGGTAAATGGTATCTTTCTGGTTTATTTAATTTCCGTTCACAGCTTTTTGATGGTTATAGTTTTAGTGGTACCAAAGCCACGTTTACTTCTTCCTTATTTGCACCTGCATATATGATTATTTCTGCGGGTTTGGATTACAAGCCAGACAATAATTTTTCACTATTCTTCTCTCCCTTAACTTCAAGAACCACATTGGTGTTGAACAAGAAATTGGCCGACCTAGGCAAGTACGGTGTGGATACTGGCAGGATGGTAAAAAGAGAAACTGGTTTATTCGTGACAGTGAATTACAATAAAATTATTGCTCAAAATATTACGTACAAGGGTCGTGCAGATTTTTTCTCTAATTACTACGACAAACCAGAGAATGTCAATTTCTATATGACCAATATGTTTACGTTTAAAATCAATAAAAACTTTTCTGCTACCTATAGTTTAGATTTAATCTACGATGATAAGATTCGCATTTTTGGGCCACTCAAAAAATCACCTGGATTGCAAATGAAGAGTATTATTGGGGTAGGTTATTTTAGAAATTTGACTGTCAAGAAAAAGTTGATAGCAGCAAAACCTAAGCCAGCATTGGTTGTAAATGGAGAATAGGATAAATAATCCCATAAATAGAAACACTATTTACTTACAACCTTAAGGGTATGCTTTATTTTATTCGCCTTATGTGTTAGGTCTAAATAATCATTGCTGATGATGGTTACATGTCCCATTTTTCTTCCGGGCTTAGTCGTGGTTTTGCCATATAAATGAACAAATACATTTTCCATCTTCATCACTTCTTCTAATCCTTCATAAATGACTTCTCCTGAATAACCTTCTGCACCAATTAAGTTCACAATGGCGCTTGGTAAAATAGGAGCGGGGTTGCCTAATGGATAATTTAAGATAATCCTTAACAACATATCGTATTGGCTACTATAGTTGGCTTCGATGGTATGGTGTCCGCTATTGTGCACCCTTGGTGCGGTTTCATTTACTAGGATATCTCCCTTGTCATCTACAAATAGTTCAATGGCAAAAAGACCTGGACTCTTTAAAGATTGCACCACTTTTCTAGCAATCGCTTCGGCTTTCCAAAGTTGTCTTTCTTCTAATTTAGCTGGACTCAATTGGTAGTCTAATAAATTGTATACGGGATCAAAAATCATTTCGGCTGGAGGATAAATCACAGTTTCACCTGCAGCATTCATGCCTACGATTAATGCCAATTCCTTGGCAATTTTCACTTTGGCTTCTAAAACCGAAGGGGCATTGAAACCTAGTGGTATTGCTTTTTCATCTTCAATGACTTGTACGCCTTTACCATCATAACCACCTTCAGCCAGTTTATGTACAGCAGGTAAGAGTGCAATATGTTGTTGTAAGTCTTCGGCATGATTGGTCACAACGAAATTTGAACTGGGTATTTCGTTGTCTGCATAAAATTGTTTTTGGGCAATTTTATTTTTGATGGTGCGAATAGCAGCTGGTGTGGGGTATATTTTAACACCTTCTTTTTCCAATGCGGTTAATGCATCTACATTCACCGCCTCAATCTCAATGGTCAATGCATCTAATTGTTTTCCAAATTGATAGACGGTATCATAATCCAAGATATCTCCAACCGTAAAATGATGGCATAAATGCGCGGCAGGGCAGTTGGGATCTTTCTCTAACACATAGGTGGTTAGATCATAGTTTGCAGCTGCTTGTAAAAGCATTCTACCTAATTGTCCACCACCTAATATGCCTACCTTCATGTTGCTAATTTTGATACCGCAAATATAAGTTAGTTAGTTTATTTTTGCTAAAGAACCCTTCAATACCAAAAACATGAGAGAAACAATCATACAAGTAAAAGACCTAGCCAAGTCCTATGGC
>JACCDX010701478.1_pt1 | contig 10285 bp, 11 predicted proteins | sample 7449681 | NCBI WGS metagenome assembly JACCDX01 (sample SAMN15323450, study PRJNA562643) | freshwater metagenome | isolation source: river surface water | place: USA:Blue River Watershed | collected 2017-08-18
AGCGGTGTGAGAGGACTTTGCAGCCTCATAGCCGCAATAACTCTCGACGATATAGTTTACAGTTATCTCGCTCAAATAGCTTCTTTCGCTCAGCCTTGCCCAAGCTTTTGCGCGTAAAGAACAAACTCCTCACTGCCTTGTCCTTCGTGCATCAGAGAATGTAAGGACAACGTCTTGAGATCAACAATCTTAAAATCCTGAAAAAGGCTGAGCAATTCGCCTTGACTGAAAAAGTGTCGGCTCCCGATATTCTTGAATGGGCCATGGGTAAATTCCGAATAGTCCCCATTGCCAAGAGCCATGCCATAACAGAGTGCCGGATGTTGGTCGGAGAAGTTGATGCCTAGATACTTGCCGGCAGGTTTTAGCACGCGATGAATTTCGGCCACTAACGTCGGTAGGGCGGATGCCATGTTCTGGCCAAGCGACTGGCGGTCAATCACTGCATCAAAGAAGTTATCGGGAAACGGGGTGTGTACAAAATCGGTGCAGATAAGTTTGTTCGGCTTGACGACTCCGCTAACTGCCTCAACCACAGACTTCGCATGACGAATTGCCGATTTACTATAGTCAATCCCGTAGAAATCGAAACCTTCACGGGCCAGGAACGCGCAGTGATTACCCCCCCCGCAACCGTAGTCCAGAATGCGTGTCTCAGCGCGATTACCTTTGCCGAACTGGCGCATGACGAAGCTTACAACTATGTCATAAGGGTAGCGATTGACCACATCGCCTTGGCTATACCGCAACTCCCATACTTTCTGATTTGCAGAGGCATGTTCGCCTGGCATTAGCAGTTCCTTGATCAAATTTAAGTGAAAGTTTGACTAGCGGGAGACTCAGGCGATAACCTTCGGCTTAACTGCTCGTTGAAACGAAACATGTTTGTTACGCCCCCCGTATGTATGAAAAGCACTGAAGACCCGCCAGGAAAGGCGCCATGTGCCAGTCGATCAAGTAGGCCTGCAAATGCTTTTCCGTTATACACCGGATCCAGCAGAATACCCTCCGTCGATGCAAGTAATCTCATTGCCTCAACAGTCCGCGAATCAAACTCCGCATATCCCGGACCGACATGCTCTTCGCTGAGATCAAAGGTCGCAGTTGTAAGTGGAACACCAAGAAAATCGGCGAATTCATCGACCTTTTCTCGTAAGAACAGGTTAAAGTCCGGATACATCCTCCCAAGCCATGTTTCCTCCCTACGGATGGGCCGAAATCCAATAATTCCCATTTCTGGCCGAACCAAATCAGCCGCAATGCGCAGACCCAGATAAGAATGCCAGCCGGAGCAAAGCAAGACGTGCGTGAACGGGGTGTCGATCTCCTCCGATTGCAACAGTATTTCTCTCATGCAATCCATATAACCGAGATATGCCGTGTAGTTGCTTAGCGGATAGTCGAGCACAAAAGGTTTTCGCCCTTGAGCTCGCAACCGTTGTGCAACTACCATTTTTGGTTCGGCGTTGCTTGCCCGACTCACATCGACCTCGGTGAAGTGGAGTTTCGCCCCGCACAGCGCCTGAATTAATTGGTTTGATTGGAGGATGTCAGGCTTTCGCGTGCCAATCGCCAAATGTACTTCTATACCCCTTGCCGCGCCAACCATTGCCAACTGAGTCAAATAATTGGAAGTAAGACCACCGCCATAAATCAGACAGTCACAGTCACTTTTCGCGTACAGACCAAGCACAAACTCCAAATACCTGATCTTGTTACCGCAAAACGGCCGCAGCATGTCATCTCTTTTGATAAATAGTGGTACATTCGCGTTCAACTGGCGCTCTAACCGACACAGTCGTTCTATAGGGGAAAGCCCTCTTGAAAGTCTTACGCGCGGATGTTGTTCCAGTATCTGGGAGATAGCGTCATGATTCGCCACAGCTTGCATATCGATTTCAGCCGGCATTCTTGTTGAACATAGCCCAAGGATCGCTATGCAGCCGTTTCAGTGTAAACGCCTCGAAAGGTTTCGCACGAATGGCGATGTGCCTGCCCGAACCATAGTCAATGGCTTTGCTTATGCCTTGGCGTTCCATTTCCAGACCGAACGGTATCCGGTTCCTCCTGCCACCCGGGAATTTTTCAACATTTCGTTCGAAATGCACCGCCGTGTCGGCATAGGGAATCCCGTCCAGACCTACCGTCATCCCATGCAAGACCAAATCACGTCGATACTCGACATTTGCAAGTCGCTCCAGATGCATGAAAGCGGAAATACCTGTGTCATATGTAATTCCGATGGCGAGGATTAGCATGTTTCGTGCGAAAAGTGTCTCGTAGACTGAGCCTTGACCAAAGCACCTGTTTGACGGGCGCCGCATTAGCTCTTTAGCTTGCGGGCCAATCGCTGCCATGGAGAACAGTGGATCCGCCGATCGTACGGCCCCCTCTGCGCTCCTCACGTACTCACTAAATGCTCCCAAGACCTTTGGACACGGGGTGTTACGTACATCGTATACCTCGCCACGTCGAAAGGAATAGGAGAAAGTCGGCACGACCAAGGTCCCATCTCGACCTAGCACGTTGCGAAAAGCCTTATAGACACCCGCCAGCCCATCTTCAACGATTCCAAGAGTGAACACCGCGCTGTGCACCATCACCACATCACCCGGTTCGACACCCAACCGAACCAAGATCGCCTGCAATTCCTGAATCGATGTTTTTCGCAAGCCCACGAGGAACTACCTACCAGCCTCGGCAATGCCAAGCAGTTTCCTTGACATTGTCTGTACCAAAACTCGGTCTACCTTTCCGTCGTTGCCCGTACTTGGGAACTGATTAAAGTGAATCAGGTAGCGTGGCACCATGTGTGATGGTAATATCTGCTTGAAAAAATTCAGCAACAACTTCTCGTTTAGTTCTACGTGATCCGCAGTCTCATATGCGAGTACGATGTCCTGACCAACATCCACGTTGTCTACGCCAAATGCAACGGCTGCAGTAATCTTCTCATGGGTTGCTGCCTCTTCCTCAATCTCGGTTGGGCTGACGCGGTAACCGTGAGTCTTGATCATACTGTCACCGCGGGCGATGAAATATATGTAACCCTCCTCATCGGTCCGAACGGTATCACCCGAGAACAGCACCTTCTCGCCAGGGAACATTGAAATTTCCCTAAAGCACTCTGCAGTTTTCTCCGGCTGCTTCCAGTAACCCTTTGAAATACAACCGCCGCGGTGCACCAGTTGCCCTGGGACGTCTGGCGGGCAGACGTTCAAATCTTTATCTAATACATAGAGCTCTACATCAGGGATTGCTTTTCCGATTGACCGAGGCCGAATCTTTATTTGCTCGGGAGGCAGAAAGCTGGAGCGGAAGGCTTCAGTCAGCCCATACATAAGGAAAATCTGGGCCGACGGAAATGTGGTTTCCAGGTTTTCGATCATCCGCGGCGAGACATTGCCACCAGAACTAGTAATGAAACGCAGATTGGAATAGTCGTGCGTTGGATTGGGGCTATAAAATCTCTGGTCGAACATACGTGTCATGATCACCGGCATTAGCGGTAAGGAGGTAATCTTTTCGCCATGCAACATCTCGAATAAATCCTTGGGAAAGAGCAGATCGTGGAAGTAGAGGGATGCGCCCTTGTAGATCGTCTGCCAAAGTTGGTTGAGTCCATAGTCGAAATTTAGTGACAGGATTCCGGCGATACGGTCATCGGAAGTCGTCCCGGTGTAGGCCGCGACTATGCGTGCTCCGTCCGCTAGATTTCGGTGCGAGATGTCGATACCCTTGGGTCTGCCTGTCGAACCTGAGGAGTAGATGATGGCCGCGCTGTCCATCCCGATGCAGTCGAAAAACGAGCTCTGGCATGGGAAATGCTTTCTTAAATAAGGGAAGCATGGGAAGTCCTCCAGCGTCGGACCGGCGCCGATGAGCAATTTGGTTTGCCCAGCGAAATCCTTGACCTCCCCAAGGCGTGCCGAATCTGTAAAGAGCGCCTTCATTCCGCTGTCGAGGATGATATGTGCGACATTCGCATGCTTCAGCTTTGGCAACACTGGTACGAAAACAGCGTTGGCATACATCGTTCCGAGTATGCAGACCGCTTGGTCAATACCTTTGCCCATGCAGATACCGACCCTGTCGCCCTTGCCAATACCCAAGTCGCGAAGGTGATTCGCTGTAGAAAGGGCATGCAAGTGCAATTCTTCAAAGCTCATGGATTGGACGCCCTGCTACAGCGCTTGCTTAACACCATAGTTTTCCAGCGTCTCAGAAAGCAAGGTCGGAATAGTCATGATGGTGCGGCGCATAGGCTTTGGCTCCTACTGGATGGCATATATGGTTGAGTAAGTCTGTCCGGGGTTGTCCACGTGGGGGAAATGACCTGCGTTTTCAATTGTCAGCCCGCTAACACCAGCTTCCTTGAGGATTGGCCAGCCTGCCCAAGGGGAACTATGACTTCCCCGCAGATAGGCCTTGGAACCCGCGAAGCTTTTTAGGGCATGGATAACCAGTCCAGCGTTGGTAACGGCAAGCGCGTGGCTCGCCGTCTCGCGAATTGCCCGGCCGTCGGCCTGACAGTAGCAAGCAGAGAGGCGCTTCAATTCGGACTGCGACTGGGGAGCTTTTAGCTCCGTCGCAAGAGCAAAATGCCCTCCCTTTTGCAGCAATCTGAGGTGCCGCTGAAATTCGATTTCTCCCATTTCTATAAGCCGTCTGCTCCAGCCAGCATCATCGGCGATCAGGTTTCCCTCTAGCAAAAACACGCCAGCAAACGATGAGGGCCTTAGCGCAAGCATTTCAGGTAGCAAACCAGACGCCATAGAGTGCACTATCAGGACGATTCGCGCCGCCCCAAAATCCGCTTCTGTCTTGGCAAGTACTTCGCTGAGAGCTGAGGCGTGCGACGCGAATGAGTATTCAATACCCGGCGGGAATCGATCGCTCTCTCCGAAACCAGGTAGATCAATCGCGAGCACCCCACGTCCAGGTGGAGCCTCGACGAAGGCCTGCTCAAAATGGCTTTTGCAACCACCCAAGCCGTGCACAAACACATGCAGGGGACTCCCCTTTAATCGCCATGCAGCCACTTTCCCATGAGTGCAGTCGTAGTCCAGTCGTTCCATGACGACTACGAGATGCCTGAGATCGTATTGACGATGTCATTTATTGTGCGGAAGTTCTCCAACTTCATCGCGTCTTGGTTTATTGCCACATGAAGCTCCTGGTCGATAAAGGTAACCAATTCGATGAGACCCATTGAATCAATGATATTAGCTTCGAACAGATCCGTATCGTCGCCTGGCGTCATTCCCATATCACTAAAATAAGTCACAATCGCGTTATGTATACTTAATGGATTCATGTTTATGTTCACTATTGGTGTATCACGGCAAAGTAGGCACCTGAGCCAGTCCGCTAGCCCAAAGTCGATAGTTCTCGTCAATAAGAACCTTGATCCGACCCTTGGCGCCGTCAGCAAGAAACATGTCTATCACAGCCTGAAGCCAGTGCATGTCCGCCGACTGGGAGGCACCTCCGGTAATGACTACAGCATTAAGTTTGAAGAGTTCCAGCTTCGGAATTCTACCGTCATGTTCTTCCGTCAGCGCGTCGAGTGCCAAGAAGAGACAGGCAGCAAAAAGAAAGGCCTTGTTCATTTCACCTTCGGCGAATTCCGCATACCTGCTGCTAGCAGCATCACCGTAAATGGCTTCCAGCAGATCGAAGAACTTCTCATGTGAACGCATACGAAGCTCAGTACTCTTCCTCGATGCAAAAACACCAAGATCTGTGAACACGTGCCGATTTGCGCTACGAAACGTAGTAGTCCAAAGAGCTGAACGCTCGGCCAAGCACTCCAAGCCAAAGTGAACGTCGGTTGTGGCGCCGCCGATATCAATAACTAAAAATGGCATGGGGTAAACGCAGGCGGCACCGCATTCGGAAATCGTCGCAAATGCAAGACTAACGACTGCGGGTGTCGGCCAGATTGGCACTTCGGACATTTCATGGAGTTCTCGAATGCCATTTTTGTCGACCAAATCGTCAATATAGGCATGACGCAGAATTTCCAGCAGCCGCTCGCTCAACAGTGAGAGGTCAGTACCCATCGGATTGTCCACGGCTTTTGCCTCGGGGTGGTGGCGCCTGAACGATTCGTACATGTAGCGGTTTCCCGCGTAGAGTAAGGACTTGAAGTGGTAGCGCGTCAGATTGAGGGAGCAAATGCGTTTCTCTAGCCGTGGGGTCTCGACACAATCAATTCCGCCGGTTACGATGAGAACATCCAGATCGACTATCGGTCCGTCGTTGACTTCACCAATTACATGGCTGACAACCACGTTTGCCCCAGCGGATAGGGCGAGATGGGCCGCTACGGCGCCGCTGAACGTGCGGGTCAGTCCGAGCACTCCGACGCGGAGACCGCCATTGGCTGAAGAACATATCCTGACGGACTCGATCGAAGATTGCCTTCTGAGTTCCGCTAAGACCCGCTTAACCTGCGCGGCAATTCCTTCCTCATAGCACCTGTCAAAGTAAGACTGACCGGCAACCGAACCGGTTCGATCTAGCAATGCGACCTTCAGCACAGTACTACCAATATCAATCAGAGCCCTCATGGTAAAGACATCTCAAAGCATTACGTTGATGTCGCCAAGCATTTGATCGGCAGTCGACTTGTAGGTTGGTGGATACATTTTGAGCAGTTCCTGTTCTTCGTTAATCGAGGCAATGTCCAAAGGGACATTGCCCGGAGACTTGATGCGTATCGACATGTTTCCGTCTCGCACCGTTAGCAATCGATTTCGATTGGCCAAATTAGGGGCAAAAGGCACGTCGATGATTCCCCTGACCACTGCACGGTTAACGGCATACCAGAAACTGTTGCCGGGTATGTCGAAAATGGCGTCCACGATAGATATTGCCTCACGGGTTATCAGCGCACGCTCCCTGTCGATGATCTGACTGAGAAGGCAGTCCGGGCTGGAAAATTTTGACATGACATAACGAGCTTCCAGAACGGCATCAACATTCGCCTCAATTGTCGGTATACCCCAGGCCTCATCCCGGGTCTTGGTGATGACCTTGTCAGCCCTAATCAATTTGGCCGTCAGTGAAGCACAGGCCATTAGGTATTCCGCCTTGCGACGGTCCTTTGGAAATGCACCCATCCAGTGGTGATAGGCGAGATACACCTTCATGCGGGGGAACCCGAGTCGCTCAAGGTATTTTTTAGACAAAGACCTGAGTACATCTGCAGTTGCCACGTCCTGATGGAGTGATCCCGTTTGGGAAAAGGCAACAGTCGCCGAACATACGCCCTGCTCGGCCGAAAGCAAAAGTTCAATTATGCCGACCGCAATCATCATAGCCGGGGGAACCATGGTGCCGGTCAGCGGGCCGAAAAACTCTCTGTGAATTGGGCGCTCGGGCGTTGAGTACTGGGCCGCCAACCTGTCAACATACTGCCAGTTCAAAAGTGCCCGATCGAGGGGATAGGCCATGGAGTAGGGCAAGCAGTATGAAATCCCACCGCCTTCGATTTCAGTTATTCCTGACGCAATAGCAATCTCCGCCAGGATCCTGGCGTCCGGGGTGCCGTGTCGTAGCGATACCGGTTTGTTAAGATCGGAGAAAAGCAGACGCGTAATTTCGAATCCATGATTTACCAGTGGATAGCCATTTAGGTAATCCTTGCCGTATTCCTCACTCTGCCCCAGAAGCAATTGGGCTCGCTCATAATCATTCTGTCGGGTATAGGAATCTATGGTCAGAGGCAGAATGTCTGCTCCCGCCTTACTGAGCGCCAGGGTGAGTTGCTTCTGACGATCGAAAGTAGCATAACCTCCGCGGGGCTGGATATACGGCGATGAGTGCTCGCTCGCATAGCAAACCGACGCAAAGCATCCGTCCGGCAGACCCGCAAGATGCGCAGTCACCTCGTCGTGCAAGACGCCAGTGAGCCGCGGATGGCTAAGGATCTGGCCACGTATACCCTCGAATCCCGGTAATGTATTATCGTTTCGCGGGTACGCCATGAATCAAATCTTCTTGTAACAGATTGATTACTTGATTGAGATCCGCTGCGCCATAGAACACACGATCAAATCCCCAAGACTGAAAGCGTTTAACGACAACTGACTCATCGGCCTCGCCGACCACCAGATTACCCCCTATGTAAACCAGGATGTCGCCGAAACCAACATCGGCTAACCGTTCTCGGAATTCCGAGCACCAGTTCTCTCCCTCGCCATTGAGCGATGACATCAGTACGGCATCCGCCTCAACTTCAAGCACCGCATCAACAAAGTCTCCAATCGTATTGTTGGTGCGGAGATTGTAGACAGCAAATCCTGCATCCTCGAGAACCACCGCGAGAATGCGGTTAGCAACCGCGTGAATATCATGCCCAATTACCCCGATCACAACGCGCTTTTGACTATCTTGCTTAGATAACACGGTTATCCCAGTATCTGCCAAGTCTTTGAAGCGGACCACAGGTCATTACCCTGCTCCTCACTATGAAGAGGGGCCACTCAGCTCGACTGAGGCCTTACGAGCAAGATATTCGGACCTCAGGAAACCCCAGTACACCACATCGTAGTATTTACCATCCCGATAGAACTCTTCTCTCAAGACTCCTTCCTGGCGATATCCACAGGACTCGTTGACCTTGATGATTCCAGCATTTTTACCAACTGTGGTAGAACTGAGCTTTCTCAGATTCAGTGTCTCAAACGCATAAACACTCAAGAGATTAATCACTTCCCTTCCGTAGCCTTTGCTCCAGCAACTCTTCTCACCGATCATTATTCCACGATGGGCCTTTCGGTTCAGCCAGTCGATGCCATAAATGCGAGCATTACCAATATGTGTATCCGAGTCCTTTTCCACTATTGCAAAAATCACCTGCGAACGGGAATTAATGTTGGCCTCGTAGTACCTGATCAATTCGTCATCAGTCTGAGGATAGGCGCCAGTGGCCAAAAAGTTAACAACTTCCGGATCATTGATCCATTCTCGATAACTTCCGCAAAGGTCATCCCTCTCCACCGGACGCAGATAGACATGTTCTCCGGTAATGAATGCTTTGCTCATGAATTTTCCATCACGTTAATAGTAGGATTGCCACGGACGCCATAGCTACCATTGCCGTCTTCCAAGTTGAGGCGGCGGCGCATTTCTGATGGGCGCATTAACGTTCGTTCGTTAGAGTCAGCTATTGTGTGTACTCGGCGCAAGAGATTAATGTTTGTTGCCAAGACGGAGCGTGCGCGGTCAAACCAAATGTTATCTTCCAGGCCAACACGAACTCCTCCGCCCATAGCAATAGCTACAGAGTTCATGCGTAGCTGGAATTGCCCGATTCCTGCGAAACTCCAGTAAGAGTCCGGAGGAAGGTCGCGAATCATGATGCCCGCATGCAACAAGTCTGCCTGAGCACACGCTATGTTGCCAAGTAGCAGATTAAAGTAATAGGGGGGCTTGAGCATGCCCCTCTCAATTAGGTAATGTGCATAGTTGATCATCCCAGAATCGAAAGCTTCCAGTTCAGGTTTTATCGAAAGTCGATTCATTTCTGCGCAAAGACGAACGATGGTGTCGGGAGCATTGACGCTAGCTGTCTTGTTGAAATTCAACGAACTTAAAGTCAAGCTGCCCATATCAGGCTTGAGATTTCCGGTCAATTGCAAGGGCTCTGCCCTCTTCTCGAATTCATTGAAATCTCTTCCGCTGGTCGTGACACAAAGGATCAACTCTGGTGCGTATTTGCGGATACCACCAATGATTTCGGCATATACCTCACCCTCGTAGGTTGGGCGACCGGTCTTAGGGTCCCTAGCGTGAAGATGGGTCATGGTAATACCCTGCTCATTGGCGCGGAGGACATCCTCAACAATCTCCGCTGGCGTGACTGGCACATGTGAGGTCATTTCCTTTGTTGGTATCATGCCCGTCGGCGTATAGCTGACAACTAGGTTTAGATTGTCCATCTCTTTTCCTTTCTTGGTTTCTCTGCTATTGGAGGAGCGTCACGGCAACAGTCTTGAATGTCAAATAACGTTTTTCAGTAACAGTCAACCTCGTGTAAGGTGACCGGCGTATTTTTTGATACTTTCTTTTTGGTCTTTTTACCGATAATACTTTGAAGATGTTTGGGCGCCAACCCAAATCCCGGCCTTACGCTTCGCACCGCATCCGCTGTGATCACCTCCCCAGCATCCATGTCTTTCACAAAATACAGGGAACGCCTGAATTTCTTGTTTACTTGTTCACTCGGCTGGCATCCGTAGGACTCTGTCCCAACTGCCTCCCAGGCTGTTCGCAC
>JACCDX010490106.1_pt1 | contig 10283 bp, 11 predicted proteins | sample 7449681 | NCBI WGS metagenome assembly JACCDX01 (sample SAMN15323450, study PRJNA562643) | freshwater metagenome | isolation source: river surface water | place: USA:Blue River Watershed | collected 2017-08-18
GCACATTCTATAGGTTACCAATATTTACAACCTTCCTGTGTTGTCAAAATAGGTGTATTCCAGAGTTCTACAAAGCCATTGACCTTCAGCCACTCAGTTACATTGGTATTCCATAGGTCCATAAAGCGCCTTACATTGCGTGCAAGAACAAATAATGTAAATTTGAGAGGGTCTGATACAATACTGTACTGATACTGCTCGTGTTCAACAGGGCCTAGTTGATAGACCCAGTACGGTGCTCCAAATCCTGTCGTCTGTAAATGAACTGTCAATTCCCCAGGCTTGGTTGGATCTGCTGTTTCAGCCCAACCAAAAATCTGTCGTTCAGGACCTGTCGTATTATATTGGCGCTCTCTATTCCAAACGCTAATTGTATCATTTGGATAAATCGCATAGTCCGCTGTATCACAGAAAGAACTGTTTTCAAAGGTGAGATCAACCGCCAAATCCGCATAGACTTGATACCAACGTCCTAGATACTGAGTTCTATTGAGTTCTGTGACCTGGGCAGACGCAAGAGCAAGAAGGGCCAGTAACCAAGTAATCATCCTGTAGACATTGGCTTCCTAGGTTTAGACCTAAATAGAGAAACCTGTTCTACTTCTAAATAGATGGCATCCAGTCAACAGACATTTAAGCGGCCTGGTGGAGATATCACAACGCTTTTGGATTTGACAAGTCGTGATATGCAAGACAATTCCTACTTTCCTTTGACAGCAAGAACCTCGTGGTTTGCGAGAAGTGCCGATCGCCGCTTTACACCGTTTGTTCCTGTGGCGCAAGATTTCCAGTACAGAGGTCCTGCTGCATTCGGCCAACGTTTCACCTTTGACATTACGAGTCAAACGTGCGGAGACTTGCTTCTTGGTGCTGTTCTTGAATTGCAATTATCCAGTTGGCTTGATATGACAACCATTTTAAAATTACAGGGTCAGCAATTTGAATATGTCACTCCTCAGAATGCCTGGTATTATGCCAATGCTCTGGGACAAATTCTCATTCAAGAAGCCGAATTAGAAATTGATGGGGTCACGATTGAGCGTGTGGATGGTGATTTTTCTGCTATCTTCGCTTCCCTCTATCCTGATTTGAATACCCAATTTGGACCTGGAGCCGATCATCTTGGTGTCTTTAATGTGGATCAATTAGCCTCGTGGCCTCAGTATAGACCGTATCCCACAGAAAACGGCTACATTCACTGTGTATTGCCTCTTTTCTTTCAACGAATGCGACTCAAAGAAGGATTTCCTCTCTTGGCCTGTCGTGAAGGAACTGTCCGCATCAATATCACATTGCGACCCTTTACGGAAGTACTCAGACAACAGAGAGGATTCCGAGAGAGTTGTGATGCGACTCCTATCAACATTCCCATTCAATTCTATGATAAAACTGTTCCCTTCCCACAGATTGTCACTGTTCAAACACAAGAAGCGGAACCTATGCTCCAAAATGTAAGGCTCTTAACCTATGGTGCAATGCTGGATGGATCTGTGCGAACAAGTATGCTCCGACAACCGTTTGAAATTATGCATCGTGTCGTGCAAACCTTTTACTTTAGTGAACCGCTCAAATATGTTGTGGCCAAAACAACCAATGAAGATGTGATCCGTGTTCAATTGCCTCTCGAAGCCAATCACCCGATTGAAGAGATTGTCTGGTTTATCCGACGCAAAGATGTAAACAAGAACAATGAATGGACAAATTTCTCGTCTGTTCTGAATGCACAGGTCAATACAACCTTCAATCCGAGACAAAGTATGTTGCTCTCCGCAAAAATTCAGGCCAATGGAATTGACTTAATTGAAGCAGAGGAACAATATTTCCGTCAACAAATTGCCCGTCATCATCGTGGAGGAATTGTCGCCTACAATAATTTTATTTATGGATATCCCATTGCAAAATCTCCTGGGGACACACATCAACCCTCGGGCACAATCAATGCAAGCCGTCTTCAGAGTCTTCGTTTAACCTTGGATGTCCGTCCTCCGCAGACGGATACAGGTGCGGCCTCGTGGGAAGTGAAAGTCTTCTGTATGAGTTTGAACTGGCTCCGCTTCCAGAATGGTATCGCCAACAAGATGTTTACTGATTAAACACCCTTTATAGTAGAGAGGTTCAAATGAATGATCCAAACGATATTGAAGCCTTTGTCCGTGCTGTCCTTTCCAAGGACAAGGGAATGACAATGTGGTATTTGTATGAAGGAAATCCTGAAGATTCCAATGCAGAGGGTTTTACACCCCTTACGGCTCTTCTGATCAAAGGCTCACAAATGTCCCGTGAACAAATGCCCAGTGATACACAAGAAGAACTTGTAAACATGTTTGCCCAAGCAGGTGCAAAGTTCAATCGTCCTGATCGCAAAGGAAATTATCCTATTTTTGCAGCATTGTTTGCCGATTTTCCTGTTGCACTCAAAGTATTCAACAATGCAGATGTCACTCGTAGAACCCCTGAGAAAAATGTGAATCTGATAATGATGGCAGCAGGTATTGGTTTAGAGGAGGTTATTAACTTTGTAAGTTCGGACTTTAACTTGGATGCCAAAGACGCCGATGGAAATACTGCGATGCATCACGCTGTCATTGCTGATCGTCAATTTGTCTCTCGTATGAAACAATCGGAGCCAAGAGATGTTGTGTCCACTCTTTGTGAACTTGGTGCAGATCCCACGTTAGACAATAACGCAGGAAAAACACCTTATGATATTGCATTTGAGACAGGAAAATTTGATGCTGCATTGATTCTCAAGCACTGTTCATTGCCCAAAGAAGGAATGCATAAAATCAAAATCAAACTAAATCCGGATGCAGAAGCCAGTGATTTTTATGTTCACGATAAGGACACTGTGTTGGAAGTGAAACGGGCCATTTTGTTTGAAGATGCTGAAAATTTCCATTTTGTTTTTCCGCGCTTCAAAGCCCAACCTCAAATGGATGATATGAGAGAATTTAGTGATTATGCTATTCGCGATGGAGATCTCATTACTGTTCTCCCCAAAATGCAGACAGGGGCACGGAAAGGTGGTAGACGAACCAAGACAAAGACAAAGAAACAGAAGCGTGTAAGCAAAAAGAGAAGATCAACACGTAGAAACTAAAGAGGAATCTTCACAATACCCGATAGAATGGTTGTCTCCCTTCTACGGGTTATTTATACAGGTCTACAGGATGAACGGCTTTTGCCTCCCAAAGGAAAGCCAGCCTACCAATTTTTCACAAAAGTCTTCTTAAAAGCAGGTCGGTTTACAACAGCGTGGGTCCGACTTGATTTTGATACACGACCCAATTTTGCCACCCAAGCCTCTATTACATTGCCTCGGCAAGGACATCTCATTACACGGTTGTATTTAGTGACAACAATGCCTGATATTGTAGGTCCTCAGTTGGCAGCCAGAGCCGCTGCAGGGTCTTCCTTTGTGGGGCCTACGTTTGGCTGGACAAATAGTCTGGGTCACGCTCTCATCACCGACGCTACAATTGATATTGGGGGTGCTCGGGTGGAACAATTGACAGGTCCTTTGATGGAGATCCTCGATGAATTTAATACACCCTTAGAGAAAGTCACAACTGTTAACAGTTTGTTGCCTCGGATTCAAAATGGGTTTACCAGTCAAAGCATTGGATGGGAACCTCGACCCACGGTTGCAGTCACCCCCTTGCCCTTCTGGTTTAGTCGAGGGGATCCTGGGGTAGTCTTGCCCATCGATGCCATTGGCGTGGATCAGGTTCGCTTAAATATCAATTTCGCACCTCTAGCCTCCTTGTATGTCAGTTCAGCCCAACTCGACCTTTCAGGTGTGACTGAGCCTGCAGCAGGATCCGCCTATTTTCCTTTGGTCAATTCCCCGTTTTATCAAACAGGTGGGGCCAATCCCAAACCTGTCTTTGGTCTAAATGGAAATCCAACCCAGTCCCAACTTGTCTCCAAAATCGGTACTATTACAATGGCTCCTTCCTATGCCCTTGGAGATACCTATCTTCTTGCAGAATATGTGTATTTAGACAAACCTGAAGCCAACAAATTCCGCATCTCCGATATTCAATATCCCATTCCTCAGCATTACATTTTTGAACCTGCAGATACCAATGGTCTTCCTCGTATTCAAGTTCCTCTTCGCATTCCCAATCCCACACGCGACCTGTTTTTCTACTGTCAGCGAATTGAAGCCCAAGCCTACAATGCACCTTTCTTAGCCTCACGAGATCTCAGTGGTCTAGGAGTAACTGTCGCACCCTGGTGGCCAAATGCAACAGGGTTGGATCCTGTCAATTTAGGATTTTTACAGGCAGGCTTTTGGAACCGTGAGTCTGAACCTGTCAATTCGGTTGCCCTTGTCTACGAAGGAAAACTGTACAGGTTTAATTCACAGGCTCCCTCTGTCTATCGCAGTCTTCTTCCCTCTTATGAACAAAAAAAGTCCCCTTGGATTAATAGGTATTATTATAATTTTACCTTTGGTGCTCAGCACGTTCTCTATCCTTGGTCAGTTCCCACAGGTGAAGCCAATTTAGACAAGATTGAAAAAATAGAGTTGCGTCTGGAGTTGAGACCTTTCCGAGGGTCTATCGATCCCAATAATGTTCCTCGCTACAGAATTTTGTGTTTTGCAGAGACCTACAATATTCTGCGGATTTATGGTGGGAAGGCTGGACTTTTGTTCCAATTCTAGTAAGGAGGCAGAACCAGAATAAACCGCGACGAAGGTGCCATATAGGGATCTACTTTCATTGTCACATTGTATTCAGGTCCAAGGACTTTCTTCAGTGCAGGAAGAATTTGAGGTCCTCCTTTGTAAAACTTTTTGAGACGCAGATTGTGCTTCTCAAATTCATCCCCTGTAAAGATTGTATAGGTTCCTGTAATGGTATCAATAGAATCAATATTTCCATTCCATCGCTCAGGAGTGGCCTTGGGAAAGGTCAGGAAGGGTGCTTCAAATTCAAGAAAATTCCGCTCTTCTTTCTTGGCCAGAGCAATGGCATCCGAAAGAAGCATTTTGTCAGGATAGCCCACAAATCGTTGGGGCTTTGTCAGAATATCTTGAATCACACTTGCAATTTCAGTCTCTCCAAGAGATTTCAGATCATAAATTCGGTCTCGGAACTGCACAGGATACGGGTACCGCAGAGACGTATACGCGGATTGAATCACTTTAAACATTATACTAGCGAATCAAAAGGCTCTCCATTGGTTCAACTTTTTACCCTGCCTTAAAAATTGAGCAAATCCTCTTTGAATAGACTAGAAAACCAAAATGGTGAATCTAGTCTGTTCTAAATGTGGAAAAGAGTTCAAGCAAAAAGGACATTATGACCGACATCTTGCACGGATTCGCTCTTGCAGCAATAAATCAGAAGTTCAAGAGCAGTGTATCACGTCAGAGCCTCTCAAAGGTCTCCGATATATTGACTTATTCAGTGGAATCGGTGGATTTCATCTTGCCTTCACACAACTCGGTGCAGAGTGTGTTCTTGCGTGTGATATTGATCCAAAATGTCGCGAAATCTACAAGAAAAACTTTGGTCTTGAACCGAAAGCCGATATCAAAGAACTGAAGAGCGAAGAGATCCCTGACTTTGACATCCTGTGTGGAGGCTTTCCTTGTCAAGCCTTCTCTCACGCAGGAAAACAGGGAGGATTTGAAGACACACGCGGGACTCTCTTTCGTGAAATGGCTCGCATTCTCAAAGACAAACAACCCAAATATTTCCTTCTTGAAAATGTCAAAAACCTCAAAGGACACGACAAGGGAAAAACAATCTCCATCATTTACAAAAGCCTCCAAGAGGTTGGATATGTCACACAAGAGCCTATTGTTCTAAGTCCTCATCATCTCGGTATCCCTCAGCACAGAGAACGTGTGTTTCTCTTAGGAATTCGCAAAGATCTTGTTCACAGTTCCTTTCAACCCTTTCCTGCTCTTCCAAAAAAGACTACACATCTTTCTACAATTCTTGAATCAGGGGATGTATCGAAGTCTCTCTCCCTGTCCAAATCCGATACAGAGATTCTGACACTCTGGGAAGAGTTTCTCCAACACTTCAAAGCCAAACAGATCAAATTACCCACCTTCCCCATCTGGTCAGAGGATTGGGATTCCACCTATACTATCACCGATCTACCTGTGTGGAAGCAGAAATTTATTCAACAAAACCGACAGTTTTACAAAGAGAATCAACAGTTTCTGGATGAATGGCTCTTCAAAGCCCGAACTCATCCTGCATTTACAGGGTCACGGACGAAGTTCGAATGGCAATGTGGTTCCTTTCAAGCCAATGACAGCCTGTGGACAAATCTCTTTACTTTCCGCCCTTCAGGAATTCGTGTGAAGCGAGCCAATTATTCTCCTGCACTCGTTGCAATGGCACAAATTGTCTATATTGGATCGCAAAAAAGGAAACTGTCACCACGTGAAGTGGCACGTCTTCAAAGTTTCCCTGATTCCTTTCAACTCCATTCTTCGATGTCAGTCGCCTACAAACAATTTGGCAACTCCGTCAATGTAGAAGTCATTAAGAAAATGGCAACCTATCTCGTTACGCAGATGCTGCCAACTGTGCCTTAATCGCATCATAGAAGACACGACTGGTCTCTTTATGGCTGCACTTTTTCTTGTCCACTTCAATACTGTGAGCAAAGACGTGAGGATAGCCCTTTCGCTGGAGTTCGGTAAGAATCGTTCGCTTGAGTTGGAGACCATCGTCCGTATTTTTTAAATAGGTCTTCACATCCACTTCCACCTTCTTCATTTCTGCATCGGTTAAGAGCCACCAATGTGTCGGTGTTACAAGCAAAGTGTCAACCATTGACATATCTTTGTTTGAAACATTGTTACTGTTGTGGAGTTTGATGTCCCCTGTACTCGAATATTTAATGGACAGGTAGCCAAATTCCTTGATATTCAAATCATAGCGTTTGGCATTTGAAAGATTCTCAACAGTTAGGCCTGTTGATCGGACAAGGTCTTCAATAGCATATTCGTGACAGTTTCCAATGGCAAAGCGATTGCAATGCAGGGCTGTCCCATATTCTTCAAGGAGATGGATCATCAGTTTCTTATACTCCGTTTTGTCCTGAAGTTTGAGTTTCGTTACAAAATCACTTACTGAAAGCATTTTGTAATGAACTCCAAAGATTTACAGTTCAATTTTTTTAAACAACAGGATACGAAGCCACCATCTGGATACCGCATTGACCCGAGGGGTTAAACTTGGCACCACGACCCAAACGGATATACCCCTTCTCACCCCACGAGGTACCCCAGGAGTTCTTCACCTTGTAGTACTCTTTGCCAGCATCCACACCATAGCCAACCGCAAGAACACCGTGATCCAATTGCGTACCACAGGCAGAATCCATCACACCACCGGAATAGAATTGGAAAACCGATTGATCAGCCTCAACAGCCACAGAAACAGGCTGCTGCACAATGGCTGTCTCCAAAGCAATCTCAGAATTGGCGGTAACATCCTTGTAGCCAGAAAGCGTTGCAGCAACAGGCTTGCCCTTCGCCTCACACGTGTTCGGTCCAGTGGCAGTGTAAGGATAGGCATCCTCCGTCGTAATACCCTTATTGTCAATGATATACTGGAATGCATCATCCATTAAACCACCGTTGCAACCCTGATTTCCTTCTGCAGTGGAGCAATCCACCAATTGCTGCTCAGACAACGAAGGAAGCGTTCCGTTCGACAAAAACCAAGCACCTTCCACAGATCCTGTCGTGCTGAAGGCCCAGCACGATCCACATTGCTCTTGATTCTTGATAGGAGTGACCGCACCCTTTTCAGTCCAGTCAACTGAAGTAGGATTGGCAGTCACATTCCAAGGACCAGATGCACCACGACGAAGAGACTTCTTGGGGATACGAATTCCACCTGTGAACCGAGCCTTGAATTCCTCAGCCGTTAAGTCAGCAAATTGATTAATACCCATTGTCCAAGAAAGATTCAAAGCATTGTGAGCCTCAATCTTGGCAACATTGTCATTGAAGACAGAGATACGGTAATCACGCTCAGTCGGCTGGTACGTCTTTCCATACATTGAAGCCCATTCATTAAACGAAGGCTGTAGAGAGCAAGAGGCAGCAAAAACGGTGAGGGCAAGGGACAACATATACTGGAGGAGAGGTTTTTTTCTTTAGACAGGATACATCTTGGGATCCTTCAACGCCAAACAGAGGATCTTAAACGTCCGTTCATCCTCTGGATTGAACCGCACACCTTTCCACTTGAGTTCACCCATTTGCTTATGCATTTCCTTCCCCTTCTCCGTCACTGTAAAGAGTTCATCGGTTGCAGGCATTTCAGGCTTTTCACTGATCTGCTTAATTGCAATAGGATTGTTGCGATAATCGGTGAGACCATACTCCCAGAAATCGGTCATATTCCACTTTCCATCGTGCCCAACCTCTTCACCATTTTTTCCGCGCGTGAAGACAATCCATCCTGTCTCGCCACACGCTTCATACTCCCCATCTTCCAAAGAGGTGTTGCGGAGATCCTCTTCGAGTTCCTCTGCCGTTTGCTCCGTATCCACGATCATTTCAATGGCAAACTTGTCCTTCAACCACTTGGCAGACACCACTTCCCCATCACAAACGACGGACTCTACAAATCCCAAGGCATCATTCTTCTTGATGTGCTTGATGATATTGTTCTTTTCATAATATTCGTCCGTTCGCTGAAAGGCGTCGTATTTTGCCTTCTGTTCCGCATTGCGGAAGACAAGATTATCATCATCATCATACTCCTCATCCACATCACATCCGTGAGGATTGAATGAGAAATTCAAGGTTACTGCGTATTGCTTCATTTTGTATACCGTACAATACTGAGGTTTCTTGTTCAATTTTTTTCTTTACACTTAAACACCAACTGTCTGAACTGTATAGAATGAATTCTATTACAATTGACAGCACAGACTGTCGGTCTGATCTTTGTATCTTTTGTGCAGAGTCGGGAACGGATAAAAGTCCTTATTCAGCAGGAGGACATCGTCATCCTTACACGGCCCCTTACACTCTTCTCTTTGAACCTCTGCGCAAAAAACAAATTAAATTTGCGGAAATTGGTGTGTTTCGTGGAGCCTCTTTGCTCGCGTGGAGACGGTACTTTCCTTCGGCTCGGATTGTTGGATTTGACAATGATCCAGCGAATTTACAGTTTATTGCCTCTCAGAATTGGCCTGGAGTCTATCTTGATACAATGGATGCGAGTCAAGCCACAAGCATCCAAGAAATGCTCCAGCGATATACACAAGATGGAGAACTCTTTGATGTCATTCTAGATGATGCATCTCATAATCCTGAACATCAAGTGGAAGTCATCCGAACGGCTCTTCCCTTTTTAAAACAGGGAGGCCTGTTAATCATTGAAGATATTTTTCGAGAGCGCTCTACTCAGCCTTATGAGGATGTCTTTCGACAGGTACAGCATTTAGTCAGTTTCCATACCTTCATTGTCTGTGATCACCAAAATCGGTATTCACCAGGATGGAACAATGATAAACTTCTTGTCTTTGTGAAAGCGTAAAGAGATAAAAAATTGAATAGAAGACTTCTGATTGTGAAATGAACAACAAAATGTCAGTTCATTCAACAAACATTCCTGAGGGTGATTTCACCTCTCTTAAACTCGGTAATGGAGAACTCGAAATGCTCCAAGATGCCTATCAAGCCGTCACTCAAGCCAATCGGTGGGGCTATCTCCGTCGTGATGATGTCCCTGGAACAAAAGTGTGCAGCCACTGTAACGGCAACGACTGCACAGGTCGGTATATGCCTCAAGTCGATGCAAACTGTTTCTGCGCAGGACACTGCAATGTGTGCCAAGGCAAAGGTGTCCTCAAGCAAGGCTTTATGTTCAGCGAGGCTCCTGAACTTCGGGATATTGATATCCATATGAAATATGAGGGTCATTCGGGCTCATCCTATGGCTGGACGATGCGCAATATGGAATACATTGCAAAGAATGGTTGGGATGCCTACGTAAAACTCAAAGGCGTGAAGCCTCCACCCATTATCGTGGCTGCAAAAGCGGTGGACAACTTCATTAGTTCCATTCCTCCTACCAGTGATCTAACTGCCTTTGCCAATGCTATTCAACAAGATCCTGGTATGCGAGCGACAATTCCCGATATTGACAAGCAAGCCGATGCTCTTCGGAAGTTTGCGTCAGGGAAAATGTCCTATGCAGACATGCGGGGTCTATGCGGGTAGCATAATGCGGCTAGCCTTCCGTATTCACACGAGACTCCGTTACAATTGTAGGAGAGCCAAC
>JACCDX010663229.1_pt1 | contig 10282 bp, 8 predicted proteins | sample 7449681 | NCBI WGS metagenome assembly JACCDX01 (sample SAMN15323450, study PRJNA562643) | freshwater metagenome | isolation source: river surface water | place: USA:Blue River Watershed | collected 2017-08-18
AACTCCAAAAAACAAGGCGGCCCGCAGGCCGCCTGGAAGTGTATCGGCGCCGCTCAGGCCGCTCGCAGCTCGCGCCGCAGGATCTTGCCGACCGGGGTTTTGGGCAGCTCGGCGCGGAACTCGATCAAGCGCGGCTGCTTGTAACCGGTGAGCTTGTCGCGGCACCACTCGAGGATCTGCGCCTCGGTCAGCTGCGGGTCTTTTTTGACCACCACCAGCTTGACCGCCTCGCCCGTGCGTTCGTCGGGCACGCCGATGGCCGCGCACTCGAGCACGCCCGGGCAGGCCGAGACCACGTCCTCGACCTCGTTCGGGTAGACGTTGAAGCCGCTGACCAGGATCATGTCCTTCTTGCGGTCGACGATGCGAAAGAAACCGCGCGCATCGACGACGCCGATGTCGCCCGAGCGGAAATAGCCGTCGGCCGTCATCACCTTGGCCGTCTCGTCGGGGCGCTGCCAGTAGCCGGCCATGACCTGCGGGCCCGCGATCGCGATCTCGCCGGGCTCACCCGTGGGCAGCTCGCGGCCCTCGTCGTCGATGATCTTCATGCGCGTGCTCGGCAGCGGCACGCCGATGCTGCCGGTGAACTCGCGCATGGTGGGCGGGATGCAGCTGACCGTGGGGCTGGTCTCCGACAGGCCGTAGCCCTCGCAGATCGGGCAACCGGTCTTTTCGAGCCACAGCTGCGCGACGGTGCGCGTCACGGCCATGCCCCCACCGACCGAGACCTGCAGGTGCGACCAGTCGACTTTGCCGAAGTCGGGGTGGTGCAACAGGCCATTGAACAAGGTGTTGACCGCCGGAAAGCTGTGGAAGCGGTGGCGCGAGAGTTCCTTGAGCACCGCAGGCAGGTCGCGCGGGTTGGGGATCAGGATGGCCTGACCGCCCGTGCGCAGGGTGAGCATCATGCTCACGGTGAAGGCGAAGATGTGGTACAGCGGCAAGGCGCACACCGCGGTGGACTGCTCGCCGGCCGGGATGCGCCGCATCACGGGCTCGTTCCAGGCCTCGGACTGCAGCACATTGGCCACCAGGTTGCGGTGCAGCAGCACGGCGCCCTTGGCCACGCCCGTGGTGCCGCCCGTGTATTGCAACACCGCGATGTCCTGCGGCCCCAAGGCGGCACGCGTGACCGGCAGCTTGCGTCCGCGCGCCAAGGCCTCGTTGAAAGGCACCGCGCGCGGCAACTGAAAGGCCGGCACCAGTTTCTTGACCTTGCGCACCACGTGGTTGACGATCGCGCCCTTGAGCCAGCCCAGGCGATCGCCCATGCTGGCCAGCACCACGTGCTGCACAGGGGTGTCGGCCAGGCATTTTTCGAGCGTGGCGGCAAAGTTCTCGACGATGACGATCGCTTTGGCGCCCGAATCCTTGAGCTGGTGCTGCAGCTCGCGGGCCGTGTACAGGGGGTTGACGTTGACCACCACCAGACCGGCGCGCAGCACCGCGGCCACCGCGATCGGGTACTGCAGCACATTGGGCATCATGAGCGCCACGCGGTCCCCCTTGACCAGGCCCAGCGACTGCAGGTAAGCGGCCAGCGCCAGACTTTGTTCGTCGAGCTCGCGGTAGCTCAGGGCCTTGCCCATGAAACTGAAGGCGGTGCGCGGCGCATGGCGCACAAAACACTCTTCGAGCAGGGCCACCAGCGAGGGGTACAGGTCGGGATCGATGTCGGCAGGAACGCCTTCGGGGTAGCTGCCGAGCCAGACGCGTTCGGCTTGTGGAGAGGTGGACGACATGCGTTTCAGTCTACCCCACAACTGACACAAAACTGACTAAGCCCCATCAGGGTTTTCGCCAAACGCGGCGCACGCCCGCGTCCACTGTGCCCCCCATGACAAAAGCCCGCATCGGCGGGCTTTTGTCATGGGGGGTGGCAGGCCTCAGCCCTTGAGCGCCACCAGCACCTCGTCGAGCATTTTCTTGGCGTCGCCAAACAGCATGCGGTTGTTCTCTTTGTAGAACAGCGGGTTGTCGACCCCGGCGTAACCGCTGGCCATGGAACGCTTCATGACGATGGAGGTGCGCGCCTTCCAGACCTCGAGCACCGGCATGCCGGCGATCGGGCTGGTGGGGTCGTCTTGCGCGGCCGGGTTCACGATGTCGTTGGCACCGATCACCATGGCCACGTCGGTGTCGCCGAAATCGTCATTGATCTCGTCCATCTCGAGCACGATGTCGTAGGGCACCTTGGCCTCGGCCAGCAGCACGTTCATGTGGCCCGGCATGCGGCCGGCCACCGGGTGGATGCCAAAGCGCACGGTCACGCCCTTGTCGCGCAGGGTCCGGGTGATTTCGTTGACGGTGTGCTGGGCCTGGGCGACGGCCATGCCGTAGCCCGGCACGATGATGACGCTCTTGGCTTCGCGCAGCAGCTCGGCGGTCTCGGCCGCACTCACGGGCACCACCTCGCCCTGCGGCTCGGCGGCGGCGCCGTCGGCCTGGGGTGCGGGGCTGCCCGCGCCACTGCCAAAGCCACCGGCGATCACGCTGATGAAGTTGCGGTTCATCGCGTTGCACATGATGTAGGACAGGATGGCGCCCGACGAGCCCACCAGCGCGCCGGTCACGATCAAGAGGTCGTTGCTGAGCATGAAGCCGGTGGCCGCGGCGGCCCAGCCCGAGTAGCTGTTGAGCATGGACACCACCACCGGCATGTCGGCGCCGCCGATGGCCATCACCATGTGGATGCCAAACAGCAGCGCGATCACGGTCATGACGATCAGCGGCGTCATGCCGCTTTGCACATCGTGGGCGCTCAGGAATTCGCGGCCGAACCAGACCACCACCAGCAGGCCCAGCAGGTTGAGCCAGTGGCGCGCCGGCAGCAGCAGCGGCTTGCCGCCGATCTTGCCATTGAGCTTGCCAAAAGCGATCAGCGAGCCCGAGAAGGTGACCGCGCCGATCAGGATGCCCACATAGATCTCGACCTCGTGGATGGCTTTTTCGGCGCCGGTGTACTGGATCGAGGTGTCGACGTAACTCGCAAAGCCCACCAGGCAGGCCGCCAGGCCCACCAGACTGTGCATCAGGGCGACCAGCTCGGGCATCTGGGTCATCTTGACCGTTTTGGCCGCGTACAGACCGACACTGCCGCCGATCAGCAGCGCACCGACGATCCAGGGAATGCCGGCGGCCGCCACACGCGGACCGACGATGGTCGCGAGCACGGCCAGCGCCATGCCGATGATGCCGTAGAGGTTGCCGCGGCGCGAGGTTTCCGGGTTGGACAGGCCCCCGAGGCTGAGGATGAAGAGGATGGCGGCGCCGAGGTAGGCGACCGTGGCCAGGCTGGATGAAATGAGACTTTGACTCATGGTTCTTGTTCCTTGGTCTTTGTTCTTGTCTTGAACAGTCGGGGACAGAGCTGAAGATCCATCCCCTCGTCCTGATCAGTCGGGGACAGAGCTGAAGATCCATCCCCTCGTCCTGATCAGTCGGGGACAGAGCTGAAGATCTGTCCCCGAGGTTATTTATTTGCGGAACATGTCGAGCATGCGGCGGGTGACGGCGAAGCCGCCGAACATGTTGACCGCGGTCAGCACGATGCCGGCAAAAGCCAGCCACTGGATCAGCTGGTCGGGCCGGCCGTTGCTGCCGGCCTCGGGCGGCAGGATCTGCACCAGCGCGCCGATGACGATGATGCTCGAGATGGCGTTGGTCACGCTCATGAGCGGCGTGTGCAGCGCGGGCGTGACGTTCCAGACCACCATATAGCCGATGAAGCAGGCCAGCACGAACACGGTGAAGTGGCCCAGGAAAGCCGCGGGCGCGTAGGCACCAATCGCCCAGAAGGCCAGCGCGCCCAGGCCGAACACGGTCACCAGCGTTTGCACCGGCATCGGTCCGCTGCTGCCATGGCCGTGCGCGCCCTTTTTCTCGACCGCCACCGCGGCCGCCTTGGCCGCGGGCTTGGGCGCGGCCGCCGCCAGCGGTGGCGCGGGCCAGGTGATCTCGCCGTCCTTGATGACCGTCAGGCCGCGGATCGCGTCGTCTTGCATGTTGACGTTGATCTGGCCGTCCTTGGTCTTGCACAGCTCTTCCGTCAGGCGGAACAGGTTGGTGCCATACAGCGTGGACGACTGGCGCGCCATGCGCGAAGCCAGGTCGGTGTAGCCGACGATGGTCACGCCGTGCTTCACGACGGCCTTGCCGGGCTCGGTGAGTTCGCAGTTGCCGCCCTGTTCGGCCGCCATGTCCACGATCACGCTGCCAGGCTTCATGCTCTGCACCATCTCGGCGGTGATCAGGCGCGGCGCGGGTTTGCCCGGGATCAGCGCGGTGGTGATGATGATGTCGCACTCCTTGGCCTGCTGCGCGTACATGGCGCGCTGCGCGGCCTGGAAGCCTTCGCTCATGACCTTGGCGTAACCGCCGCCGCCCGAGCCTTCTTCCTCGTAGTCGACCTTGACGAACTCACCACCGAGCGAGACCACCTGGTCGGCCACTTCGGCACGGGTGTCGTTGGCGCGCACGATGGCGCCCAGGCTGGCGGCCGCGCCAATGGCGGCCAAACCGGCCACACCGGCACCGGCGATGAACACCTTGGCCGGCGGCACCTTGCCCGCGGCGGTGATCTGGCCGTTGAAAAAGCGGCCAAAGGCGTTGGCGGCTTCCACCACCGCGCGGTAACCGCTGACGCCGGCCATGGAGGTCAGCGCGTCCATCTTTTGCGCGCGGCTGAGCGTGCGCGGCAGCGCGTCGATGGCCAGCACCGTGACCTTTTTGGCGGCCAGCTGCTGCATGAGTTCGGGGTGCTGCGCCGGCCAGACAAAGCCGATCAGGGTCTGACCGGCGTGCATCAGCGCCACCTCGCCCTCGGTCGGCGGACGCACCTTGAAGACGATGTCGGCGCCCTGCCAGAGCGCAGCCGCATCGGGCGCGATCGTGGCCCCCGCCTCGGCGTAGGCCTGATCGGACAAGTCGGCCAGATCACCGGCGCCCTTTTCGACCGAAACGGCAAAGCCCAGCTTGATGAGTTTGCCCACCACATCGGGCACGGTGGCCACCCGTTTTTCGCCGGGGAAAATCTCGCGCGGCACGCCAATGCGCTGCGGCACGGCGGCGTTGTCGCCTGTCTGCATGTCTGTCTCCTCGCTCTGTCCACAAAGGCAAAGAAGCCCAGCTTAACCGAAGTTGGCGTTTTCCCGGGTGGGACGGACCCTGAGCGCGTCACCTTGTCGATAATCGCCGCATGGACACCCGCTGGAAACCCAATGTCACCGTGGCCGCCATCATCGAACGCGATGGCCGCTATTTGCTGATCGAAGAAGAAACCATGGAGGGCCTGCGCCTGAACAACCCGGCCGGCCACCTCGACCCCTGCGAGTCGCCGGTGCAGGCCTGCGCGCGCGAGGCGCTGGAAGAAACCGCCCACCGTTTCACGCCCACCCACCTGCTGGGGGTCTACCTTTCGCGCTTTCAGCGCGAGCAGACGGGCGAAGACATCACCTACCTGCGCCTGGCCTTTGGCGGCGAGCTTGGCGAACACCTGCCCGACCGCGCCCTGGACCAAGGCATCGTGCGCACCCTTTGGATGAGCCCGGACGAAGTGCGGGCCAGCCGGGCGCGCCACCGCAGCCCGCTGGTGCTGCGTTGCATTGAAGACCATCTGGCGGGCCAGCGCCATCCGCTCGACCTCATTTACACCGACGCCGCCGTGGCCGCGCTCGGGCCCGTGCGCACATGAACGGCCTGCTCCCGGACCAGGCCGCCCTGACCGGCCTGGCCGCGCTGGCCGCGGGCGTGCTCAACGCGGTCGCCGGTGGCGGCAGTTTCCTGACCTTTCCGGCGCTCGTGTTCGCGGGCGTGCCGCCCCTGGCCGCCAACGCCACCAGCGCGGTGGCCGTCAGCCCCGGCTACCTGGGCAGCACCCTGGGCTTTCGCCCCGAGCTGCGCCAGCTGCCCGCGCGCCTGCTGCGGCGCGAGGTGCTGGTCGCCGCGCTCGGCGGCTTGCTGGGCGCCGGACTGCTCTTGCTCACGCCGGCCAAGCTCTTTGCGGGCATCGTGCCCTGGCTGCTGCTCTTGGCCACGGCGCTGTTCGCCCTCGGACCGCGCCTGTCGCGCCTGGGCGGCGGCACCGGCCACCCGCGCTGGCGCCTGCCGGGCCTGCTGGGCGTGGCGGTCTATGGCGGCTATTTCAACGGGGGCCTGGGCATTTTGCTGATGGCGCTGTACACGCTGACGGGCGAGTCGCGCCTGAACACCGTCAACGCGCTCAAAAACCTCAACTCGCTGGTGCTCTCGCTGCTCTCGGTGGGCGCGTTCGCCGCGGCCGGCGCCATCGTCTGGCCGCAGGCGCTGTGGATGATGCTCTGGGCCACCGTGGGCGGCTGGGTCGGCGCGCGGCTCGCACGCCGGCTGCCCGCGCGCTGGGTGCGCGCACTGGTGATCGGCACGGGCCTGGCGATGAGCGCGGTGTTCTTCAGCCGGCTTTGAGGGCCGGCGCGGGCCCTCACTGCACCGGCAATTTGACGCCAGCCGCCACCTGGTCGAGCCGCGCGCGCTCGGCCTGCACCTTGGCCACATAACCGCCGTCGTCGACCACGGCATCGCCCCCCAGGTAAAAGCGCAGCCCCTCCTCGACCGAGCCTTTTTTGCGCACGTATTCGTGCAGCACATCGGTGCCCACGCGCAGGTTGACGATGGGGTCGAAGGCGGCCTGGCTGCCGCCGTGTTCGTCGTAGCGGTGCGCGTGGATGCGGCCCATGACCTGCATCAGGCCCTGCGCGCCGACCGGGCTTTGGATGTAGGGATGGAAGCTCGATTCGATGGCCACCACCGCCAGCAGCAGGTGCGCCGGCAACTGGGTGGTCTTGGCCAGGTCGTGGGCCTCGGCCACCAGGGCCGCGATCGGCTCGGGCGCAACGCGGTACTTGCGCGCCAGCCAGTCGGCCACCGCCGCCTGCGAAGGCGGCAATTCCGAAAGCTCGAGCGCGCGCGCGCGCTCGGCACGGTTCTCAGGCAGCCAGGACACCAGCACCTGGCGCTCGCGCAACCAGTTGAAGGCCTGGTGTTCGGCCGCGTGCAACCAGGCGGGATGCCACCACAAGGCCAGCACCAGTGCGGCCGCGCCCAGACCCAGCATGGCCAGGCCGCTGTGGGTGACGATGAACAGGCCGCGGCCAATGTCCGACAGCAGCAAGCCCATGTGGCGTCGCCAAAGGCTGAGGTGTTCTCCCATGGCAAAGATTATCCCCAAAGCCCCGGCCGAGCGCCTCTGGCACGCCGCCTGCACCCGTGGCGCCGGGGATAATGGCCGCCATGTCCAGCAAAACCCGTGTGGTCGTCGGTCTGTCCGGCGGCGTCGATTCCGCCGTGAGTGCCCACCTGCTCAAAGAGCAGGGCTACGAGGTCGTGGGCATCTTCATGAAGAACTGGGAAGACGACGACGACAGCGAATACTGCTCTTCCAACATCGATTTCGTCGATGCCGCCGCCGTGGCCGATGTGATCGGCATCGAGATCGAACACGTCAACTTCGCGGCCGACTACAAGGACCGGGTGTTCGCCGAATTCCTGCGCGAGTACCAGGCCGGGCGCACGCCCAACCCCGACATCCTGTGCAACGCCGAGATCAAGTTCAAGTCCTTCCTCGACCACGCCATGCGCCTGGGCGCCGAAAAGATCGCCACTGGCCACTATGCGCGGGTGCGCCGGAATCAAGCCACTGGCCGCCACGAGCTGCTCAAGGGCCTGGACCCGTCCAAGGACCAGAGCTACTTTTTGCACCGCCTGAACCAGGCACAGCTGGCCAAAACGCTGTTCCCGGTGGGCGAACTGCACAAGACCGAGGTGCGCCGGATTGCCGAAGAAATCGGCCTGCCCAACGCCAAGAAGAAAGACTCCACCGGCATCTGCTTCATCGGTGAGCGGCCATTTCGCGACTTCCTCAACCGCTACATCAGCAAGGAACCTGGGCCCATCAAGGATCCGAGCGGCCGCACGATTGGCCAGCATGTGGGCCTGAGCTTTTACACGCTCGGCCAGCGCCAGGGCCTGGGCATTGGCGGTGTGAAAGAAAAAGGCGCGCAGCGCGGCGGCGGCGAGCACCAGCCCTGGTTCGTCGCGCGCAAGGACATCGCCAAGAACACCCTCTGGGTGGTGCAGGGCCACGACCACCCCTGGCTGCTTTCGCAAGGCCTGATGGCCGGTGACGCGAGCTGGTGCGCGGGCGTGCCACCGGTGCCCGGCACTTACGCGGCCAAGACGCGCTACCGCCAGGCGGACGCGCCGTGCACGCTGAGCGCCGGCGCCGATGGCCACACCGCGCCCGAGTTTGGGCTGCACTTTCCGGAAGCCCAATGGGCCGTCACACCAGGCCAGAGCGCCGTGCTCTACGACGGTGACGTTTGCCTGGGTGGCGGCGTGATCAACAACGCGCAAGCGCTGTCTGCATGAAACACCTGCAGGAGACCCCATGAAAATCGCCGCCATCCAGATGGTCTCGGGCCAGGACGCCCGGGCCAACCTCGACCAAGCCCTGCAACTGATCGCCCAGGCCGCCGCCGCTGGCGCCGAGCTGGTGGGGCTGCCCGAATACTTCTGCCTGATCGGCCAGAAAGACAGCGACAAGCTCGCGATCCAGGAGCCTTTGGGCCATGGCCCCTTTCAGGATGCGCTGGCCCAGGCGGCGCGCCAGCATGGCCTGTGGCTGGCCGGCGGCACCTTGCCCATCACGGCTGCAGCGCCCGACCACGTGCGCAACACCACGCTGGTGTGGAACCCGCAAGGCGAGGTGGTGGCGCGCTACGACAAGATCCACCTGTTCGCCTTCGACAATGGGCGCGAGAGCTACGACGAATCGCGCGTGCTCGAAGCCGGCCGCACGCCCACCGTGTTCGAGTTGCCCTCGCGCGATGGCCACACCTGGCGCGTGGCGCTGTCGGTCTGCTACGACATGCGCTTTCCCGAGCTGTACCGCCAGCTGCAACCGGACCTGATCATGGCGCCCAGCGCCTTCACCCACACCACCGGCCAGGCGCATTGGGAAGTGCTGCTGCGCGCGCGCGCGATCGAAAACCTCGCTTACCTCATAGCGCCCGCGCAAGGCGGGCTGCATCCCAGCGGGCGCCGCACCTGGGGCCAGACCCTGGCCATCGACCCCTGGGGCCAGGTGCTCGCGCAACAGGCCGAAGGCCCGGGCGTGGTGCTCGCCGACTGCGACTGGGCGCGCGTGCAAGCAGTGCGTGAGCAGCTGCCGGCGCTGAGGCATCGGGTGTTTTGAAGCGATCGCTGCTCGTGTGCGACAGGGCCATTCAAAAACGTCTTGCGTCTCGTAAGTTGCCTGGTGTCGGTGACGCAACGACCGGTTGAATCCGCCACCACAAGCGGCCGGTCACTCAGTTCCCTGTAGCCGCCATACCCATGTTGGGCGCTCCCAAACAAAGAGGCCCTGCAGCACAGGGCCTCTTCTCATGCTTCGGGTTGTTAGTCAGCTTTGAACCCAATGGCCTTGACGACGGGCTCCCAGCGCTTGCTGTAGTTACGCAAAATCGTGGTCAATTCTTCTGGGCTGCTTGGGACTGCCTCCATGCCAAAGGTGTCCAGCGCTTCTTTTACTTGAGGCTGGGACATGGCCTGTCGGATGGCAGCGTTCAGGGCCTGAACCTGCGCCGGTGAGGATTTGGCAGGCAGGTAGAAGCCGTAGTACTCCTGCACTTCCAGGTCTTTGAAACCTTGCTCGCTGAAGGTGCCGATCTGTGGCGTAAAACCACTGCGCTTGCTGCCTGAAGTGGCCAAGACTCGAATCTTGCCGTCCGGGATGTATTTCAGGTACTCACCCAAGGGGCTCACCATGGCGGGCAGCTGCCCGCCGAGCAGATCGGGAATGGCAGCCACAGTGCCTCGATAACCGATGTGCTGAAGTTCCACTTTGGACAAGCGGCTCAGTTCAGCACCGGCAAAGTGCAGTGGCGAACCCGGAGCCGGGGAGCCCACATTGGCGCGAGTTGGGTTGGCCTTCGCCCACTCAATGAAATCCGGCACGGTTTTGACATCAGCGGGTACGCCCGTGCCCACGGCAAAAGCAATGTCGAATTTCACGCCCAAGGAGACAGGTGCGAGATCGGTTTCCGCGTTGTAGGGCAGTGAGCGATAGGTGTGCGGGTACACCCCCAGCATCGCCAATGGGGTCAGCAAAATGGTCGTACCGTCAGTGGGTGCTGCCTTGACACCCGAGACAGCCAGTTGACCGCCCGCACCCGTGCGGTTTTCCACGATCACGCTCTTGGCATAGGTGGGAGCCAGTTTTTCTGCAACACGCCGGGCCAGCACG